>Ga0099364_10008242_pt1 | contig 14688 bp, 20 predicted proteins | sample TergutTh196P3_FD_73070 | JGI IMG/M metagenome (GOLD analysis project Ga0099364, IMG submission 73070) | Microcerotermes parvus P3 segment gut microbial communities from Pointe-Noire, Republic of the Congo - Th196 P3 | ecosystem: Host-associated > Arthropoda: Insects > Digestive system > Gut ... | reverse complement strand
ACTGCAGCGCTACAGCGAGAGTTTGGTCATTTTCTGAATTCGCGCCGGTAAATCCTGGTATATATATGTTCCTTCTAAAAACATTTATCCGCCTCCTCCCCTGCTCTTAATCATTTCTTTCCATTCATCGTCCATTTTTTGGGCAATTTCGATAGTATATGCAAATATTTCGGAGGTTTGTTTTAACTTACAATAAGAGAGCCGTTTACAATTCCCGCATTCGTGCATAGCCAAAGCCGATCTTAAAAGTGTGTTGTTATTGATATTTACATTACAACCCGAATAATAAACCATTTATATTCACCTTAATGCAATCGAATTTATATAACGATGAATCGAACAACGTCAAATATATTTATACACGTTTTTTTACAAGGCTCATAATAAACAGGATTTTAAATTATTTTATGATATTGATAAACATAGAAAAAGCATCCAAAAATATTGGACGCTTTTTAAGATTAATTATTTTTATCGAATCCTGCGAAAATTTACATTATTAAAATGCAGACATTATTAAATTATGATATAATAAACATAAAAATTAACGAAACTATACCATAAAGTAAAAATATTTTCTACGTTGATTATGTAATTGGCGCGAGATACGGAAAATTTATATTAGTACAGGAGGAAAAATTATGCCGGTTTCAATGATTCACTTGTTTGTCGCAAAAAATGTTAATCCCGAAGCAAGCATTGATTTTTATGTAGGAAGCCTTGCGCCTGATGTCAACCGAGGCGGTAATACAAAAGGTAAAGTACATTTAGATGATGTTCCCGACAGGGAAAATGCTTTTAGAAAGTTTGCTTTAGAAGCAAATAACGATTATTTAAAAGGTATGGTTCTGCATTTGTTTGCGGACAAAAAATTTCATGCTTTCTGGAATGAAAACACACCTATGCCTTTTCAGGAAGGCAAAGAGTTTTGGGAAAAATACATGGAACAAAACAGAAAAATAGATTCGTATGCTTATCATAATACCGAATGGGCTTACAATCTTTATAAAAAAATGGAAAATTGGGATTACAGCGGTTTTATTGAAACTGAACATATAAAGCAAGAAGATGTAAAATTATCAATTCAGGGTCAGCACAAATGGCTAATGGAAAACAAACTTGATTCATCATCGGTTTTTCCTCCGGCTTTTGTTGAAAAACTTGTGGATGAAACGTCAGAAGATTTCAATAAATGGTTTTTCAATTTGAAAAATTAAATTTGAATATTATAAGCAATAAATAAAAGCGGTTGAAGTTTCGTATGGTGCGAACAAATTTTATATTTTCAGCAGCCACAATTCATTGATAAAGTAATTTCAGTCAAAACATTTTATATTTTTTTGATATAATGATTATCATGAATTTATTTTCGGAGGTAGGATATGACCAATTTTGAAAAGGTACAGTCACATTATGATACATCTAATGAATGGGAAAGATTTGACACGCCCGCAGGAAAGTTAGAGTTTGAATTAACTTTGCCCATAATTACGAGCCATATATCTCAAAAAGCCGAAATACTTGACTTAGGCGGCGGACCGGGTAGATATACGATTAAATTAGCTAAGTTGGGTCACATACTTCACTTGGCAGATTTATCGCAAGGTTTACTTGATGTAGCGAAACAAAAAATTGACGAACTTGGAATTGAAAACGTTAAATCCGTCAACCGCGTCAATGCAGTTGATTTAAGCGTTTATGATGATTCTTCTTTTGATGCGGTTTTGCTTTTTGGACCTCTTTATCACCTTACCGATGAAACCGAACGACATTCCTGTGTCAAAGAAGTCCGCAGGGTGTTGAAAGAAAATGGGGTAGTCTTTGCTGCTTTTATCCCTCGTATTTCCGGCGCAATCGGAGTAGTTGATAGAATGTTTAATAATCCCGTCAAAGCAAACGCAGAAACGCTTAAACGGGTATTTGAACAGGGTATTTATAATAATCTTGTAGACTGGGGTTGGCAAGAGGCATATTTTCCAACTTCAAATGAATTAGTAACATTGTTTAGCAATAATGGATTTTCAAAGGTTTTGTTGCGCTCTGTCCGTGGGTGGGGAGATACTATGGCGGAGAAAATATATAAACTAAAAGACGAGAACCTCGAAAGATACAAAACGGTAATGGACTTAATAAATAAAACAGCCGATGATTCCTCAATTATCGAAATGTGCAGTCACGCAATCTACGTTGGGCGTAAACAGTAACTTCGTCTAATAAGTGTTAAAATCCGTTCAACACCGTGATTATGGATATTATCTACGTTATGTTAAATAAATATAGTAATTGGTTGAATTGATGGGTAAAAAATATAATTAAAATTATATAACTTGGCTTAAGGTGATTTTATGATGGACTCCGAAAAAAGAACGATTCTTATGAAATAACCCAAAAATATGACAAGGTTCCACTTGTCATATTTTTGTATTAACTATTTTTAATAAACATCTAATTCGGTTCAAATCCATCGAAGAACATTTCCGTCCCGATATTTTCCCCGGTTATCCATTTTCTTACCGTGGATATTAAATCCGACCATATTTCGGGGATTATGCCTAAATCCAAATCGCCTTGATATTGAAATTGATGCGAAATAATAAACGCCCCCGGTTTTAACACATTGAGCAGCGATTTCAGCATTTGTAAAAAGTCGTTTTTGATAATGGCTTCGTATGCGCCGTCTTTATACGCTTCGTTTGTTAATTGAATCAATCGCGGTAAAATATCCCACCAGTTTGTATTGATTGTATCTATACCGTGTTTATCGGCAATCATCGTTTCCAATACATCGTTAAAACTGTGTTCAAAAACAATGACGTCGACTTTGTTATCGCCGAAATAGTTTTCGATTTTTTGCGCCGCGTCTTCAACAACGTCAATTTTTATCGGCAAATCTTTTGTTTTTGCTTTAAATTCGGCAGTAAGCTGTTTGTTTAGGTTAGCGGTGGTATAATTTGTCTTTGAATGATTCATTGCATAGATTCGCATGGATATTCGCCGCATTCATCGCAACGGTTCAACCCTTTTTCTTTTCCGCATTTCATATATGGGCAACCGGCGCATCCTGACATCATTTCGTCCGAACGGCAACCAAGACAGCGTATATCTTTTATTTCAATATCAATTCCCATTTCTTCATAGTATTTCTTGACAATTTCGCGCATTTCGTCGTCGTTATTAATCGTCGAAAGGAATGTTCGGCAATGTGTGCAGTCGATACCGCAAAAACAAACCATGATATTGGGAATAGCGCGGGTTTCGATTAACGAAAAAACAGTTTTATAAAATTCGATTTTATCGACAGTTCCGCCGAAAGCGTTAATTCGAGGGAGAGTATATGGATACCGGCATCCCATATCGCCTCATGTAATTTTGACGGAAATTCATTTTTATTTTTATCGAAATCCATTTTATACCTCCTCGCATATTATATAAATTCTCCGCACCAACAGCAAAATGATTGTCAACATAGATAATATTTTGTATCTTCATTATCCATCCTTATACTGTATTTTGGTATAATTCCGTAAATAGTTATCATAATTATACAAAATAGTTATGAATAAAACAAAATTATATACAACATAACGGTTGTTGAGATTTTAAAATAAATATCAAATATAGTTTGATGATAATATAATTTATACAAGTAACGCTCCATCGTGGCAACCTATGTATATTATACCATTTTCGTATGCAGGCGACGAAAGAATACTATACCCAGTTTCATATTTCCATTATTTTCATTCAATGAATATATAAACCCGTCTGCGCTGCGTTCAGCTTTTTTATACCATACACGGCAGGAATTTGTAACCCCGCGTCATAGACAAACTTTTGCCTTAGGTACGCTTGTTCCGCATATTCATAAGGCGCGGATAAATAAACTTTAACCAATTTATTTCCTTCTCTGTATACCCTGCTATCTGACAATCCGATCACCTCCGGTTGTTTAAAAAAAGAAAAAACGTTTTCGTTTGTATTTTTCCAACATTTTTATGCTGTTTGGGTGCATAGGCTTTCCCCGTAAATAATATGTTTTTATACGCATAACCGAAACCAACGCCTTATCTAAATCTTTTTCGGCGGCTTTTCTTGCCTTATCTGCGTCGTTTCCATTTCTGTTAGGCTCGATTCCGTCAGCGATAAAAACAATTTTATCTAAAAGCGTCATATCTTCGCAGCCAACCGCATGACGGAATATAGCGTCTAAAATCTCTTTGTCGTCAACCCCGAAACGTTTTTTTGCCATATCCGTTCCTATCAAAGCGTGAACAGGGTTTATATCATTTTTCATATAGTCGTCAAGTTCAATATTGTTTTCCTCGCAATACATCATTTGTTGTTCGGTATCAAGTCCCCTTGCGCAATCATGCAAAAGGGCTGCGAGATAGGCTTTTTTTCTATCCGCGCCAAATAATTCCGCCAACGTAACAGCGGCTTCACATACGGCGACGGTATGCGCGAAACGTTTTTCATCCAACATTTGTTTTAATATGTTCTTGATTTCGTTTATATTATTTTCGTTTTCCATTTTTAATTATTTCCCTCTGATAAATACGTTTCAGCCGCTCCCCTGCCAACATATTAAGGATTACATACAAGAAAGAAACAGTAATCTTGAATATCTTTCTTATATTTTTTATCGGGCGTGTAAAATTCAAACCCTAACCGTTTATATAAGTTTTGTACGGGATTTGTTTTTATTCCTTCGATATATATGGGTATGCTAAATTCTTTGGATAACTTTATTAAATGCGATATAAACAGAACGCCTATTCCTCTGTTTTGGGCTTTTTCGATTATACGAATGGATATATCGTCGATTTTATCGTCTTTTTGGTCGTAATTCATAAAACCGACTACTTCATCATTTAAAAGTAATTTTTTGAAAAACGCCAGTTTTCGCTTTTGGTAAAAACAATCAGTTCCGATTTCCGGTTTATATCTATCGCCGAAAAAATCAGGATATTCGTCAATATATCTTTGAATCGTAAATCTATCCACTCGCAAAAAATCATCTAAATCATTGTCATTCATATTAGCCAAATAGAATCCCATGCTTTCTAAATCCGGCGTTAATTCCAAAATTATTTTCCTTTCAGGTTATGAATTTTTACGTTCCTTCCGTTCAAATCAAAAACAGCATTTCCGTGTTTTTTCTTACGATTTCTATTGCTTTCGGCGATATATCGCACGCCGTCACTTGCGCCCCTAAATTATGCCACGAAAAAGCCTGCGCGGAATCGACTCCGCAAGCCGTAACCAATAATTTTAACCCTTTGACTTCCCCTATCATTGAAATCAAAAAATCATCTAACCACGACGTTCCGCCATTCATAAAAAATTCGTAATATTGTTCAAAAGACATAAGATGAAATTTCATATAATCTTCCTGATATGCGTTCCATGCTTTTTTATTTAATTCGTTTGTATTTTCCATCGTTTTATTAACTCCGTTCTTTCTATATTTTCAATGTAACTCTTATTTATTATACAATATTTTACCCGTTTTTGTATACCGAGAATTTTACATAAAAAAAGTATACTCAATTTGCTTCCGCGAAAAGAGTATACTTGAGAATCTCCGGAATTTTATCCGGCATTGTCATTTCGCGGAGTTTGCCTAACCTGTCCTGCGGGTCATGCCAGATAGGATTGTGCTGTATGCAAAACAATCTATCAAATTCTATTTCCGACCATGGAATGTCAACTTTACCGGCAATGATTTTATCGCCCTGCCCGTTAAGCGTCCATGACAATGGGTGTACGCATATTATGGAACCTCCCTGCTGCCACAAGTTTGTTTCAAGCAAGAGTTTATCAAGGTTTATTTGCAGCATACCGTTTTGTTTCCAGATTTCGTCGGGAAGATATATAACCGCCTCCACATCGGATAATTCGTTGTCAATGCCTAAACCCACAGAACCGACAATGGTCATGCTTGCTTCGTGTAGAATATCGGCGTGCCGCTCGCGAATAAACGGTATTATTATGTTGTTAAAATAATTTATGCTTTTTTCTTTCATCATGTTACTGACTCCTTTTTAATTTAAAATTTATTTTATTAATTGAAAATACAGAGCCGGTAAGATTGCCAGCGACAATCACTTTATCTCCACACAGACGTCGCTAACCAACCATCGGTTCTGTATGGAGTTTCGACAGCTTGATCTTGATCTATGAATATACATTTGTGCTATCTCCTTTAATTATTTTTTTGCAAAAGCAGGAAGCCCCGCTCATGCGAATGTTTTGCTATACCAACTGTTCATTTCAACACATTGCTCTTTCCAACGAATCAGCCAGTCATACTGCCGCTCCCAAAAAATCAATGTATTTGACATATAACCGTTATCTTCCGTATTGTCGTGATAACCGTCGTTCTCAATTCCCTGCGCACATAATTGAAAATGATAAACCCCAATCATGATATATAAAGACGATATTTCTTCCGCGCTTATTGCGTTATATCGCTGATACCCTGTCAAAAACTTCTCTAATCTGATTCTTGTTCTCTCATATCCGTTGTAATCAAATTTAAAATAATGCGTTCTATTGCAGAATAAAGCAATGTAATATACCGGAAACCCATAACAGGACGTATCAAAATCCACTAAATATATTTTGCCGTTTTTATCTTTTTGCATATTACCGTCATATAAATCACAGTGACAATACCCGCGCGGCAGATTTTTTATTTTCTCCCATAATTCGTTTCCATACTCGCCGAACAGTTCTGCTTTCGGATATTGATGTTTACGCATTAAATCTACATATCTATTTATGAAATAATACTTCCCGCGTTCTATCATTTGTCCGGGATAATTATTCATGACGTTATGTATCTTTCCGAGCGCTTCGCCTGCTTTTACCATACTTCGCGGATTATTTGTGCCGTCTATAAACTCATACATGATATACATATATTTTTTGTCCTGTTTATCCATACGAATACACGGCAAGCCATCTTTTGTGAAAATAATCGGTATAGCCGGAACACCGCTCTGCATCAAATACAGTTGAATATCAACCGAAGCTAACGCTGTTTCCATTTCAAAAGACGCCAAATTATTTACGGCTTTAAAAAAATATTTTTTATCCGCGCCGTAAATTGTATATGTGCAGTGGTTGCCTATAGTTCCCCGGAATACTTCTATATTTTGAATATTTATATCGTAATTATCCTGTATTAATTCTTGAATGTTTTGTATGTTCATTATTACTGACTCCTTTAAATTTTTAGATTTTAATTAAACTAAAAATACAGAACCAACAGGATTGTTAGCGACATTAAACGAACGTAGTTCGTTTCTTATATCTCCATACAGGCGTCGCTAACCAACCAAAAGGTTCTGTATGGAGTTTCGTTGCCAGAGAATTTTTCTTCGCGTCATTTTATACATGTTTCACATACTAATATAATTTCTTCACGTAATTTGTAAAAATCATTAAATAACTCAATACGCGCTTCTATATCTTTCCGCTTGCATGTTAAACATTTCGGCATATTTACCGTTGATGATAAGCCGCATGAAGATAACGGCTGTGAATATCCAATTAATTCTGTCTAATACGTTATCTATAAAGGCTACCGCAACTCTGCCCGGGGATATTTTCCAAGCCAATTTCATCATGTAAGCGTTGTTGCGGAAAACTTTTGCAGATATTTTTTCTTTTTTATCTTTTTTCATAACTATACCTCTTTTAAAATTTAAAACTATTTTTATTTTAAAAATAGGCGCAGTTATATTGACTGACAACAAATTTATATAATCTCGGTGCAAACTGTTGGCAGATTTATAAACTGCACCGAGAAGTTATGTTTCCTATATAATATTCTCATAGAATTTCCCAACCTTTCTTTATGATTATGATTCCGTTTTATTTTAATTGATTAACAGCCCACTTTACCGCTCTGTCTAACATTTTATCCTCGCTGCCGGTTAAGGCTTCGATTAAAGGCAGCAAGTCTTTTCTGCCCGTATTGGCAGCCCCTAAAACCGCTTGCGTTTTTACGCTGGTTTCATAGAGTTTTATGTACTTCGACATTGTGTCTAATGCTTATTTTCTTCCCATATATACTTGAAAAATATAATCCATTTTATATTTTCCGCCATTTTGATTTATAATTCTCGTTACTTCATTATATAATCCCGTTTTGTTCTTTTCGGGCAAATCTCTATGGTCAGCCATCGTTTCATATAATTTAATATACTCATCTGCTGTATAGATTATTTCCGCATCATAAAAATTCAACGTAATATCTTTGAAATCATATTCCTCCAAGCCGTTAAATCCGTATCTTGCTAAAAAACCGTCAGGGTTTCTCATGTCATCATGCGTTCTTTTAACCGGCTTTTCTCCTGATCTTGATAAATAATGCGTTCTGAAATATTTATCATAAGCCGGCTCGAGGCTCTCATCATCTTCCGAGGAAAAATTATACCGCATCAACGCGACTGTTCCCCCGTCTTTTAAAATCCGCCTGATTTTAGGGCATCCGATTTTCGCGTCAACCCAATGGATAGAAGACGCGGCATAGATTAAATCATACGCATTTTCTTCAACATCTGCATCTTCAAAAGAGGAAACAATAACATTAAAATCTTTATAGCTTTTATACTTATCCGCTAAAAACGCCGCCATATTAGCGCCGATTTCTACAGCAGTCACATTATATCCGGCTTCGAGAACAGGACAGGTCGCCTTCCCCGTTCCGGCGCCTATTTCAAGAGCTTTCTTGTTTTTGCCTGTTCCTGAATATCCAATTAAATCCGTAAACAATTTGTCAGGATAATTCGGTCGTATTTCATCATATTTTCTGACAATTTCATCAAAATGAACTCGTTTTTCAAATTCCCAGCCTGTTTTTGTTGTCGGCATATTATCCCCCCTCTAATGCTTAATTTGTAGAATTTAGCATTTTCACAAAAGCATACGAACCTTTATTAAATCCCCTGCGCTCATAGAATTGGCACGCTTCACTACGTTTGAACCCGCTGCACACACCAATGCTGTAACAGCTTTTTCCTCTCGCATAATTTTCCATTCGTTGAATTAGTTTCGTTCCAATACCTTTGTTTTGATTTTCTGTTTTGACAGCTAATGCAATAATTTGCATATAACTCTCGTCAAATCCAACAGCGTACGTCTGCGCCGATGAAATAAATCCGACTACCTCATCTTCAAACAATGCAACATAGGTTTTATAGCTGTCATTATTTTTTACCCTGTTATAATGAGGCGCGATATTTTCAGCAGTAACATTTTCATTTCCAAGTTCATTATTCCATAATGACAATATAGCAGGATAATCTTTTTCTTCAATTTCACGGACAAATATTTCCATTGCGTCCCCTCTGTTCAAAATATAAAATTTCCTTGTAAACAACAAAATTATTGTCAATTTACATAATATTTTTTATATACACTATGCTATAATATGATTTCGATTAAATTTATATAAATTATAGCATACGAAAATGATTAATACAAGGAAAAATTAATTTATAATCGTTTTTTCTTTTTGAAATTTAACGGTTATTTATCATATTGATTAATTCTTTCAAGCTGCGTTTTAACCAAACCATACCAGAAATCATCATGCGGGTCGTTTGTATCAAATAATAATTCTTCTACTTTTTTGCCGGCGAAACGCAGTACGATAAAAAGCGCCATCAATTCAACGGCATATAAATCGTCGTCGGTTAAGTTAGCAGTTTCACGATAACCGTCAATCAAATGATAATATGCCTCTCTATTCGGCGACGAATCTACATACGCGAATTGCGCGAGGTCATACAACCGGTTATTACCACGGATTTCGCCGAAATCAATGAATCCTGTGAATTTGCCGGACGAATGGTAAATGTGGGACGTGTCAAAATCACCGTGAACAAGCGCGGCGTTGGGAACGTCAAGAATAAGACGCGCTTGAGCCATATAATCGCGTATTTTTTCTCGTTCGTTGTCTGTAAAAGCATAATAATTCAAACAGATTAAATCATCTGCAAGGTAATTGTCAAAATATTCGAGGAAGCTACCCTTTTCGCCTTTTAAAATATCATGACTGCTTCTGTCAATCCAGCCGAATCCGTCAACCGGAATCGAATGGATAAGCGCCAACTGCCGTCCTGCTTCGCGTAAAATTTTAACATGATTTTCCAGGTATGATTCGTCCATGCAGACCCCGGGGATTTCAGAAATCAACATCATGGATTTTCCGCTCATTGTTTCTTTATCTTCAAACGCGATAATTCGCGGAACTTGAACGTCGGCATCAGTCATGATTTTATGCGCCGTGACTTCTGCCGCAAAACTAAAATCTTCCGGTAAAAACCTCGCATAATAGATTTCCGACGGCGTTCTTGCTTGGTATACGTAAGTAGAACCGCCTTTTGGTATGCGTTTGACGCTTTCAACTTCGGATAAATATTTTTGCGCGGTATTCAATACATCGTATTCTTCCGGCTCCTGCGTTTTCCTATCCATATCGCGCAGGTCGAGATGAATAAATAAATTATCCCATATTCTGCATCGCTCAGGGAAAAGCGTTTCCAACGCGCCGCGCCACGTTTCGTTAGGATAAAATAAAATAAATATGCCATGCGTTTCGTAAACTTCAAAGGTGAAAATTTTTGTTTTCACATACGCGAGACATTCCGGCGTAACGTTTCCGCCGAAGAATAGCTGATGACCGATACGAACCACGCAGGTTGAAGGCGCAAATTCATCATCGGCATATACCATTCCGTAGCGGGGTTCTTTTTCCACAGCCCGCAGTATGTATTGCAATGGCGTATAATCCAAAAGTTCAAAGATTTCCGGGGTTATTTTGGGAATTAATTTCATTGGCATTCTCCTTATAAATAATTAAAATCGGCGCCTCTTAAAACAGAAACGCCGATTATTTGCATTATTCATTTAAAGAAGAATAGTTTTATCCTTCAACGGTGAACAACACAGTTTCTGATTTAATAAGCATATATAAAATTTTCATATCCATGATTGAATATCCGCCGTTCATACCGGGAATTGATTTTACCGGAATACCCGCGAGCGAAATTTGTTCAATATCCCGTATTATGGTACGTTTCGATACCTCGAATTTTTCGGCTAATTTCGCTGCGCTGACTGTATCGTGATTCAAAAGATATATAACGATTGATAAAAGCCGGTCTGCTTTCATAAATTTTATCTTTCTTTTATATGTTATTTAATAAAATAATATCATAATTAAACCGGTTTATCAATATGTAAAATATAAATTTAATTAAATCAATGAAAATCAATATGCAAAAAAGAATCAACGGCAGGAATTAATAAGATTTTCGTTCCTGCCGTTGATCCTTATACTTTACGCGGGAAAATAGTTCGGCTTAAAATTTTTGTTTACGTTTCTAAAGTAAAATTTTTAACAGCCTTAACTTTTTCGGAAATACATTCGACGATTTTATCAAGCGGCAAACTGCCGTCAATAATAAAATCCGCATTTTTTCTTTCCATTTCAACACCGAATAAAAAATCACTTCGTCCGCCTTCAAGATAACCTTTCATATCATCGAATATAGTATTATTTTCGTTCCATGAAGAAATCATAGTTACTCTGTCATAATCCCTTAAAATACGTCTTGCCAGAGCTATATCGAGCGGCGTTTCAATAAAAATGGTGTAATTGAGATATGGTCCGATTAGATTGTGCCTATACCCGAAAGGATAATCCAAGATGATAAAGTCAAGGTTTTCCTGTTTCAGTTTGTCAATATCGTCGGCTAACCGTTGTAAATCCCACAAATTTACGTCTGCGCCATTTTCAATCCATTCGCCTATGTCTTCTATTCCGCTGTCGGAATCATAGTTTCTGTCGTTGAAATAAAGAGCCTTTGCGTTTGGCAGCCGTTTTTGAAGTTCCCTCGTTGTAGTAGTTTTGCCTCCGCCGGAAGTTGCGTTGATTGCAAAAATAAACGGTTTCATAAATATTCTTTTGCCTCCTGAAAATATAAAATTTAATATTTGATATTAATTTTATTTTTTATAGGAAAATACGCGACAGCTAATAATATTTTGTTTTTTTTTTTTATTTTACCATATTGTGTTTTCAAATGCAAGTTATATTTTTATACATCAAAAATAATTCCGGGAATTGTTTCTTCAAATAATTTTATGTTTTTGATTAATCGCGATTTATAATCTTCGTCAATTTTATAATCTATATAAAGAACTTTCAAAAATAAGTTTTGTAAAAATTCTATTTTTTCTTTATTTTTAAAAGTTTATATTTTTTCAGCAAACACCGTTAGAATACAATTCTTGCGATTTTTCTGCTTCTAAAATTCCAAAAAAACCCAATCAATCTTTTAAAATATGAGTTTGTTCTTTTCCTCCGCAACTTATTTTTTGCATAAAATAAATATATCTTTTTTCTGGGAAATGATACACTCGACCTATTGGGAACAATCCGCACACGACAGGTTTGTTGTTATGTACCGTACACAAACCTTTGCGAAGTAAACTGCAACTGCCGTCATCTCTTTCTCTTAATATTATGCAAGGCAATTTAGAACTATCGCCTATATATGATTTTGTGTGCTTTTTTAATACTTCAGCAGTATCTTTCTGTAATGATTGAGCTATTCAATTTAAACGCAGGCGCATAAAAATATTCCGAAACTTTTTAATTAACGATTGTTTGATTGTTTTATGGAGGCGTACTCCACATATTATCAAGCCTCGGCATATTACTATATTCAGGAGTCATAGCTGCGAGCCACATCAAATGAGCGAAAAACTCCCATAAATCTTTTACCCCATCCCCGTGATAATGCCCGTCTATGTCCCTCTCAAAAGAAGTTGAGTAGTTTTTTCCGATATATCCGAATTCAAGGATAAACATGAATTTCGGAATTGCCGGATAATGTTCCCCTAAGCGTTTGAATTCCAAACCGTCAAAGGATTCTATATCAAATTCGCGTATTTTATTATAGGCTTCATTTAACAATTCATCTATTGATTCGGGAGAAAGGGTTTCGCTGTCGTACTGGGATATAACGTCGTAGCTGCTCATACCGGTTCTTCCAAGCACAGCTTCTTTCGTATCAAGGAGAACATAATTTTCAACACCCCGGTATTGCGTGGATAATTTTATCCAAAAATCTTCCGGCGGATCGGCAGGTAAGGGAACGTTGTAGTCGAACCCCAAACGGTTCTTTTCAATCATAACGGTCGAATAAAACCCCATGATTGCGGAATGAGCCTCGCTGATGCTCTCGCCCGTTCCGTTTCTGTAAGAATTATATGCCATAAATGTATTGTCGTAAATAATACTGTATTCTTCGCCGCCGATACTAAAAGAAAGCCTGTGATATGCGGTCAAGCCGTTTTCTTCATTTCCTTCCCAATCGTTTTCCTCCGTGTATATACCACCGTTAAATTCGGACAAACCGTGCTTTATTATAACGTCGTATATTTCTTTGAGAAAAGTTTTGGGATAATAATATGTATATCTGTAGTATTGATAAACATGGTAAGACTGTCCATGTTTATTTGTGGAAAAGTATGGCTCGCCTACCCGATTCTTTGCGCTGTCAATATATGTGTAAGTATTCGTTACGGGAAAATCCGGTTCGCTGCTGAATTCTAATTTTACATAAAACCCATCCGGCAGCCCGGACGTGTCGGGCGGAAGGTATGCAAGCGGATCATTATATTCGGGAGTTGTAAAAACATAATCCATCATGACTTTGTTAAAATAAGCCAGTCCTTTAATTTTTTCTTCGGTTATCGCGTGTTCTATCGAACCGTCATACGATACATTGTACATTTGACCGTTAATATTAAAAGTCAACCGACGGTGGTAATTAGGCTCGCGTCCCGAAGTTTCGCTCTTATGCTCGGTATCGATTTGCATTTCCTTGATATTGTAATATAACAGCGCGTTATACAATAATCGTTTGCCTGCTTCGTCAATATTGAACCCGGTTTCTATATACCCGGTATTTCCGTAGCTATTTTCGTAGCCATACATAAACTTGCCAAGAATATCATTTTCAGTATCGAACAGCGTATATGTATTCAATCGGTCCATCGGAAGATTGGAACTATGCGCAAGTTTTATCCAAAAATCTTCCGGCGGATCATTATCGCCGAAAGTTTCCGGCGGGATAGGATTAAATATAAAATCCGCTAACAAATCTGACCACGGCGTTTCTTCGTTATCTTTCCCAACATTCCGCGAAATCAAGAATGCCGCAAGGATAATTGCCGCCAATATAACGACGATGATTAATATTAAGATGATTTTCTTTTTCATAATCTTCTCCTTGAAATCAATTAAACCGCCCGTCCCAAAGAGGCATGTTGGCAATGTATTCCCCTTTTACCGCAGGAACGTAAAACGCTCCGAAATTTTTTAATCCGTTATCTCTCTGCATTGCAGGAAGCTCAATCAAAAAACGGTAATACGGCATAAACACTTCATCAAATCCGCCGGCGCGGTAAATAAGTTCGACGGCGGCGATATATTTTTCATCAATAATTTCTCCGTCGAGAATTACATAATCTAACGGAACAGTCATAATAAAACGATTTTGCAAAAGCAATCCGATCCGTTTGACGACTCGGACAAATCGTTATCAGCGAACGGTTCTTTCGGTTCTTGAAACAATCTGTCCGGAATTAATATCACAGTCA
>Ga0099364_10008241_pt1 | contig 14689 bp, 14 predicted proteins | sample TergutTh196P3_FD_73070 | JGI IMG/M metagenome (GOLD analysis project Ga0099364, IMG submission 73070) | Microcerotermes parvus P3 segment gut microbial communities from Pointe-Noire, Republic of the Congo - Th196 P3 | ecosystem: Host-associated > Arthropoda: Insects > Digestive system > Gut ... | reverse complement strand
CAGCTCTCCCAAAGGGAGAGCCAAGAGTGTCCCATACAAATTCTGTGGGTGTTCTTGCCTCTCCCTTTGGGAGAGGTGTCATGCGTTAGCATGACGGAGAGGGCAATTCTGCATTCTGCATTCTTAATTCTGCATTGATTCTCCTCCTGAGAATCCAATCCCTCATCACCAGCATATCGAATATGTTTATAATCCCATCCTTGTTTACGTCCATCATAGTCCGCTCGTTTGCCGACAGTGGAGTTTTGCCGAGGATATGGTCACGGACTGCGAGGATGTCGTTGATGTTATAATCACGCACATACTGCGATACTGTTCCGCTAAAGATTTCGGTAACATCTCCGATAGTTACTGATGTAGACCAAGTTGCCCCATTATCTCCCAGTTCTGTCCATGTTAGCATACCATTCTCATATACACCCCCATACCATAATGCGAGGTCGATAGGATTGCCATTTATATCTATCACAGTAAATGCAGTAGGAGTGTTAATAGTGGTATTGTCAAGAACAATTGATTGATTCGATAAATCCAAAACCTCTAAGCCTGTCAATCCCGAAAGCGGAGCGATGTCGTTGATTTGGTTGTTGGATAAATTCAAATGCCATAAGTCTGTCAATCCCGAAAGCGGAGCGATGTCGTTGATTTGGTTGCCGGGTAAATTCAAATGCCATAAGTCTGTCAATCCTGTAAGTGGAGTAATATCACTGATTTGGTTATCCCATAAAGACAAACCTTCTAAGTCTGTCAATCCTGCAATTGGAGATATATCGCTGATTAGGTTTCTGGATAAATCCAAATACCGTAAGTTTGTCAATTCCGCAAGCGGAACTATCCCGCTAATTTGGTTGTCTTGTAAATACAAACCCCATAAATTTGTCAATCCTGCAAGTGGAGATATATCACTAATTTGGTTGCAGCCTAAATTCAACCACCCTAAGCCTGTCAATCCTATAAGCGGAGTAATATCACTGATTTGGTTATCCCATAAAGACAAAGCCTCTAAGCCTGTTAATCCCGCAAGAGGGGTTATGTCGCTGATTTGGTTATTTTCTAAATCCAAGCTCTCTAAGTTTACCAAATATTGCACGCCATCTATACTCTCAATGTTTCTTTGCCCGGCGGGTAAGGATTCAATCTCCGCAAGTTCCTGCTCACTAACAATATTATCTACATCCTTACTCAATTTCTCTGCCACAGCACTTGCCAACCCCGGGTCAGGGAAGACATCGCTGATTCTCGATGTAGTGCCGTTCGGAGGCACTGATTGCAGTGTCATGGGCGTATCTGCTCCTACTGCCGTAGCAGTAATCATTATTACCGATGCCAATATTAGTGTGATAACTTTCCTAATTATAGGAACCTTGCCCTCGTGTGTGTGTGTGTGTGTGTGTGTGTGTGTGTCAGGTTTTTCTTGTCATTTTTCATTACAAATACCTCCAAAAATAAATAAAATTTTTATTGACATATGCGTATGTCAATGATATAATGGAGACAGAGGGAAGGAGTGGTGTAACACTCCCGCCGCTCTGCCACGCACCACAAGCGGTGTCGTTCGGCTGACTCTTATCTTATGTAATCATAGAAAAAGCCGCTTTCCTTAGATGTTAGGGCGGCTTATTTCTTGTTTTTCTTATATGTACAAAACTCTATTATTACTAATGCACCTGTTAAAAGCAGATAAATCACTTCAAACAAAGACATACGCCTCACCTCCTCTCGGAGGGTCAGCCGAAAAACAAGACACCGCCTTGCTGTGATACGCTATAATAAGTATAATCTATTATGAGAAAATTGTCAAATGGTATTTTTGAAACGCCTCTGTAGGGTACGCACCCTGACGGACAATTGACAATGAACAATGAACAATGGACAGTTACGGGGGATTGAAATTATAATTGTTCATTGTTAATCGTGCATAGTTAATTGTTCAAGCCCCTTGCCCTCTTTGGCAAAGAGGGTGCCGCCGCAGCGGCGGGTGTTTTTTTCGTGGTGATCGCAAATTCTGTGTATCTTCTTGCCTCTCCCTTTGGGAGAGGTGTCATGCGTTAGCATGACGGAGAGGGCTGCATTCTGCATTCTTAATTCTGCATTGTTTCACGGTTGACAACTCACTTATAATATATTATACTTATCATAGCATATCACAGCAAGGCGGGTGTTTTTCCCTACCAACATAAACACGGTATTTTTATATCCACAATACTTATTTAAGGAATGATTTTGTATGAAGAACACACAATCGGCTGCTGGGTGCGGGCAAAAAAAGCGGCACAGGGTCGTGATCGGCATTGCCATGGTTACGACAGTCTGTGCGGTCTTGCTTGCATTTGTCGTCATTCCTCATTTGGCTGATTTGCGGGCATTTCGCCGTGAACAGGCAGGGCTGCCGGAGCTTAGCCCGTTTGATTCATACTGGCATGAGATAAACCCCGATTATGTCGGTTGGCTCAAGATAGACGGTACTGCCATAGATTTTCCGGTAGTGCGTGCGGACGACAACGAGAGGTATCTCGACACGACATTTCGGGGAGATAAGAACAGGCTCGGTGCGATATTCATGGATTACCGCAATACCGATGAGGATTCGCGGCATATCATTATCTATGGTCATCAGGCCAACAACACCGACGGCGAATGGCTCCTGTTCGGCGGGCTTGAGGACTTTATTGATGAGGATTATATGACCGATCATCCTGTCATAATGTTTATGCAAAATGACAGCGTTGCGGAGTATGAGATATTTTCGGCACGCAAAACCGATGTCAACGACCCCGCATATCAGATAGATTTTGCCGGCTCCGATTCGTTCAGCAGATTTGCACAAAAGAACGGCGCCCATCCCGATGCCGAGAAGATCATCACCCTCTCGACCTGTATCGGTGCAGATAACGACAGTCGGCTGATTGTCCAGGGCGTGTTCAAACGCACCGTCCCTGCAAACCTCGAATACAGCGATGAAAACGGATGGGAGATGACAATTGACAGTTGACAATTGACAATTGACAGTTATATCAATGCAGAATTAAGAATGCAGAATGCAGAATTGCCCTCTCCGTCACGCCACGGCGTGACACCTCTCCCAAAGGGAGAGGCAAGGACGCCCACAGGATTTGTATAGGACACTCTTGGCTCTCCCTTTGGGAGAGCTGTCGGCGGCAACGCCGACTGAGAGGGCGGGACGGACAATGGACAGTTGACACCCCTACCTCTCCGCCCCTACAGCCAGCATCAGTTTTATTCTGTTTTCCTGATTAACCTTGGTGGCTCCGGGGTCATAGTCGATGGGGACTATATTCGATTCGGGATGAAGTTCCCGTATTTTTCTTATCATGCCCTTTCCGACAATGTGATTGGGCAGACAGCCGAAAGGCTGGGCGCAGACTATGTTGCCGTATCCCATCTCGATAAGCTCTAACATTTCGGCGGTGAGGAGCCAGCCCTCTCCCATTTTGTTGCCGTATCCGACCACGTCTTTGACGAGGGTCTTCATGTGCGAATAGGGCGACGGAGCCGCAAAGGTACCCTCCTTGCGGACGGCATCGATAATAAAGCTCTCAAACCTTGTCAGATACCCTAAAAGCCAGGACACGACCATGTGCTTTATTCTGCTGCCGCCATAGAGTTTTATATCCTCTATGCGGTTGTCGGTTTTGAAGAGGACAAAGGCAATAACCCCCGGCACCATCACCTCACATCCTTGGGAATAAAGAAACTCCTCAAGATGATTGTTTCCGAGAGGTGCGTATTTCACGAATATCTCCCCGACTATACCAACCTTGACGGTATCTCTGTCTTCCCTTTCTATCTGTGCGAAGGATTTCACGATACTGCCGAGATTGTTCTTTATTTCACGCTGAGAATATGCTCTGCCCTTGTCGAACCGTGCGGTTATCTCATTAACCCAGTATTCTACAAGGGATGAGCTGCTGCCTGATATGGTCTCATAGGGTTTGACCTGATTGTCGAGAAGCATGAGCAGATCGCCGTATGCGGCTGCTGCTCCGATTTTTTTTATCATGGCAAAGGTTAGCTTGAACCCGCTGTTTTTCTCAAGACCCGACATATTCAGCGATATAACCGGTATATGGGCATACCCCGCCGATACAAGCGCCTTTCTGAGCAGATGTATATAATTAGAGGCTCTGCATCCGCCTCCGGTTTGGGTAATCATCAGCGCCGTCTTGTTCAGGTCATACCTGCCGCTGCCGAGTGCATCGAGCATCTGCCCTATGACCAAGAGCGCAGGGTAACAGGTGTCGTTGTGAACGTGTTTTAACCCCTCCGAAACAACATTGGGTCCGTCATTTTTCAAAACCTGCACATTGTACCCATGGCTGTGAAAGATTCTCTCAAACAAACGAAAATGTATGCTTAGCATATTCGGAATCAGTATGGTATAATCTTTCTTCATATCCTTGCTAAATTCGATTCTGCCGCCCTGCATATATGCACATCCTTATGTTAATATAACCCCATCCGTGTGGATGAGGTTATTATAACGCATTGGACTGATTTTTTCAATAGGTTATGTAGTTTCTTTTTTTATTTTGAAAATAAATCTCAGAAATCCCGCCAAAACCTTTGGACTTTTTACAACAACTATCTTCATTCCTAATACCCCCAAAAAAATATATTACAATATAACAATTGTACTAACAATATCTGTCGAGCATATTCATAATGCCGACTAAAATGAGAACTATGGCAGCTATAGACAGCAATATCCGCAGCGGACTGAGCAGCACCACGAGGAGACTTCCTCCGATCACTATAGCCAGCCAGCACAATCTGTTCGGTCTTTTTCTCCTATACATTCTCCTCACCATCCGCTTCATAATAACCGTGGGGCTTCCCTGCTTAAATTATTATATTCTCCGGGGCAAAATTTGGTGAAAGGGTTTCTCATATAATCCACATTCCTGCGGAACGCCCTCTCAGTCGGCGTTGCGATAACCACGGATGATCGAGGGCGGTCATCCCTACAGACCACCCCGTCATGCCATGATGGACACGGTATGCACGGGGGTGCATACCCTACCCGCCCTCTCAGTCGGCGTTGCCGCCGACAGCTCTCCCAAAGGGAGAGCCAAGGAGACACACGGAATTTGCGGTTGCCACAAGAAAAACCCCCGCCGCTGCGGCGGCACCCTCTTTACGAAAGAGGGCAAGGGGCTTGAAATTTCAAGCCCCTGTAGGGTACGCACCCCCGTGCGTACCGTCCTTAACAAACTTTTCGTGTATTTCGTGCTTTTCGTGGTTGCAAATAATTGTCAATTCTCCATTGTCAACTGTCAATTCCCCTCACCCACACTTCCTCCGCCCGCAGATCACAAGAACAGCCGCCATTCCCGCAAAATATCCGCAGGCATCGAGCGCTATATCCTCAACCGAGCTGACACGCCCGTCTATGAATATTTGAATGAACTCATCCGCCACGGGTATGAAAATACCGAAAAAAGACAGCATAAAAACGCGTGATTTCAAGCTGCCGTACCAAAGTTTTGCCGTGTACGACGCAAGCAAACCAAGCGTGAGAAATTGAAAAAAGTGTGCGAATTTACGCACAGCATAGCTGCTTACCAGGGCGGGAGAGATTCCCGCTCGGCTGATTATGTCCTGAATGATTCTGAGTGCGGTGTCGCTCTGACTGCCCGAATCATCCCCGCTTGCAAGCGAATTGCTGAAAATAAATACAACGCACAAAATGCTGAGCGACAGAAAGATATACTTCTTCATTTGCGGTATCTCCGAACCTTCATATGACGCAGATATAACAGCGACAATCCCGCTGTTGCGGCGATCAGCACCATTGCCGACAGCAACAGATGCCCCATAACGCCGCTAAAACAGGCCAGCAGCAAATGATACATAGCCTTGTCTGTGATTGATATGTTTCTTATGCCGCCGGTAACGGTCATCAGCAGGACGGGAATGAGTATGTTTGCAGATGCGGCGGTCAGAGAATAGATAAAGTATCGGTACCTCTTTGTCCTGCTTTTGTGGAGCGACAGCATACACAACGCCAAGATAGGAAGAACCCCTCCTGTGACGATGATAGCGGTAAGAATGAGCCGCTTTGCAAGCAGGAGCATTCTCGATATATGCGATTGCCACGGAAAGCTAACCGATTCATCGTATTTTGCGGCGCAAATGCCCGCAAGGTGCATGAGCGATTCCTCCGATTCGGATGTTAGCTCAACCCCGGATGACATGACATTCTCCCTTAGCTTGCCATAGATATTCTCCTTGAATATGCCAACCCTGCTCATTGCGGCCTCTCTCGAATAAAGATTGTCGATAGATCCAAAGATGTCCAGCCTGACATTGCGTTCGTCAACAATCCCGCTCATAAAGGATTCGCTGAATCCTCCGGGTATTCCATATGCGGTCATTTCGCCCCTGAGTTTTACCGCTACGGTGGCAACATAGCCGCTGTTGTCAACCTGATTTTTCAAAAAAGACGGGTTGAGGACCGTTATATTTATCAAAAAAACCAACACAAATGCGCTTAGTAATAACGACATAAAAAAAGAAAGCAGCGCCGATATTACAACTCGGGCATCCAGTTTCTTTCGGGGTTTTTCACTCATACATAGACCTCCGTGAAAATTTTTGCGTGGGTAGATTTCATCCATACTAATGTTCCAGCGATGGCCCTGAAACGAGCTTGGCGTATACCATCAGGCGCCACGGAGTTAGCCCCACCATCGTTTCGGGATGGCAGGTGCATAGAATCAGCACCTCTTCCATGCTCGACAAATCATATGCGGTATGGTCGTCTTCACGGACAACGGCGGTGCTTGTGACCTCATAGATATACTCGCCGTAATGGGTTCTCAGCTCAATGATCTCTCCGATCTCGACAGCGGCAAGCCCCCTGAAGAAGGTAGTATTATGCCCGCCGATAAAGATGGTACGCCCCTGCCCGGGAAGGTACGCCTCTCGATAAAGACCGACGCCGTTCTTTAGCACCTGGGAACTGCTGCCATACAGCACAGGAACATCTATACCCGCAGAATCTATGGTGATCCGGGCAAATTCGTCCCCCTCAAATGGGAAGACCATGTCCTTGTACTTGACAACCCCGCCCCCAACATCCGACTCGGTGTACTCGTTAGCGGGAGTCTCCTCAAAATCGGGGGCTTTGTCTGAGAAAAACAGACTGCCGAGCTTTATATAGGGCTGTGCATACCCGATAAGAAAGGATGATATGATAATAATTGTTGACAAGCAAAAAACAATAGGGTAGAGAATAAATCTAATCCTATTGTTCTTTCTTCGCCTTTTAATAAGCGTATTTTCCATTCTTTATGCCCTTTTTACAGCGATTGCTTTCCGCTTTGAGATGGCAAGGGATGTGCCTGCGGTAAAGAGGACTGCCGCTCCCAACGTCAGCGATAAAATCATAGCCGATGTTCCATCGATGCCCAAAGCTCCGCTCTGCAATGTTCCGAGTTTGCCCTGCACCGTGATTGTATATGTGCGGTTGTTCTCATCAACTATGCTGATTTGATTTCCGCTATAGGTCAAGGTGGCGTTTACTCGCTTTGCAGCGGCCTGAGCACGGGTGATCAGCTGATCCTGAGTGCTTCTGGGAATGTCGGTAAAATTGATCTTGCCGGTTGCCGACCAAACAGCCTTAACCGCCTCGATCTCGGTCATGGCAAATGACAAATCCTCATCAGAGAGGTTGTTTGCGGCTAAAAAGTCTTCAACAGTCTTGATCTGATGGGCGGGAATCTCTTTGATCTGCCCGTTGACATCGATACCGCTCCTGAGAGCGTTAAGGATGTCCTGCTCAGTAACGGCTGATGCCGGAATCGCCAGCATTGCCGCAAATACGAATGCACTTACCAAAAAAATAATCTTTCTCATTTTAAAAAACCCCTTATATTTTTCTTTAATTTTTTTTGTTTTTATGATGACCCTTTGCCGGGTAGTATTACCTTAAATGTCAGTATTATCAGCTTTAAATCTTCCCATAGACTTCTTTTTTCTATGTAGTCCAAATCCATCTGTACCCACTCGGCAAAGGGAGGATTCTCTCCTTTGGAAACCTGCCAGTAACAGGTCAGACCGGGTTTTACATCAAGACGTCTCATTTGATATGTATTGTACTGCTCGACCTCTCCGGGAAGAGGCGGTCTCGGTCCTACAATACTCATACTTCCGAAAAACACATTCAGCAGCTGCGGCAGCTCGTCTATGCAGGTTCTTCTGATTATCCTGCCCATCCGTGTGACCCTTGGGTCATCGGTGATGTTAAAGGCCGGGCCGTCCCGCTCGTTCATGTGCATGAGTTCTTCGAGCTGAGATTCGGCATCAAGGCACATACTGCGAAACTTGTACATCTTAAAAGTCTTGCCGTTTTTGCCGACCCGTGTTTGGGTAAAGAAGGCAGGTCCTTTTGAATCTATTATTACCAAAAGAGCAACGATCGCATACAACGGAATCAAGAATATCATACCAAAAAAACTTAGGAATATATCCAAAATTCTCTTTATAAAATTATATATAGCAACCTTTCGTCTATGTGCCATTTTTTCGGAGTCGGGCAATCTTTTTATCTGAAACTCGCTGTGACCGGAATATACTTCGTTTTTTTCCACCTTAACTGTATTGTCCTGCAAAATTTTTATCCCTCCGTTCCAATATTAAACCCCAAAAATGAGGTTCATATGACATTATAACACATATTTCCGTATAATGCAAGTGTTTCCTGCAAAACTTATTATATATATATATATATATATATAATGTGGAGTGATTTTGTGCAATGTGACATATATTTGTGGTATTCTTGGGTTCTACCCCTTGGCAAACAACTCTTCCGAACACCTCAGCATATAGTCCACTAATTCCTGTCCTGCCTTAGATTTTCTAAGTTTGGCGTGTGCCGACGGAATGTTTGGAGGACGCACGGTCAGATTGTGGCAGTCGCTTCCGATAACAAGCTGGTACTGCTCTTCCGCCATTCTGTAGACGGATTTTATGACCTTCTTGAATCGCAGAGCCTCGGCATTTACCTGATAAACACAGTACCTCTCGGCAAGCAGTCTGTCTATGTGCTTTTGCTTGTAAATCCCGATGTATCTGTCGATATGGGCTATCATGGGAGTTACCTGCGATGTCTGTGATAGATTCCATATCTCGTCTGTCATCCAGGGGGAGTATGGAACAAAGGGTAATTCCAGCAGAAGAACCCTTGTACCCTCTATGCAGAGGGGGCTGATGTCTGTAAAAGATATGTCTTTCTCTAAGCGAACCTCGGCTCCCTTGATAATGTCTATACCTAAGCTGCTTGAGTTATATTCAGGACTGCTTATGATTTGGTCATAAGCAATCTGTCTGCGGGTTAAAAAGCTTTCTACTTTTTCCTTGTGCAAATAATAGTGGGGAGAGGCGACTATTTTTTTTATACCCTGCTCCCTGCACATCTGCAGCACCTTGAGCGAAATCTCTAAATTTTCGGCTCCGTCGTCCATATCCGGAAGACAGTGGGAATGAAAGTCTGTCCTAAAGCGGTTGTTTGCGTTCTGTCTGCTAATTCTTGTATTCATACGCCTTGTAGCTGTTGTAATATCCGTATTTGTAAGGCTTGTGGAATCCGCTGACATCGTTTACAACTATACCTAAGTTGTTGAGACTGAGCTTGTCGAGTGTCTCTATGGTCTTTTGCAGTTCACGATAGTTAGAGTGATTCTGCCTTGCCACCAGCAGAACTCCGGACGCCTTGCCCGATACCATCAACGCATCTGAAACCATGTTGATGGGAGGGGTATCTATGAATATATAGTCGTAAAACTCTGACAGACATTCGAGCAGATCCGACATATTCTGAGAACCTAAAAGCTCGGAGGGATTAGGCGGAGTAAGACCGCTTGTAATCAGATCGAGATTCTGGTCAATATCATGCTTGATAGCGTTCTTGAGTTCGACCGTCTTGCATAGCACCTGGGACAATCCTATGTTGTTGCTGACCCCGAATATCTTGTGCTGAACGGGTTTACGCATATCAGCATCCAATATAATGGTCTTGAGTCCGGTCTGCGCCATTGTGACCGCCAAACTTGCACTGGTGTTAGACTTACCCGCACTCGGCTCTGCGCTTGATATAACTATGGATTTATGCTCAGAGTCGGGCAGTGTGAACATCAGGTTGGCTCGAACGCTCTTGTATGCCTCCACAACCTTGAATGGAACTCGGGAGTTGAGCAGTATAAACTGTAACTTCTTGTTTTTGTTTTTCCTGCGTTTTCTCTTTTTGCCCTCAACCTCATCGAAAGACGGCACCTCACCCAATATGGGGGTTTTGACATAGTTCTTGAGATCCTCTTCGCCCTTGACGGTGTTGTCGGTCAAGAGTATGACAACCGCTATAGCTATCGAGACGGCCATGCCTCCCAACAGACCCAGCAGACTGTTTCGTCTTATATCGGGGGATGAATAGGTGCTGGCTTTCCGAGGCTGACCTAAAACCACAATCGAACCCGCCTTGACAACCCTCTCAAACTCTCCCGGAGCCACATCCGCCAATACATCGCATATCTGCTTGGAGAGATCGGCATCGGGACTTCTGACCAGGATACGCAAGACCTGAGTATTGTTGACCGAGGCCATAGACAGATAGGAGCGCAGTTCAGCGGTTGTCGGAGCATTGGGGATACGGGATCTGACCTTGTCTATAACATCGTTGTTCTGCAATATGACGATATATGTGTTGACAAGAGCTTGAGCGGCACTGATCTCTCCGGTAGTTATCCTTGCCGTGTCCGCTGCCTGCTCGCTGCTGTTTACATATATCTCTACTGATGATGTATATATCTTAGGGAGAATGTGAGTAGAAATAAGATTGAGGAGGATGAATCCTACCAAAGCGCTTCCTATTATCCACTTCTTAACTCTCCATAAAAAAAACAATATTTTCTTTACATCGATTACTTCCTGCATCGTATATTATATCTCCGTTCATAACATGGCCATTTTTAATATCTTCGGCACAAGTCTATATCATTATATAATAAATCTTAAATAATTGCAAGGGGCTTTTAAATAAAAAAATACTATTCGTAAAAATTGTAGAATAAAACAAGTTTTAGTGTTGCGTGTCAAATAAATATATACATATCGACCTGTTGGGTTTATTTTATTGCTATTCAACCCTTATTTATGACTTGGTTTCATACCATGTTTTTCCAATATTTACATCGACAACCAATTGGACGGCTAAGTCTGCGGCATCTCTCATTTCTTCCGAGAGTATCACAGCGGCTCGGTCTGCATCCTTTTGGCTGGCTTCTATTATAAGCTCATCGTGGACCTGTAATATCAGACGAGCATCGAGATTTTCTTCAGCTAATCTCTCGTGGCATCGAATCATGGCTATTTTTATTATATCGGCTCCCGTCCCCTGTATAGGGGTGTTGAGGGCTATCCTCTCTGCCGCTGACCGAATGTTGCGGTTGGAGGAGTTTATATCGGGGATGGGTCTTATCCTGCCTAAGATTGTCGATACACTTCTTTCCTGTTTAGCTCTTTCTATAATGCCGTCCATATATTCTTTAACCCCGCTGTAGGTATCGAAGTATCTTTCTATATATCGCTTGGCCTCCGCAACACTAACCCCAATATCCTGCGACAACGAGAATGCTCCGATTCCATATACAATGCCGAAGTTTATAGCCTTAGCGCGTGTCCGCAGTTCCGGCGGCAGCAGCTCAGGCGCATAGCCGAAGACCTCAGCCGCAGTTATGGTATGAATGTCTTTATCCTGATTAAATGCCTCTATCATCTGCCGATCGCCCGATACTGCTGCAAGTATTCTCAGCTCTATCTGCGAATAATCGGCATCTATCAACACCCTACCCTCAGGTGCGGTGAAGAACTTCCGCAGGGTTCTGCCCTGCTCTGTCCGCACGGGAATGTTCTGCATATTCGGTTCTATAGAAGAAATGCGGCCGGTGCGTGTTTCGGTCTGTCTAAAGACGGTGTGGATACGTCCGTCCTGCTCTACCATATTAAGAAGACCGTCGGCATAGGTAGAGTTTAGTTTTGCGACATGACGGTAGCTCAGTATCTTTTCTATAATAGGATGCTGACCCAACAGTTTTGTGAGAACGTCGACATCGGTGGAATATCCGGTCTTGGTCTTCTTCCCGCCCGGCAGTTCGAGCTTCTCGAACAATATCCGACCCAGTTCCTTTGGAGAGTTGGGGTTTATATCTTCTTCGGCAAGCTCTTTTATGTCATCGGCAAGGGTCTTAATCTCCGCCTTTAGTTCTGCTCCGAATGATGTTACGCCCTCTCTGTCGAGCATAAATCCGTGATGCTCCATGTGGGCAAGCACCCCCGACAGAGGCAGTTCTATCTCATATAACAGCCTGTCCATACCCTGCTCATGTATCTGCTCGGCAAGCATATCGCAGAGAGCAGGTAATGCCGCTATGTCGTTGTCGTCCCTGCCTATTCCCTCTATATCGGCTTGGTCATACTTGATATTATAGACCGTCCCCGACAGATATTTCATCCGCAATCCCTCTATGCCGTATTCGGACGAGAGCGGGTCAAGAAGATAGGCCGACAGAAGAATGTCGTGGTCTATCACAGGCAGGTCAAGACCGCTGTCCAGCATCCATTTGTATAGAGTTTTGGCATCTTGGGTGCGTTTTTTCGCCTTGACGGCAGGTATGATATTCTCAAGAGCGGCCTGCGGATTCTTGGTAAATACATACGCCTTGTTATGATGTATTATCTTCAGCCGCATGAGTGTCCTGTTATCTATCTCTGCTAAGAAGTCTATACACTCGGCGTTAGACAACGCCTTTGCAGTCTGGTCTATGTCGGGATCGATGGCAATCTCTATCTCGACCGTCTCTAAAACCGCAGGTGCAAGAGTCTCACCATCGGCCGCATACATAGAAAGGAGTGAATACATCTCAAGCGATGACAGCTTTTCGGCAAGAGCCTGTCTGTCACCCTCGGTTATATTATAGCCGTCTATATCGCCGCAGACAGGAACATCCCTGCATATAGCGGCAAGATCACGGCTGATGTATGCCATGTCACGGCTTGTGCTGAGTAATTCTTTCTGCCGTGGTTTTATCTCAATCTTTTCAAGATTATCATAGATATAATCTATTCCGCCGTATTTTGCTATAAGATCGAGAGCGGTCTTTTCTCCGATTCCCTTAACCCCCGGGATGTTGTCGGAGTTGTCGCCCATCAGAGCCTTGACCTCAATCAGCAATGGAGGGTCAACGCCGTAATCGGCCTTTATTTTATCGGTATCATATGTTACAGGCTCTTTGTTGGTAGCCAGCCTGACCGTAACATTTTGATCAACAAGCTGAAGACTGTCCCTGTCTCCGGTTGATATAACGCATTTTGTGCCGCTTTGACCGCATATCCGAGCAAATGTCCCGAGAATGTCGTCCGCCTCATACCCCTCCTGCTCGACAATGCTGTAACCCAAGAGTTCTATGATCTGCTTGACATGGGGGAGTTGTGCGGCAAGCTCTTCCGGCATTCCCTTGCGGTTGGCCTTGTACCCGTCATACATTTTGTGACGGAATGTGGGTTTAGGCAGGTCAAAGGCTACCGCAATATGGGTAGCTCCCGTGTCCTTTATCGTCCTGTCGAGCGTTTTAAGGAATCCGTATATAGCATTGGTAGGAATACCGCTTTTTGTGGATAGCGGCTTGATTCCGTAAAAGGAGCGGTTTAGTATGCTGTTACCGTCTACAGCTAAAAAGACCATCTGTGTGCCTCCTGTCTTAATTCCCTGTTAGTTGGTTGATAATCATGCGGTATAGATCGGTGGTTCGTCCGTCAAATCCGAATCGTATTTTGTCGGCGGTCGCTTTGTCGGGAACATATAGCTTTAGATCCATCAAATCGCTTCCTATATCATGGATAACGCATCTGACCATGTAACCGTCGTCGGTTTTTTCGCAGGATATTTCCTCCTGAGAATCCCGTCTCATCTTGTCAAAAATCTCATTGGTTATGCGTATAGCCTTTTCCTTAACCTGCCACAGTATCGAATCCTTGAGTTCTTCCGCTGTCTGTACGCCATAGTCGGTAAGGCTGTATATCTTATTATTATCATCCGGGCCGTCTGTTTCTTCTATAAGATTGCCCGCATCAACAAGAGCCTGAAGAGCATCGTGGAATATAAAATAGTCAACTATACCGCCATGAACCATGACATTTCTCAAAAGCTCCTGGGTTAGCGGACGTTCGAGCTGATGGATAAGGTAGCACATGAGTACCTTTGTTTCATGTATGGTATAGATCTGATCGGGTTTCGGCTCGTCTCTTCTGTAGTACAATTAATCACGCTCTTTCCGATAGTGTGTATATCTCTCCTGCCGTTGTTTCAAATGACCACGAGTTTGTGCCGCTGTCATACTTCGTCTCGGTTTGACTGCCGTGCAGTGTTACTGTATAATCCTTGTCGACATAACACACATTCCCCGCAAGAGAGGTTATCTCGGCCGACAGGAGCCTGCCGTCTTTCCACGACAGAGACAGCTCAAACCCGCCCTTTGCCCGCATTCCTCTGATCTCGCCGCACGGTATCTCATCAGGCAGTGCAGGTAATATCTCGATAACATTCCCTCGGCACTGTAGGAACAACTGCGCTATTCCTGCCGCTCCGCCGAAATCTCCGTCAATCTGAAACGGC
>Ga0099364_10008240_pt1 | contig 14690 bp, 9 predicted proteins | sample TergutTh196P3_FD_73070 | JGI IMG/M metagenome (GOLD analysis project Ga0099364, IMG submission 73070) | Microcerotermes parvus P3 segment gut microbial communities from Pointe-Noire, Republic of the Congo - Th196 P3 | ecosystem: Host-associated > Arthropoda: Insects > Digestive system > Gut ... | reverse complement strand
AGGAACACAAATGCCTCCTTGCCGATGGGTGTGAAAACCAAGTCCGCACCCGCTTCTTTTGCTGTGTCGAGCTGACTTTGGGCGGGTTGCGCCACAAAAATGATGTCTCGCTTCCCCTCGATTATGCCCTGATACGCCGCACGGGTGTTGGTACAGATTACCTTGTCATCGCTGAAAGCATCCTGGTCATAAACCGCCTGTGCAAAGGCGGCGTATAGGGGATAAAGCGCCGTGGCGCCGTCCAATACGGGCAGGTTTTCAGCGAGCACGAGGGTGGATTTTTCGTCGAGTTTGGCGGCTAGGGTGTCCTCTTTGAATGGAGCATATAAGGTTAGGTCGGGGGCGGACTCCGTGCCGTCGGGGGCGTGGGCGTTCAACCACCAGTTCCCCCGCAACGCCGTTGGAAACAGTGCCGCGCACAGCAGCACAAAAATCGCAAGAGTGATAGTCACAGGAAGTCTTTCCCTGTGTTTTATCCACAGCAAGACAATAAGCCCGCCCACGGCGAGGATAACAAAAATCACAGGCAACAGCCCTAAAACGTTGTCGATTTGGGAGAATTGGGTGATGTAGTCATACTTTTCAAGAACGTAAAATCCCGCGCAGACGAGGGCGAAAGTGAGGGATAGGCGCAAAAATAATTTGGCGTATTTTCCCATTTCACTCACCTACATCCCTAAGATTTCGCCGGTTATCATCCCCGAAGTGATCCAAACCAGTATAAGGATTATTAGCACTAGTGGGATGCACAGGGCGAGAATGGCAATGTTTCGGGCAAGTTTTGTTGTTTTGTCCGCGTCGGCAATTTTTTCAGCTGTAACTGAAATTGCTAACACTATGCCGGCAATGGGCAAAATGATTGCCGCCAGAAGGAGAAAATTTATCGAAAACGTTAGGGCAAGAAAAACGAGAGGGATAAACGAGAAAATGAGAAATAACGACATAATCGCGATGGTTAGCCTTTTTTTACTGAGCATAGGGCACTCCTTGGGTGTTTTATAGGCACAGTATAACAGAAAGTGGGTGAAAAATCAACAAATTTGCTTGACATGAAGTTCTTTTCCTATGCGACAACTAACCCCACCCGTGCAACCAATTCTCCGCCGATCCAATACTGCAACTCACCTGCCACCGCGCCTTTTTTCACTGGGGCGTACTCAAATGGGCGAATCAGAGGTACAACCACGGGCTTGCCTTTTTTTGGCAGGGTCGGGGTTTGAGCAGGTTTCAGCGTGACAAATTTCTTCTTGCCGCCCACCAAGGGCAGGGCGTATTCGTCTGATTCTCCCACGCGTTTTTCCAGTGCGGCAAAGCCAAAATCTAGCAACTTTTTGTGGTCGCTCCAGTCGCTGGAGGCGTTCAAAGTCACACAAATCAGCGTTGCGCCGCGCCGGCGCGCTGCAGTTACAAGGCACCTCCCTGACTTCTTTGTAAAGCCCGTTTTCATGCCGATACAGCCCTGATACTCCCGCAAAAGACGATTGTGGTTGTTGTAATGCGCCGCACGGTCATCCACGGCGACTTTGGCAGACTTTTTCGTGCAAATACGCGCAAATGCGGGATTTTCAATCGCTGTTGCCCCGAGCAGCGCCATGTCGTATGCGGTGGTATAATGCTCCTTGTGGTCAAGGCCCGAGGGCGTGACAAAGTTGGTGTTTTCCATGCCGATTTGCATGGCGCGTGCGTTCATCTCGATGGCGAATTTATCAAGATTTCCCGCCAGTCCAATGGCGATGGCATTCGCCGCATCGTTGCCGCTTGCGAGCAGCGCGCCGATTGTCAGCGCCTCCAGTGTCACCTTGTCGCCGGTTTTCAGCCCCATACTGGTACCCTCAACCCGGTTCATGTTGTCAGTGACGGTGATTTTCCGCTCCGGCGTGTTCTCCTCGCACGCCAAAAGGGCGGTCATTATTTTCGTTGTACTTGCCATGGAGCGTTTTTCACGGGCATTTTTCTCAAAGAGAATTTCCCCCGTTTCCGCCACCATCAACACCGCCGCCCTTGCGGATACAACAAAATCCGCTCCGACCGCCCTCAGGGGCAGCGAGGCGAAAATCAAGACGAACACTGTAACAAACAAAAAGCCTTTGCGCATAATTATCCCAGATGTTTTTTTGTCTATAGATTATGCGCAAGGCGGGGATGTTAGACTATCCGCCCCTACCCCCACTTTCAAGTTGCCGCGTTCCTCTCCCCAAAGAACTTTGTCACCTGCATAGCGGGATGATAGGACTGCTTGGCTCGGCGTAAACCCTCGTCCCCCATGTCTTCCTCGCGGTTGATGAGCTTGTAGTCCAAAAGGGCGTGCTGTGCAAACTGCTGATTTAGCATGGGGTACGCTCCGCGAATTTCGCTGTTCGCCTTTTCGATGTGAGTGCAGAAAATGTCGCGGTTGATACGCTCGCCTAGCGTGAATCCCACCACCTCGCCGTCGGCGTAAAGCACGCCGCCGGTAAATCCTAACGCGAAAAAGTTCTCTAAAGCGGACATCACCACCTTGTTTTCCATAGCCAAGCTCTCGGGGTTTTTCGCCATGTTTGCCCTGTACCACTCCTCTTGAAAGTCCGCGCATTTGTCCAAATTGTCCCTGCCAATGGAGATGTATTCCCACTGGCGTGTGCGCAAAAAAGCCGCAATGTGGTTACGCTTTTGGTGGTATTTTTTCCCAGGAAGATTGATTAGATCGTCGCTGTTGTAGACATAGTCCTCTAAATCGGGATTGCGTTTGAAGGTGAATTGCTGTTGGTAAAGCTCCTCTAAAAGTTGTCGGTTATGCTCCAAAACGCCGTAAAGACGTAACGGAATCCCACGTTTTTTTGCGTCTTTTTCCAGGATTTCCAGGGCTTTGCCGCAGTTTCTAAAGTCCCCCACGGGAAAGCAATACGCCCTGCGCATCTCGGAAAAAGTGGCGAAAAAATCGTCATTCAGTCGGCAGATTTTCGTCCCGTAAAAATCCCCCCAAAGGTAGATATTCCCTGGGAGATATTCACATGAGGTCTGCTCGCTTACTTCCTGAAGTTTTTTCATCCAGGAGTAATCCTCGATTTTCATGCTTCTGAATTCTAACACTCCAACACCTCACTGACGCATTGCCAAATTTCCCCGGCGATGTTTTCGATGGGCAGCGCCTGACTCCCGGCGCCGCAGGAAACGACTCGCCAACCCCATTTTTCCGCCGCGTACATCGCCGCTTTGCGGCACGCCAATAGGTAGGGGATGTCCTTTTCGTGTATGTCCAGTTCCTCGCGCTTTTTCATTAACGCCTGGGAAACCTTGATTGGCATATCCAAATATATCACCAAATCCGGGCGGGGCAATCCCAATTTTTCGTGTTCGTAGTCCTCCAACCACGCCAAAAAGCCGTCCCACTCCTTGCGCGGCAGCTTGACCATTTGGTGGTAGGCGTTGGAGGAGGTATAGCGGTCGGCAAGGAAAAGCTCTCCTCGCTCATAGATCTCCCGCCACTTTGTGCTGTAGCTCACGTACCTGTCCACAGCGTAAAATGACGATGCGGCGTAGGCGTTCACGTCGGCGGGACTGCCGCCCAATTCGCCGCCCAGGTACATCTTAACGGGGGAGCAGGCGGGGCTGTCATAATCCGGTAATTTTATGTGCCTGAAAACCACTCCCGCGGCATTGCGTTGGAGCAGTTCCATCTGTGTGGACTTGCCGCTGCCGTCAAGCCCCTCTAGGACAATTAGTTTTGACATTTTTCACCACATTGATGATACAAAATATGGGGTATCTAGGGGCCCGCAATGGACGGATGGATGGTATACGCTCTTTTCCGCCTAAGGTCGGATATCTGCCGTGAAACCATTAGGAAACACCGCCGAGTAGTCCTCGTACAGACCTATGGGGTAGTCCGTGCTGAGCCACTGGGCGTCACTATTCAGCCCCGCCTCATAGCGTTGGGGCAAGTGGTTGGGCCAGACATCAAGGCGGCTTCGCACCAACAAGCCGCGCTCATTGACAATCTGTCTGCTGTCCTCGCCGTAGTTCACCGGATCATTTACCAACACCATCGCCGCTTGTTCATGGTCGCGGTTGCCGTGGGAAAATGCAGGGATCATCGCCTGTGTCCGCAGGGTTTCGTCCAAAGCCAAAAAGTCCTGTGTGGCGTGTCCCGGATGGAGGAACACCAACACCTTACCCAAAGTTTCCTCAAGGAGCGGCCAGTCTTTTTCCTTTCCCATGCCGGCAAAAGTGGAGTAATCCCTCAGAAGTTCGGCAGGAGTCAGAACGTTCTCTCCCAACTCCTCCCGCACCAGATTGTCAAAATCTTCTACGCGCTCCCCGCTCATGCCGTAAAGTCCAAAGGGGGCGACGGTTGTGCCTTTCGCCTCTATGAGGAGGATTGCAGGCAGATGGCTTGGGTTGGCGCGGCTCCACAGGGAAACCTCCCGCAAAGCCAGTTGTGCGTTTATGCCAGTGGATTCCATGTCAATAACAGGGCTGTGGAAGAACATAAATTCCCCCGCCTTGTTTTGATACAAATCCAGTTCAAGCCCCATAACGCCGCTGTTAAGCTGCTCGGTGATGGGAGGGAAGCTGTAGGTGTACGAATCCTTTTCCGTCACACCCAAAAGCGTAAGGATATTGTAAAGCACTCGGCTCATTGGGGTCAATCCCTGTTTGTAGCTGTTGTGGGTGAATATACCCCGCAGTTGGTTGAGCCTTACGCCTTCGGCGATTGCCTGTTCGATGTCAATGCCTGTGCGGAGCTTCTCTTTCTCCAGTGACTGGGCGTTGTCTATGACAACAAATTCGGATTCAAGAGCCGCTAGGTGGGATTTTTGCCACTCCCGCCACTTGCCCATACCCGCCATGCCCTGCCACGCGACCGCGATGGCAAAGACAAACACGAGGGCGAACAGCACGCCAAAGCTTATGAGGGGTATTTTCCACCATTTTTTTGCTTTTTTCATAATGACATCAAAGATTACTGGGGCTCTTTCAAACCGACTTCATCAAACACAAAGGCGGTTTGGATTGCGATCTCGATGCCGTTTTCAAGAGAATTGAAACACAAATTTTTATAGGTATCGCCGCGCGTGTGGTAATATCTGGGAGGAGCGGGATCCATACCCGCAAGACAGGTGGCGTGAATCCCTGCTTGAGATACTGCCGCCGCGTCGGAGGAGCCGAAAAACACGTTCTCATAGGGTAAGTCACGACCCGCCCGCTTGGCGCCCTCCTTGAGGATTGCGCAGGCGATTGGGCTGTTGGCGGTGGTATTGGTCATGTCGCGCTTATAGATGGCAAAGTGGTCGTAATCGCGAAAGGTTTCCAGTCCCACAAAGACGGTGTCAATCTCCTTGCACTCCTTGTTATGCGCCTTGCTGTATGCCTTTGCGCCGCGCAGTCCGCACTCCTCGCCGCCTGTGGTCAGAGCCACAACCTCGGTGTGCTTGAAGCGGATATCGTTGTCTTTTAGGAACTTCAATACGCATATTGCGCCGTAACAGCCTGTGAGGTTGTCGTTTGCCCCCTGAACATACTTGCCCCAGGTGCAGAAGAAGAAGCACACGCAGTAAAGAGGAACCCAGGCGGTAAGTCCCCAGACCATGTATTTTTGTACGTCGTCCGAGAGGAACGGCTCACCGGCAAAGTGGTTGGCAATAAAGAGTATTCCCGCAACCAGGTTGACGACAAAGCCGCTGAAAGCGCCTATAATGCCGCCCAACAAGGCAGGAGGACCTCCCCAGTGTGAGAAACGCCACTCCTGTGAGCTGTCGGCGTGTCCGCTAAAGATGATGCGCTGTTTCACTTCACCCTCGGGTTTGTAGATGCCCACGGCGTTACAGCTAGTTTTTTTCGGGCAAAACACGTCCAGGAATTGCTTGTAGAACAAAAACTCCATGATGGCAAAGAGCAGTGCCAGACAGAATAACCCAAAGGCTATGAATTTGTTGTAGGGGATTTGGGGCAACCAGTATATAAGGGTGCCGCACAGAGCGAGAATCACGTCTACAAGCACCCAGCCCATGAACGCCCAGGGGGCGACCTTGAAGTCCTCGATTTTGACTTCATCGGCGTACTTGCGCATTTGATCCGCCATATACTCCTGTGCTTTGCGTTCCTCGGGGGTACCGCAGCCGCGGCCTCCGAAAACACTGCCGTCGCCAATGTTTTTGCAGATGTGGGTAATGCCTTTTTTGGCAAAATTCGCACACTCCCGCAGGGACACATTGAAATCCCTCACAGCATTTTGTGCTTTCATATGTTTCTACCTCCAAACAAATATGTTAGCTTATTTTATCATTTTTCACGCTAAATTGCAAGGGCTTATGCTACCGCATTTGCCTCTCCACAAGGTTATCGCCCACATATTTTTTCCGCAGACGGGGTTTTTCAATTTTTCCTGTGGGATTTCGGGGGACTGTATCGAATAAAATCCGGCGGGGGCGCTTGTAGCGCGGCAGAGCGTTGCAGAATTCCATGATTTCCCCTTCCGTCGCCGTGAAACCCGCCTTGATCTCGATAATCGCCGCGGCTATCTCACCCAAACGGTGGTCGGGCAAGCCGATAACCGCCACATCCTTAATCTTGGGATGTGCTCGCAGGAAGTCCTCAATCTGGACGGGGTATAGGTTTTCACCGCCGGTGATAATAACGTCCTTTTTGCGGTCAACAAGGAAGATGAATCCCTCCTCGTCCTGGCGCGCCATGTCGCCAGTGCGAAGCCATTCGCCTTTCAGCACCTCATCCGTCGCCTTTTCGTCACGGTAGTAGCATTTCATCACTCCACGACCCTTTACCGCCAACTCGCCTACCTCACCCTGCTTGACAAGCTCGCCGCCCTCGCCGATGATTTTGGTTTCCCAACCATATCCCGCGATGCCGATGGCGCCGACCTTGCGGACATTCTCGATACCTAAATGCACCGCGCCGGGACCGATTGACTCGGAAAGTCCGTAGTTGGTGTCATAGTCGTGATGGGGGAAAATTTCCTGCCAACGCTTCACAAGACTGGGCGGCACGGGCTGCGCCCCGATATGCATAAGCCGCCACGCACTCAGGTCAAGCTCCTCAAGCTTAATCTCGCCGCTCTCAATGGCGTCCAGAATGTCCTGTGCCCACGGCACAAGCAGCCAAACGATGCTTGCCTTTTCGCTTGAAGCGGTTTCCATAATCCATTTTGGAGTGGCTCCTCGCAGCAACACGCCGGTACCGCCAACAATGAGGGAGCCGAACCAGTGCATTTTCGCGCCAGTGTGATACAGGGGAGGAATACACAGGAAAATGTCCTCCTTGGTCTGTCCGTGGTGATTCTGCTCCACTTCACAGGCAAAAACAAGAGCGTCGTGGCTGTGTAAAATCGCCTTGGGGAAGCCCGTTGTGCCGCTAGAGAAATAAATCGCGCTGTAATCGTCAATGGAAATTTCCACCTGAGGACGCATGATACTCTGATTTTCTGCAAGGCTCATGAGGTTTTCGGCAAAGGCAGGGCAGTTGTCCCCCACAAAAAGCTGTTTGCGGATTTTGGGCATATCGCTCTGAATCGCCTCCATGCGGGTGATGAATTCCGTGCCAAAGATGATTAAGCTCGCGTCAGATAAATCAAGGCAATAGCGGATTTCGTCGGCAGCGTAGCGAAAGTTCAGGGGAACCGCCAAGGCACCGGTTTTCAGCACGCCAAAATAGACGGGCAACCATTCGATGCAGTTCATCATGAGAATTGCGACTTTATCGCCTTTTTTCACGCCGTCGGCGATGAGATAGTTGGCGATTCGGTTTGCCTGTTGGTCGAATTCAAGCCAGGTGAGGGTTTTGCGGTAGGCTGTGTGGGTATCCGCCTCCACTAGCTGTGCTTCACTCCAACTTGTGCTGTCGCGGCGCATTTCGGGGTTTATCTCCACCAGTGCGCAATCTTGCGGGAAGCTCGCCGCATTGTTTTCAAGGAATGACATTATCGGTTTTTTGCTCATTTTTCTGTCCTTTCACTTTATGGTTATACTAACATATGGATTATAGCATAAATTGCCAGAAAAAGCAAATGGAGGCTTGAATTACAGCTGCAAAACTCAAGTAGTTGACAAGTTTAACCAAACACACTATACTATAGTGCTGAAGAGGGGCAGCAATATTTTTTCGAGGGGTAAAACTAGGTGAACAATAATCTCACAATCAAGGAATTTTCCGATATGTCGGGAATTAGTGTAACAACTCTGCGCTTTTATGATAAGGAAAACATCTTTAAGCCCGCTTTCCGTGATTCAGAAAACGGCTACAGGTTCTATACACTGGATCAGATAGTCACGGTGAACTTTGTGAAAACTCTTTTGTTCGCAAAGGTTCCGCTAAAACGCATTGCCCACGAGCGGGAAATCCGCACTCCAGACTCAATTGGAAAGCTAATCGACGAGCAATATGACGTGTTGGAAAAGCAAAAACAGCTAATAATCAATGCTCAGGATATTTTGGCGAAGCGCAAAACGCTGATAGAACGGGGCAAAAAGGCTCAGGTTGGCACGGTTCAAGTGGAAAACTGGCGCGAAAAAAGCTACACAATCGGCTCCCCGACGAACTGGGAGAAAGGCAAAGCTTTCTATAACCCATTTGTCACTTTCTGTAAGGAAGCGAAAAACAAAGGCATAATTTTGAGCTTCCCGATCGGCGGTATCCACAAGAGTTGGAGTAATTTTTTGGAAGCCACAGGAGAGCCGGAATATTTTTTCTCCTCGGACGTGAAAGGGCAGTCCCGTGTACCCGCAGGGGAATATCTAGTGGGATACGCCCAGGGGTTTTACGGCAATTTTGGGGATATCCCCAAAAAAATGGATGAGTTCTCCAAAAAAAATAAACTCAAAACTATTGGTAATGTTTACTCTTTGTACATCTTGGACGAGCTTTGTATAAGCGATATTGACAAGTATGTATCTCAAATAGCGGTGATGATACAGCGTGAAAAATAGTATGCGATTTGCTTGTTTATCAAAATTTTAGATTTTAGATAGATTTAATTTATTGACCCTTGAGTAACTTGAGGGTTTATTCTTTTATATGCTAATTGGCAAGCACCTCTCTGGAGGAAATCAAATTTTCATCAGCACCCAACCCCTAATGCCATGAATGAAGGGCGCGCTTGGTGTGGCTCTGCCTCGTCACACCAACAAAAGGCGATGCGCGTTCTTCATTGATGGCGTTAGGGTTGGCTACTGAATAGGAGATGGCAAGAGATGAAGCTCTTCAAAAATGAAAAAAAACGGATGAAACGCTGTTTAGCCATAACACTGGCACTCTATATTTTCGTGATGGCGTTAGTTTTCGTTGTGAAAACACAGGAAACAATCGCTACAATCCCCGCCTACCCCGTTGTTCCTGAAGACGTATTCAGTGATTCATTCGAAATTCCAATTGTGGAAAAAGTCTTTGTGGGCTCTCGCAGTCAAGCGGGTTCCACTCAGCAACCCTCAGGTACAGGCACCACCTACAACAACAACTTCCGCGTCAACACCCTCTTTGCCAACGCCAACGCCACGGGTCTTGCGGGGGAGAACGCGGGTCACTCCAATTACCTGATGTTCACCACTAGCGACGGCGGTCTTTACGCGGGCGGAACTAACCAAGTTGGTGAATTGAGCGTGGCGAAAAACACCACCGTCAGCGGTCGCAACTCCTTTGACTGGTGGGGTATCAACTCATTTTTTAAGAGCACCCAAACGGTCATTCGGGACGCGGTGATAGGTGATGTGGTAAAGGTTGATTTCGGTCACGAGCATTCCATATTGCTCGACAGCGAAAATAATGTCTATACCTCCGGTAACGGGGCTAATGGTCGTTTGGGCAACGGTGGGACTGCTAACCAACACCATTACGGCACGCCGCTGACCTTTCCTCTCAACGCAAATGAGGATATTGTTGATATTTCCGCTGCTGCCGCAACGGGCTACGCTTTGACGAATCAAGGGCGGCTCTTTGCGTGGGGCAACAACAATGCCGGACAAACCCCTGGAGCTTCCGGCGGTTCACACAATAGCCCTGTAATCATCCCGCCTCCTGCGGGACAAGCCTACAAGATGATAAGCGCAAGTCACACTGGCGGACGTTTTGTCAACAGCAGTATTTACGCTGTTTGTGTGGATGATTCTGGAGTGGAAACCCTTTATTCATCAGGGCTTGGGGGTAACGGACAACTGGGACGTGGCAGTACAGCCAACTCCAGCGCTTGGGTGAACATGACCTACATCACCACAGATACGCCCAATGTCACGGCGCCGTCCGATACTCCATTTGGCATTAAACAGATTGAGGCTAGTGAATACGGTTTTTTGATGCTCCGCAACGACGGCAAGGTATTCTATTGCGGGATAAATACCGCATACCAAAGCGGTACTGGAGCAAGTGCGACAGGTAACATTACCCGATTGACAGAAGTTATCATGCCCTATGACTCCACTGGCAGCCAGATGACTGCACAGCGGATTTTCCGCTCCCCCGAAAACACCTGGCTTGAACTTAACGACAACCAAGTTTGGGGCTGCGGCGACAACCGTTCAGGGCAATTGGGATATTATGTCACAAACCACAGAACGGCGGCAGGCTCTCCCACAGAAAGCGCATACCTGACCAACCACTACGCCAATTTCCTCGTCAATCCTGTGACTATGGAGATGGCGGCTCCAATAGCAGGCGGCGCTAACCGGAAATTGACCCCTGCCGAAAACTTTGACGTGAGCAGCTTCGCCAATGGGGAGAACAAATCCTGCGAATGTATATATGAGGACGAAAACGGCGACCCCGCACCAATCAAGGACATGATGATTAGCGTTCGCACAGCGGTTATTGCCGATGCCCAAGGGCGACTGCGTGCTTCCGGTTCTTTCTACGCCACACACCGCGACACCTCCTGCTACATTTGGCCCGGCAATCACAAGGGCGAACCCTCCTTCAAAATCCTAACCTGGCCCGCGCCAATTCGCAACATCACCCGCGTTTTTGCGGGATACGGCACATCTATGACAGGGGGAACTGTCACAAACCCCAACATGATGATGTTTCTGAAAGAAAATCCAGAAAACGGCAATCAAAGCCTTTATGTGGGCGGACGATCCAACCTAGGTTCTTCAGGTGCGGACATTGCAGGAGTTCAGAATCCATATCGCTTCAACTCCCCCACAAAGGTGAATTTGAGTAACGTTGAGGGGCGGATTGCGGACGTGAGCATCGGTTATGAGTACACCATGCTACTGGACGATTTGGGCTATGTCTATACCTGCGGCAGCAACACCAACGGCAAGTTGGGGCAGGGCTTGGCTCTCAGTGCCAGTGTGTCAAGGCTTACACGCATTAATTTTAGCGACGCTACGCTATCAGCTAGCGGCTACGATGATGTACGAATTACCCAAATTTCCGCAAGCAGCCAAACTGCCTATGCTGTTGACGATCAAGGGAATTTGTGGGGTTGGGGACTTGGTTCGGAATTTCAACTCAACGGCAACGCTACCCAAGCTCGCCCTATTGTCCTCGCTCGTGCTGCCGATCCACAGGGCAAGGTTGTTATGCTGACATCTAGCAAGGTCATCGAGGACACAAACAGCGCCTTTTATATAATCCGCGAAAACGCGCAGGGACAGCGGACAATGTACTCTGCGGGACAAAATAGAGCAGGTCGTTTGGCAAAAGGGGCGACCGTTACAAACAGCGCTTTGAGCGCTGTAGATACTCGAACCTTTATTACAGATACAGGTACGGCGGTTCGCGGTCCTGACCTTGACGCCAACAATATCTTACAGATGGAAGCCCACTCAAGGAATATTTTCATCCTCGTCAATGAGCAAGACGACCCGGAAGGCACAGGACAGGTCTACATGACAGGTTATAGCTACTGGGGAGAAAATGGCGTGCGCGGTTGGGGTGACGGAATAACCGGCGGTACAAACTACGGCTCGTTCCACCGTGTAGTCATGCCCACGGAATCCACTACCTCCACCACCAGACTGCGTGCGGAAAGAATTTTCCGCACAGGTATCACCACCGCCATTCAGCTCACCGACGGCATGATTTGGCTTTGCGGTACAAATGACCATTCTGACCTAGGATTTCAGTGCAAGGGCAATCAGGCGCAGTCTGGTATTACAAATGGCGATGCTGGTCAGCGCGGCACTGGTATTGACCACGATCTCGGCTATTTGGCAAATCCTGTCACATTGCAAATTGCGCAACCCGTTGGTTCAAACCTACAGATGATTTCCACAATGTCCCCAAACGCGGCGACATACACTGCCGCATATAGCCGTCACCGCACCTCCATTGACATCTACCAAAAAGACGGCGAGTCCAATTATCATCCCATAATCGACCTTGCGGGAGGCTACAACGAAAGCTTCATGGTGGACGCGAACGGCTATCTGCGGGCAAGCTCCGACACGGCAATTTGGGATACTTCCACATTCCCATACATGGAGGACAACACATCCTCCTTCAGGCGCCTTTCCAACCGCAACCGCGAAATTCAAGACCCCACTATCGTTTTTGGCGGTTACAACGAGGAGGTCACCGATGCGATTTCCGATCCCAAAACCATTACCTTGGGTCCTACCGCTTACGACAAGCTCCTTGATGTGTCACAGAACTGGCATATTGAGCTATTGACGGACGAAGTCAATGACGTTTGGACGCCTGTGGATGAGTTGATTGGGGACAGCAGTGTGCTGAATGCGCCTCTTGTTCTTGACGTCGCTTCCTGGAAGTTGAGTCCTGGTGAATATCGCATCGTGACCTATCGACACGCTAATATGTCAAATTCCGGTACGAATTTTGCTATGGAACTCCTTATGGGCGGTGCAGCGGAGATGTCCGAGTTGGCAAGTAATGACGTTGAGGGGTACTTCAGGATTGAGCCTGAAAAAGACATGATACTGCACTTGAGACAAGAGATACAAAACCCCGAAAATTTGCCGATTGATTGGGATACAGCGCCCCAACAAGCGCTTTATAACATACGTTATGGAGGCGAACAATACGGCGCTGTGGGCAATATGGGTACATCATTGTTCGAAGATATTCAAATCGGGACTAAACGCGATTACAGCGAGGTAAAGCCTAATCCAATAATTCCCCAATGCTTTTTCTACACTGGATATGCCTATTCAACAACAGATGAAAATCTTGTAAACGATGTTGTGACGGGCTCAGGCGAGCTAATACTTGATCTTGAGGATAGCAAGGAATTTTGGGTCGTCATATATATTCAGCCGAACGAAGCGTTGAATAACAGTAACAATGGCAGGTACAGTAAAGACAATGAATTTGGTGAGATTTTTCCCGCGCCGTAAAAGATGATATAGCCGATTTTCAAGTTAGGAGACTATAATCGACTATAAAATCAAAAAAACGCTCCGCTTAGTTGTGGAGCGTTTTTTTGCAATACTGAATTACATCCGCCTGTGTAAAGCATCTCATGTTGCCAGGCTTCTAGTTCTTAAACCACGTCCATATCCTCTGTCAAACGCAAGCCCTCGACCGCCGTGGCGGCAAAGAGGAGCAGCTCGCTGTCCTTGGGAAGGGTCAGGCTCGCCGCGCCGTCGGGTACTTGGAAGCTGTGACGGTAAATATAGGCGTGTTGGGCGAAAACGTCGCCTTTTGCGTTGTGCATATGAGTGGCGTTCCAAGCAAGTTTGCCGGTTTTTACCTGCGCTGTGTCCCCCATGGCGGGCAAATCCCATTTGCCGATGCGCTCCGTGGCGGATTGCACTGTCTGAGTAACAAAATCGCCGCCCAAAGCGAAAACCGCTTCCTTGTCGCCTTTCGTGCTAGTCAAAAGCAAATCAACGCTGCTCGTTCCCTTAGGTAACGCCAGTGTCTGCCCATTGCACGCTAGAGCTTTCTTGGAAAACTTATGACTCACGCCGCCGCTGACAACCCGCTCGGGATACAGCTCCTCGGGGATAGTCATGCCTTGTCCCTGGTTGCTAGTCAGCTTGTCGTCTGTTCCCGCTAGCTTGAACTGCACTTTGTCAACGCAGACGATAACCCCGTTTTTCGGAGCTTTTTGGGAGGAAGTGACCGCGGTATCGCCCTCAAAGGCGATGTCCATTGAGCCGAGGGTTTTGACTGCCGTCTTCGACTGTTCAAGAACCACGCCGAAGGTTTTGGGTTGGAACTTGGCAAGGTCAAAGATAATCTCGCCGTTTTCGATAGCGACACCGCCAACGCTGTTCTCAATAGCTTCTTCTGACGCCCACATCTCACGGACTTTGACGGCGTTACCCATCAGCTTCAAGCGCACTTTGTGATGTGCCTGCCCCGCGATTTCCTGTACACGAACGACGATTTCGTCGCTGTTTTCCGCTTTTTTCACACAGCGCAGAGCGACGCCCGGATCGCTTAGAGTGCCGTAGCCCCACACGCCCGGCAGTGCCGCATTAATGTTTTTCGCGCTTGCCGGCTGAGTGAACGCCTGTAGCGGTTGGTTAAAGCACAGGGCGGCACGCTGACTGCTTTCAAGGCTTTTGCCCGAATGTCCAAACACGCCGAAAGCGTAAAGATTACGCCCGAAATCCAACTGGTCTTGGTAGCTATCGGGGCGGAAAGGCAGGCGCGGAGTGTGGATGCCCGTCAGGCGCAGTGTGGATCTGTCGGGGTGATCCCATCCGTATCGGCAGTCGCTTAGGATGGACACACCGTAGTCGTTTGCGGAGATGTCCGCAAAATTCTGAGCGGGAACCTCATAGAGTTTTTCGGTA
>Ga0099364_10008239_pt1 | contig 14690 bp, 13 predicted proteins | sample TergutTh196P3_FD_73070 | JGI IMG/M metagenome (GOLD analysis project Ga0099364, IMG submission 73070) | Microcerotermes parvus P3 segment gut microbial communities from Pointe-Noire, Republic of the Congo - Th196 P3 | ecosystem: Host-associated > Arthropoda: Insects > Digestive system > Gut ... | reverse complement strand
GGGTATGTTGATCGACCGAATCGTCTCGATCCGCCGGGAGTAGAGACGGTTTGGAAGGGCTTGCAGCGAATGCGAGACTTGGCGTGGGGGTGGGAAACCTTCGGACCGGGAGCACAGCCAGTAAAAAAAATGTGTAGTACAGTGAGCGGATTATCGTAACCAACAGCCGATTTTGGTGCATTTCATTCGGCGGTCTATCGGTTACGATTTGATCACATTGTGGCGTTTCCGGGGTTTTCGCAATATGCATGGTAAACTGCATGGGTTGCCGAAAAAAGTGTTGTATTTCTCGGTGATTATTGCACATTGCGTAACCCCGGCGGTCGGCAACCTACCTTTGCAAATGGATAATTTTTAACTGCCAAGGCAATAACATTCGTGTCGTCAGTCGTCAATGATAGTCCTGGGATGTGTCAAAAATCAGTTGGCGTTTTCGCCCTGTAAGGGCGAGGAGCGGCACCCAAAATCAATGCAAAGAAAAAAACTCCCACTAATTTTGGACACACCCATAACCCTGGGCTAATAGGCTCTGCCCTTGCCTATCCCGGCAATTACGGTACACTATTTCTATGCGTACCATCAAAATCTTCGACACGACACTCCGCGATGGCGAACAATCGCCGGGGGCAAGCATGAACTTGAGCGAAAAACTCAAAGTCGCTCACGCCCTAACCGAACTCGGTGTCGATGTCATCGAAGCCGGTTTCGCCATCGCTTCTCCCGGTGACTTTGAATCCGTACAAGCCGTTGCCAATACCATCAAAGGCAGCAGCATTTGCAGTCTCGCCCGATGTGTCGAAAAAGACATCGAAGCCGCCGCCGAAGCACTGAAAAATGCCGAACAACCGAGGATTCACGTCTTCCTTGCTTCCAGTCCGATCCATCGGGAACACAAACTACGGCACACTCCCGAACGCAATATCGAAGCCGCCGCCGAAGGGGTACGCTACGCCCGAAAGTTTTGCGACAATATCGAATTCTCCGCCGAAGATGCCACCCGAACGGAAATCGATCACCTCTGCCGAGTCGTCGAATCGGTCATCAACGCAGGAGCAACGACCGTGAACATTCCTGACACCGTCGGCTATTCCACACCGAGCGAAATGTACGACCGCATCCGCAGTCTGTTTGAACGAGTGCCGAACATCGACAAGGCGGTAATCAGTGTCCACAATCACAACGATCTCGGGATGGCAGTGGCGACGAGCCTCGCAGGAGTGCAAGCCGGAGCAGGGCAAGTCGAATGTACGATCAACGGTCTCGGCGAGCGGGCGGGAAACTGTTCGCTGGAAGAAATCGTGATGGCATTGAAAACCCGAAATGATATCTACAATGCTGCGACACGCATCATTACGCAAAAACTGGTGCCGACGAGCCGGCTGGTGGCAACCGTAACCGGCTTGAAAGTACCGAGAAACAAGGCGATTGTCGGACAGAATGCGTTTGCCCATGAATCCGGCATCCATCAAGACGGCATGCTGAAACATCCGACGACGTATGAAATTATGTCTCCGGCGGATGTCGGTTTTCTAAAGACGGATTTGGTACTCGGCAAGCACAGTGGTCGGGCGGCGTTGGCGGATCGTGCCAAAACACTGGGCTACGAATTAGATGCAGAGTTGCTGCCCAAAGTGTTCGAGGAGTTCAAAAAACTTGCCGACCGTAAGAAGAACATTTACGACGAAGACATTTTGGCTTTGATTGAGCAGTTGATACACGAGGGGCAAGCAGACATCCCGCCGAAGTCTGCGCAAGGCTGGAGTTTTGTGTCGTATGACATGCATTGTCAGACGGACGAGACACCGTCGTTGATCCTTGAAATTTGTCATGGAGAGCAAGTGCATACGAAAGAAATATGCGACGGCGACGGTCCGATTGATGCGATCTTTCTTGCGATTCGTGAAATAGTCGGTTTGGACATTTCGCTCAAGGAGTTCACAGCGCAAAGTGTTACGGTCGGAGAGGATGCGCAGGGAGAAGTTACGGTACTCATTGATCACAAAGGGGAGACGTTTCGCGGTCATGGCGTTTCGACCGACACGATTGAGGCGACGACCATTGCGATCCTCAATGCGGTCAACCGGATGGGCTAAAAGTCCGCCGTCTTGCCCCCCTCGAAGCAATAGATCAGTTGCATAACCCAGCGCGTCATTCAGGCGCAAGCCGGAATCCAGAGGGCAACGTCTGTCGTCTGGATTCCCGTTTTCACGGGAATGACGAGGTTATGCAACAGGTCTAATACGGATATACCGATTATGGCGATTCTATGTACATCATCGTTTTTATGCGCTTTGTCCTTTCCAATATGCCGAAAAGAGACGTGGTGTATTTTAGCATCGACAAGGGCACATGACAAAAAGTACAAAAGATGTTTTTCAGGTTTCGTCCGGTTCGGGTGATCGAACCCGGCAACGTTCCCTATCATTTTGGGTATGCTGTGTGTGTGCCTGCGTACTGCTCCCGATATCCGGCTGCATCGTTCACCAGACGGCGTTGCTGGATCCGAAACCTGCCGGAACTCCCATTTTTCGTGATATTATGAAGGAAGGGGCAAAATCATCGTTACCCTTCTACTTCTTGGAACCGCCGGATATTATCAATGTCGAAGCAATTCATTTAGCCCCGAAAGTCCCTTACCGATTGCGGACGTTCGATGCCGTCATGATCGATGTAATCGGAACACCGTTTGATGATCCGATTACAGGTCCTTTCGCGATTGAACCGGGCGGTGTCGTTCAACTGGGAAGTGCCTACGGTAGCGTCAGGATTGAAGGGATGTCCGTTGAAGAGGCACAAGAGGCAATTCAACAGCATTTGAGCGCATCGGAAGACAATCCGATGGGACACCTGATCGAACCCATTGTTTCCGTCAGATTAGCGCGGATGGGAGATATGCAGCAAATTGCCGGTAATCATACCATTGGTCCTGACGGTTATATTACCCTCGGTTCCTACGGTCGGGTCTATGTCAATGGTCTCACCGTTGATGAGTGTCGGGATGCTATCGAATTTCACCTTTCCAAGCATTTGGAACATCCCCAGGTAGCGGTGGACATTTTTTCGTACAACAGTAAGGGATATTACGTAATTTTCCAGTCATCGGGAATGGGAGAACGCGTTTTGAAGTTCCCCTATACGGGTAATGAGTGTGTACTAGATGCTATCTCGAATACCGATGGCTTGCAACCGAATTCGTCTAAACGGATTTGGGTGGCGCGTCCCGTGGGCAATTCCAACAAGCCGGTCATTTTGCCGGTGGACTGGGTCGATGTTACCGCTTATGGAAAGCCGGATACGAACTATCAACTTTTGCCGGGAGACAGAGTGTTTGTGGTCGAAGACCGATTCACCTCGCTCGACGGAACGTTGGCGAAGGTCTTTGCGCCGCTTGAACGCATTATGGGCTTCTCGTTGCTCGGTGCTACAACAGCAACTCGGTTCTCTGGACCGGTATTGCAGGGCGGCGGCGACCGATACCGATACCGATAATACCAGGCGGCAATTTTCCTGAAACTGTGGTACAATGGCGGCTTGGAGTTAAGGAAGTGTATTATGCTGAAGCAATTTGTTAAACCGGTTCTGGGAACGTTGGCGGTCGCGCTGATCGTCCAAGTGATAAGTCTTTCGGCGTTTGCGCAATTGCCGCCGCCGATAAGCCCTTGGTTGGGAATGGCTGACCGGGAACGTACCGGTGCGTTCGGCAATCCTTACCTTGATGTGGTTAGACCGCAACAGAACTTGCAGAGAGCGTATGCAGCGCAGTCGAGTCAACTACAGTCTCAACAGCGGGCATTGCAGGCAATGCAAAGCGGAGTGGGTGGTGCTACGGGCAGCATCGGCGGTACCACCGGCACCCGAAATCTTTCGGGTACTGCCACTGGAGGAACATCCAGCAGCACTGCGGCAAATAATCTGGTGTTGGCACCGCCCCGGGAGATTCCGAGTGTGCAGAGAAATCCGGCGGGTTTTAACCAGTATCTCCACTATTATTCGCCGTACGCCTTGCCGCGTCGTCCCGTCCCGAATTTCAGTTCCACCGGAGGACGAAGACGGTAACGCTGAACAAATAGAGTCCGCATCGGAAGATAGGGACTCCCTGACTTACGTCACGGGCTCTGTGCTTGGTCGTTTATGGTATATTTTCCGTTTTGGACATATGAATCATAAGCCCCATGACTCGCCAACGTGTACGTGTTCGCTTTAGCAAATTAGGGCGACTCAAGTTTATCGGACACAAAGACTTGCTCCGAACGCTTGAGGCACTTTTTCGCCGGGCAAAATTGCCGCTGGCAATGAGTAGCGGTTTCCATCCCAAAGTGCGCATGAGTTTTCCCTGCGCCTTGGCTCTCGGTTACGAAAGCCTAGATGAGGTTCTCGAACTGGAAATGAACGAGTCTGCCGAGCCGGTGAATACTGATGTTCTCCTTGCCGATTTGAACCGTCAAGCACTCGAAGGACTAACTTTTCTTTCGGCAAGGCTGCTTAATGAAGGGGCAAAAAAAGGAAGTCTTGCCGCTTCGACATTCCAGATGACGGTTCCGTCAGAATGGCGGCAGCAGACTGCCGAACGTATAAAATCCTTTCTTGAGGAAGATTCGGTAGTTGTTTCCAAGACGAACGGCAAACCCGTCGATGTGCGCTCTGCTGTGGTGCAAATGCTGTTCGACGAGGCGAATGGCGAATGGACGGTCGAATTGAAATCGCAAGAGGGTCCCGAGGCAGGAATCAAAGAGGTTCTCGTTGTACTGGGTCTTGAGAAGGAACTTTTCGTTACGTTGTTTCCAAGGCGGACTCGTTGCCGATTGTTCGGTGAGGAATGAATTCCCTTTGCGGGGTATCTACTTTGCTCCTGCTATACAGCGGCACGGCAATAATTTCCCTTTTCTCCTTCGTGTCTCCTTTGTGTCTTTGTGGTTAATCCTTTTTGAACCACAAAGGCACGAAGAACACAAAGATTCACAAAGAAAAAAGGGCAATCATAGGCATTTTACAGTATGCACCGCACAAAAAATTGCTATAATTGCTTCCCATGGGAGGTTGCACTATGACTATTCGCTCTTCATTTTCTCGACTGTCGGCAACAATCGTTTGTTGTCTAGGCTTGGTGACGGCACTCGCCGCCGCCGAAACGCCGCCGAACATTCTCGTAATCATCCTCGACGACATGGGTTTTTCCGATCTCGGTTGTTACGGCGGCGAAATCGAAACACCGAACATCGATCAACTGGCAAAAAACGGACTCCGGTTCACTCAATTCTACAACACGACCCGATGCTGGCCCACTCGAACCGCCCTGATGACCGGATTTTATCCGCAACAGGTCAGAAGCGACCCGCGCAGCGGAAACCTGCCCCAAGGGACAGCGTTGATCCCTCACTATTTACAGTCCGTCAACTACCGCTCCTACCATAGCGGAAAATGGCACGTACCCGGTGCCAACCGCCCCTGTACCGATGCCGGCTTTAATCGTTCATACGTCTTGGATGACCACGATAGAAATTTCTATCCCCGAAACCACCGGGAAGACGACAAGCCGTTGCCGCCGGTAAATCCCGACGACAACGGCGGATATTATACGACGAGATTCATCACGGAAAAACTGCTCGAATACCTTCGGGAACACTTTCAAGAGCAACCGACAGCACCCTTCTTTGCCTATGCGGCATACACGGCTCCTCATTTTCCGTTACACGCACCGCAGGAAATTATCGACAAATACCGCAACCGATACCATGAAGGCTGGGATTCCATTCGGCAAAAACGTTACGAAAATCTGACGAAGGCGGGAATCATCAATACGGTACTTTCGCCTCGGGACGAAAACGTCGGACCCCCTTACACGTTCGACAACCTCGGCATACTGGGACCGGGAGAAGTCTTTCGACCGACGGCTTGGGACACGCTCACGGAAACGCAAAAGAAGTTCCAAGCCGAAAAAATGGCAATCTATGCCGCTATGATCGACTGCGTGGATCAGGAAGTCGGACGCATCATCGCCGAGTTAAAGAAAAATAACATGTTTGACAATACGGCGATCTTCGTTTTGTCCGACAATGGAAGTTCGGCGGAGATCATGGTACGGGGCGACGGACATGATCCTCAAGCGGCACCGGGGTCGGGAAAATCGTATCTCAGTTTGGGACCGGGCTGGTCCACGGCAGCCAATACACCGTTCCGCTTGCACAAAGTTTGGACACACGAAGGGGGGATTTCTACGCCGTTGGTAGTCCATTGGACAAAGGGGATTTCCGAAAAGATGCGGGGCGGTCTGCGGCACGAGCCGGGACACGTCATTGATTTTGCATCGACGTTCATCGAAATGAGCGGTGCGGCAATGGAACCGAACAAATCGGGTCGTCCGCTTTCGGGAGAAAGTTTGCTCGGTGCCATCCAGAGCGAAAGTCCGATGGCAGCGAAAGATGTTCCGCAACGGGAACTCTATTTTTCGCACGAGGGCAGCGGCGGAATCCGAATTGGAGCGTTCAAAGCCGTTTCGACAGCCCGGAACCGACAGGGGGACGGACAATGGCGTTTGTACGACTTGAACGTTGATCGTGCCGAAACGGTCGATCTTTCGACGCAACAACCTGTGAAACTTCGTGAACTTGTCGAACACTGGGAATCTATGACCCGGCGTTTTGCCGAAGATTCTCAGCGGCCATGACTTTTATATCAGGTTTTCGCCGAAAGCCTCAAGCCTTATTTTTCAAAAAAAGGCTTCGACTTTGAACTTTCATCAAAGTAAGGGGAGGAACTGCTAAACAAATTTGTTCCCTAATCTCGTCATTCCGGCGAAAACCTAAACGTCATTGCTTTACCTGACGCTTTCTGACGTTCGTGATGCTATACTCCGCCTTGAAAATTGAAATCGGAGACTGTGAAGCAACGCACGGAGTAAGCCGCCGTGTTCCGCGCTGCCAAAGAGTGACGACAGTGAGGGTTTACGTCGTTTTTCCATTGCTCACTGCCTTAATTAATCAAATGACTTTGTTGCCTTTCAGTTTTCCGATCCAATTTTCATTCTAAAACGAGCGGCAAAACGAAAAACAAACAAAATGAAAGCCGGGAGCGCAACGAAGTGGAGCGACCGGATTATTTAGCCGGTACTCCGACCGATCCGGTCGCTGCGCTCCGCTCCCGGCTTTCATTCGCATCCCAAAATTATTTACCTCTCCCACTCCAACCTTGAAACTTGTTAGCGGAACAGGTCTGTTCACAAAATCGCCCGATTGTACGCCTCGTATGCCGATTCAATCTGCGGAACCGTTACCGCTCCTTCGTGAATCCAAATTCGATAACGCAGTTCAAACTTTTCGCCGGGCTGGAACGTCTTTCCCTTCACTCCGGGCCAACCGATACAAAGCGGACCATAGTAACGTGTCAACCACGTCGGAGGAAAGTCAGGATGCGTCTTCGGAATGAAAACGGTCGCTCCGCTCAATTTTGGCGGATCGTTGGGTATCAATGTAACGACTGCTCCCTCCAAAGGTTTGCCGTCGAGAGTCACGGTTGCATCGGGAGCAGGGCGCGGAAAACGGGACGTATAATCCGCCCAAGGCAGCGGTGTTTCCGGCAAATCCCCCTCTGCAATACCCGTGGGTACGGTGATTCTATTGATTTCACTCCGCTCGGCTAGTCTTTTGCCTTCATGGACAAACGGTTGGAACCGCACCGTAAAGCCGCCGTAACTCTTGTCCTCGACTCCCCGCAACGTGATCGGCTTGTCCGTAGGCTGCCACTGGAATTCAAAATCGACCGCCCGGCTTCGGACACCATCCACCGTTTGAATCCGATGGGCAATGATTTTTACCCGTTCGATCATGATTTTTTTGCCGTCTTGCGGATCACCAATGAACCAGCCGTTTTCGACGGCAAAGGTTGCCGTCCGATCTGTGATATTGTTGTCGCCGATCCATTGGACAAAGTGTTGTTTCAGACCGGTATTGTTTTCCCAGAGACTGTGATTTGTTATCGTTCCGTCCGACTCATGGATGCCGACGTGCGACCATCGCCAAAACACGCCGTGATGGTGAAAATGGTCGGCGGGAACATTGTCTGTCAGGATTTCGCCGTTCAGTCCATAGAGCGGATGAACGTAGCAACCGGCAGTGCGCCGCGGGTTGTTGCGCGGAACGTTTTCGTGTTCGATGACATCGTACTGGTAGGTGAAAATCGGCATTGTCCCTTCCGAGAGAGTCAGTTGCTTCGTGTCCTTGTTTTCCGCAAAACCAAAGGGTTCGTCAGCCGCCGCAACGCTGAAAAGGACAAACGACAAGAGCAGATAAATGGGTGGGTGTTTCATGGGATTCATATATTTTGTGGAAAAACCTATCGTTGGTTATTGTACCATTTTTTATTGTTTTTAGTACAATCATCCTTTTGCGGATTTTTTTATGCAATCGTTTATTTTTATTGGATATCGCGGGACGGGCAAAACAACGATTGCTCGAAAACTTGCGGAGCGTCTCGGAGTTCCTGCGTTTGATTCCGATGCCGAAATTGAACGTCAGGCGGGAAAACGTATTGCGGATATTTTTGCGCAAGACGGCGAACCGGCTTTTCGTGACTTGGAAGAATCGGTCATTGCTGGGATTCTCGCCCAGTCGGTTCCGTTGGTTTTGGCGACGGGCGGCGGCGCAATTTTGCGGGCAAGTACACGAACACGTCTTCGCCAATCGGGATTCGTGATTGGGCTCACCGCAACGCCGGAAACAATTTTACAACGGATTTCAAGCGATGCCGCCACGCAAACGATGCGTCCGAATTTGACCGATTTGCCGATGAGGGAGGAAATTGTTGCCGTCTTGGGACAGCGGAAAGCATTGTACGCCGAAACGTCTCATGAAATCATCGACACGGACAACCGAACGGTTGACGAAATCGTCGAGCACATTTTCGCCAAAATCTTGCCCCATCGTTCAGCCGGATGTGAACATATCCATTTTCGCGTCGGCGGCTAAAACGCAGGCGGAAAATGAGTACAACTACGCAGGTTTGATAATTCCCATGAACGAAGCGGCTTTCAGCGATGCACCGCCGACCAAGGCACCATCCACGTTCGGTTTGGCGAGAATCTCTGCTGCATTTTTGTCATTGACACTGCCGCCGTATTGAATCCGCACTGCATCGGCAACCTCTTTGTTGTAGTTCTTTTCGATCATCTTCCGAAGAGCAGCGTGAGCCTCTTCGGCTTGCGCCGGCGTGGCAACCACGCCCGTGCCGATAGCCCAAACAGGCTCGTACGCAATGACACACTTTTTCATGTCTTCCGCCGAAACGCTGGAGAATGAACCGTCAAACTGTCGGCACACCACTTGCACTGTCTTACCGGCTTCGCGTTCTTTGAGTAGTTCGCCGACGCAGACAATCGGTATTAAACCCGCCGCCAGTGCCGCGTGGACTTTCAAATTCACGAGTTCGCTCGACTCTCCCAAGATGTTCCGGCGTTCGCTGTGTCCCAAGATGACGTACTGACAACCGGCATCTTTGACCATATCGGCACTGATTTCGCCAGTGAATGCCCCTTCCTTCTCGAAATAGATATTCTGCGCTCCGACTCCGATGTTCGAGCCTTTGAGAGCGGCGGCGACGGGCTGAACATAAATGCTCGGCGGGCAGACGGCAATATCCACATTGGTAATGCCTGAAGCGGCGTTTTTTAGTCCTTCCGCCAGTTCGAGCGAGGCGGAAAGGGTGAGGTTCATCTTCCAGTTACCGGCAATGAAGAGGCGGCGTGTCATAGTATCCGAAAAGTTATTGGGTTGAAAAAATTTTCCCCCATTATAATCCGATTTGTCGAAAATACAATCGGCTGTCCGTTGCAGTACTCGATCAGAGACGCAACCGGACGGTTGCGAACAAGCCTATTTCTTAGCGGCGGCTTTGCTTTCCTTACGCCGGATCACTTCTCCTTCGTACTTGATTCCTTTGCCCAAGTAAGGTTCTGCCCTGCGGATAGACCGCACATCGGCAGCGAATTGACCGACCAACTGCTTGTCAATGCCCTTGATACTGACGTGAGTCTGATCGGGACACGTAACGGTCAAACCCGGCGGAACCGCCTTGTGCACCTCGTGAGCAAAACCGGCTCGCACTTGCAAGGTGTTTCCCTGCACAGCAAAAAGATAGCCAGTGCCGAAAATTTCGAGACGCTTTTCGTATCCTTGCGTAACTCCATTGACCATGTTTTGGAACAAAGCCCTGTATAAGCCGTGCATTGCGGCGGCTTCGCGGGAATCATTTGCCCGGGCTACGGTGAGAGAACTCGATGCGGCATCGAACTCAACGTTAACATTCGGACTGAACCACTGCGACAGTTTTCCCAGTGGACCTTCAACGGTCAGGACTTGCTCATCTAAAGCAACTTTTGTGCCTTGCGGAAGGGCTATCGGTTTTTTACCAATTCTTGACATTACAGGCTTTTACCGGTGCTTGTCCGCACCGGACTTATTTTATGGTATTCAAAACGGTTTGCGATAGCGGAATTGTAGAGGATTTCGGTTTTTTGTCAAGGGCGGTTCCCCGCCTACTAATCTTCCTCTTTGTGTTCAATCTTTTGCCAGTAGGAATCGAAGTCGAAGTGCGGCGAATTGTCGCCGTCGTGGCACGTCAAACAGTGCCGCCTTGCCGCTCCCCCTTCTACCGGCAATCGGATCGCCTGGCGGAGACTCTCCTGTAATGCGACATTGGAACCCGACTCGGCACGGACATGATTTTCGCCCGGTCCATGACAGGATTCGCAACCCACGTCCGTCAAGAGCGGAGTCTTCTCCTCGCTCAAAAATCCCCCTTGATACGGCAACAGTTCCGTGGCGTTCCAGCCGACGACATGACACGCGATGCACTCCGGGTCGAAATCCCTCGCCGGAATCGCCGTTTTCTGTAACGACTCCCACGCCTTGGCGTGTTTCGACCTGCGCCAAACACGGTGCGACTCCCCATGGCAATCGGTACATGACGACGTACCAACGAAACTGCCCAACGTCTCCAACCGTGTGTTAGGAATCGGTTTGATGCCCAGCCCTTCCAGTCCTGTTTCCCTTAGTTGATCCTGATACATTTTCATCAATTCGGTGATCTTCGGCGAGTTTTCGTATCGGGCATCGAGGGGAACCCGCTCGTACCGCATCGGTTCATTGGGATTGTCGAAGAGTCCAATGGCGATGGCGTAGCGCCCCTTTTCGCCGACTTCGAGGATCATCGTGTCGCCGATTTTCTTCGGCTGGAGCGGCGGTTCAGCCGAAGTGTTGCTTGGCAGGACAAAATCAAAATCGCCAGCGTATTTACCGAGCAACTGGTCGATTTCTTCGGTCGTTCCATGAATGATCAACGCCTTTCGGTCGCATTTTTCGGCATTGAGTTTCGGCAGGACTTCCCGTAATTTTTCGTCGGCACTTGCCGTTACGATGTCTTCGTTGTTGATATCTTTGAGCAACGAATCGCCCAAAACAGAGACGACTCCGATTTTCAAACCGTTTTTTTCGAGGACTCGATAGGGCATCACGATGCCCGGATCGAACTGGATGACGGAAACATTTGCCGAGGTATATCGCTTGGGAACGCCGGGCGTATCGACGAAATAGACGAGTAGTGTGCCGGTTGTGAATTGCAGTTCGCGGTTGCCAATTCCGGCGGCTGGGTATTTCATAAGCCGGTACGCTTCGTCGATGACGAAGTTGAATTTGAGTTCTTCCTGCTGTCCGAAACCTTTGTTGAGGTTTCCGGCATCGATGGGGAGTACGTCCCAGCCTTTTTGTTCGAGTTGTTGGAGACAGGAGTGTCGTCGGCTCAAACCTCCTTTCATCTGATCGATCCCGGCGCACCCGCAGGGTTCGATGTAGCCGTCGAGAAATCCGGTGAAGAAGAGGAGTAATTTTGGTTTTTCCCATCCTTCAAAGAGAGGCGGCGGTGTATCCTTCGGCTCGACCAGCGTGAGGGTCTGTCCCTTGCAGACGGTCAACGAAGCGGTCAAAAAAAGTGAAACGAGAAGAAGTCGCAGAGTCATAGTGGTCGTGATTATAACCTCAAAGTCGAGGAAAAGCAAGATGGCGGATTGTGGACAGCGGGATACGGGTGTGTCCAAGTTTAGCCAGTAGTCCTTAAATCCGTCTTTCGTTATGTTTTTTTTGTGCCCTTTGCGGTAACAAAGGTTGTTTTTGCGTTCCAATTCGTGTAAAATGGGGTCCGGTGTCGGCGATAGCCGCCAGTACTGCTGTTTTCACCCCTCAATGAAGGAACAATCCCAATGATTACACGTCGTGAAATGTTGCGAGGCTCACTCGCGCTGGGCGGAGCCGCGCTGCTCGCCCCCCTATGCTTGCTGCCGTTACCGTGCCCGAAGATCGGAAGATTACCGAACAACTCGGCTGGCAAATCGGACCACAAATCTATTCGTTCAGAATGTTTCCGTTTGACGAAGCCCTCAAACTGGTCGCCGCCTGCGGAACTGCCACCTTCGAGCAATATCCTGGTCAAAGGGTTTCCAGAGACATCGACGTACGCGTGGGTCCCGACTTGCTGCGACCAGAGAACAGGGATCACCTCAAGCGAGTGAAAGATCTGCTTGCCGAGTCGGGTTGCTCGATGAATGCGTTCGGCGTTTGCGGAGCAGGTAAGGCGGATTTTGATTTTTGCGCCGAATTCAAAATTCCGCTACTCAACACTGAGCCCGGCTTCGACAGGATTGCTGGTGTCAGTCAACTTGCCGAAGAATACAAGATCAAAGTCGGGTTGCACAACCATCCGCATCCCACCATCTACTGGTATCCCGAAATTGTGCTGGCGCAGTTGAAGGATTCGAGTCCGATGATGGGGGCATGTGCCGACACAGGACATTGGCTCCGTAGCCTGTTGGATCCGCTCGCATGTATCAAGAGGCTGAAGGGACGAATCGTCAGTTTCCACATCAAGGATATCAAAGGGATTGGCACCGATTTCAACGCCGACTGTGTCCTCGGTCAGGGGGATGTCGGTATTGAAGCCGTTTTGAAGGAGTTTGCGACTCACGATGTCAAGGGTCCGATTCCTTTCTCGATTGAATTCGAGGCGGATTGGGAAAGAAATCAGCCGAAAGTTGGCGAGAGCGTCAAGTATTTCGATTCGGTCGCGAAAGCCATCGTCGCAGCGCATCGATAGAATGTCTCGGCGGATAAAAGTGCACAGAGCCCAGAACAGAGCCCGGAGTGGAAACTCCGGTGAATCGAATCCGCATCTTCCGATGCGGGCTCTGTTTGTTCTGCGTTAAAATTTTCCCGCCGGGACAGTAATCTTACGTTTGCAGTCCCGTTAATTCATTCGGTGGGTTCTCGACAACCTATCGGCAATGCGTACTGCCTCAATCAGACTGCCCGGCTCGGCAATGCCCTGCCACGCCTTGTCAAATGCCGTACCATGAGCAACACTCGTCCTGATAATCGGAAGTCCCAATGTAATGTTCACTGCCCGATACATTCCTAATAATTTCAAGGCAATGTGCCCCTGATCATGAAACATGGCAACCACTGCATCGTATTTGCCCTCTCTTGCATCAAGCATAATTGTATCCGCCGGCTTGGGTCCTTCCGCCTGCACTCCTTCCACCACCGCCCGCTCGATTGCTGGTCGAATGATCTGAAGCTCCTCGTCGCCAAAAAGCCCCCCTTCTCCGGCATGGGGATTGAGTGAACAAACGCCGATACGGGGCTGTCGATTCCCTTGTCCGATGACCCGCCGCATAAAACCGTCGGCAAGATGTATCTTGGCAAGCACCGACTCAACCGTAATCTGTTCAAAAATCGTTTTCATTGCCGTATGAAGTGTTACATGAACGACAGCAAGACCGTACTGACCCGAAACCGGGGGGCTTACGCTCTCCGCTCTTGCGCTGCTGGGGCCGAGATAGAGCATCATTGCATAATTTTTCACACCGCATTGTTCGGCGAAGATTTCGGTGTGTCCCGGATAGTGACATCCTGCCAGATGAAGAGCGGCTTTGTGAATCGGTGCAGTTACAATCGCATCGACGGCGTTGTTTTTAGCGTCGTCAATCGCTCGGCGGATGGATTGATAGGCGGCGCGTCCCGACCGAACATCTATCGCACCGGGAGGAACATCCAGCACGTCGTCGTTGCAACATGTCAGGCAGTCCATATCGGCAGCCGCTTTTCGCAGTGCTGCCGCCCGTTGCAGGACTTCGGGATGTCCATAGACGACGATTCGGCAATCGGACATTGCTCTGAGTTGTTCCCGTGCGGCGGCAATGATTTCTGGTCCGATACCGGCAGGGTCGCCCATCGTGATTGCTATTGTTTTCATGTCAATCCATCTATTTCAAAAAATGCTTAATACTGATAACGGTTTCGGCATTTTCCTCAATTTGCGCCTCTTTTGCAATAGACATGTTGCCCAACCCTTTTCATGCTTTTTCTGCGTTTAGTATAGCGCAGACGAGTTTTGTTCGCAGCAGGTGTCTGCGTCGGCGATTACGGTAAGGATAAGATATGATTTTGAACACCTTTATCTGGGCATTGATGTTCTCTATCACAATACGCCGACGAGACAACTCGCTGTTAAACGCCTTCTCCAACTCCGACAACTCCTTCTTCTTGCTCTTCTTAATCGGTATCAAACTCCATTCATGATACTCCTGAATGCCTTGATAACCGCTGTCGGCAAAAATGATCACTGCCAAAACCATCACCATAAGCAACGTC
>Ga0099364_10008238_pt1 | contig 14691 bp, 13 predicted proteins | sample TergutTh196P3_FD_73070 | JGI IMG/M metagenome (GOLD analysis project Ga0099364, IMG submission 73070) | Microcerotermes parvus P3 segment gut microbial communities from Pointe-Noire, Republic of the Congo - Th196 P3 | ecosystem: Host-associated > Arthropoda: Insects > Digestive system > Gut ... | reverse complement strand
AACTGTAATGAGTTCTTCGTCCGTTTCCCTTCTAATTTCTTGCAAAAGAGCGACATCATATTCGTCCATGAAGTCAAAATATTTCTGCAAGTCGTCAGTATCGTATAAAATCCACGCAAGCCTTTGATATGTGTCCATCTTTTCCTTGCCTTGCTGCACGGCAATAGCGCTACGCAACGAATCAAGCGCCGCCAACTGCTGCGGGTCTGTCTGTCCTTGTGCCGCAGCGCAGAAGAAAACAATTATGAGGGTCAAAAAAATATATGATATTTTCATCTGGTTATTGTTTGTCTGAAAGCGTCAAGAAAATTTGTTACCCATATTTTCTCTGCTTCGTTTGCCTGCTCAAAAAAATATTTTGTCCCTGAACCCGTAATGATTGCCGGAGCCTTCGGCTGAACCGTATGATTATTGATATTTCCCCTTTTCGAACGACCAGAAGTATAATAATAATCCAATTCCGTAATTTTTATTAACTGAATATTTTTGAAACTGTATTCGTATCTCTTTGACATTATGGGTTTTGTTTTAACTATTGTCAAATCTGTTTTTGTGACCTCAATAGTTTGTGTTTCATTGATTTTGTTGAGTACTACCGTCAATATTACAAAACCAATTATCCAAAAAGGAATTGAAAACAATGCCATGATTTGACCTTCGTCTGCCAGCGATGCTCCCCAAGTCCAAAAGGCAATAAAACTAAACCAAATTATACAAAACGCCAGAAATGGAATATTTGTCTTGTCTATTCCTTTCTTTGGCATAAATATTTGAAAACTGTCGCCCATTCCCTTTATTATTTCTATTTTACTACCGACAGGCGGTGTTGCAAGCGTTTTGCTGTCTATCGCCGGAACAAGCGAACTTGCCCTGTGAATTGCTCCACAATGTCCGCATTTGGCAAGGTCGGTGGAAATATTGACGTCTGCGCTGTCAATCTTCATTCTACATGTTGTGCATACTAATTCCATAATACAAAAAATATATTAAAATTTGAAACTGCAAAACTACAAAAAGGTTTTAATATTTCAGCAAAAAGTTTTCAAATATTGAGTTCGCTCCGAAAAGTAATAATATTTTGATTTTTTTTGTTTTTTAATAAAAAAACATTATTTTTGCAGCAAATATTTTTAAAACAAAACAATAATTATTATGAACAGAAGAAAATTTATATCTAAAACCGCCTCTACGGGCGTAGGTTTAACAGTTGTCCCCTCGTTTGTGCTTGGGGGAAGCGGGCGCGTTGCGCCTAACGATAGGGTGAACGTTGGTTTAGTAGGTTGCGGAACGCAAGCCGCCAGCCAGATGCGTGGCTTTTTAACTCGCGATCAGTTGCAATTCATAACCGTTTGCGACCCGAACAGAGAAAGCAACGACTATCCCAGATGGGGCAGGGCGGCAGGAGAAACCGAAGGTATGATCGGCGGTCGCGAAGCAGGACGCAGATGGGTTAATGAGGCTTATGCCGAAAGAACAGGTAACAGTTCTTATGATGCATGTACCGCTTATGCCGATTTCAGAGAAATGCTCGAAAAAGAAAGTGTGGACGCCATTATTGTTATAACTCCCGACCATACACATGCGGCAATTTCGCTGGCGGCTATGAAAAAAGGAGTACATGTGGCTTGTCAAAAACCCATTTCCAATTTCATGTATGAAACACGTTTGGCTTGCGAAACGTCCAAAACGGCAGGCGTCAATACTCACATGTTTGCCTATCGTATGTCTACAAATTTCTTAAGAACAAAAGCGTGGATTGATGGCGGATTGATTGGAAAAGTAACGAAAGTGTATCGTTGGAATAATCGTCCGGTGTGGCCTCAGGGTTCTCCATATCTACCGGAACCCGAAAGGATTCCCTTTGGTCTTGATTGGCAACTGTGGTTAGGTCCCTCTGTTGATCGTCCTTATTCGCACCTCTACACGCATACTCGCTTTCGAGGTTTTTACGAGTTTGGCGGCGGTTGCCTTGCCGATATGGGTCTGTACGGTTTTTGGCAGGATTGGAGAGTTTTGAATCTCGGAATGCCTGTAATGGCGGAAGGTGTGCCAAATGTCAATGTTGAAATCAAAGATTACAGAAGTTATCAGTTCAGGAACACGTTAAGTTATCCATACGCTTCAAATATTTATTTTGGCGATGTTCCCGTAAGAGGCAGCAGAGATACCATAGAAGTAATGTGGTCTGACGGCGGTATAAGACCTCAAACGCCAAAGGAATTAATCGAAGCAGGGCGTACAATGCCTGTTGAGGGAGTTATCATTTACGGCGAAAGAGGCGCAATACTTGGCGGCACCAATTATCAGGATCCTGTTTTGATTGGCGTAAGAGACGGCGAACGCGCAGCCGCGCGTATCAGAGTGCCGGAAGAATTTACCGAGCCGACAACTGAAATGATTCAGGCTTTTCAGGGAATAAAAAATTCGGCGGGCAGTTTTGAGAACGCACAAACAGTTTGTGAAGCCGTTTGTCTTGGAAACCTTTCTATTCGTATGGCAGACAGGCTTGAATGGGACAATCAGGCAATGCGGGTTACCAATTTGCCGGCGGCAAACGAATTTTTAAGACGCGTTTACCGTAGCGGTTGGGAATTGTAGTTAATAATACATTTAATAATTATAAATTTTATTTTTAGTAAGCAAATGAAAGAAGCAGTAGTAGGTATTGACATTGGCGGTACGTTTACCAAGTTTGGTATCATAGACCGCTTAGGAAATGTCTTGATGGAAGGGTCGGTTCCAACCGATCAAACAGATGATTTCAGGGTATATCTTGCAAGTTTGACAAGTGCAGTTGATAAGGCAATAACCGAAATGGGCGCGTCTGTAAGTATTAAAGGCGTTGGCGTAGGCGCTCCAAATGGCAACTTCAAAAGCGGAAGCATTGAATATGCCGCTAATTTGGATTGGGCGCGCGACAAGGTAATTCCTTTAGTTACCATATTGCAGGAACATTTTAAAGTTCCCGCCGCCGTTACAAACGATGCAAACGCAGCCGCTATCGGCGAAATGATTTTCGGCGGAGCAAAAGGTTTAAAAGACTTTATTCTCATAACTTTGGGTACAGGCTTGGGAAGCGGAGTAGTTGTAAACGGTGAGTTAGTGTATGGACACAACGGTTTCGCGGGCGAATTGGGACACATTCGCGCAGAAATGGGCGATAGTCGCAAATGCGGTTGCGGATTAACAGGTTGTTTGGAAACTTTTGTCAGCGCTACCGGTATCAAACGCACAGTGTTTGAATTACTTGCCAAATATAACGGCAACAGCGAACTGTCAAAATATTCGTTTGACCAGTTAAATTCAGAAATGATTTATCAGGCTGCAACTCGCGGCGATAAAGTCGCTTTGGAGGCTTTCCGTATAACAGGCGAAGTGCTTGGCGTGAAATTAGCCGACGCCGTGCATGTAACCGCGCCCGAAAAAATATTCGTATTTGGCGGTTTGGCAAAATCAGGCGACTACATACTCAAACCTACTCGCGAGAGTTTTGAGAAAAGTTTGCTCAAGGTATGGCAGGGCAAAGTGCCTATCGAACTTTCCAAGTTAGCCGAAGGCAACGTAGCCATTATGGGCGCCAGCGCCTTGATATGGCAGGAATTAAACAAACAGTAATCACGCGCTGTACGGGCATTAGGCGGCATTGCAACAAATGCCGCCTAACGTACAGCCAATTATTGCTGCGAAAAGTAACGAACTAAAAAATATGGAAGGGAAAATTTTCAGATCCAGAGTTAGTGCGCTTTTTGTATTTATTTTTGGAGCGTTGTTGTTGTTCGCGTTGTTTACTTATAAGACTTATGGCAGTTTTGGAGGGATAATCACTGTCGGAGTATGCATCGTTTTTTGTATTTTTGCGTTTCGAAGCATGTATTATGTTCTAACCGACAAAGAAATACAGATTTATTACATGTGGGGCATGATAGGCAAACCATACGGTAAAATTTTTTTATCCGAAATTAATACTGTCGAGCGTTCATACAGTCCGGCGCAAAGCCCGGCAGCATCGGCGAAAAGATTGCGTTTCAGTTTTAACAAAGGATACAAATGGCAACGCTTTTTCAACAATACATCGTTTGCTATCACTATGATACCAATGATATCGCCTGTTAGAGAGCAAGAGTTCTTAGACGCATTGAAAGCCCTTAATCCGAACATAGACATCAACGTAAACAACCAAAAAGGCTGGTGGCGATTTTGGGATTGGGATTTTTAGCCTCCCGTAGCGCTGAAACCGCCTACTTTTCCTTTTCTCGGATTAACGCACATTATAGGTATGTGCGCTTCGTTGGCGATGATGTCCTGTTCAACGGCGCCCATAATGTAATCGCCCCATGAAATACCTTTCGTGGTGGTTATCAATATCAAATCGGCATTGACACTTTCGGAATAATCGAGCGTTTGTTTAGCAAAGGAACCTTTCTTGGCAACGGTTATCTCGTAAGGTATTTCTTTAGACCGCAGAAATTTTTCGGTGAAAATCAAATTGGTTTTCTCACCATGCTCAAATTTCTTGTCTTTCGACGGATATGTTCTGAAAACATATACCTTTGAATTGAAAAACTTTGCCACAAAAGCCGCCCATCCAAGTTTTTCGCGGTTTTCTCTTTTGTAATCAACAGGAAAAACAATTTTGTCTATTGTTGCCTTCTTAGGATGCTTTTGGACAACGATAACAGGCACTTTTGAAGTTACAATAACCTTCAAAGCCCAACTTCCTGTGATTTTTTGCATTCCTTTGATGCCATGGGTACCCATTACTACCAAGCCGGCGTCAAGATCTTTTACAGTCTCGCCTACGGTGGTAAAAATAGAGCCTTCCAAAACGATGCCTTTAGCTTGAATATCATGCTTTTGAGCAACGTCTCGCGCCTCAGCCTCAATCTTCTTTGTTGCTTCCAAAATGTCAGCCGTACTTTTTACAATATGTACAAGTACTATACTGGAATTGGACAACTTGGCAAACGGCACAGCAAATTCTATCGCATACTGCGCTACGACAGTAAAATCTGTCGGAATAATGATCGGTCTGGATATATTTTCCATCAAAATAAAATTTGAATTATCAAATAAACAAAAAAATATATTATCTTTGGACGATTTTTTTATCGTCAAATTTTTGACAAAAATATATTTTTTTAAATAAAAAAACAAGAAATTCAAAAAAAAAAATGGAAATTTATGTTTTTTTGCTGATATTTGGCATAATTTTTGCCGCCTTTTTAGGTTTTCTTTACGGAAAAAAGGTGGGTAAAAAGATGGCAAAAACAGACTATACAAGCCTTCAAGAGTTGTCCGAGAAAGAAAAACTCGAAAAACTCACAGAAAAGGGGAGCCATAACATACAAAAATACGATATGGTAACGGTGTTGTTTGCCGATATTGTTGGTTTTTCGGAAATTTCCGACAGCCTCGACCCCGAAATTCTTTTGGAAGATTTAAACGAATTTTTCTTACATTTCGACCAAATCATTGATAATTACAACGTTGAAAAGATCAAAACAATGGGCGATGCATACATGTGCGCCGGCGGAATTTCGCAAAAAAACCAGACAAACCCCGTAGATGTGGTAATGTTGGCGTTAGATGTGCAAAATCACCAAAGAAAAATGATGGAAAAAAACCCAAAACTGTGGTCGGTCAGGGTAGGAATACACACAGGACCGGTCATTGCTGGAATGTTGGGCGAGAAAAAACTATCGTTCGATATTTGGGGACATACGGTAAACATGGCGTCGCGTTTGGAAACCTCTTGCGAAGCAGGTAAAATAAATATCTCGGAAGCAACCTACGAAAAAGTAAAGAAATATTTCGATTGCGAATATAACGGGAAGGTGCTGAACACCGTTGATAACATATCTTCGTACCTTGTAAAAGGCTTAAAATCTGAATTTTATGAAAGCGACATTAACGGAAATCCTGTTCTTAATCACGCCTTTTTTGTTCAGATGCAATTACTTAGGCTTATAGATCTCGAAGAATATGTTGCAAGCATGATCAAACAAAATTCAGAAAATTTGTATTTCCATAATTTTGAACATATTATGGACGTTTACGAATACGTAGAACTGTTGGCGCACTTGGAAAATGTTGAAGACGAAGATGTTTTATTCCTAAAAACTGCCGCATTGATGCACGATATAGGCTATGCCGTCAAGTACGAAAGGGATATTACGCAAGTAAGCGAAGAAATTGCACGGGCAGCCTTACCCAATTTTCAATACAAGCCGCGCCAAATAGACCGCATCTGCGAGTTGATGAAGGCGGCGCATTACAGATCAACGCCCAACGACTTTATCGGGCAAATCATGCACGACGCTAATCACATGTATTTCGGACGCGCAGAATATAACAGACTTATGATGGGATTGCTGCGCGAATTGAACAAAAATAATGTATATGTAGACAAGACCGATTGGCTTAGAAGCCGCAGCAGCCGTTTAGTAAAGCATCAGTTCTACACGAAAGCCGCAACAAAATTATCTAAGATGTTTGCCGACCAACAAATTACAAATTTAGAGATTTGACGGCGGCGCGAGTGAATTTGAAAACAATCAATCTAAAAAAAACGCTATATGTAAAAATAAATTTGTATTTTTGCGTTTTTATTTGAAAACTATCATGGCTAAAAAGAATAAATTTGTTAATGGCAAGTACATCAATCCTTATACTGATTTTGGTTTCAAAAAGATATTTGGAACTGAGGCAAATAAGGATGTATTACAGCATTTTTTGCAGAACTTGTTACAGTTGCAAGGGCAGATTAATCATTTGAGTTACCTCAACACAGAACGGTTTGGGCGTTCGGAGAGCGACAGGAAAGCCGTTTTCGATATTTATTGTGAAACCGACAGCGGCGAAAAGTTTATAGTTGAGATGCAGAAAGCGAAGCAAAAATTTTTCAAAGATCGCAGTGTTTACTATGCTTCGTTTCCTATACAGGAACAGGCGAATCGTGGCGAAGACTGGGATTTCGAGTTAAAAGCGATCTATACCGTTGGTATTTTGGATTTTATATTCGATGAAAACAAGCACGAGACGGATAAATATTACTATCACGTACAGTTATCGGATACAGACACGCGCGAAGTTTTTTACGACAAGCTGACTTTTGTATATTTGGAGATGCCCAAGTTCACCAAGACCGAGGATGAGTTGGAAACTTCTTTTGACAAGTGGCTGTACGCTTTGAAGAATCTGTCTAAATTACAGGATCGTCCCCAAGCGTTACAGGACAGGGTTTTTCAAAAATTATTTAACATTGCTGAATTTGCAAAGCTCAGCCTCCAAGAGCAGCGGGCGTATGATGAATCACTAAAAGATTACTGGGATTACCAAAACACGATTAATACTGCCGTTGAGGAAGCGGTAGAGAAAGTTGTTACGGAAATGAACGAAAAATTAGCCGAAAAGAATGAAACCATAACCCAGCAGACCGAAACCATAACCCAGCAGACCGAAACCATAACCCAGCAGACCGAAACCATAACCCAGCAGACCGAAACTATAACCCAGCAGACCGAAAAATTAGCCGAAAAAGATGAAGCGTTAAAAAGAGCCCTTGCAAGAATTGCAGAACTTGAAAAGGGTAAAAAATAATTACGAATTGTCAATTACGAACGGCGAAGCCCTCAACGAGGTACTATGACTTTTTGTGTGGAAGGGTAATAATTATTTTGAACATTTAAAGCGGCAATCCGTAGGGGACTGCTCTGCATCGTCACGGTGTGAATTTAATTATCAACATTTTGATATTGACGCGACACTACAACCCTTGAAAATAACAAAAACGCCCCGCAAAGTTTTACAGGGCGTTTCTTTATTTGTTCATATTAGCCTCAACGAAAAGACGCTAATTTTCTTTTAACACAAGTATGCCGGAGGAATTGAGTACGTGGGTAGCATCAATAGGCGCACCTGTGCCGAAGTTTCCAAGCCCATTATTGAACATGTTGATGACGCCCTGCGTTCCGCCTGTAATAACAGTAGCGTTTGTCCAGTTAACAACGGAATTTGTCCCAAACAAGTCAAGTCTGTTAACCGAGCCGCTGTAATTGCCAACTATGCTTACGGAGGGTCTGTTCGTATTAGTGGCAATAAGCCGAAGCAAACCTATTTGGGAGTTGCCTGTCAAGCGGATATTGGCGTTCGATTCAATCTGTACGTTAAACGTCCCGTTATCAGCTATTCTGCCGCCATTCATTTCCAATGTAGCGCCATTTTGTACAAGTATACAAGGTTTACTATTAAAAGAATTTCCGCTGATATTGCCACCGTCCATTTTAAAAACAGAGTTCATGCCATCTACAAGTATAAAGGCTTGTGGGAAAGTTAATGTTATTGTATTTTCTCTAATATTAGAGCCTGTATGCATAATAAAGTTACCACGCAATACACGTATCACGGCAAGGTTGCCTGTATAACTAAAGCCAGTTGTAGAAATGGTAATGTTCTGACCAAGCGTAAGACTTGTTACGCTGTTGCCGTTAATTGTAAACAGACTGGCATTACTATTTGTGATACGAAGGGTTCTTTCTTCCCCGATGCCTATAATTGTCAGTGAAACGTTGCCTGCGCTCAATGTTTGTTCTGCTATCGTTAAGCTGCTTCCTATCAAAAGAGTATATTCATCCCCGCTGTTAGAATTTGCATTGACGTATGTAAAGGCTGCTGCAACATCATTTGATAGCACCGATTCTATGCGAGTAAAGTTGTCGGGTAGCGACCATCTGGCAGTTAGTGTAACATTTTGGGTTACCGCGTTAGAATTGAAATCCCATAATGTTACGCCGTTATACCAGCCGTCAAAGGTGTAATTGTCTGATTCTGGCGGCGTACCAAGATAAAGCCCCGACGTTGGCGTCCATGCTTTTGTCGGATTTGAGGGATTAGTTGCCATCGCGCCGTCGCGTATGATTTGAGAATTTACCTCGCTTCCGCCGTCGCTGTTGAATGTTACAGTATGCAATGCTGTCCATTTTGCCGTCAGAGTGATGGGCGCGGTAATGGCAGTAGCGAAATCCCATTCGGTATCGTTGTAAAACCATCCGTCAAATGCAAAACCGTTGCGCGTCGGTTCCGGCAATGGTCTTGTTGCCGTACTGCCGTCGCGTATTGTTTGAGATGGTACCGCGCCGCCGCCGACACTGTTGAAAGTAACGGTGTGCGTTACCGTCCATTTTGCCGTCAGTGTAATAGGCGCGGTAATGGCAGTAGCGAAAACCCATTCGGTATCGTTGTAAAACCATCCGTCAAACGCAAAACCGTTGCGCGTTGGGTCTGCGGGTTCTTCAACCGGACTGCCTTGCGGGGTAGTTTTGTCCTCAACCACTGTTCCGCCGTCGCTATCGAAAGTTACCAAATGCGTGATGACTGTCCATCGCGCAAAAAGCGTCATGTTAGCGCTTACCGTTTCCGTCTCGAAGTTCCAGAGAGCGCTTGTTTCGTTATCAGCCTTTGCCCAGCCCACGAAATTGTAATTTTGGCGCGTCGGGTCTGACGGTTTATTAACCTTTTCGCCTATCATTACGGATTGTTGCTGCGGCGTTGGCGTACCGCCCTTACTGTCGAAAGTCACAAAAAAAGTACTGATTGTCCATCGCGCGTAAAGCGTAATGTCGCTACTCACTGTTTCCGTCTCGAAATCCCATAGAGCGCTTGTTTCGTTATCAGCCTTTGCCCAGCCCACGAAACTGTAATTTTGGCGCGTCGGGTCTGACGGCTTTCCAACCTTACTGCCTTTCGTTACGGTTTGTTGCTGCGGCGTTGGCGTTCCGCCCTTACTGTCGAAACTGACAGTGTACTTCGGGTCTTCCTTCTCACAACCCGTTAATGCAGCCGAAAAACATAATACGGCTGCGAAGCAGGCAACTACCGTCGCCATTGTCTTCATTCTAAATCTCAAATTTTTCATCTTAGTTTGAAAAAATATTAATTAATAATTCATTTTCAGACAATAAAAAACAGCGGACTTACGAATCCGCTTTCGAGGTTGTAGGAATTACCATAGGTACAAATAAGTAACGTCCGCAATGACCGCGGCATTTAACTCATTCCTGCACCTATTTCGTGAAACTTCCTACATTTACGAAAGCAAGAACATAGCCTAAACGCTATCTAAAATATGTCTAACAGGCACAATACCACCCCCTTGCAAACTTTTTTTGAGTTCGCATCAGGACGGAACTTTCCCTGTTACCCTATTATACGTAAAAAAATGAAAAAGGTTGCGTTTGGGGGTGAAAAAAATGAAAATAAATTTTTTTTGAGTTTTTTTTGTGAATTTGATCTACAAATCATTTTCTTTTTAGCGTTGAACTAATGATTTTATTGGGATTTCTACGACATGCAAAAACAAGCACAATATAAACATTGTCATTATCAATATAATACACAAGTTTGTATTTGCCTTTTGCAACAATAAGCGATCGATATTCTTCGGTAAAACCTTCCAATAATGGCTCAATTGGCGCTATGCGCGGATGAGTTCTCAATATATCCGCCGCGTCCAAAATAGTATTGTAAAGCATTGCTGCGGCTCGTGGATTCAGAGCAAAGTAATAATCGTAAATTTCGTCCAGATCTGCAATGGCATCAGTAAACCAAAATAACTTCATACAACTCGTCTTCTAATATGTTCGTGAGGCATGGCAAATATTTTCCCATTATCAAAATCCTTTTTGCGTTGCTTTACAGTTGCCCGAATTTCTTCTTTTGATAATGAACAAGGTTCTGAACTACTATACAAGCGTTCAATTTCAAAAACGCCATCTTCGTCAGAATTGCTAATAGTGGCGGATAGTAAACGATATTTTTTATTTTCTAATGTTGTCATAATTATATTTATTGCAAATCTATCAGGACGGAACTTTCTCTGTTACCCTATTATACGTAAAAAAATGAAAAAGGTTGCGTTTGGGGCGGTAAAATTTTTGTTTTTTTGTTTGAAATTGGAAAAGTATATGTATATTTGCATCAAAAATATAAATAGTTTTAAAAAAAATAATTTTTATGAATACAGATAGACGTAATTTTATAAAGAGCGGAGTTGTTGCCGCTGGTATGCTTGGCGCTGGCGCTATGGCATCGTATGCGCAAACTGCCGTTGGCACGGAAGATGTTCCTCTTAAGTTGTCGTTTCAGGATAGGGTAGCGCCGGGCGATAACCTGAATGAACAATTTGATTTTATGGAAAGATTGGGAGTGTTTGGTTTTGAGCCTTTTGGACGCGGCTTAACAAACCGTGTAAATGAGTTTCAGCAGGCTCTACGCGGTCGCAATATTAAGGTAAACGCCATTTGCGCGGGCTTTTCAGGCTGGCTGATTGCCGAAGACGAAGGCAGACGCAGAGAATGTATTGAAACGTCAAAAGAAATAATGGCTGCGGGCGCCGAACTTGGCTCCTATGGAATGATTCTTGTTCCCGGATTCAATGGACAGCAACCTTCGCTGCCAATGCCTCAAGCGCGCGAAGTACTTATTGAACATCTCAAAGAACTTGGCGATTTTGCGGTAAGACATAATACGACCCTGATACTTGAGCCGCTCAACCGTCGCGAAGCATGGTTTTTACGGTTAGTTGCCGACGCCGCTGCTATGGCTAAAGATACCGAAAGTCCCGGAATAAAAGTTATGGGCGACTTTTGGCACATGACGTGGGAAGAAACGAGCGATTACGGTGCATTCTTTTCCGGAGGAAAAGACCTGATTCACGTGCACGTAGCAAGCCGCGAACGACGATTAATGCCCGGCGAAGACGGCGAAGCGGATAACTATATTGACGGCTTCGTAGCATTGAAAAAAATGAACTATCAAAACTATGTCAGTTTTGAGTGTCAAACCAGAGGCGAGCGCGCAGAAACTGTAACGACAGCGGTAAATTTATTAAGGGAACAATGGGCTAAAGCGTAATGGTTTTCAGTTTTCAGAAAACAAATATTTATCAAAATTAAACAATGACTTCCAACGAGTTAAGAAATTCTTTCTTGGATTTTTTCAAATCCAAACAGCATCATACAGTACCGTCGGCGCCGATGGTAGTGAAAAACGACCCGACGCTGATGTTCACCAACGCGGGTATGAACCAGTTTAAGGATATTTTTCTGGGCAATCAACCCGTAGTGTATCCGCGTATTGCCGACACGCAGAAATGCCTTCGCGTGAGCGGCAAGCACAACGACCTCGAAGAAGTGGGACACGATACGTACCACCATACAATGTTCGAGATGCTTGGTAATTGGTCGTTTGGCGACTATTTCAAAAAAGAGGCAATTGGCTGGGCGTGGGAATACCTTACCGAAGTACTGAAAATAGACAAAGACCGCTTGTATGCCACCGTTTGCGAGGCAAGCCCCGAAGACGGTTTCGATTTGGACAGGGAAGCGTTCGACCTTTGGAAGCAATACCTGCCCGAAGACCGCATCATAATTGGCAAAAAGAAGGACAATTTTTGGGAAATGGGCGAAACGGGTCCCTGTGGACCGTGTTCGGAAATACACTACGATTCGCGCCCCGACGACGAACGCGCAAAAATTTCGGGTCGCGACCGCGTTAATGCCGACGACCCGCAAGTGATAGAAATATGGAACTTGGTGTTTATCCAGTACAATCGCAAGGCTTCGGGCGAATTGGAACTGCTGCCCGCCAAACACGTGGACACGGGCATGGGCTTCGAGCGCCTTTGCCGCATTATACAGGGAAAAACATCGAACTACGATATTGACCTTTTTCGCGATATAATAAACGAAGTATCCGCTATTTGCGGTATTCGCTACGGCGACAGCGAACAGAGCGACGTCGCGATGCGCGTGGTGGCTGACCATATCCGCGCCATATCGTTTTCCATTGCCGATGGACAGATACCTTCCAACAACAAGGCGGGGTACGTCATCAGGCGTTTGCTGCGCCGCGCTGTGCGATACGGATACACGTTTCTCGACCGCAACGAGCCGTTTATTTGCCAATTAATACCTGCATTAGTGCGCGTTATGGGCGACGCTTTCCCCGAACTCAAAGCCCAACAGACACTTATTGAGCGCGTTATAAGAGAAGAAGAAAACTCGTTCCTGCGAACGCTATCAACAGGAATTTCGTTGCTCGAAAATATTATCAAAGAAGCCGCCGCAAAAAATCAAACGATGATAAGCGGGAAAATAGTCTTTGAAATGTACGACACTTACGGTTTTCCGTTAGACCTTACCGAGTTGATACTTCGCGAAAACAACCTCTCATACAACCGCGAAGAATACGACGCTGAAATGGCGGCTCAAAAAAACCGCTCCCGCGCTGCCGCCGCCGTTGATGCAGGCGATTGGGTAGAAATATCAGGACAGGGGGACGAAACGCGCTTCATCGGCTATGACTACACCGAAGCCGACGTCCGAATTTTGCGCTATCGCAAGGTGACAGCCAAAGGCAAGGAACAGTATCAGTTAGTTTTCGACGTAACGCCATTCTACGCCGAAAGCGGCGGACAGACAGGCGATAGCGGATACATCAAGTCCGATACTGAACAAATACCTGTAATTACTACCAAAAAGGAAAATAACCTTATTATACATATAGTAAATGTGTTGCCTGAACATTTGGGCGCCGATTTTACGGCGGTAGTAGATATGGACAAACGCCGCGCCACCGAAGCAAACCATTCGGGTACGCACCTCCTGCATTACGCCTTGCGCGAAGTTTTAGGCTCGCACGTGGAACAAAAAGGCTCGTTGGTTGACTCTGAACATCTGCGGTTTGACTTTTCGCATTTTCAAAAGATGACCGACGAGGAAATCAGGCAGGTAGAGAAATTAGTGAACAGGATGGTTCGCGAAAACGCCGTATTAGACGAATATCGCGACATTCCGCTTGACGATGCGCTAAAAATGGGCGCTGTGGCATTGTTTGGCGAAAAATACGACGAGCGTGTACGCGCCATTCGCTTCGGCGAGGCAATAGAACTCTGCGGCGGTACGCACGTGAAGGCGACAGGACAGATAGGAATGTTACGGATTATCTCCGAAAGCGCAATCGCTGCGGGTATTCGTCGCATCGAAGCAATAACAGCCGAGAAAGTGGAAGATTTTATCAATTCCCGCGTGGACACTATCAAGGAATTGCGCGAAATGTTCAATAATTCGCCTACTTTTCTGCAAGCAATCAAAAAAGCGGTGGAAGAAAACAGCGAGTTGAAAAAGCAAATTGAAGATATGATGCGCGAACGCATGGAAGAGTTCAAAACGAGTTTGCTCAAACATATCGAAGAACACAACGGCATCAACGTTATTCGCTTCAAGGCGTCGTTTAATCCCGATCTTATCAAGGATATGGCGTTTAACGTGCGCAACAGGTTTGAGCGTTTGATATTCATTTCGGGCAGCGATTACGGCGGCAAGCCCATGCTTACTATTGCTTTGAGCGACGCACTTGCAGCCGAAGGCAAAAACGCTGCAAACGCTGTTCGCGAAGCCGCAAAAGAGATGCAGGGTGGGGGAGGGGGGCAACCCTTTTTCGCAACTGCCGGCGGTAAAGACCTCAACGGACTTGAACGCGCTATGGAAAAAGCGCTGAAATTGCTTGTCGGGTAGCATTGATGTAATTTAGTCGTTGATTTGCCGAAAAAATCAAAAATTATTGTTATATTTGCCGAAAAATTTTAACATGAAAACGCCAAAGAAAATACCTTACGGTCTAACGGATTTTGAG
>Ga0099364_10008237_pt1 | contig 14691 bp, 1 predicted proteins | sample TergutTh196P3_FD_73070 | JGI IMG/M metagenome (GOLD analysis project Ga0099364, IMG submission 73070) | Microcerotermes parvus P3 segment gut microbial communities from Pointe-Noire, Republic of the Congo - Th196 P3 | ecosystem: Host-associated > Arthropoda: Insects > Digestive system > Gut ... | reverse complement strand
ATATAAATGTAGAATTGTTAATTGGAAATATGTAACAGTGGGAATTGGGAGGTTATAATTTGATATGGCAGATGTGGTGTGTGTGGTCAGGGGATATTGAGATGTAAAAGTAGAATTGTTAATTGGAAATATGTAACATTGGGAGTTGGGAGGTTACAATTTGATATGGCAGATGTGGTGTGTGTGGTCAGGGGATACTGAGATGTGAATGTAGAATTGTTAATTGGAAATATGTAACAGTTGGAGTTGGGAGGTTATAATTTGATATGGCAGATGTGGTGTGTGTGGTCAGGGGATACTGAGATGTAAATGTAGAATTGTTAATTGGAAATGACATAATTTTATATAAATAAGTTTTAATATAACAATATTACACATAAATTAATAAATTAATAATGAAACTATTGAAGTTTATATCAATCTTATTTGAGATATGGGATCAGTAAGGATGTTACTGCTGTGCAGAAATCTAATGGCTTTCGAACAAAAAAGATGTAGAAATGTCTGTCTCTCTTCTGAAGAAAGAAAGTCATTTCATCCACTTCAGCGGTAGGGAGATGCAATACTAGCGAAAAAGGAGGACTTTTCAGTGACAAATAAATACCTAATAAAGACTAAAGTATATTTCATGTCCTGTACGCTTTCTTACATAATCGGCTATGCCACAGCTCGTGTCCGCACAGTGACTCGGGTCACAGTTTGCTAATTTGTTACAGACAGATAAGGAAGGCCGCTGTTGTGAGTAAAAATTTCAACTGTTGACACCGAAACAGTTAATTCAATAAACGTTACTAACAGTACAGTACTGTAGAGAGTTACAGTGGCTGTACAGCTGACAGTACCTTAGAGAGTTACAGTGGCTGTACAGCTGACGGTACTGTATAGAGTTACATTTGCTGTACAGCTGACAGTACTGTAGAGAGTTACAGTGGCTGTACAGCTGACAGTACTATAGAGAGTTACAGTGGCTGCACAGCTGACAGTACTGTAGAGAGTTACTATGGGTGTAAAGCTGACAGTACTGTAGAGAGTTACTTAGGCTCTACAGCTGACAGTACTGTAGGGAGTTACTGTGTGTGTACAGCTGACAGTACTGTAGAGAGTTACTGTGGGTGTACAGCTGACTACTGTAGAGAGTTACTGTGGGTGTACAGCTGACAGTACTCCAGAGAGTTACAGTTGCTGTAAAGCTGACAGTACTGTAGAGAGTTACAGTGGCTGTACAGCTGACAGTTGTGTAGCAGTACAATGGATAACTGAACTGGGAAAGTGAGACAGACAGACAGAAGTATTTTCTGTTGTGTGATTTCAGGTTCTGTCAGCGGTGTGGCGGATAGTTCGGTTCTGGTCGGATATGACTCGGTTCAGGATGTTTCGAAGGATCGTTTTACCTCCATCTTCAGAAATAAGAAGTCCTGTTGAACTGCACTACATGTGTGTGTTACACGCTGTGAATTGGAAGGTGAGGTGGCTTTAATGTCTTTCAGGCTCCTCCAAAGGAGAATTAAAAATTTCTGGTTTTTCCTCAGGAAACTGGTAGGATTATCCCTTAAACTTGTCCACAAATATTCCTTCTCCAGCACTTTACACGCAGTTATTATTCCATCTTGCAATAGTCTCTGTGGTGCAAACAGATTACGAACAGATGGTGCATATCATCAGTGATCGTGATGGCTGTTGTTTGTTTTTACAACCAGGTGGGAAATTCCACTGAAATTAAACACATGTCAGTCTGTATGATATTAACATTTTGACAGTTGGACATTTAGGGCAGGAGATTCAGCAGGTCAGCAGCATTGCACTGGACTGTTTATAGCGGTACATTATACAGCATTATATATATGTTGACAGGTCTGCAGAGGTGCAGTGAAGATAGTGCTGTGACTGAAAATTTTGTGATAATTTTGGACTGAGAAAGCAGCACATGTGTTGTAACGACGGCTGGGGTTTAGTGGCAGTTGACATTCACCATAGGATCTTGGGTACAGCACTGTGTTGAAATGGCAGGAGTGACTGGCTGCTGCATTGTTTGATGTGAGGCTGTACGAGGGCCAGGGACGTTCATTACCACTGCGGAGCAGCAGTAAGGAGCAGGGTGACAGTGACGGTAAGGAGCTCTGAACACTTTGCAATGACTGTGACCATAAATAGCACAGAACACTTCAGAGTGACCGCGAACAACATGTCACTCAGCAGGCAATGATATCAGTATGTATACTGAGGGTTTGTGTCCTGTGAGCTGCTGAACTCCCTCTCAGAATGCTCTCCACAGAGTGCCTGTAGAACATCGGTGTGTTGCAGGTTGTGGAGAAGTTTCGAAACTGCACTAAATAAAGTTCATTACAGATGTTAGATAAGGTTTAGCCACTAGACCATATGCAGTTTTGAGTGAGGATATTGCTGGCAAAAATAGAGTGTTAAAAAGACTGAATACTTCTACTAATATTGTATAAAATCAACCACATCAAACCACGTACTACAGGCTCTTTGACCAGTGCCACTGGTAGTAATCATAACAGTGTGCATCACTTGACAGAGGTACGCTTTGGTTGATCAGTGCTGTATCTCGGTGGACACATTTAATTACAGTAATTTGATATTTTATTCTACTTTCCTAAATAAGACAAGAAATACGTGACTTGATTAGTTGCAGAAAATACTGTAGTTTATGTTACGTGTCTGCGTGATTCAGTCATTTCTCAAATAGTGTTGAGGTTTTCCCTTCAAACTTCATATTAAATTGAGTAGTAGGAAATGATTATATTTAGAGTACACAAGGAAAGGATGAAATTATTCTAATTTAGTATTACTATTCTTATAATCCACTTACTAAGACAGTCCATCTGTCCTGTACAATGGACAGCAAGGCATCAACTGTTCTACCTCCTTTCTCAGGGAAACTAAGAGTAGACCAAAAGCTAAAATTGAGCCAAATTGACTTTAAACAATCAATCGAGACTTTTTACGCCAGCAAACAATTATCCGCCATTGATCAACTCAAAGCAACGCCCCATTACCCTACGCCCCATGTGTTGGCCCAGCTTGCCTCCATGGCATACCGTGACTGTGAACATGGGGAACCAGCGCCTCCTGACGGATGGCAGATGCTAACAACAGCATCTAATTTTGGGACGAAGAACGGCTACTTTGGATCCGTCTACTGGCACCCGGAACATCAGCAAGTGGTGATTGCTCATCGAGGGACTGATATTTGGAATGTTGGTGCTCTTGTAACAGACGTTAAAGGTGTTTTATTTAACAACTACGTTCAACAAATGAGTTCCGCCAGCACATTTGCTAATAAGGTGGTCGCAGTTCTGCAAGAAATAGAGCAAGAAATGAAGGTCAGTTTCGAACTATTTTTCACCGGTCACTCTTTAGGGGGTTGGCTGGCGCAGATCACTACCTTTACCACTGAGTACCTTGAAGTGAAAGGAGGTACATTTCTTAAGAAAGTGCAAAGAGACGAACACGAACAACTTGCAAGCAGCACTGTGCAAGACAGTCATGATGTCCAAGATGATTTGTTGGCACAGGAGACTGTCTTTACTTTTAAATATATTAAAGATAATTCAGGTAAATTTCTTAAGAAAGGGTACACAAAACAAGGTGAACAAAAAGCAAGCAGCATTGTTCAAGACAGTCCTGATAAACAAAAGGTTGTGCTGGCGCAGATCAATTCCCTTACCTTTCAATATATTAAAGATAATGCAGGTACATTTCTCAAGGAAATGCAAAGAGAAGAACACGAACCATGTGCAAGCAGCACAGTGCAAGACAGTCGTGTTGTCAGACACAGTTATCATCCGCACACAGTAGTTTTCGACAGCCCAGGTTGCAAAGATATGTTGTCACAAATGGTCGACAAACTTGACGTACGTCTCCACAGGAGTTTCATTGATTTGCAGCACTTAGATATCACCAGTTACCTGTCTGCTCCAAATCGTATCAATACCTGTAACTCACATTTAGGGACAGTCTATCGCATTTTTACTGATTTGACTGATATGGGATGGAAGGAAAAACATACTCCATTGTACAACCTAGCAACACACAGTATGGAAAAAATTGTGCAAGCCTTTGACCCTGAAACGGGGCAAGTACGTAAAGACGATAAAGGTGGACTAAAAATACGAGAGGTGGTCGATTGGCCTGTTAGTGCAGGCTTAACTGGTGGCACAGAATTGAATGATTTCTTTGAATGGGCAAAACAACTTAATAATTACCACCTTGAGGTAATGGAAATTGTACCTAGAGAAGTGCCCAAGGGTTACAACCCACTTCGTTATCAAACTAAGCCTTACGAAGAATGCACAAAAGGTCTCAGCGTTTTTACTCAGGATGAGCGGGAGTTTCTGGAGCATTATCGTTTGTTACATCACGTGCCGGAATTCTTTAAGCTTGGGGATCTGTTTTGTGTAATGAATAATGCTGAGGTGGAAGAGGAAGCTCAACAAAAGTTACAGAACTTCAAGTTTGACAAAAACATTGTCCGCTGTCAAGACGCTAGCACATTGCACGCCTTTATTCCGTTTGTGAAGCGGTTGGTGAGACTTTTCCCGCTCATAAAGGAGAACGTAAAGGACCAATTGTCATCACCCCAAATAAGAAAAAGAGTTTATCAATACGAAACTCAGCGTTATGTTGAAAAGATCCGCCGAAGCGCACTTGACTTTAACATAGACGCTTTGGTTTTAAGAGAATTTCTTGAAAGTGACCAAAAAATATGGCAGATAAGAATGATTGATGGAGATGCTTGGACAGGGTTAACCAAGGTTTATCGGGTTCTCCAAAAGACATCCTGCACCCCCAATTACTTCAGTGAAAGTAACTATACCATACTGAAATTAAAGCGGTTGCTAACAGTCAATCGAATGACCAACTTGAATGCACTACTGGCATCAATGGAAACACCGTATCTACTGATGATAGCGTGCGGGACCAATCAGCCAGATAACGATGAGCTAGAAAACATATTGCAAGAAACTTTCAACATTCTGAAACAGAAGAAGGCTATGAAAATTATTCTGACCACACAATCAGAAGATAACACCGCTGAATTTATAGAAGAAATAGCTTCAGAAACACTTGGTGAAGGGTTCATTACAACAGATGAACAGTTAACTTGGAGTGATTTAACTGCCAGTTCACAGAGAAAAATGTTAGAGAAGACAGTGATTTTTCAAGGCACAAGAGTTGCCTTAAATCAAATCACATCTGCTGAATCACTGACAGATGCCTTTCCACTTGTTGATTTGTTACAAGAAAAGGAGCTTACAATTGGTAAAGAAACTCTACCGTCCCATAGCAGTGGTTATAATGAAAAGTACTATATTGGTAGAACTTTTAAACACAACATCGTTATTAGACAGGACATTTTAAGTGATAAAAAACACGGAAAATTTTCTGATTTATTGACTAGTACCGAACTGGAATTCAAACAGCTCTGTCAAAACAATACCAACAGTAACGTGCATTGGTTGGTGAATGACAAGTCAGGGGAACTTGTTTGGCAGCAGTCAAAAGGGAATTTAAGCACAATAAGAAAATATATTGAACACCACAAATCCCACATTTATGCTCCTAGCGATTTAGAAAAGCTGCTGCAGCAAGCAAAGGAGAAGAAAGTCATGTTAATTGCTGACACAGCAGGAATGGGTAAAAGCACAGTGCTGACACACCTGTCTAAACTGATCAAGCAAAAATTTCCAACCCATTGGTTGGTGAGAATAGATTTAAACGACTATACAGAACTACTCAAGGCTCAGAAAGGAAGGACGATAGATAAAGGGAGGATACTTGATTTTGTATCAAAGGAAGTGCTAAAGCTTGAATCTAATGTAGAGAAAGATTTGTTTAAGAAGTGCTTCGAAGGAAATGGAATTAACAAAGTAGTGGTGATGGTGGACGGTTTTGATGAAATCAGTCCCGATTACAAAGAGACAGTCCTTCAAATGCTGCAAGTTCTGAAGCAGACTTCGTTAGAACAGTTGTGGGTCACCACCCGACCTCACCTGAAAGAGGAATTGGAGGATAATCTGCAACAGCTCTCCTACATCCTACAGCCTTTCTGTGAAGTCGAGCAAGTTGAATTTCTAAAGAAATTCTGGCTTCAAAATTTGGATTTTGATGTTATGGATCACGACCGTTTACAAATTTATGCTATAGCATTAATCAGAAAGTTGGCACAGTCAATTAGCGACAAGGACAAAGAGTTCACCGGCATCCCATTACAAACCCGCATGCTAGCTGAGGTTTTTAAAATGGAATTTATTACATTTTATTTGTCGGAAAAATCCGAGCCTGACCAAAAGCAAAAGTTAGACTTGCTGGAGTTATACAAACAGTTTATTGACAGCAAATACGATATATATTTTAACGCAAAGTCTACAGCACAAGTAGGTAACAGGGTTATAGAGTGTTTAAGAAAGAACATTTTGGAACAACTACAAGAGAAGCATGAGGTGTTAGCCTTAGAGGCATTGTTTACTAAGGATCAGGTGACATTTCTGGAAACTGGTCAACATTCTACATTTTCAGATGAAGATTTGGCTGGGATTGGAATAGTGCATAGAAACAGTGAGGGTAGGCCGCAATTCAACCACCGCACTTTTGCTGAGTATTTTGTGGCTGAGTTCCTAATAAAACATTTGACAAAGGAAACTAAACAACTCACACAAGTGCAGGAGTTTTTACTAAATAAAGTTTTATTAAGAGAACACTGTCAAGTAATTAGGGCCTTTCTGGATAGATTATTGGAAAAATCTGAGCCAACAAAAGAGGCCTTGAGAGAGTATGCAGAAAAACTCGATGGACTGTGGTATAACAGAAGAGGACACACACATGTATACGTAACCCTGAGAGTTGACACAGGAGCACTAACTGAAGCAGCGACAGAAGGTAACGTTCATATAATTGGATTTTTACTAAAGAGCCTATATTCAGGAGAAAACTTACGTGCTGTAAGAAAGCTGTTGTTAGCTAAAGACGATCAGCGACAAACGGCCTGGCACAAGGCAGCAAAAACAGGCCACGTAGAAGTGTTAGAGAAACTGTGGGATTGGGCTAAAGAAATGCAGCTAAAAACAGAGGAGATAAGAAATGAGGTGTTGTTGTCAAGAGACGAGGATAAGGAAACAATCTGGCACAAGGCAGCAGAAAGTGGTCAAGTTAAAATATTAGAGAAACTGTGGGTTTGGGCTAAAGAACTGCAGCTAAAACCAGAGGAGATAAGAAATGAGATGTTGTTGTCAAAAGACAGGTTTGGAAAAACGGCATGGTATACAGCAGCAGAAGAAGGCAAAGTTGAAATATTAGAGAAACTGTGGGAGTGGGCTAAAGAAATGCAGCTAAAACCAGAGGAGATAAGAAATGAGATGTTGTTGTCAAAAGACAAGTATAAGAAAACGGCCTGGCACAAGGCAGCAAAAAGTGGTCAAGTTCAAATATTAGAGAAACTGTGGGAGTGGGCTAAAGAACTGCAGCTAAAAACAGAGGAGAAAAGAAATGAGATGTTGTTGTCAAAAGACAAGTATAAGAAAACGGCCTGGCACAAGGCAGCAAAAAGTGGTCAAGTTCAAATATTAGAGAAACTGTGGGATTGGGCTAAAGAACTCCAGCTAAAACCAGAGGAGATAAGAAATGAGATGTTGTTGTCAAAAGACAAGGATATGGAAACGGCCTGGCACAAGGCAGCAAAAAGTGGTCAAGTTCTAATATTAGAGAAACTGTGGGATTGGGCTAAAGAACTGCAGCTAAAAACAGAGGAGAAAAGAAATGAGATGTTGTTGTCAAAAGACAGGTTTGGAAAAACGGCCTGGTATAGGGCAGTAGATAGTGGGAAAGTTGAAATATTAGAGAAACTGTGGGATTGGGCTAAAGAACTGCAGCTAAAACCAGAGGAGAGAAGAAATGAGATGTTGTCAAAAGAATGGAGTGGCGAAACGGCCTGGCACAAAGCAGCAGAAAGTGGCAAAGTTGAAATATTAGAGAAACTGTGGGATTGGGCTAAAGAACTGCAGCTAAAACCAGAGGAGATAAGAAATGAGCTGCTGTTGTCTAAAGGCAAGGATAAGGAGATGGCCTGGCACAAGGCAGCAAAAAGGTGTCAAGTTGAAATATTAGAGAAAGTGTGGGATTGGGCTAAAGAACTCCAGCTAGAACCAGAGGAGATAAGAAATGAGATGTTGTTGTCAAAAGACAGGTTTGGAGAAACGGCCTGGCACAATGCAGCAAGAAGTGGCCAAGTTGAACTCTTAGAGAAACTGTGGGATTGGGCCAAAAAATTGCAGCTAAAAGCAGAAGAGATAAGAAATGAGATGTTGTTGTCAAAAGACAGGTTTGGAGAAACGGCCTGGCACAAGGCAGCAGAAAGTGGTCAAGTTGAAACATTAGAGAAACTGTGGGATTGGGCTAAAGGACTGCAGCTAAAACCAGAGGAGATAAGAAATGAGCTGCTGTTGTCTAAAGACAAGTATAAGGAAACGGCCTGCCACAAGGCAGCAGAAAGTGGTCAAGTTGAAATATTAGAGAAACTGTGGAATTGGGCTAAAGAACTCCAGTTAAAACAAGAGGAGATAAGAAATGAGGTTTTGTTGTCAAAAGACGAGGATATGGAAACGGCCTGGCACAAGGCAGGAAAAAGTGGTCAAGTTCAAATACTAGAGAAAGTGTGGCACTGGGCTAAAGAACTGCAGCTAAAACCAGAGGAGATAAGAAATGAGGTGCTGTTGTCTACAGACAAGGATAAGGAAACTGCCTGGCAGAAGGCAGCAAAAAGGGGTCAAGTTGAAATATTAGTGAAACTGTGGGACTGGGCTAAACAACTGCAGCTAAGACAAGAGGAGTTAAGAAAAGAGGTGCTGTTGTCTGAAGACAAGGATAAGGAAACGGCCTGGCACAAGGCAGCAGAAAGTGGTCAAGTTGAAATATTAGAGAAACTGTGGGATTGGGCTAAAGAACTGCAGCTAAGACAAGAGGAATTAAGAAATGAGGTGCTGTTGTCTAATGACAAGGATAAGGAAACTGCCTGGCACAAAGCAGCAAAAAGGGGTCAAGTTGAAATATTAGAGAAACTGTGGGATTGGGCTAAAGAACTGCAGCTAAAACCAGAGGAGATAAGAAATGAGTTGTTTTTGTCAAAAGACAAGTATAAGGAAACGGCCTGGCGGAACGCAGCAGAAAAAGGCAAAGTTCAAATATTAGAGAAACTTTGGGATTGGGCTAAAGAACTGCAGCTAAAACCAGAGGAGATAAGAAATGAGGTGTTGTTGTCAAAAAACAAGGATAAGGAAACTGCCTGGCACAAGGCAGCAAAAAGTGGTCAAGTTCAAATATTAGTGAAACTGTGGGATTGGGCTAAAGAACTGCAGTTAAAACCAGAGGAGATAAGAAATGAGGTGTTGTTGTCAAAAAACAAGGCTAAGGAAACTGCATGGCACAAGGCAGCAGAAAATGGCAAAGTTCAAATTTTAGAGGAACTGTGGGATTGGGCTAAAGAACTGCAGCTAAAACCAGACGAGATAAGAAACGAAGTGTTGTTATCAAAAGACGGGTATATGGAAACGGCCTGGAACAAGGCAGCAAAATGTTGCAAATTTAAAATATTAGAGAAAATGTGGGATTGGGCTAAAGAACTGCAGCTAAAACCAGAAGAGATAAGAAATGAGATGCTGTTGTCAAAAAACAGGTTTGGAGAAGCGGCCTGGCACAATGCAGCAAGAAGGGACCAAGTTGAAATATTAGAGAAACTGTGGGATTGGGCTAAAGAATTGCAGCTAAAACCAGATGTGATGAGAAACGAGATGTTGTTGTCAAAAGACAGGCTTGGAAAAACGGCCTGGCACTATGCAGCAAATAGTCCCAAAGTTGAAATAAAAAAGAATCTGTGGGATTGGGCTAAAGAACTGCAGCTAAAAGCAGAGGATATAAGAAACGTGGTGTGGTTGTCAAAACATAAAGATGAGAAAACTGCCTGGCACAAGGCAGCAGAAAGTGGCCAAGTTGAAATTTTAGAGAAACTCTGGGAATGGGCTAAACAACAGCAGATAAAACCAGAGAAGATAAGAAATGAGTTATTTTTGTCAAAAGACTGGTTTGGTGAAACGGCCTGGCACAAGGCAGCAGAAAATGGCCAAATTGAAATATTAGGGAAACTGTGGGATTGGGCGAAAGAACTGCAGCTAAAACCAGAGGAGATAAGAAATAAGATGTTGTTGTCAAAAAACTGGAATGGTGAAATGGCCTGGCAAAAGGCAGCAGAAAATGGCCATGTTGAAATATTAGAGAAACTGTGGGATTGGGCTAAAGAACTGCAGCTAAAACCAGAGGAGATAAGAAATGAGATGTTGTTGTCAAAAGACTGGAATGGTGAAACGGCATGGCAAAAGGCAGCAGATAGTGGCCAAGTTGAAATATTAGAGAAACTGTAGGATTGGGCTAAAGAACTGCAGCTAAAACCAGAGGAGATAAGAAGTGAGATGTTGTTGTCAAAAACTGGAATGGTGAAACGGCCTGTCAAAAGGCAGCAGAAAGTGGCCAAGTTGAAATATTAGAGAAACTGTGGGACTGGGCTAAAGAACTGCAGCTAAAACAAGAGGAGATAAGAAATGAGGTTTTGTTGTCAAAAGAAGAGAATATGGAAACAGCCTGGCAAAGGCAGCAAAAAGTGGCCAAGTTGAAACATTAGAAAAACTGTGGGATTGGGCTAAAGAACTGCAGCTAAAACCAGAGGAGTTAAGAAATGAGTTTTTGTTGTCAAAAGGCTGGCGTGTTGAAACGGCTTGGCACAAAGCAGAAGAAAATTGGCAAATTGAAATATTAGAGAAACTGTGGGATTGTGCTAAGTAACTGCAGCTAAAACCAGGGGAGTTAAGAAATGAGGTGCTGTTGTCAAGACACAGGTTTGGAAAACCGGACTGGTGCAAGGCAGCAGAAAGTAACCAAGTTGAAATATTAGACAGACTATGGAATTAGGCTAAATATCTGCAGAAAAAACCAGAGGATATAATAAATGGATATTGTTGTAAAAAGACTGGTTTGGTGAAACGGCCTGGCAGAAGGCAGCAGAAAGTGGCCAATTTGAAGTATTAGAGAAACTCTGGAATTGGGCTAAAGAAACGCAGCTAAAACCAGACGAGATAAGAAATGAAGTGTCGTCGTCAAAAACGAGGATAAGGAAACGGCCTGGCACAAGGCAGCAGAAAGTGGCCAAGTTGAAATTTTAGAGAAACTGTGGAATTGGGCTAAAGAACTGCAGCTTAAACCAGAGGAGTTAAGAAACTAGGTGTTGTTGTCCACAGACGAGTATGGAAAACTGACTGTCACAAGGCAGCAGAAAGTGGCCAAGTTGAAAATTTAGAGAAACTGTGCGGATTGGCTAAAGAACTGCAGCTAAAACCAGAGGATATAGGGAACAAGGTGTTTTTATCCAGAGACAATTATGGAAATACGTCCTGGCACAAGGCAGCAGAAATTAGAAAAGTTGAAATATTAGAGAAACTGTGGAATTGGGCTAAAGAAACGCAGCTAAAACCAGACGAGATAAGAAATGTGGTGTTGTCCTCAAAAACGAGGATAAGGAAACGGCCTGGCACAAGGCAGCAGAAAATTGCCAAGTTGAAATTTTAGAGAAACTGTGGAATTGATCTAAAGAACTGCAGCTAAAACCAGAGGAGTTAAAGAACGGGGTGTTTTTGTCCAGAGACATGTATGGAAGTACGTCCTGTCACAAGGCATCAGAAAATGGCCAAGTTGAAAATTTAGAGAAACTGAGATTGGCTAAAGAACTGCAGCTAAAACCGGAGGAGTTAAAGTACGAGGTGTTTTTGTTCAGAGACAAGCATGGAAATACTTCCTGGCACAAGGCAGCAGAAAGTGGCCAAGTTGAAATATTAGAGATACTGTGGATTGGTCTAAAGAACTGCGGCTAAAACCAGAAGAGATAAGAAATAAGGTGTTGTTGTCAAAAGACTGGTTTGATATAACGGCCTTGCACAAGGCAGCAGAAAGAGGCCAATTTGAAATATTAGAGAAACCTTAGGCTTGGACTAAAGAACTGCAGCTAAAACCATAGGATATAAGAAATGGGGTGTTTTTTTCAAAAACTGGCTTGGAAAAACGGCTTGGCACAAGGCAGCAGAAAGTGGCCAAGTTGAAATATTAGAGAAACTGTTGGATTGGGCTAATGAACTGCAGCTAAAACTGGAGGAAGTAAGAAATTAAGCGTTGTTGTCAAAGGAAGAGACTAAAGAAACGGCCTGGCACAATTTTGAGTTGCGTTTCCCCGTTGTATGTCGAATAAATCAAACAATAAGCTGTACGCGTATATCGTCACACACAACTACGTATTAGGTTGTATGTTATTTACTATATGTAAAACACAACTACATATTTCGGCCTTAAATATTGGCCATCTTCAGGTTGTAAAATGATAACTTATCATTCAGATATACATGATTCTGTAGGGATTGTATATGGCGCTGGGTGTGGGTGTAAGTGCGAGATCTTGCATATGTGGAGGTGTTGGCTTTGGGCTGATTAGGAATCATATATGGACAAAGAACTATACCTACTTATGACTTAGTCTAGAATGGGATACATAATAATATGTCTCTGTGTTAAGTGTTATATAAAACTACACTTACCAAAGAGACATATTGTTATGTATCCCATTCTAGACATATTTATAAGTAGGTATATTTCTCTCTCCATATATGTTTCCTAATCAGCCCAAAGCAAAAACCCCCCTACACATGCGAGCTCTTGCACTTACACCTGCCCCCTTCACCCTATACACCCCCTACAGATGGATGTGTATCTGAATGATAAGTTTTCATTTTACAACCTGAAGAAGGCCAACATTTAAGGCCGAAACATGTAGTTGTGCTTTACATATAGTAAATAGCGTACCACTTAATATGTAGTTGTGTTTGACGATATACGCGCACACCTTATTGTTTGGCGTGGCACAAGGCAGCAGAAAGTGGCCATTTTTAAATATTAGAGGATCTGTGGGATTTGGCTAAAGAACTGCAGCTAAAACCAGAGGAGTTAAGAAATGAGGTGTTGTCCACAGACGAGTATAAGGAAACGGCCTGTCAAAAGGCAGCAGAAAGGGGCCAAGTTGAAATATTAGAGAAACTGTGGGATTGAGCTAAAGAAATACAGCTAAATCCAGAGGAGTTACGAAATGCGGTGTTGTCTACATGCAATTATGGTAAAACGGCCTGGCACAAGGCAGCATAAAGCGGCCAAGTTGAAAAATTAGAGAAACTGTGTATTGGGCTAAGGAACTGCAACTAGAAACATAGGAGTTAAGGTAAGAGGTATTGTTGTCATAAGACGAGTCTGAGCAAACGGCCTGGCACAAGGCAGCAAAAGAAGGCCACTTAATATTATTAGACTTAGTGTAGGATTGGGCTAAATAACTGCAGGTAAAAGCAGAGGAGTTAAAGAATGAGGTGTTGTTAAAATCCAGTTATTTTAATTGTAATTACCTATGGCCTCAAAACCCTTAGTCCACAAAGAGACCACAAACTGGAAAGCACAAATAACCCTTTTAAAATTATGCAGCCTAACGTCACACACCTCTCAGCCATTTGAGTCCAATCCCAGTGAGGATTTGGAATTCTAAAGTGACTTGTATTCATTCTGTGACTGGCAAGGAATCAGTGTCAACTGTTCTGCCGCCTTTCTCATCAGACTTAACAGTAGACACAGAGGTGAAATTGAGCCATGATGTCTTTAAGTAACTAATCAAGTCATACAGAGGTACATTCAGTTTGTACATACATCATGGGATCCGACAGTGTTTACATAAAATCATAAAAACCATGAAAATTTATTCTCATAAAACTGCACATTTAAGATCTATAATTAACAGGAGACATAAACAAATTATTCTTATCTGTAGGAATCTGTAGTAAATATTATGTCAGCATATTTATGTATCAGTTGGTCTAAAACTCACAATTAAATGGATATTCAAATAAGGTACTGTTACACGTAGTTAAAACCAAAATCCAAATTATGATTGTGCTTTGATACTTCAAAATCTGCAATAATATCTTACATTTAAACTACAAAAAAGAGTGGTTAGGGTAATGTCTGGTGTTGAACCGAGGTCCTCATGTAGAAGCCTATTTAGAAAAATTACTATTTTACCTATTGCATGTCAGTATATATTGTCTTTAATGTTGTTCATAGTAGGTAATCAAAAAGACTTTCTCACAAATGTATATGTCCAGAGTTTAGACACCAAAAACAAAAATCATTTATATATATCTGCTGTAAGTTTATCTTGTGTTCAAAGAGGAGTTTCATACTGCGGGGTCAAAATCTTTAATGGCCTTCCAAGCAATATACAGAGCTATAGAAATGACAATAAAAGATTCAAAAACCAGTTATACAGATAGCTTACTGTTCATTGCTTTTATTGAATTGCTGAATTTTTAGAATGCAAGATAGACAAAGACAATATATAAAGTACAAAACTACTTTTATGACTGACTGCCTTAATACTAAGTGTTTTTATATCAATTATGTGTAGATTTTATAACTAGAGCTTCGAAATATTTCAATTAGAATAAGACTTAAAGTAAAAGTGTCCTGCGACAATCCCAGGTGTTCCAAGGGGTTCCGGGTATGTTAAGGTTCCGGATTTTCCAGATGTTCGGCACTACAGGGGTGGTA
>Ga0099364_10008236_pt1 | contig 14694 bp, 14 predicted proteins | sample TergutTh196P3_FD_73070 | JGI IMG/M metagenome (GOLD analysis project Ga0099364, IMG submission 73070) | Microcerotermes parvus P3 segment gut microbial communities from Pointe-Noire, Republic of the Congo - Th196 P3 | ecosystem: Host-associated > Arthropoda: Insects > Digestive system > Gut ... | reverse complement strand
TCCTACTGTTCATTTTGTGAATCTCCCTTGCTTTTAAAGATTTTTGTGCGTTTGCTTGGCACACATTTATCTTAGCAGGGGATTTTCTTTTGCGCAAACTCCTTTTTCATTTATTACAGGAATGCTTAACGTTTCTTACTAGCAGACAGGGACATATAGTCGAGGAGGCATATTAGATGGTTGGATTAAACGTTAGCAAGCATAGTGTTTACTTGAGTGATTATGCGCTCCTTGTCAAGTATCGGACTGATTATTACACCATCACACTTCATCGAACATATCGGCAACCGGGTTATGTACCGACTAACAGTTGCAAAACTAAACATGCCGCCGGGCAAATTAGCAATAACGCAACTGTAAGCAACGGAAGATTCCTTTCAAGCCTTTCCCGAACAAAAAGAGTACTCTTTGAGCTAGGTATGTGCAACGACTGGGAGTATGTAGCCCACCTGACTTTTGATGGAGCTTTGCATGACCGTTTCAACTTACCCAGTTTGAGTGCGAAAATTCGAAAATGGGTAAATAACTTCAATAACTTAATTTAATACAAATATTAAGTACCTATTAGTTCCCGGACAGCACGCAAACAGCGCTTGGCATATGCATGGGTTAGTAATGGGTTTACCATCCGACCATTTAATCGAAGTGAGTAATAAAAGCGGGATTGTCATAGGGTATTATTGGCCGAAATATAGTAAACACTTTGGATTCAACAGACTGGAGAAAATACGAAGCTCAGAAATGACAGCTAACTATCTGGTGAAAAACATTACTATTGAAAACCTAAATACAGTAGTTGCGGCAAATAGTAATTTATACTATTGTTCGAACGGCCTTGATCGCGCTGAAGTAATATATAAAGGATTTCTTTGCAAGGAACTGGATGATGTATGTTTTGAGAACGAATTTGCTAAGAAGCAAATATTTAACGACCTTTACGAGGCACAGAGTTACTTTGTGTAGTTATATTTTGCTATCTGTAAAAATATAACTACGCAGAAATATATAACCAACATACACAAATATCTGAATAATACACGGGAGGAGTAATCATAATGGCATCAGTAACAAAACGAAATAACACATATCAGATCCGCGTGTCCTGTGGCTTTGACGGCAATGGTAGGCGAATAACAAAGTCCCTGACGTGGATACCGGATAAAGGCATGACAATCAAACAAGCAGAACGGGAAGCAAATCGCCAGGCTGTGCTTTTTGAAGAAAGATGCCGGACTGGGCTGACGCTTAACAATAGTACGCGGTTCCGAGAATTTGTGGAAGTTTGGCTGAACGACCACGCCGGTAAGCAGTTGCGCCCCACTACCGTCTCAGGGTACAAAACTATGCTGCGTCGCATCCTCGCTGCTTTTGGGAATATGAAGGTTTCTGCCATACAACCTAGCCATTTATATGCCTTTTATGATAATCTCGCGGAAACCGGTATACGAGCAGATATAAAATACGCCCCATCTATAGATTTCAAAGTTTATCTGAAAAAGCAAGGACTAACTCAAGCTGCGCTCTCTGAAAAAGCTATGGTATCAACATATGTCATCAAAAGCTGTACGGACGGGAAAAATGTTACCGAAAAGAGCGCAAGCAAAATTAGCGCGGCATTAGGGAAGAATTTGACTGACTTGTTTACCCCACAGGATGACATAGGGCTTTCAAATATGACAATACTTCATTATCATCGGCTTATGTCCTCTATTCTGCAGTCAGCGGTTGTGACGTATCAGGTGATACTCACCAATCCCTGTGCCCGAACCAAAGCGCCGAAGGTCAAGAAAAAAGAGGCAAGATATCTTGACGAGGAAGGGGCGCTTGCGCTGCTTATTGCCCTAGATGGAGAGCCTTATCAGTACAACGTGATGATTCAGACGCTTCTCTACACCGGTATGCGCCGCGGAGAGTTATGCGGGTTAGAATGGTCTGACATTGATTTCGAAAACTGTTGCCTGCATATACGCAGGAGTTCATTATATGTCCCGGATAGAGGCATCTTTGAGGATAGAACTAAAAACGATACGTCAAACAGGGTAATAAAAGTATCATACGATTTAATGAAACTGTTAAAACAGTATAAGCATTGGCAGGACGCATTACGGCAAGAAGTAGGATCAAAGTGGAAAGAATGTGGCAGGCTTTTTACAACAGCCTTGGGAAACCCCATACATCCTGATACTATTACAGGTTGGTTTCGTGAATTTGTCGAACGCAAAGACTTACCTGCTGCGTGCGTCCACAGCCTCCGGCACGAGTGTGTCAAGCCCACGCTAAGATTTTTTTCAAAGAATTTTTTAGCATGGGCTTGAATTATTCCAACCCCCTTGTAATAGGAGCGTTTTGAGTGTTTACTTCCGTTTATTGTGATATTCACGATACACTTCATTGACCACGTTACTTATATCGTAAAGTAATATGCTCATGTCACCATCATTTAGAGATTTGACCGCCACACCGTTTCGTTGAGTTCTTTCAAGCCAAGATGATGCGTCGATAAAATTCCGGTTGATACGGGATATATCTTTGATGATAACCATATCAATCAACCCCGCCTGTATGTCGCGTTCCATCTGCACAAAGGCAGGTCTGTCGAAATTTAACCCGTTGTAGCCGTTATCAAAGTATTCGGTTATGTCGCTGTATCCTTGTTCTTGCGCGAAAACCCGTAGAATCGTTTGTTGCTGTTCAAGCGCGTAATAGTCCTTACAAGCAACGCGACAGTAAATAGCAACCCTTGTTTTATCAGACATAACTCAACTTCCCCTTTCGCTTTCAGCAGAACCAAAGTTCGTACATTTCCAGAGTATTTCAATGTGATTGCCGGGATAAACATAAACCTTGTCTATAAGTAAATCTACGAGAGGACGAGTTAGCTTATCCGAACCAAGCGTAGCATCCGCCAGTTCCCTTAGTTCATCATCGGACGCTTTTGCCGCAGATAGAATGGCAGCGTCCGTTTTTAGGTTGTTGAGCGTTTGTGTAAGGTGCATTACCTCTGCATCAATCGCGGCTTTGTCTTTTTTATATGCAGCCGCATCCGTTTTACGGAGGACATATCGCTCATACAGGTCGCATTTTTCGTCGTTGAGCCTATTTAGCTTCTTCTCATATTCAGCTTGCTGTTCTATTTTGACCGATAAATCCGTCGTATCACCCAATCTGTCGATACCGAGAATAATCTGCGCCTGCGTATTGATAACCTCAAACAACAGGCTTTCAAGCTCCTGTTCCCCAATTTTGAGTTTGTGACATTCGGCGTTTTCGTCTACATTCGTATAGCGGCAGTCAAACGTCGGAATCTTTCGCGGTGAATAGTGCATGGCGTGACGGCAACAGCCGCAATAGACTTTCGCTCGCAAAGTGTATTCCCGTGGAGTTTTAGGACATTTGAAATGGAGCATCCTTGCGTTGACTTGCTCGTAAAGTTCACGGCTGACGATTGCGGGGTGATGGTCAGGTATCTTAAACCATTCACTTTCCGGCTTTAACCTGACCCGGTTGCCGCCGACTTCAGTGACGGCGCGTTTCCCCGCGATATATGTTCCAGTAAACCGTTCATCTTCAAGGATACGCAAAATTGTGGTACGTTGCCATATCCCGATGCTGCGCGATACATCGTGGAATCCGTTTCCTTTGGCCTTGCGATATTCACCGGGAGGCGGGATTTTTCGCTCGTGCAGAATCTTTACGACATCACCAGCATTTTTCATATTAAGCGCAAGCTCAAAGATTAGTCGGACAACGGCGGCGGCTTCCTCGTCAATTTCGAGCCGCCCGTTTGCACCTTTGCGGTATCCGTATTGACAAACCTCACTTTGGTATTCACCGCGTTTCATCTTGGCGTATTTCGCGGTTTTTTCCTTATTGGATATATCTTTGCTGTAATACTCGTTCATTAAGAATTTGAACGCTACTTCCATACCGCCTGTGTCTCCCGCATAGTCGTTAGAATCGAAACCGTCCGATATGGAAATAAACCGAGTACGGAACAACGGAAACACCATTTCGATGAAATAGCCCGTTTCTATGCTGTTCCTGCCGAAGCGGGAAAAATCCTTGACGATGATACAGTTGATTTTACTTTCGCGCACAAGGTCAAGCAACTCCTGTACACCCGGACGCTCGAAATTTAAGCCGGAATAACCATTGTCAACAAACTCCATCACTTTAACATCATCCACATCAAGGGAATCAATATGCCTGTCAATCAAAAGATGTTGGTTAGGTATACTCAGGCTGTCATATTTTGCGTCCTCAAGCGAGAGCCGAATGTACTTGGCTATAATATATTTACTCATCGCCTGTCACCTCGCTTATCAGGTTGAATCCGCTGACGAAGTTGAAATCTATTTCAATACTTCTGTCAGAAAAAATACGAATCTTGCTAATCAGACGGTCAATGAGCATCGCCGTCATACCGTTTTTTTCAGCGTCCGCTATCAAGTCAGATGTTTCACAGTATTCTGTGACCTGCTTGTCGAGTTCGCGCTGCCACGCTTCGAGTTCTGCGGCGCGGGTAAGGTTATCCCTTGTCTTGGTTTCGTAGCTATCGCGCATATCGCGGTACTCGTCGGCTGTTATCAAACCATTAACAAGGCTTTCATACAAGCTCTTGAACATACGCCCGTTTCTGTCGGCTTCCTGTCTGAGCGCGGTTAATTCGGCTTTGACTGCTTGACGATGCTCGTCCATTTCTTCCGTTTTTTCTCGCAACTTCATTGACTTGCCGATAACGGCGTCTGCGTGTGATTGTAATGTAGTCAACAGGGTCTTTGTAAGAAGTTGTTCTGGCATTTGATAGGAATAGCAAGAACCGCGAGCCTTGCGGGTGTTGGATAAGCAAATGAAAATGTAGGCATCGTCTGTTTTTTTGCGTTCCTGTCTTTGCCTGTGCATACCGCCGCCGCAATGACCGCAGAATATTTTCCCTCTATAAATATTAGGCGTGTAAGGCTTCTTTTTCAGGGCTTTATTATTGTCCGACAGCAATTTAAGCCGTTCTTGTGTCTGCGCGAAGGCTTCGCGGCTGATAATCGGTTCATGCGTGTTCGGCACACGATACCACATACTCTCGTCCACTTTGGTCTGTACGCGAGCAGTGCTTTGGGTTTTCCCCTGTACCATGTCGCCGACATAAACCTCATGGGTTAATATCCGTGTTATCGTAAAGGTCTGCCACAAGCCGTTGCCGATAAGGTTCTCGTTGGTTATTATTCCGAGTTCCCTGCGGTAATGGCTCGGCGTGGCTACCTTTTCTCCATTCAAGCGGAGTACGATTTCATTTACGCTGACATTGTTTAGGAACAAATCATAGATTCGTTGAACGACCGGGGCTGCTACGGGGTCTATAATCAGCTTGTGGCAGTTGTCCGGTGCTTTAAGGTATCCATACGGAGGTCGTGCGCCGACATACTCGCCGGATTTCATCGCTTGCCGTTGCTGCGACTTAATTTTACGACCGATGTCAAGCGCGTATGCTTCGTTTATGATGTTCTTTAGGGGCAGTATTATATCCGTGCCGTTCTTCATATCGCTGTTCGTGTCAAAATCATCGTTCACAGCTATGAAGCGGCATTTAAGCGAAGGTAGATACTTCTCAATGTAGTAGCCTGTATCTATAGCATTTCGCCCAAGCCGCGAGAGGTCTTTTACGATAATGCAGTTGATAACGCCGCTCTCGGCATCGGCAAGCATCTTTTGGAACGCGGGTCGCGCGAAAGTTGAACCTGATGTGCCGTTGTCGATATAAAAATCGTGAAGTTTTATATCAGGATTGAGGGTGATAAAGTTCTGTAAAATGGATTTCTGCGTATCAACTGAATCTCCTCGCTTTTTATTATCCTCAACCGAAAGCCGAATATAACCCGCCGCATTGTAAACTATAGATTGACTGACAGTTTCGTTTGTTGCTGTCTCAATATTTTTTCTGCTTTTCCGCGCCATCTTACGCAACCTCCTTTCGGAGAAGCGCAAGCGCATTCTCGTATTCGGCTTGGTAGCTAAACGTGATAAGAAGTTCCGTTTTGCTTTCAACACGGATGCTATGAATAAGGTTTACCACCGTGCGGCGGTCGATTTCGTTTAGTCCGTCGAACCGCTTGAAATGCTCCATCCAACGCAGGCGTTCGCCCTTGCCGGAAAGCGCATCTTCAAGCTGCTCGTTCAACGTGACAATCGCAGTTCGCAGACGGATTTCGTCAGCATTGTACTTGGCTTTAAGCGTTTTATACTCGTCCTTTGAGAGTATGCCGCTTATCATGTTTTCGTACAGGGTCGATTTGAACCCGCCGATTTGTTCAAGTTGACGCTCATTATCTTCGATTTGTACCCCGTACTGCTTAACGAGCGCATCTGTGATACGCTGTCCATCGTTTCCCGCTATCAAGGCTTCGAGCGATGCCACGTTTGCGATATGAGCCTTGACGCTATCCAAAATACAATCGGATAACTCGGTTTCTTTAAGGTTTGCTCCGTCGGTACAACCACGCTTTTTTGTGGTCGGACAGTAATAGTAATGATACTTTACGCCTTTGTATGGTACAGCTTTCCGCGTCATACGCGCACCACAGGAGCCGCAAATGAGAACGCCGGAAAAAATGTAGACTTTATCGCTGCCCGGGGCTGTTCGGGTATCAAGCCGCATAATCCTTTGCGCGAGGTCGAAATCTTCTTTGGATATTATTGCGGTATGGACGTTTTCTTTCCGTACCCATTCGCTTTCAGGGCGAAGGGCGAGGTCTTTAATTTTATAATTGAGCGTACCCTGCCGCCCTTGTATGAGTGTACCTGTGTATATTTCGTTTTGTAAGATACGGATAATCGTTGTAGGCGACCAGTTTGTGTCGCCTTTATCGCCAAAACCGCCTTCCGAGAACGGCAATCCTCGTGATTTTTTGTACTCAATCGGAGAAAGAACGCCAAGTCCGTTCAACGATTCCGCAATCTTCAAGGCACTCATGCCGCTTATCTTCATGCGGTAGATGTCAGCCACGATGTTTGCGGGATATTCGTCAACGACAAGCTGATTGTGATTATCGTCGGCTTTGATGTAGCCGTATGGAGCGTAAGCGGCGATATAATCACCGTTTTCGCGTTTCACATTCAAAGCTGAGCGTGTCTTGACTGAAATGTCGCGGCAGTAGGCATCATTTATGATGGATTTTACAGACACAACAAGGTCGTCGCCGCTGTCTTTGAGCGTGTCGATGGAGTCATTCAAAGCTATAAACCGAACGCCGTATGCAGGTAAGGTAGTCCGTAGATAACGCCCTGTTTCAATGTACTCGCGCCCGAAGCGCGAAAGGTCTTTAACTATGATACAGTTGATTTTTCCGCTTTCAATGTCCTCCATCATTTGCTTGAAAGCGGGGCGGTCGAAGATAATGCCCGAAACACCATCGTCCACATATTCCTTGACCGCTTCAATGTCAGCTTGGCTGTCGATGTAGCCGTCAAGCTGTTTGCGTTGATTTGTAACGCTGTTGCTTTCGTTGTTCTTGTCGTCCGTGTGGGACAGGCGAATATATTTCGCCGCTTGGTATTTTGATTTTGACATAGCTAATACACTCCTTAATCGTAGTTCCCGAAATTAAGGGGTGCGGGATAGCGTTTTACTGGTTTACTCTTTTCCGCTTATCACTTTAACACCATAATTCGGGAAATACGAGTTTGTCGTTCAATATTTTAAGCAATCAGCCTTTGTAAGCAGTCCTCTAATGTGGGGCCGCTGTCAGCAAAACGGACTTTCACAGTGAACTTCCCGCATTTGAAATGATAGGGGTCTTTGATTTGGCGAATATACTCAGCAATCCGTTCATGCTTCGGTAAATTTTTATCAACCGACACATCGCGAATATCCACCAGTTCAGAATTGTTTGTGTTAATAGACATCATATATCCCTCCTTACTCCGACCTTTTCCCAACTTGGGAAAAGGTATAAAATTGCGAAACAATACTTGTGTCATATTCGCCAGAATCGACGGAATAACACGGCACTCCATAGGAATCCAATAAGCACATCCATTCCATTAAAGCGTTGAACCCACGGCTGATGCGGTCTATACTTGCCACTACAACGGCAGAGATTTTCCCATCAGTTATGTCAGCGATAAGCCTGTTCAATTCTGGGCGGTCGAGCGTTAAGCCGCCATTACCGTTGTCGATGTACCACGCCAGATTCGTGTGTCCGGTTTGGTATGCAAATCTGAGCAGATATTCTTTTTGGCTGTTTGTTGCATGGACGCTATGTGTAGCTGTACGACAGTACAATGCGAGTGTTGGCTCTGATGCGGAGCGGCAGACTGTCGCGTTGGTAGATTTATTATTAGTAGTCATTTCGTTCAACCTCCAATTCGTTAGATTATTTTGTGTTTGGTGTGGGTATGCGAAATTCCGTTACCCTGTTGCCAAGCGGCTCTAAGCCGAGATTTCTTTTTATGTTTGTAAAGTCGCCGTCCGTTGATAAGCTGTTTGAAACGAATATAGTCGGTATCCTCTTGTTCCACTGGTCTGCGTACAACCTTGCGTTCAAATCTTTCGGTGTTGAGCGGAGTTCCTGAGTATCTCCGTTGCTTTTGCACCAGTAGGTGTTCTTACTGATAGCCGAAATGTCATTTATAGTTCGCATGAGCGAGTCTAAGCCTTCGATAACTTGCCGCAGTTGGATACGCGATTCAGGTTTTACGGGAGCATCGTTAGTGTTTATGGATTTAACATTGAGCAACCTTAATAACTCAGTTGTTGCTTCTTTGATTTTGCGGATATGCCTTGCCGTATCATTGTCGATGTTGACCATTCTCCGCTCGATAATATCCTCGCTGTCGCCAGATGCCGTAACACCTTTCCGCAAACCCTTGAACAGCCGAATGTTTTTGTCTATCAACAGTTCAATATAAGGCATTACTTTGGCTTTCAACTCGGATTTGTTAAAAGAGAGCTTTCTAATTCTTTCCGCAAGTTTGGGTATCTCTACGTTTGTTAATGTCGTGCCGTAAGCGGCTCGTGCGGTTTGCAAGAACTTGAACGGCTCAACTACGACAAGACTTTGATAGTTTGCTATAAGAGGACGCAGACCGTTTTTGCGCCGCTGAACATCGGATATGTAATAACGGTGACTGCATAATATGAAGTCATACTCCTCAATTTGCGACATTTTCATCATGTTCATGTAACAGCAGCAGTCGTATTTGGAACAACTGTGTGCATCACACTTGCCGAACACATTTATCCGTTTCTTTGTCCGGTAGTCCAACCCGGCTGTATCGCCTATGTCGATAATGCCGTTTTCCAGTATCTCCAATAGGTATTCCCTGATGGAAGCGACCTGCTCGTTTTTGATTGCGGCTTCAAGGCGTTTATGGCAAATAAAGTTGTCCCTTCCTTTATGAAGCCGCGCTTTTAGTTTTTGTTTTACAACCCCAAGCTCCATCAGTACCGCATTGAGCTTAGGCAGGTAATCGTTAATGATTGCTTCACCTGCTGCAATACTTGGTGTAGCTATAGCTATTGGCAGGTTCTTATAGTCCGTGTAGCTTAACCCCGGATAGAAACCCCTGCTCCACAAATCATTGATACGCGAACGCTTGATGATGCCGCCAACGAGCAGATATAAGAGCGTTACATCTGTGCCTGCGTCGTTTTCAATTAAGGTCGAACAATGTTTATACAGCGTGTCCAGAATGTGCTTTGCCGCTTCGTGGTGCAATTCAAATTCTTGGTTCAGGGTTATGTCGTCCAGAACCGCATTAAGCGCGTTAGTGCATTTTTCAATGCTAAATCTCATGTCGAAGGGTCTGTCTACCTCCAAACGCCGCGCTCCGGCAATGCCGCTCCCCCATATCCTCTCTGCAATCTTGATAACTTCGCTTACGTCGATGGGGTACTTGGAATAACGCAGTATCCGTGTCCGGCCATCATTCACGTTTATTGCCTCAGTCGCAAAACCCGATGATGTTTCCCTGTCGGCGGCGACACATTCAAAAACGGTGAAGGACGGTATTTTACCGTTAAGATACCGCGTGGGAAGCCCGTTTGGTATTTCACGCGAGATTTCAAATTCATAATCCATAAGGCCACCTCTTTCTACTTAGCGATTTATGGTAAGGCGGAGCGGTATTTCACTCCGCCTCAGTAGTAAATCGCTAACTTATTTTTAAGGTTGCGATTTAACGTTTCATTGTTAGCTGCACAGGGCTATCGGAGCAGACCTAACGGTATTCCCCGAACGCCGCTTTCCGGCGAACTCTCCCTCACAGCTTGCGACGGCTCACGGAGCATCTCCGCTTCAACGCTCGAACCATGACCGGGACTAAGACACTCCGCTTCCGTGCTGTTTATTCGCAGCCCTCGTTATAAGGGGGCGGCGCTCATTCTACTCGCGACATGGTTTATTGCGGCTTTGGTCTTGGCGCTCAGTCACGAGAAGCGGAGTAACCCTGTTATCCTGCTATTCAGTTGATATAGAGGGGGCGAGCGGTTGGCTCATATCCCTCTACTTGTCAACTGTCCGCTTTTTCAAAATGGAACAGATTTTTTTATTATTTTATTCAGACGGTCAAGCAACGCCTTGTTCATGCGGTTGATTTGCGTGTGATTCACGCCTTTGATTTCCGCAAAACGCCGCGCAGACATAACGGGTGTGTTGTTGAAGCCATACAAGGCGTTAATCAACTCATGCTCTAAGTCCGACAGGGTGTTGATTGCTACACGAAGCGCGTCAAGGCACAATGCGTGAAATTCCTCGTCGGCCATAACCTGCGTGAAATTCGATTCTTCGTCAGCTATTTCAAAATCACCATCTTCATAAAGCTGTTCCAATGACAAATGGACTGACGGTGAACGCGGGTACGGGCAGTTCGCGCAATCGGCTATGCAGGTTTTCCGCAGACAGCAGTTTTCACGCACACCGTTTAACTCGCCGTAGCGCGGGCATTGAGTACATTTACCTCTGCACATCTGTCCGTTTTTAGGATTGCGGCAACGGTTTTCGCGTTCAATCAGCTTCGACTGCTTGTTCCTTTCTGACTTGTCAGCTTTTGAAACATCCTGCGAATATGGCGCGGCGACCATCAGAACGTGCAGACCGCCTTCGATATAATTGAAGTATTTCGGGTGAAACGCCACGCCGTTAGTTTTGCATCTCGCCTTGCGTTTTTTTTCGTTTAACCGGATTAGATTAAACGCGGGCTTCTGAATGTAGCTCAACGAGAACTCCGATAGCACAATGCAGTACAGCGTTTCATCTTCAACGGTCGGAAGCAGAAGTTGATAATCGCCATCGACGTATTCGTGATAGTTGCCTTCGTGACGTGCGGCAAGGTATTTGTTTGAGTTGACAGCTTTTACGGAGCCGTCAGCTTTCATAATGTAATAACTGGTCATTTTCAAATCCTCCGTTTCATTTTTTGAATTGGGTTCAAAAATGAACGAAGGGCGGTGCGCGACTGTTTGTGTATGTAAAAATCACAGTTTGTCCTCCTTTGAAACGGCGAAACGGCAGGCACTCGGATTTCGAGTTCCTACCGTTTCACGGTTTATTTATGAAGTTGTAGCTAACAGCTTGTCTGCGTCAGCCTGTACAAATCATAAATGTTCCAAAGACGACCCCACGGATTTTAACTTCCCCATTAAATACCCGTAAAAGAATGATGTTTCATGCGAGATATTCAATTTGCTATAAAAGAATTAGGGTATGCGAAAGCGAAATTATACTTGACATTTACATAATCGTATATTATAATTGTTGAAATTACCTCTGTGAGCTTTTGGCGTGTGGAACAACAAGCGAGGTGTTATATGGCAACGCTAACGCACAATGCACTCAATCAAATAATCCGTGAAACCGATTATTCCCCGGATGCGATGTTGTCGTTTCTGATTGACGGCGGCAATTTTATGTCTGTTCCCACAGGGATTAAACGTGAGCTTGTGCGCTTGGGGTATAACGATAGTGACGACGATTTGCTTGATAGCTTCAAAAATGTGTTGAAAGATGCGGGGTTCAATAAAGACGAACGTAAAAATGCAAAGAAGTGGTTAATCGACGGCGTTACACCATCACCAAAGCATGAATACCATTTCCGTCTTTGCTTTGCGTTTGGTTTAAGCGGACAAGCTGCCTTAGATTTCTTATGGAAAGTTTGCCGTGTAAACGGATTTAACTTCCGACGAGTGGAGGACATAATAAATTGTTATTACCTTGAAGCGAAGAAATCTTATGGTGACGCACAGGTTCTACTTGCGCGCTATGCGGAACATACCGCCGACGAGCAATATATAGAATCTGATGCAACAAAGCGGACATTCACGCTACGCTCTATATTTAACAATCTGGCTGCTATGGATGAAGGAGAGTTCTTCGACCTGCTGTGCAAAAACAAAAAGAACTTCATCAAATACAGCATGACTGCATACGATGAAGTTCTTAATTTAAGTGAAAGACTAACAGTAACAATTAAAAATCAAATCAGTGATTATAATTTCCGTCGTAAACAATGCGCTTTAATGGGAGGCTATGATTACGAAGTAACGCTTTATCCAGAAATAATATTTGCATTTGAAGCAATAAGCCAAGCGGTACGAACCAAAGGTACTCCGTTTGACGATATAATGAACAGATTCCCGCAGGAACGGTATTTAGCTGATATGTTTCGATTGCCGACCGCCGCAACAGACAAGGAACATGATAAAGCGAGAAAATCATTTGTTTTATTGTATTTCGTTAATTACGCTCTCGACCCACCACCTAATGAGTTCTTCGGCGACTTCGTAATTGCCTTGAATGATATGCTTGACCGATGTGGCTACGCAAAGCTCTATCCTGCAAATCCTTATGATTGGCTAATATTGAAGTGTATACGCTCGATTGACCACATAGACCAAAGCGCAGACGATAACCCTGTTGAGCTTTTCAACGAGATACTAATGCAGCTTGCGGAGGATGAAGTAATATGAACGCGAATGATAAACGGATTCCGTTGAATATCGGAAATAGCTTGACTATTCAAAAGCGTAACTATTACATTCGTGATGTTGTTGGTTATGGTGGGAACTGTCTTGCATACTGCTCAGAACGCGAAGCAAGCGAAAATGAACGCGAAATCGGCATACCGAATGTTCCGGCGATTATAAAAGAGTTTTATCCGCTTGAGCTTGTGGCGGGTATAAAACGAAATTATAACGGTGAACTTGTCACACAATCCGAGCAAGGTTTATTTAATACTTTGAAAGACCGTTTTGAAAGTGGCACGGCAAAGCAAACAGCGTTTTCAATTAGCGATGGAAACCATTCGTTACCTCTCCCTGTGTATGCCGCATTGAATGGAACAGCATACACCGCAGTTACATTAACTAACGGTCAAACGCTTGACGTGTGTGTCGAGTCTTTATCCATGTTAGAAAAAGCGGACGTTATTACATCGTTATGCAACGCCATTGGTAAATTACATACTGTCGGTAATCTTTACCTTGACGTGAAACCGCCAAATATATTTGTCTTTGAGAAAGATGCAAACGAATCGCGGAGGGTCGCGTTGTTTGACTTTGATACGGTTACTGCTGTCGATGCTGTTAATGATGCTGTCATTTCATTTTCAGAGGGATGGTCGCCATACGAACAAACGAACCTACGGAGAGAAGAAATTACTTTCTCAACGGATATATATGCCATAGGCGCAGTATGCTATTGGCTATACAGTGGCAAAAAAATATCTGATTTCATATTGGATGAAGTTATTCGCGGCCGCTTTGGGTTTCTCGATGAAGTTGAAGGACTACACAGCAATAAAAGGCTAAAGGAAACGATAAGTCAAATACTGTCGGCGACGCTCAAACGCTTACCTGATAAACGCGCACAGCGCGTTGAGGATATTCTTTCATAAAGCAATTTGAGAAAATGCGAATCGGAGGGTTGGCAATGAAAGTCTATGTTTCATATAAAAAACTTTGGAAGATATTGATAGACCGCGATATGAATAAAAAGAATCTACGGGAATTAACTGGAATTAGTACAGCATCCATTGCAAAGCTAACGAAAGGTGAAAACATCAATACAGACATCTTGGTTAAAATATGCCATGCCCTTGACTGTAACATAGGCGAAATCATGGACATCTTGCCGTTAGATAAGTGTATAGAGGTCGATGCAGACTGACCTACCAATGAATAGGGTTCTTAAAGAAGGAGTGTGCGAAATGAACAAACTGCAACAAGAGTCATTACAGGCGAAAGATGCCCGCTTAGTCACGGATATAATCGACGATGGTTTTGCGGATAGCAACGCTAACCACGCGAAAACCCATGAAATACTCGAAGAACTTTTAGACAATACTGAACGAAAAGACGCAAACGAAAATTCTTTTGTTAGTGAACAAGGGCATCAAGAATTGTGGGATGAAGCAATACGATTTACTCATAAACGATTTAACTACGTCCTTATGACTGACGATTCATACTCCGAAGATGATGTTATACGATTAGAGGCTATAAAATGGATAAACTGGTCACTGCTGATTGACGTTGGAACAGACCCCGGAATAAGGGTTCTTAATAACACAATGTTGAAATACTACGCATCAACAAAGGAAGTCGCTTCGTTTTCTAACGCTAATCCGCTTGTAACATTTAGAAATACGCTAAATGTATTTTCTGCCAGAAAAGATGCAAGTGCATCCTCTTATATGTCACTTTGG
>Ga0099364_10008235_pt1 | contig 14697 bp, 5 predicted proteins | sample TergutTh196P3_FD_73070 | JGI IMG/M metagenome (GOLD analysis project Ga0099364, IMG submission 73070) | Microcerotermes parvus P3 segment gut microbial communities from Pointe-Noire, Republic of the Congo - Th196 P3 | ecosystem: Host-associated > Arthropoda: Insects > Digestive system > Gut ... | reverse complement strand
TTATTATCATCCCGTAGGGATTACGGAAAGACTACAACAACCTGCGTTTCCGTAATCCCTACGGGATATGATCCGGGGGGTGTCAGCAAGTAGAAAAAGCAACAGTAAACAGCATTGTTTTTTGGGGTTCATATTGTCTTCTTATTTTATTTTCGTTGGGAACAGATTTATCTGTTCCGTATATCATCTGCGCAATTTTATTTTCGTAGGGAACTGATTTATCTGTTCCGTATATAATCTGTGTAACACCATATTGTGCTTCGCAGATTTTATACGGAACAGATAAATCAGTTCTCTACAAATGTGGTGCCGATCGGAGATCGGCGCTACGGATGGTTGAAAATTGCGTAGTTAATCTCTGATATCAACTTATGCCCTTCTGCGTTGGGGTGTACGAAGTCAAGCGAAAGGGATTCAGTAAATGGATTCAGATTAAAACTCATTAAACTCAAGTTATTTGATAAATGGAAATGAATATCAGCGACTAAGAATCCATTTATTTTACTTGTTTTGTGAATTTTCGTATTCATCGAGACTACAAGATTTTCTACCCATTCAGACATAGGCACAGAAATTTTTAGTATTTCTTGTGGTATTGGATTAAAAACCGTATTAACTATGATAGTAGCATTAGGTGCGTTGGTCTCTATCCATGCAATTATATCAGCAAATTCATCATAAAATATCTGTACACCTTGATTTAGTTTTTCTTCAAGTTCTGGAGTTAGTGTACCTGTTAAAGCAGTAACTGCACTGGGTACCCCTGATACAGTTTCCCAAGTGCCTTTAAATACCTCGCTAAGCCCGGATGCCATATTTCTTAAACTTGAACCTATACGTTTTAAATCTATTTTTGTTTCTAACGAATCTGTAAATACACTTCTTATTCCGTAAGCTGTTTCATCCCAAACTTCTCTTCCACCTAAAGCAATACTGCCTGCACCAGAGCTAATCTGACCAGACCCGATTGCTACTTTTAAATTGGATAAATAAGCAAGATATGGCATTAGTATATTATTTCCGCCAATGTTTACTGTTACAACATTAGCTTTTTTGAATAGTTTTAGTTCTTTTGCACTTAAGTTTTCCAGCATTTCTAATACATCGGTGGTTGTGTATCCGTTATGTGCCATGTTATGATATTTTTTTACGTGACCGTCTTCTTTAATCTTTTCGAAAAACAAGTATGTGTATCTGCCTTCTGGGATGTCTTTTTCATTTAGGGGTAAACCGTAACCAGAGGCAACTGAATCTCCTAAGGCGATGTAAATTGTATGCGAAGGTTTTATCAAAAGGTAAAATATAAAGAACACTATTACAAAAACTATTAATAATAGTGCTATTATTCTTGGCATGTGATAGCGACTTAGAATGTTATTTATCATTTTTTACCTCATTAGTATGGAACGCATTTATTCGTTCCGTATAAATCTGTGTAAACATATTATATTACGGAACGGATAAATGCGTTCCATAATATTACGGAACGGATAAATGCGTTCCCTACGAGTTGGGTGCCGATCGGAGATCGGCGCTACGGATTTGATTCTTCAAACCTTTTTTCCCATTCTTCTTTTGTCCATTTGATAGGCATCTCAATTGGTGCAGTTTTATCATCAAACGGTGTATTGTTTTTATTTCTTTGTATATCACCTAAGTTAAATTCTTCAATCTTCTTTTCGATGCCCATATTGTGGCGATCCACATAGCCATATTGATGATAATATTCTAAATGACCTCTATGGTAATCAAAACTAACGTAATGATTGTGTTCGCCAAATGAACCTAACTGATTAATTTTACTATCAACCATTTTTTTGTTATTTTCATACAGATAGTATTGAAGCTGAGCCCACATTGCATGCCCTTCTTCAAGCATTCGTTCATTTTCCTCTCCATATTTTGATTTATTTTTTTTATAATCCCAGTTTTCAAATTGCCAAATATGAGTAAGCTCGTGAACTATAGTATCTTCTATGTCATGAATAGGGCAACCGCGTTCTAACCATATTTCATGTTTATCTCTTTTACTACCACAATGCCTAGCAAAACCTTGAGAACGTTTGTCAAAGTCATTTGTCGTTTTAAATTCTACTTTCCTTTCTTTTGCAATCCTTTCTGCATTTACGACAAATACTTTCATAGGTTTGTAAATTTTTACCCCAAAATGTTTACTATATTTTTCCTTTACTTCTTCTAAAAGTTCAACAAATTCTTTTTTGTTTTTTAGGGATAAAGCGGAACAATCCATACATCTTTCCAAACCGTCTTTCAGAACTTCAAATTCTTCTCCAGCGTTAATTTTTTTTCCACAATAATCACATTTATGTGGCACTGTATCAGTCATAGTTTTCGCAATGTTATTCTTAATAGGATTATCTTGTGAATCATCAAATAATGAAAATTCGCCAAATTCTTCTAAATTTTCTCCGATAATTTGCATCACATATTCATTTATACCCATGTCGTGGATATCGATGAATCCATATTTTTTGTAGTAATCTATGAATATTTCTTCATTATCAGTGCGATTGATAGTATGTAAAATTAATCGTTTAGAATATCCGGAACGATTTGTGTACACAAAATATTGAATCTGAGTCCATATCGCTTTTCCAATGCGAAGCGATTTAATCACATTTTCATCTTTTTCGCCGTCTTTTTCAAGCTTAATTCGTTCCCAAAGACTTGCTAACTCACGGAGTATATAACCTTTAGCAATATAATCTGGAGTCGAGTTTTCCACATGAATAAAATATCGCCCATCTTCTTGTTTTTCACAAAATGCAAGTGGTCTGTCATTAAACTCATTATTGAGAGTGATTTTTTTGCCACTAAGCTTTTCTATTTTTTCTAAGCTACTAAGAACAACAGATATTTTATCAAAATCTAAATCCATACCAAAATATAGTAATGCATCTTTTATTGTTGCCTCAAAGATATTAAATAGTTCGTCTTCAGTTTTGATAGATTTGTCTTTACATTTATCGCAAATATTTCGATTGTTTGAGAGAGTTTGATTTGAAGCAAATCCTGTTATTTTTTCCGCACAAAAATCACAATATTTAGCATTTTTATCGTTGAAATAGTCTTCATCCATCGAGTCATCAGAAATCAAGATTGCATTTTTTCTGGCTTCAGTAAAAGAATTTTCGAAATATTTATGTTTATTCAAAAATGTGAAAACACCTTTAAAATCAAAGTTTTCAGGTTCTTTATCTAAACCAAACTTTAAATAGTTTTGAATGTGTTTTCCTTCAGATTCTATTTCTACATCATCTTTAACATTAGTTGATTCAGATTGATTTGCAGATATATTGTTAGGAGAGGCGCAATTTTTCGATGTCTCTATCTCGTCATGATACATCCAATCTAAATAATCTGCAATAATTTGTAAAATAGTAGAGAAATTGTCTTTAAAAGCATCTAATAACCCCAAATCAATTTCACTATCCTCAATAATGAAAATTGTAGAATTATCCGTTTTATCCTTATGTTTTAGTGAATGAAGTATTTTAGATAAATTTGTATCATCTTCCTTTTCTTCGCAACAAATCATAGCTGATATAAAATGATAGTGTTCTGGGAAAATAGTAACAAAAATTTCATTGATTAATACCGCTAAGGCTTTTAGGATTTTTATATCTGAAATATCTTTGAATTCTAATTTCAAGATTTCTTTGTTTTTATACACTCTCTTGGGTATATTATTAATTGGCACATGGTTCGAATCATTAAAATCATTCTGGGAGTTCATGAATCTTATATAACCCGGTGTTTTAATACTGATGTTTTCAACCAAACAAGTATAAATATCAACGCCCGGATTATTAGGATCAACTTTACTTTGAATATTCCCAGACAACATGTAATCTCTTGTCTGACGCCAATATTGGCGATTGTTTATTTGGTCAGGGTCATCTCCAAGTTTAATGTTAAATTCATTGTTAATTTCATTAATCTTATAATATTTACCTTCATATGAAATGAATTGATCTGGTATAAACCTTTGATATATGAGGTGACGTGGTAAATTTATAGTATCTTTTGAATTATCATGGAAAATATACTCTGTAAACAAGCATATCTTAGCATAATTAGCAAGCATGGAATTTGGTTTTATCTTGAAAAATGCAAAATCTTGTAATTTGTTATCTTTCATTATGGCTTTAGGAGAAATATCTAAATTCTCCTTTAGAATGAAATTGTTAATATTACAATATTTTTTAATTAATGCTTCAAATTTTACAAATATGTCTTTATTCTCAACATATTTAGGTAAAGATTTTTTGATTTCGTCTGAATTTTTTGGTAAATCGCAGGTTAATTTATCTATTGCTTCAAACAGTTTAGTCTCGCAAATGCCCAAATGAAACATTTTTAAAACTAAAAATATGATTTTATTTCTTTCAGAATTTTTTGTAAATTTTGGTATGATATTGGGAATACCGTTAGGGTTATTTTTAAATACCTTAAAATTATCTATCATATAGTTCCGTAGTAGATAACTATCACTCATGATATTTATAAAACAAGTTTTTTGTGCGCGAGTGCTAAATAAACTAGCTATCTCAAACATATTATAGAACTCATCCTCTACAGTGATAAAAGCTGCGTTTGTAGAAGATTGACTCCAATAATCATCGGTCACTTCAAGATCATTGGTATCACGATCCTTTAAAAATTCAACAATCTTGCTTTGATTGGCATCTTTCCAATATTCTACAGGGTAACGATTTTTACTTGCCCAGATAGCTTTATTGGGAACCTTTTGTTTTAAGCCGATTAACGACAAAACAAGACCGTCAGGATATTTGTATGTAGACTCTTTTAAGCCTTCAGTAAGCGATTTCAAAGTATTGATTTCTGATGCCCAATTAAAAATAAAACAGTTTATCAATGACGAATTGATTAAAGAACTGTTCTCATGTAAATTTCTTAATCCAAGAATTTCAGAAAGTCTACTATGCAACCCACTGCTTTTTTTATTTATTGCACAATAAGCGACATTATTATTAGCTTGACGAATCCTTTCAACTAAAAAATGTAAGCCAAAATGACCAGAAGATATCATGGCTGATGGTTCTAAAAGTATTACAAAACCAACTTCATTAAGAAATTTATTGTCATCATTTAACAAATTTGTCTTAAACAAATCTGTTATGCAAAGTATCCCTATGTCACATATTTTTGCATCATCAGATATATTCTCTATTTTCCACAAATTTTTAAAATCCTCTCGACCGTAATGTTCAGCAATCCCATCACGTATCCAATCCTTAAGACCATCTGAAATTTTTTCTCGTCCAACTAATATCAAAACTTTTTTATAAGACATTAGTTGCCTGATGATAGGAATAATTAAATATGGTGTGAGATCCTTATAAAAGGGAGTAGATATTAAAACGGATTTCCCTTCTAACATAATTTTAACATTATCTACAAGTGTTTTTTCTACCTTTTTTCCATCTTTTCTTAGATTTTCAAAATATATGTCTACAGGGTCAGTACCTTTAATCTCACTTTCTTTTGAGTCGCTATTACTCTCTAAAGTGTAAGAATTAAGTATTTTTTCATCATAATTCTTTTTAAGATATTTGTACATCTTTATATAATGAAACATTTTTAGGAATATGTCTTTTTCATGAAAAGGCCGGATTGGCTGTTTTACAGGTTCTTCTGGTTTTACTTCTTTTCTATTTCCGCAGAAGAAATAGTATATTTCGCCTAATACCAGAAGAGCAAAAACAGGATAATAAGCAGTAGGGATTAATTTATTAGCCGACCAGTATTGTGCAATAATCATTGTTATACCAGCAAATGCCCAAGCACCATAATAAATCCACTGTAATAAAAACTCAGAATTTTCATATTTCTTTTCAAGTATAGGACTTTCTTCTTTTTCGTTGTAGTAAATATTTTTAAGTATGAAATGCAGATTGTTATTATCCTTAATTTTGATTTTCTTATACATTTTATAGCACCATGGCAATACGTTCATGAAAATCACTTTTTTTATGATAATAAATCCGATAACTATACAAATACAGTAAGCATAATAATAATATTTACCAAAATTTATTTCACTAATAACAGGAGGTTTTATTGTTATCAATGTTGCTAATTTTAGAATTGCCTCAGGAATAAAGGAAACTAACCAGTTTAAGAATTTTGTAAGTAAAGAATTTATTTTTCCTGAACAAGAAATAACAATAAGGCTATACAATAAGGCAAAAAATGGCATTAAAAAGTGTGCGTTTCTTTGCTCTTTTGGTAGATTTATCTTTTTCCCTTCAAGGCGATAAAGCGAACCAATGAAAGTTAAACAGAGTAAAAAATTCATAAGTAGATCTGGTATATTTTTATTTATTCCATAAATAATACCAAAAACTAATGCTATTAACAAAATTTTAAAAAGAAATTTGGCAACTTTGCATACTATGAATTTTATTATTTTGAATAGAGTTAGAAATATCCATATAATAATTGCACAGACAATAAATATCGCAATATTGTCTTTTGTAAATAAGTTAGTTAAAAATTCCATAATTTTTTACCTTATCAATATAAGGGACCATCTTGTGTAAACTCAATTTTTGAAATGAATTTGTATGGTTGCCTATATTTATTATTGTTGTTTGAGGTTAAATCAGTGTTAGCTGGTAATGGTTCTAAATTTAAGATATTATCTGGGATGCCATTAGACAAATCAATGGGTGGGAGAGGTGTTGGTAACTCTGCCTTGATCCTTTCGACATCAATTGTGATATTGAAAAGTTTGCCTATGTTCAGATATTTTTGTTTTTCATTTTCTAAAACTTCTTCTTGTGTTTTAAGAAAACTAATCTCTGCCTCTTTAGCTTCTTTAAATTGCTTTGCACGAACTTTTAACGATTGCCAGTACATATAATCATGAACTTTCTTGAAATATTCTTTTGTAGACAATATTTCAATGCAGGGTTTGGACTTTTCTTCTGTTTTAGAGGCTTGGGCTTCATATCTTTCTCTTTCTAACTTCATTTGCTCTTCTTCATAATTTTCAAACTCTTTGTTTATAATGCACTTGTGTTTTAACCATCCTGTAAAGTATATTAAAGCGAAAAATGCAACAGAACATACTAAACTAAGCACACTTAGTTTTGTATATATCATCATAAGTATAAAACAGAATGTAAAGAAAGTGATTGTATAAACCATCGTGTTAGATAAACCTTCTTTTATTTCAGGTTTTATTTCGGTTTCCCATTCTTTGGGTTGATCTGGCTGTGGTAAGGGTGACAGCGGTTCCTTCTTTTCAGGGGGGGCTTCGATTTTTGAGTTCGTGATGGAGTCTTCGATGTCTTTGATTCTTTTATTAATTTCTGTTACTAAATCTTCGGAGAGTACTATATTGCCTTTTTGGGTTATGAGGTTTTGAAGGGTGGTGCGGATGTTGGGGACTGTATCTAAATTACAATCGTTTTCTCTTGATGGTTCTAAATTAATATCAGTAGGATTTTCTAATATGCCCTTACTTGATGATATTGTATTAGAAATATATTCTTTAGTTTCGAATATTTTTTTTATCTGGTCGGTAATAGCATTTTGAATTTCATGTTTATCAATTGTTGTATTAATCATAAAAACACGTTGATGTTCTTTATTACCAAATTGAAACCTATTTATTGATAAAGCTAACACATTAGCGAAGAAATTAAAAATATCATTTTTGTAACTATCATTTTCTTCTTGAGAGATATTAAAATATAGGTAACGACAGTCTAAATGATAACCTTGCGCTATATAATCAGCTCTTGGTGTATTACGAATTGCACGTTCTTTTATTGTATTTACATCTGATTCTAATTTATTACGTGCATATAAAAGAAAAGTTTTACTGGGTGGATTAATATTGATTCTAGGATAGTTCTCAAGATATGTATTATAACTTGAATTTTGGTCTTCAATAGGTGTGTGGGCAGGTAAACCTGTTAGAAAATAGGTTAATTTTACAATAGATTCCGGTTTCTCTTTGTAAAAAATATTACCCTCTTGCCCCTTGATAAAATCAAATGGATTATCTATATCTACAATCTTATCAGCACCAAAAATTACAATTGCTTGCCAAGGTGTGCCATCTTGAATCAAAGAAATAAGTGAAGGGAGGGCTGTACTTAAATTATGCCCGTCTTCTTCCCAGTTAATTTGATAAACTTCGCCACTATTTATAAAAGACATAAACATAAATTTATAGCTTTCAAATAAAGTGTTCATTTTGTTGTCTGTTATTATAATTGTACGCATAATTCTCTCTTTTTTATACAATTAATTGCAATTTTTCCGTAGGAGTCCTCTCCGAGACCCCACCCGTAGCAGAAATCTCCGATTTCTTGTTTTTTGAGGTCATCGAAGTAGGATCAAGCATAGTTTGTCCTTTAAATCGCAAATATGAGCCTCAAAAATTAAGAAATCGGAGATTTCTGCTACGAAGTTGGTTATTGGACTGTCGTCATATATGACACCAGACCAAAAAGTCGATTTCAAATAAAATCAAACATTATTCATCCCGAAGGGATCGATCGCTATGTAGAAACAGAAAACACCCCAAACCGCATCCCGTAGGGATGCGACCTAACAATTTGTGCATTTCGTTGCATCCCTACAGGATGCGGTTTGGTGTGTGTATCCGTTTCTACAGAGCTTAAATCCCTACGGGATTTGTAATGTAGGACTGTCCGAAAACCCCAATTCGTTGGGAACTCATTTATCTGTTCCGTAATATAAGGTGCTACGCAGATTTATACGGAACGAATAAATGCGTTCCCTACGGTTTGGGTGCATTTTAGTACGTTCTCACAAATAAGTTCACACACCTGAATCATCGGTGTCATCTGTTTCTTTAAACTCGTACCCTTTTATTTGAGTTTTTGTGTATGCAATTATGCTATCCATAGCTTTTTGTACAAAGGGTTTCATATCAATTCCTGTTTTTTGATTGTATTGTTTACTGCTTTTGATTAACTTATTTAGTTGATCATTTATTAAGTTTCTGAAATCTTTATCAATATTTGAAGATATACGTTCTAATTCTGCATATAAAACAAAGAGTGTTTGGGTAATGATTTTTATGGAAAAATCTTCATCAAAATCTGTTTCTTCAGGTTTTGCTCGGTAACAAGCCGCAATGTCAAATACAGAAGTCTTGCCTGCTCTATCAGGGAATATTTCTTGAAGATCAAACTCTTTAAGCTTTTTCATGAATTCATTATTATTCAAATTGGCTTGATCAGCTTTACCTCTAGAAGTGTTGATGTCGTTTACAATGTCACTTAGAACATTTGAATTGTTTTCCAAAGACCGTATAACATGGATTAATTTTTCACATTTTTCTTCATTATCTCGCTTCAAAGGGGTCGATGTTTCTAATTTAGTCCCATTAAATAATTTTGTCTCATAGAACTTTTCTCTTTCATTTTTAATGAAGAATGCTATCTTTTTGTAAATCAAACCTTTTATAACAGTAGAAATTACATTGTCTATTGCTGTATCAACATGATCCATTTTTATATCTTGCATTACACCTGCATTGTGCCAATCACTTTTCAAGTGTGGTGTTATATTCTTACCTTTTCCTATTTCTCCTTGATAATTTGCATAAGATCTGTAATAGTCACCTCCATCTTTAACAAGAGTGCAATCGTCTCTTTTAGGTGCAAACATTTTAAGGTCAAAGGCATAAATCCAGTGAACAGATTGATAAAAAACAAGTTTCTCAACTGTTGCATCAGTATCTGTATTAACACCCTTATAATTAAAATGTTGACTCATTCCTTTTAGTAGTTTATCATAATTATCTGTTATTGGATGTTTACTGTTGTAATAACAATAGTTTAATTTTTTAATTTTTTGAGGATTGCTTACCAAACTAATATATGGTTTTGCAAGATCAAAAGCGTCTAGAATAACTTCTTTAACCTGGGTATCTTTATTTTGAGTTGACATACCTGGATTTAAAATATGTACTTGGTTGTAAATGGCAGTTATTACATCAACATCCAATTTTATAGCGCCTTGCGTTGTATCGTTTCTTACCAAATCGTCAAAAGAAGCTAAAATTGAATCGATCATGTTTTTATTGCTAAATTGCAACTCGGCTTTTTGCAGTGCAGTTGTATCAGTTTCTGATTCAATAGCTATATCTTGAACAGTTTTGAAAATGGATTCTGTTAGGTTGCCAGGTAACTTTTTACTTTTATCCTGGTCGAACTTATATTCATCTTTTAAAGCTTCAAGAAATTCTTTTGACGTACACACATAATGAACATCAGTTCCATTTTTCTTTACATTACTTTCAATTTTACTTATTTCATTATCTACACTTACTTTTATTTTGCTTAGATTGTCAAAGAAAATCTCAAAGCATTTAGAAAGATTAGATATTCTTTCAATTGCTTTTTCAATTACAGCTAACCCGCTTTTGTAGACTACGTAATCATCTGTTTTGCCAAAATACACATCAAAACGATCGATACAATCTTTAATTTTTTTGATATCATCACCAAAAAAACCTCTCACAGCTTTTATGAATTTCTCTTTATCCTCTATTATACCTCCAGGTATATCTGATAAATAGTTTTCGTTGGAGATAATATTTAAAGCTTCATTAGCTTTTTTTGTATAAGTAGTTTTTCTATCTTTTAGTTCTTCTAAAGCTTTATAAAGGAAATATCTGATGGCATTTGGATGCATGTACATACCATTATTCTCTACATCCCCTAAATGGAACTCAATATCTGTGTTACCTATTTTTTTGTCAACTTTTTTCTTAAAAAGTTCATTAGAAATCATCTCACCAAGTTTTGGTGCATTTTTACTTATGTGTCTACCATATTCTATCATAGAATCCATCTTGTCGGTTACATTGGCTACATTAATTTTAGTTTTTTCTTTTAGTTCAAGAAGACTTTGTACATTTTCTTTTTCAGTATTTCTACCTTTGATTGTTAGATTACTTTTAGCATCATTAGTAGCACTATTTTTAGCTTCTTCACAAAGGACATTAACATAATCAACAAATTTGTCAGCTTCTTTTTTCCCGTCTACCCAACGTGAAGTAATCCTTTTTATTTCATCTGCGAAACTACCTTTTGAGTTCTGCACGGAGCTAATATATAAATTAGCTCTATCTAACAAATGTGCTTCTGTTGTTTTTAACATTGTTCGGTATGTTTCATCAAATTGTTGCCAATCTTTTTCAAATGCTTTTTGAGTCCAACAAAGTGAAACATATCTTATAGTTTCATCCGCAGGGTAGCAAAGTTCTGATGAACCAATTCCAGTATAAGGATTAATAATATCTGATAGTTTACGATTGCCCTCATACATGTTTAGATCGTTATTCAAAGGACCTATAGCTCTATGATAAATGCATTTAACAGCGTGCTCTATATAATCGTCATATAGGTCAAGAGTTTCACCGTCAATGTTTTCTGAATCATACATATAGCAAATGTCAAAAGGTGGGCATTCACTATCATAAGATTCTAAAGCATCAATATTTCCAAGTTTAGGTAAATAAATCTTAATATTTTCATTTTTATCATGAGACTTATTTTTTTGGGCTTCAATAAGAAAAGCATTTATTTCTTTTATTGCCGCATAGGCGTTATATTTTAATGTATCAACTTCTGTTATATCGGTGTTTCCTTTCGTAGTTACGCCGGGCAGAATAAAAAAACCATTGATAAAATTACCACTTAATCCTTTAATCTGTGCTAATTCTTTTTTCAGATAAAGAGCTAATGGTAATACAATTCCTGAACCTGTTCCACCCGTCAGAGAACTGACAATATACACGTTAAAAATAGTATTTGTACCACGCTGTTTTTTTATCTCATCAATAGCGTTTATAAGCGGTTTGAAATTTTCTGCTAATTTTAAAGTGTTTATTAAAGCGAGGTAAGAAATACAACGATTTTGCCCAGCACCTGTCTCTACTAGATGCAAATCAAGATTTTTTGATTCGGGAAATTTGAACTTAGCGTTATGTGTACTGCATTTTACGCTTAGTTTGATATCTTTTACACGTCCACCGTATGAAGTATTTATTTCATTAATCTTAACACCTGGTGTATTCTTGTTTTCATCTTTTCTAGCATCTATGTCGTCTTTAGCTGTATCAACAATCAAGAATTGTACCATTTTTTTTTTATTTTCGTCTGTTACCATGTCAGCCATTTTGGTTACTATGCGTGACCCTACGCCACCTAAGCCTATAATGAGTGTTCTGTTATTCATTTTTTCCTCCTGGGTAATTTTTTAATAGACTCTACTTGTTTGAGTCTTTTTATTTTTATCGTAATTTATAGTAAAAATTGAGTTGCAGTTGATTTCATAGCTGGGCGCCAACTCGTTAATGGTTTTATCGTTGATTGTGAAACCATCAACACCCAAAACTGTATTATCTGAAAATCTAATGTGATTTAGTATTTTCATTCTGTCATCACCGATTGATTTAACTTGCATTCTCGGAAATCCAAGTTCAAAGTCAAATTTAATCTCGCCCTCTTCATCTGTTAATGGTTTATTAAAAGTAGAATCATTTATAATGAATCTACCGCAAGAGATATTCTCATCATCTCTACCACTTTGCGACAGTCTCACTTTAAACTCTTTTCCATTCGATTTTTTTCTTTGATTATTTTTAAAGAAAGAGCCCGGAAACCTTTTATTATTCCCATACAAGAATTTATACACCCTTAAAGCGATAATAATCAACACAATAACAACAAAAACTTTAAACCAGTTACTATGTTGTTCAACCCAATCCCCTACATGTTTTTTCCTAATATTTACAGGAATAACCTCTTCAATAAAGTTTACGTCGAGGAAGGAAGCTAAAAAAATGAGGTCATATTCACCTAAATCAAGTTCAAGAATATCTCCGGAATCGACATCAATATCAAGTGTATCTTTTGTAACTTTGTAAGTAGGTACTCCTAATAGTTCTGATTTGAAATCATGAATAATTTCGCTTTCTTGACCAACAGGTACTAAGCCGTATCTAATTCTATATGTATCTTGTGGTAGACTTTTGCTAAGTTCTTTGTCAGTAAGTTCCACCCATTTAGAATTTTTTCTTTTATCAATTCTGATGTCGAGATTAACATTAGGGGTGTAGTATATATCAACTTGTACGCCTTCAGCCCCATCTATGTTCAGAACATATTCACCTTCAGGGATAGCAGGAAACCAAGCAATGATGCCCGAAAGTGTAGGGGTTTTAATATTTCTTCTGTTACTTTCTCGAAGTCTTGGTTGGCTTTCTCTTCCGTCATTAGGAAAATATCTTGGGTTGTATCCCACATTAGTTTGAAAACCAATAGGTGAAATAACCACATCACCTGCTAAATTTGAGATCGAATTAATTCTAACCGTGTTGCTTTGAGCGAAAATAATTAAGTTTTTCAGAGGTACATCAAAATTAAAGGTTCTTGCGCTAACATTGTTAAAAGGCAGATTATTTCTGTTAAAAACTCTGTTTGTAACATTAATAACTTCGCGTAAAATATCATTATCGTTTCTTGCATGGTGTGCATAAATGTGCCTTTCGATATCTTGATTTATCATTGCGGCTTCGGAGCCCATGGCAAAATGTATAATTTTAATATCGTTGTCATGATGCTTGAAGTCAGAATAAAATCTAGCAGTATTAATTTGGTATGCATTAACGTTAAACCAAGCATTATCTATTCTATTAAACTCTCCATCAGTAAAAACAATTAACCATTTTTGTTCAGCATTTTGATTACTAAGATCAACATAAGCACGTAGAACAGGGTCGAAAGGTGTTGCAATAGAATATGTTACTTTATTATGAACCGTTTGAACTCTAGAAAGCCTGTCTTGCGAGCCTCTGATAATTGAAGATTCACCAGTAGTTGTAACATTTTTCCTTAAATTTTCTAAGGTATTATAAGTTCTAATATCAATTACATCGTTGCCTGTAAGCTGTTGGAGATTTGTATGTCTTACAAATTCCCTGCCTTCTCTTGGTAGAAAGTCCTCCATGTAGTATATCCGCATAATGTCGTTATCTTCAAGTTTTGCAGCGAAAACTTCCATAGCGTACCTAGCGTAAGCCCATCTTTCATAATAAATGCCAGGGATTTCTTCATTTAAAATCATGCTGCCGGAGTCATCATATACAAGATGTATAACTCTATTGGGTTGATTGGTGCTCTGTGTTTGTGAATAAAGAGGTAAAAACACGGAGTTGATAATTAATAATAAAGATATAAATATAAGTGTTTTTTTGTTTAAAGGGTTTATCATGGTAACTCCTTTTTGGGTAGGGAACTGATTTATCTGTTCCGTATCGGTGATCTCCGATCACCACATTGCACCAACTTCGTAGGGAACGCATTTATCCGTTCCGTATTAATCTGTGTAAACACATTACATAGCGGAACGAATAAATGCGTTCCCTACGGATGTGGTGTCGATTGGAAATCGGCGGTACGGTTCGACGGCGGGACGCCGTCGGGACATTTCCGTATCGGTGATCTCCGATCACCACATTGCACCAACTTCGTAGGGAACGCATTTATCCGTTCCGTATTAATCTGTGTAAACACATTATATAACGGAACGAATAAATGCGTTCCCTACGGATGTGGTGCCGATTGGAAATCGGCGGTACGGTTCGACGGCGGGACG
>Ga0099364_10008234_pt1 | contig 14702 bp, 12 predicted proteins | sample TergutTh196P3_FD_73070 | JGI IMG/M metagenome (GOLD analysis project Ga0099364, IMG submission 73070) | Microcerotermes parvus P3 segment gut microbial communities from Pointe-Noire, Republic of the Congo - Th196 P3 | ecosystem: Host-associated > Arthropoda: Insects > Digestive system > Gut ... | reverse complement strand
GTTCTCCCGCCAGTATCTCTTCGAAGCCGCGCAAAGTCTCTCTTAACGGTACATAGACGCCAGGCGTCCCGGTATAGGACTCCGCCGTAAAGAAGGGCTGGGACAAAAAGCGCTGTACCTTGCGCGCCCGGTTCACAATCAGTTTATCGTTTTCCGAAAGCTCGTCCAGTCCAAGAATCGCGATGATGTCCTGCAAATCCTTATTTCTCTGGAGTAAGCTTTGCACGTCTCGGGCTATCCGATTGTGGCGGTTTCCCACCACCAGCGGATCCAGTATCCGCGAGGTGGACGACAGCGGATCGACAGCCGGATAGATCCCTTGTTCCACGATATCCCTGGACAGCACGGTCGTCGCGTCCAGGTGGGCGAAGGTCGTCGCCGGAGCAGGGTCGGTGAGATCGTCGGCGGGTACATAGACCGCCTGCACCGAAGTGATCGATCCGTGTTTTGTCGAGGTAATCCGCTCCTGAAGCGCCCCCATCTCCGTCGCCAGAGTCGGCTGATAGCCAACCGCGCTGGGCATGCGCCCCAGCAGGGCTGAAACCTCAGAGCCGGCTTGCACAAAGCGAAAGATATTGTCGATAAAGAGCAGCACATCCTTCCCCTGTATATCACGGAAGTATTCCGCCATGGTCAGCCCCGTCAAGGCAGCCCGCATTCTGGCGCCGGGCGGTTCGTTCATCTGCCCGAATACCAGCGCCGTCTTGGAAAGGACCCCCGACTCCGTCATTTCATAGTACAGATCATTCCCTTCGCGGGTCCGCTCTCCCACGCCGGTAAAGACAGAATTGCCGCTATGCTCCAGCGCGATATTCCGGATAAGCTCCATAATCAGCACCGTCTTGCCAACGCCGGCGCCGCCGAACAGTCCAACCTTTCCCCCTTTCGCATAGGGGCAGATCAGGTCAATCGCTTTAATCCCCGTTTCCAGTATCTCGGTAGATTCGCTCTGTTCGGAAAAAGCAGGTGCTTCCCTGTGAATCTGCCAATGTTCTTCTTTATCCAAAGGCGGCAAGCCGTCAATCGGCTCGCCCAATACGTTAAACATGCGTCCCAGCGTTCTGTCGCCCACCGGTACGGAAATCGGCTTTCCTGTATTTAAGGCCTGCGTCCCTCTCTGCATTCCTTCTGTAGGGCCCATGGCGATACAGCGAACGAGACCGCCGCCCATTTGCTGCGCAACTTCGGCGATCAGAGAGTGATGATCCGGCGTCATGATTCTCAACGCACTGTTAATGGACGGGATTGTTCCCTCAGGAAACCGGACGTCCAATACGGCGCCGGTGATCCGGATGACCTCCCCGATTTCATTCATAGATTATTTTCTCCCTCCCCCGCACTGGCGTCGGCGCCGGAGATGATTTCGGTGATCTCCTGGGTGATAACGCCCTGTCTTGCTTTATTATATCGTACATTCAAACTCTGGATCATCTCGCCTGCCGTGCGCACCGCGCCGTCCATGCTGAGCACTCTGGCGCTTTGCTCCGACAGCGACGACTCAAGAAGCGCGCCATATAAGCGGGAAGCGAGATAGAAAGGTACAATCTGCTCCAGCATTTCGGCGCCCTCCGGTTCATAGGTCAAAGGCGCATAACGATCCGCCGGCACTTCGACAGGGAGAAGCTGCAGAACACAAGGTTGTTGTACGAGCATCGAGGTAAACTGCGTGTAACACAATAGCGCCTGATCCACTTCCCCCGCGTCATATAGCCCGCGAATCAAACCGGCGATTTCTTCGGCTTCCGCATAGATAGGCGCGTCGGTGAGGCCATGATAGGAAGCAATCTGTTGATATTGCCGACGTCGCCTGAACGCGTCGCCGGCCTTCGCGCCGATGCTAATCACTTTCACCTCGTGACCGAGGGTCTCCAAATGCGCCTGGGCGTAACGGATAATCCCGGCGTTAAAACCGCCGCACAGGCCGCGATCCCCGCTAATGACAACCATCAGCGTGACCCTTTTCGGTCGGTCGTTGAGATAGGGGTGTTTTTCGCCAAACAGACAGCTTTTTGCCGCCGACGCCAGGCGGAGGCTCTCTCTCAAGAAGGGCAGGTTTTGCTCCATAGCTTCCCTTGCCTTCTGCATCTTGGCAATGGATACCAGGCGCATACTTCGCGTGATTTGCCTTGTCCCTTCGATGCTTTTCATTCTGTTTCGGATTGTTTGTCTTGTTTCCATTACATTAACCTATCAAGCCAGGTAGCTTGTCTTGAAATGCCCAATAATTTCCAGCAAGCGTTCTTCCAAATCGGGCGACAGTTCGTAGGTGCTGCTGATCTCCTCTACGATATCCGCCTGCCAGTTTTGAAAATGTTCGATGAGTTTGTATTCGAAATCCTGCACGTCTTCGATTTTAATCTCCGCAAAACACCCGTTCTGAACGGCAAATAAAACGATGATTTCGTAGACAAGGGGCGTTGGCCTGTACTGCGGCTGCTTAAATACTTCAACGATCCTTTCCCCGTGCCGCAGCCTCTCCCTGGTTTCATCGTCAAGATCGGAGGAGAACTGCATAAAAGAAGCGAGTTCGCGGTATTGGGCAAGCTCGATCCGCAAGGGACCGGCGATCTTTTTCATAGCTTTCACCTGAGCGGCGCCGCCTACCCGGGACACCGACAGACCGGGGTTGATGGCGGGACGAACGCCTGCGTTGAAGGATTCTGTTTCCAAATAGATTTGTCCGTCCGTGATGGAAATAATGTTGGTGGGGATGTAGGACGACATATCCCCACCCTGCGTCTCGACGATGGGGAGGGCGGTGATCGAACCGCCGCCGTGGGTTTCCGACAATCTGCCCGCCCGCTCCAGGAGCCGCGAATGCAAATAAAAAATATCCCCGGGATACGCTTCCCGCCCGGGAGGGCGCCGGAGCAGCAGGCTCATTGCCCGATACGCCACCGCATGCTTGGAGAGATCGTCAAAGGCGATCAGCACGTCACAGCCATGCTCCATCCAATGCTCAGCCACGGCAATGCCGCTGTAGGGCGCCAGATATTGTAAAGACGCCGGCTCGGAAGCGCCGGCTACCACAATCGTGGTATAGCGAAGGGCGTCGTGTTCGGCTAAGGTATTGACCAGCGCGGATACCGTGGAGTTCTTCTGTCCGATAGCGACATAGACGCAGACCACGTCGCTTTCTTTCTGGTTGATGATCGTGTCGAGAACCAAAGCGGTTTTGCCCGTCTGGCGATCCCCGATAATCAACTGGCGCTGACCGCGGCCGATGGGTACCATGGCGTCAATCGCTTTGATCCCTGTCAGCAGCGGTACATCCACGCTTCTCCTTGCCAAAATCCCCGGCGCAACCCGCTCTATCGGCCTGGCTTGCTGGGCGATCAGCAGTCCTTTCTGGTCGAGGGGCTGCCCCAGGGCATTCACTACTCTGCCCAGCAAAGAGTCGCCGACCGGTATCTGGGCAATTTGCTTCGTCCGGGTAACAAATCCGCCTTCGGCTATTTCCTCCCCGCCGGAGAGCAGCACCACGCCGATGGAATCCTCGTCCAGATTCATCGCAATCCCATAGGACGCGTCTTCAAATTGAAGCAATTCGCCGCTTAGGGCGCTTTTGAGACCAGTCACACGGGCGATGCCGTTTCCAACCTGTATCACTCGCCCTAACTCATCTTCGTGCGGTGTGAATACAAAACGATCCACTTCATTTCGTATAATGGATGTAAGCTCTTTGAGGTTTTCATTCACGAATCTGATATACCCCCTCGTATATCGCCTCTTTCATATCGGAGAGGCGGCGCTTGACCGAATGATCGATCACAGCGTTTTCGACAATGATTCGGATCCCGCCCAACAAGGACGGATCGACTGTTGTGGTGACGGTTAGCTGCTTCCGCAGATTGCGGATTAAGTTCACCTGAATTTTATAGAGCTGCTCTCTGGAAAGGGGCACGGCAGAAATGATTTCCACCGGCAGCGACTCCATCTTGCCGCGGGCGATATCTAGAAAATGCTTCAACACATTCTCCAAATCTTCTTCCGGCACAGCCTGCAGCAATTCCTTCAACTCTTCCGTATGGGCTTTGTCTGCCTGTACCTGCCCGCTTCGCGATAAGGCCCAAAGCCGCTGATAGACGTCGGTCAAGCCTTTTCTTTCCGCATACTCCAGCAGGGATAAAGCGTGTAAATGGATCTGATAATTTGCCGCCATCTCAGCTTTCCCTCCATTCGGCCATCGCTTCATCGAATAAGCGGTCGTGGGCGTCGCGGTCCATGTTGACTTCAATGATTTTGGAGGCCAACAGTACAGAGACCTCGACCACCTGCCGTTTCAGCTCTTCTTCCTGACTTTTCTTTTCTACATCCAATTCCTGAAGCGACCGTTCGAAGATTAATTCCGCTTCCCGGCGCGCGTCAAAGAGCATCTGGTCGCTCCTCTCCATGGCTTTTTTATAAGCCTGATGCAAGACCTCCTCGCGTTCGGTCTCGATCCCTGCCAGCAGCGTATTGTATCGTTCCTTGAGTTCGAGGGCTTCGTTCCTGTCTGTACGGACAGCCTCCATCTCGTTTCGGATACGTTCGGTCCGCGCGTCCAGGAACTTAACCAGCGGCTTATACAAGAGCCAGGACAGCAGAAACACGAGAACGGCGATATTCAACACCTGAATGCCCATCTGGATCAACAGGGCCGAATCAAAATGCAGAATACTGCCGGGTGGCAAATCGGAAGCCGCTAACAGGGCAGGCATGATGGGAAACATAAAGCATCCTCCTCAGGATTGAATACGCCGTATACGGTTACGGAATGGCAAGAACAAAGCATGGCGCGTCGCGCAATCCTCCCGACAAATCCATACTTGTATTGCTTACTGTTGGCCGCACAATTTATCCGATGGTTAATTGAAAAACACCATAAACGGGTTCGCCATAAGCAGAATCAGCGCAACGATCATGCCATAGATCGAACAGGTCTCCGCAAGGGCGCAGCCGATCAGCATGGTACTCATGATAGCGCCCCTGGCTTCCGGTTGACGGCCAACCGCTTCTGCGGCCTGTCCCGCCGCCAGACCCTGCCCATAACCTGAGCCAAGGCCGGATAAAGTGCAAATGCCCGCAGATAAAGCAGACAGGCCAAGTACAAACGCTTTCGGATCCATAAACGATTTCCTCCTATGATGAGCTGCGCCCATAGCACAACGTAGCGCAGCCTCGGGTGAATGGTACATGGGGTTATGGTTAAGAAAAGATATCCGTCGACTTCTGCATGACAAAGGTCATGCTCAGCACGGTAAAGACATACGCCTGAAGCGCGCCTACCAGTATATCAAAGTATACATGCGCCACATCCGGCAGAAGAAAACGAAAAACAATAGGCAGCATATTGTATATCATGGTCGCGATAATGACCCCGGAAAGAATATTGCCAAACAAACGAAAAGCCAGGGATAGAGGTTTGGCCAGCTCGCCGATAATATTAATCGGAAGGAAAAGGAAGGCAGGCTCAATGTAGGACTTGATATACTTCCCTTTTTGTCTGGCAATGCCCATTCCATGAATCATCACGAACACCATCATCGCCAGGGCGCCGGTGGTAGCCAGATCCGAAGTAGGCGGACGCAAGCCGAACATACCGCTATAGTTGGAGGTCAGGATAAACACAAACAAACCAAAGAAGAATCCGCCATGGCGTTCCATATCCTCGTCCAGATTGTCTTTCACAAATCCCTGCATCATTTCAATCAGCGTTTCGATAATATTTTGAAAGCCGGTAGGGACGCGCTTAAAGGACCGCAGGCGAAGACGGACAAATACAGCAAAGAGAATAAGGACGGCCATCACAATCCATGTAGCAAGAATCGTTTCTGTAATATATATCTCCGTATCACCCAGAGTGAACAGGAACCAAAGGTTCTGATTCGAAAAATTCATCTTTCAATCCCCGCTGAAGAAGCGCTGTTGCTTACCGTTACATTATTATTATAATAGATTTTCAGCAAAAATTGAATAAAGATTTCATAAAGACCTTTAAAACGGGTCGGTTATTGTTCCGTGCCGGCTCAGCAGGTGGCGGGTGGCATTGAACTATACCGTACAAGAAAACTTCTTGCTGTCCCATCTTGAATCATCTATAATGGGATACGCGATAGATGCCTGTCGATTTCAACCGAGACGGAGTGAGCCTTACGTGAGCCGTTATTCCATTCGCACGATCATCAAAGAAATCCCAGAAAGCAGCAATCCGCTGAAAGACATTGCCGTGAATACCGGTAAACTCCTGGGCGTCATGCTGGTCATGATTCTGCTGACGAACCTTCTCGTTAAAACGACTGTTGGCACGGAAAGCTTGCTCATGATATCCTTCCTGAGCGTACTCATCGTTTCCATCATTACCCCCAAGTATGCCTACGGCATCGCCTCCGCCCTCATTGCTTCCCTGGTTTATGATTATATCGTTATGGAACCTTTCTATGGATTCAGTATCAATGTCCGCTTTCCTATCACCTTGCTGACCATGCTTCTGGGAACGATTCTAACCAGTACGCTTTTTGTCTTGCTGAAGCATCAAGCGAATCTAGCCTATCGAAGGGAGCAGCGTTCCGAACTGATGTTCAATCTTGGACAGGAACTGGCGGATTGCCGGGACGTGCCCTCGGTCGTGCGAATCGTAACGGAATGCCTTACCAAGCAACTGGAATGCGACGCGATCCTGTTCACCGGTGATCCAAGGAATATGGCTGTTGAAGACTGCGCCCCTTTCCAGTCCGGATGTGCGGACTCCTTCCTTACGCCAGAGGAAATTGTCCGGATTCACCGCATCTTCATCAGCGGCGACGCCGACGCCCTCGATTCGGAGGAGGAAACGGTATCCTATCACCCGGTGAAATGGGGCGAAGCCGTACTGGGCGTGGCGGGTATCCATTACGCCGATCACCCTAAACCCCTCAGCCCCTGGAATAACGAACTGATCCAGCTCATTTGCCGTCAAACGGCACATTCGCTGATGCTTCAACAAGCGCGGGAGGAACAGAACGATTTGCGCATCGGCGCTGAGAAGGAAAAAATGCGCAACAACCTGCTCCGTTCTATCTCCCACGATCTCCGTACGCCGCTGACCAGCATACTTGGGGCAAGCAATGCTATGCTGGAGCAGAAAGATATGCCTGAAGAAACCAGGGATAATCTGCTGCGGGATACGCTGGAGAACACGAAATGGCTGATCCGCATGGTGGAAAACATTCTGACCGTTACCAAGATCTCTCAGGAATCCCTGCAATTGCATAAGACAAAGGAAGCCGCTGAAGAGGTTATCGCCCAATCCGTCGCCATCGTACGCGGTCGCTTCCCTGACTGTATGATCCATGTGAAAATCCCCGACGAATTGATCCTGGTTCCTATGGACGCTACCTTGATCTCCCAGGTCATCATCAACCTGTTAGAAAACGCGATCAAAAACTCGGAAGAAGGATCGCTGGTGCTGCTCAATCTCAGGCTGAAAGACCGGTTCGCGCTTTTTGAAATCACAGATCACGGCAGGGGCATCCCTTCGCATTTGCTCGACAGCCTCTTCGAAATCCACAGCATGGACGAGATCGCCGCAGACGCTACACGGGGAATCGGCATCGGCCTCTCCATTTGCCATACCATCATTCAGGCGCACGGCGGAACGATCGAAGGCCACAACCGAAAAGAAGGCGGCGCCAGATTCCGCTTTATGCTTCCTCTGGAAGACGCGGATGAGACGCCGGTTCCGGCGTCCGGGTCGCCCAGCTCGTCCGGCGCCGCTCTTTCATGAGATAAAACGATTGAGTACAGAAAAAATACTGATTATTGAAGATGAACGGGTAATCGTTAACTTTCTGCGCGCGACCCTCAGCGGAGCGGGCTATCAAGTCTTGCACGCCGCGACCGGAAGGGAGGCCTTACTAATGGCCTCCTCTCATCTGCCGGAGCTTCTCCTGCTCGATCTGGGCTTGCCGGATATGGACGGCATGGCGGTATTGCGGCAGATTCGTGAATGGGCGGATATCCCGGTCATCATCGTCTCCGCCCGTCAGGACGAACAGGATAAAGTCGCCTGTCTGGACGCAGGCGCCAACGATTACATCACAAAACCTTTCGGCAATAGCGAGCTTCTGGCTCGAATCCGTGCATCTTTGCGACAGCATACCATGCTGAAAGATCGGCGTTCCCTCATGGAAAGCTGCTTTACCTGCGGCGGGCTAAGCATTCACTATGCACGGCGTGAAGTCAGCGTCGAGGGCAGGCGAATCCATCTTACGCCAATCGAGTACAAGCTTATCGTCTTGCTTTCACACAATGCCGGCGTTGTGCTCACCCATGACTTTATCCTGCGAGAAATCTGGGGACCTTTTGCCTCCGATAGCCAGCTATTGCGGGTGAACATGGCGAATATCCGGCGAAAAATCGAACCGGATCCGGCAGACCCGCGCTATATCCTGACGGAAGTCGGCGTGGGTTACCGTATGGCCGACAATGTAGAGTATAATGTATAAAACTGTACTAAATAGGCGCCGTACCTTGTATTCATTTAAGCTTATGGTATATTATAATAAGCATTGTATGCAGAAACTAAGAAACTTTATAAGGAGGTAGTATGGCTAACTCACTCGACACTTTCCTATTCGTTTCCATCGCGGTTGCACTGATATCCTTTGCGTTTGCGGCCTGGCTGTTTTCCTGGGTGAAAAGCAGGCCTTCCGAAAACGCACGTATCGCAGAAGTCGGCGAATACATCCGGGAAGGCGCGCATACATTCCTGCGTAAGGAATACGTTATGCTGGCCAAATTCGCGGGAGCCGCCGCGTTTCTGATCATCCTATTCCTGCCCAGGCCTATCTGGGCCGGAAATCCGGCGGAAAACATCGTCATGGCTATTTCCTATTTGGCGGGTACTGTTTTTTCGGCAGTTGCGGGCGTGATCGGCATACGCGTCGCCACTGTGGCAAACGTTAAAACAGCAGAAGCTGCGCAGCAAGGCATCAAGCCTTCGTTTATGGCCGGATTCCGCGGCGGCGCCGTCATGGGCATGGCGGTCGTCGGTTCTACCCTTCTCGGCGTCGCCCTGATCATGCTGATCACAAAGAATACAACGGATCTGCTTGGTTTCAGCTTCGGGGCAAGTTCACTGGCCTTATTCGCCAAAGCAGGCGGCGGTATCTTCACCAAAACCGCAGACTTGAGCGCCGACCTGGTGGGCAAAGTGGAATTAGGCATTCCGGAAGACGACCCGCGTAATCCCGCCGTCATCGCCGACAATGTAGGCGATAACGTTGGCGACGTCGCTGGAATGGGCGCCGATCTCTTTGACTCGAACGTCGCCTCGTTAGCCGCCGCCCTGGTCCTTGCCAGCGTATTGGACAGCGCCGCAGGCAATATGATCAACTCCTCCATGGTATTATGCTACGCTTCGCTTGGCTTGATCGCCTCCATTCTCGGCGTGGCTATGGCGCGCATGGGCGACAAAGGCCCGACCCATGCGCTCAACAACAGTACCTATTATACGACAGGAATCTTTATTGCTCTGACGGCGGTCGCCACGATCCTCTTCGGTTTCCAGTGGCGTATCTGGGGCGCGAGCGTCTCCGGGCTGCTCGTTGGCGTGATCATCGGCATCGCCACAGACTATTATACGGACGACACGAAAAAGCCCGTCCAAACCGCAGCAAAGGCTTCGGAAGACGGCCCTGCGCTCACGATACTCTCGGGCGTCTCCTACGGCTTCCTCAGCGTGCTGCCTGCCATGGTCGGCATTGCGATCGCCGCGCTTGTCGCCTATAAACTGTGCGAACCCATAGGCGAAGGCTACGCGATGTTCGGTATTGCTATGGCTGCGGTAGGCATGCTCTCCATCGTGGGAATGATTATCTCCAACGACGCCTACGGCCCCATTGTAGATAACGCCCGCGGCCTCGCGGAGATGGGTAGTCTCGGCGAAGATATCGTGGAAATCACCGATCAACTGGACAGCGCCGGCAACACCGTCAAAGCGATCACGAAAGGATTTGCCATCGCAGCAGCGGGGCTTACCGTCATCGCCCTGCTGGGCGCCTTTACCAGCGAGGTCAATGCCGCCGCCGCGGAACACGGGGTCGCCGGTATAACCGGCTTTGATATCATGGATCCCGTCGTGTTCTTCGGCATGTTGGTCGGCGCCGCGGTCCCGTCCGTATTTTCCGCCATGCTGATGATCGGCGTCAATCGAAATGCCGAACGTATGATCGCCGAGATACACAGACAGTTCAACGAGATCATCGGTCTGAAAGAGGGAAGCCCCGGCGTGATACCCGAATACGCCCGCTGTATCGAAATCGCTACTGTAGGCGCCCTGCATGAACTGATTCCCGCCGGCCTTGTGGCTATACTCATTACACTGGGCGTCGGGTTTATCGGCGGCGTCAAAGCGATTGGCGGCTTTCTCACCGGAAACATTGTTTCCGGCCTCCTACTCGCGCTCTTTATGAGTAACGCCGGCGGCTTATGGGACAATACGAAAAAGTATATCGAATCAGGCCATCACGGCGGGAAGGGCTCCGCAGCGCATAAAGCTGCGGTTACCGGGGATACAGTCGGCGATCCGTTCAAAGATACAGCCGGTCCTTCGATCAATACGCAAATTACGGTCGTATCCCTGATCGCTTCCCTGGCGGCTTCCCTGTTCCTCACCTACTCACTGTTTTGATATGAGATACCGCTTACAGCCTAAGTAGCGGCATCTCCTTGGCATGATGATTTGATGGGACGCTGTCCCATACCCTGTCGGGATTCGCGCGCAGGTCGCTCATCCCTTCCGCTTCGCGGTGCTGCGATTCCGCAGCATGAGCAGCCGCCTACAACCTAAGTAGCGACGTCTCCTTGGCATGATGCCCTCAAAAGCAACCCGTGATGAATCGAATTTTCGTTCCATCACGGGCTGCGTTTTCTTTTCCCTCCGCTGAATTCCTCAAATCAAGTTGCAGGGGATATAACAATCCTTCGCGTTAACAGGAACGACCTCCTGACACATGCAGAGGATTCCTCCGGCGCCTCTTTCTTTATGGATAGTATCCAGTATCGAAAACTTCCGGATCTCTTTCACATCAGGATTGGCTGACAGTTTGATTTCCAAAGGATGGATCACCTGATTTCTATCGACAAGCAGGCTGATTTCCTTGGCTTTCGTATCCCGGAAGTGCGATATCTCCACTTGCATGCCCTCCGCGGCAAAGGTTTTGATCAACTCCGATACAATGTAGCATTCGAAAAAGCTTCTGCCCGCAGCGCCGTTTCTTAGCGCTTCCGCGCTAAGCCATCTGGACAGATAGGCGCAAAGCCCCGTATCATAAAAATACAGTTTGGGCGTCTTGCTCAGACGTTTGAAGCGCGTATCGTCATATGCCTTAAGCAGATAGACGACGCCAAGCTTTTCCAAAAGGCCGAGCCATTCTTTCGCCGTGGGCTGGGAGATATCGGAGGCTTCCGCAAGGACCTTGTAATTCACTTGGGTCGAGACGAGGGCCGCGCTAGCCGTGATGAATTTTCTGAATTTCAGCAAATCTGTGATACCGCCAAGCTGGGTTGCATCCCGCATAAGATAACTGTCAATATAAGACTCATAATACGCCGCCCGCTGTTCGGCGCCGGCGCCCAGCAATTGCGGCATACCGCCCCGCCAGATCCTTTCGAAAGCCTGGACTAAATCGTTCTTCGGGGAGCTCCTCTGCCGCTCCAATAGGCATGGCAGGCTGAAATCCAGTTTGTTTCCAAAGTGGATCCCCTCGATTTCATTCCGGGATAAACTATGCAGTTCTAAGGCGCCCATTTTGCCCTCCAGACTTTGACACACTGGATTCCTGGAATAGCAGTGCTGCGAGGCTGTCAGCCAGAACAGGCCTTTCTCCTCGCTTTCCTCACACAGCGTTTTAATTTGCGCGAATAGCTCCGGTGCATATTGTATCTCATCTATGAGAATCGGCGGCTTATACGTCTGAAAGAATAGCGCCGGATCTGATTTCGCCAGATGGCGAACCATCATATGGTCCATCGTCGCGTAACTGCGCTTTTCTCCTTCAGACAAATGCCGCAGCATTGTCGTTTTCCCTACATGCCGCGCGCCTGATAACAGAACGACTTCGAAGCCGTCGTTCATTTGTAAAAATCTGTCTTCTATTGTTCTTTTAATATAATTCATCTACCTGTCTCCTTGTTCATGAATTGAACCATTCACCTAAGGACATACGCGCACAACAGCATTGCGGATAGCGGATTGAGGGTCGTAGGACCGGCGCAGCTTTGGGTTATGGGCGCAGCTCATCTTAGAAATAGGGAATCCTCTTCGGGATTCATATAATAAGGTTTCTCTTACTAATAAAACGGATGCAGCCCGGGAAGGTCAATCTGTTTTATTTATTTTTTATGTTTTTTCACTTCTGCCCCCTATGCATCATGAAAAGTCATTCATTGCGGGACTTTTCGCCCCTACACAGCCTTATCCCCTATGTGCTTTTCTCCTCCTGTTTCCCATACGGTTTCCAAAATCTGTTAGCCAACCTTCAAGTACTAAAGAGTTTTAAGGGTTGTATCGGGAAGAATCCGCGAAACCGTTTTTTATGGATTAAGGCGTGTTTTGCGATTTGGAATTCTTCGTTCGAGGTATTATGCATTTAGTTCAACATATTCTATGATACCAATGTAGAAAATATAGCCCACCGCGCTCTTGAGTTACCTGTATAATGATGATAAGGACTGATTCTCATCGTGAAACGCTTAAACTATCTAACGATTATACTCTCAGGGGATCAAAGCGAAAAACCAGGTTTGCTGACAAAAGAGACGCCGGAACCGATTGTCACTTTTGGCGGCGCTTATCGCCTGATCGACTTTACGCTCAGCAACTGTCTCCACTCCCATACGGGCGTAATCGGTGTACTCACCCAGAACTGTCATCCGGATTTTGCCGAATATATCCATTCGTGCGCATCGTACGCGCCGACGGATAAAAAGGCGGAAATTGTTGTTTTGCCGCCTAAGACGATCAACGACCGATATGAGTATTATCGAGGCAGCGCGGACGCGATTGAAAAGAATATGGACTTTATCGAACAGCATAATCCGGACGCTTTGCTCGTCCTCTCCGGTGACCAGATCTATAAAATGGATTATGCGAAACTCCTTGCAGAGCATAAAAAGCACGCGCCGGCTGTCACCATTGCCGCATTACAGGTTCCCTGGACGGAAGCGCCACGTTTCGGAATCATGGAGACAGAAACGGGCGGACGGATTACCGACTACGAGGAGAAGCCCTTTCAACCAAAAAGCAATCTGGCTTCAATGGGCATCTACGTATTCAATTGGAAAAAGCTGAAACAGTATATTCAACAAAACAACAAAAACCACGGATCTGGCAAAGACCTGGGAAAAGACATCATCCCCCTTATGCTCATGATGGGAGAAACCTTGACCGCCTACCTCTTTGACGGCTACTGGAAGGATATCAGCAACATTTATAACTTATGGGAAGCGCAAATGGAACTCCTGTCCGCTTCCCCCAGATTCCGCCTGCAAGATGAAAGCTGGAATACGATCCATAAAGACAAAACCACGATGAAGCATTATGATTCCAGACTTTCGGAAAACGCCCAAATTATTAATTCTTATCTTGCCGAAGACTGCAAGGTCAGAGGCACGGTTCGGCAAAGCGTCGTATCCGCCGGAGTAGAAATCATGGACGTGGCGAAAGTCGTCAATTCGGTGATCATGCCCGGCGCGAAAATCGGCAGAGGCGCCTTTGTACATAGGGCCATTATCGGCGCCAACGCTTTTGTGAAAGACTCCATGATCGTTGACGGCGCAAACCCGAACGGCGTCGGTTCCTCTTATAGTCATGGCGTGGCTCTCTATACGTCTCCCCTGAGCGATAAACAGATGCAACAAGCCATTTCCTAACGGTTGCTCTCCCGATCCAAACATAGCGAAAGTTACACCAGCAATGCCTATTCATCAACATTGCCGGGGTAGTTAAGATAAAAGGCTTGCGTAAGAAATTACGCAAGCCCTATTGATGTTATATAATGTTTTGTTTGTCCGATTCAGGCGACGCTAAACCAGTTTGCCCGATTGGATCACCACTTTGTCTTTGAGCTGTTCGAGTATAGGCGCGGCTTCCTTCTCCCAGACCTCACGATCGATATCCTCATACACCACGGTGAACGCCGTCTCCGGCGCGCCCGAAGCCTCGCTCGCAGCCTTTACCATAGCCTGCGCCATCTTTTGTTTGCCTTCTACATCCCTTCCACTATAAGCCCGAACATGAATGAATGGCATAGTATCCCCTCCTTAGCTGTTTTCTCTATCATAGCACCCTGCGCGTTTGCGGTCAATCGTATTCGACCCGTATGGCATACCAACCCGATGTGTAGAGTTACCGTTCAGTGCCGACTATGGTGGTGCCGGCACATTTGCCCGGCTACACGTCACATTCGTGATCAACATCAGGCTTTCTGATTATATAGCCTAACGGCTCAACGTCCATCCGATGTATAGCCCGCCAGCCTCCTTGAAGGACCTTCGCCTGAACCCCCTCACGGGTGGTTCTACGGCTTCATTGGCTACCAAGCCTGTGTTTCACGACTTCATGTTCCTACCGTAGCCTGGGCAAACATGCCCGCCCGCCACCTACTGAGTCGGCACTGAACGGTAACTATGTAGATTCTTTAGCGGGTTTCTTATAGCCTTTTTGCCTTTATTTTGATATA
>Ga0099364_10008233_pt1 | contig 14704 bp, 17 predicted proteins | sample TergutTh196P3_FD_73070 | JGI IMG/M metagenome (GOLD analysis project Ga0099364, IMG submission 73070) | Microcerotermes parvus P3 segment gut microbial communities from Pointe-Noire, Republic of the Congo - Th196 P3 | ecosystem: Host-associated > Arthropoda: Insects > Digestive system > Gut ... | reverse complement strand
TGATTTGGTTTTTGTATTCTACAGTAGTCTTGGTACCAGAGCAGAAACTATTTGGCCGGACTCAAGACACAAAAACGGCTTTGAATTTGACTACTGGCAGTTTTATAAATAAAAACATTTTAAAGCCGCTGTAGCCCGTACAGAGGAGGAAGAGGAGTTCAAAGTTGCATGAAATCTCCTCTTTCTTCTCTTTTTTTGCTCTCTGCTCTCTGCTTTTTGTTTTACCTCAGGGACGCACCAGCCGGAAACCAACATTGTTGAACCTGTCCCACGGGTCGTAGCCGTAGATCCGGCTCACTGAACGCAAGCGCGAAGCAATGCTGAACCAGCAACCGCCGCGGAGTACGCGGTAAGCCCCCCCGAGGAAGCTCCCATAGGATCAGTCTTTGCATCACTGGTATAATCGCCCCACCTGTCCAACACCATTCCCATACATTCCCGCTCATGTCATACAACCCAAGCCCGTTCGCCTACTTTAGTCCTACCTCATGCGTTCTTAAATTGCTGTTTTGACCGTAAATTCATGTTATAATTTTGAAAATATTATGTTGAATAAAATTGAAGCGGCCAAAATGGCCAGGGAGAATATTCTGCCGTTCTGGCAAAATATGATCGACAAAGAAAAAGGCGGGTTTTACGGTGAAGCCGATTTCTACGGAAAGGCTGATAAAAACGCAGCCAAGGGCGGTATATTAAACTCGCGTATTTTGTGGACATTTTCCGCAGCATACCGGATATTCAAAGACGAGTCGTATAAATCGCTCGCCGACCATGCAAGGGATTTTTTGCTGTCTGCGTTTTTGGATAAAACCCACGGCGGATTATATTGGCTGGTCGATTCCGAAGGCCGGGTAATAAACGACCGTAAACAATTTTACAATATCGCATTTGGCATTTATGCCCTAAGCGAACATTACAATGCAACAGGCGAAAAATCATCGCTGGATTTAGCGCTTTCCCTGTTTGATGTGATTCAAAATCACGGCTTTGATCCACAGGCCGGCGGATACATAGAAGCAAAAAAGTGCGACTGGAAAAGTATAGATGATTTTCGGTTAAGCAAAAAAGAATTAAACTGCCCCAAGTCAATGAATACTATCCTTCACATACTAGAGGCATATACCGGTTTGTTACGCGCCAGCGAAAATGACAGAGTTTACAAAGCCCTTGTATCCGTCTTGAATATAACGTTAGACAAGATCGTTAATCGTAACCATAACTTTAATTTATTTTTTGATATGAATTGGAATTCACTTGTCTCAGATATTTCCTATGGACACGATATTGAGGGAAGCTGGCTTTTATATGATGCAGCGCTGGCTATCGGGAATAAAAACCTTATTTCCAAAGTAAAACAAACCGCACTGGAAATTGCCAATGTCATTTACGGTTCGGCTATCGATCATAAAAACGGCGGATTATTTAGCGGCTGTGATGCAGCAGGAAAGATTGTTGAAACCAAGGAATGGTGGCCTCAGGCGGAAGCGGTTGCGGGTTTTTACAATGCCTACGAATTATCCGGCGAGCGTAGGTATTTTGACGCAGCAGCCGGTATCTGGGACTTTATCCAGAAGCATTTTGTGGACAATACCCACGGGGAGTGGCATAACGAATTGACCTGCGGCAACAAACCGGATACAAGAATGCCAAAGGCCGGTTTCTGGAAATGCCCATACCATAATGCCCGCGCGTGTTTTGAAATAATCCGGCGTATAGATTCACGGCTAGTATGACCTTTTCCTGGCGGTAGGCAAATGGGCATTTATTTTCCCATTCGTCCCCGGCTACTTTTGCATTTTTATTTAATCTGTTATAGTATTATTTGGGGGTAGAAAATGATTTATAGAGAATATGGACAAACCGGAGAAAAGGTTTCTCTCCTTGGGTTTGGCGGAATGCGGTTCAAAAATATCGATGATCACGATGAATGTGTCCGCCTGATGGTTGCTGCTGCGGAAGGCGGAATCAATTATTTTGATACCGCTCCGGGATATTTCGAGACCAGAAGCGAGACAGTTTTTGGGAAAGGCTTCGCGGAAATGCGAAAACGCAATCTGCCGTATTTCGCGGCTACCAAAACTTTCGAAAGTACCGAAAGCGGTATACGCCGGGAAATTGAAGCTCAGTTGAAACGCCTGGATATTCCCACAATAGATTTTTACCATATATGGTGTATTACCAGTCTGAATAATTGGGAAAACAGAAAAAAAGACGGTATCCTGCAGACTTTCAGAAAGCTCAAGGAAGAAGGGCTTATTCGTCATATTTGTATTTCCAGCCATCTGATAAAAAGCGAAATTAGGGAACTCTTAATGGAAGGAGTTTTTGAAGGCGTGTTGTTCGGTTATTCTGCCTATAATTTTGAGACCAGGCAGGAAGCGTTTGATGCCATAAAAGAAAATAAACTTGGCGCGGTTGTAATGAATCCGCTGGGCGGCGGCGTTATTCCCCAGAATCCCGAGGTATTCAGCTTTATCCGCCGGGGAAGTGAAAGCGCGGCGGCGGCGGCATTGCGTGTCCTTTGGGATCATCCTGAGATTTCCGTTACCCTTGTCGGCTTTGACACCATTGAACATCTGGACGAAGCCCTGCTGGCAATGAAGGATTACAAGCCCCGTACTCCGGCTGAACTGGAAGAAGTCAAGTCAAAGGCCGCCATCTCACTGGAAGGTATCTGTACAGGCTGCTCATATTGTAACAACTGCCCGGAGGATATTCCCATTCCAGAGTACATGGACGCATATAACCAGAAATTGCTTAACGATAAATCAAACGACCCGATTGGCAATCGTCTGCGCTGGCACTGGAATCTGGAAAAATCAGGCGCGGGAAAATGTAAGTCATGCGGTCAGTGCGAAGAAGCGTGTACTCAGCATATTGATATTATTGAACGGCTAAAGGAAATCGCCCAAGAGTAAGCCCAGCAGTTTTTCCTCGTCGTCTAATGCGCAGAGGGAGCGAAGCCGGGCAAGGCTCCGTAAAAAGCCGTATTTTGACCTTATATGGCTGTTTCGGCTGTTGACTAAAAGATTGGAAGCCTCATGTAAATCGGATACAGAACTCTGAGACAGCCTGTAACGTTCCATGACAAACTCAAAATGCCTTTCGGTATATTCAAGGGAACGGCGAAAAGAAAGAACCGAACCTGCCTGCGCGAATGTGTTTAACAAAGCGGTTTGCAGTTCTGTTTCCAACGATAGTTCCGCGTTTGTATAATCAATTGCTGCCGATTCATAGGCAATCCTGCTTCTTTCCATTCTGTTATTCATAACCCAAAAATCTACCGGTATACTTCCCGTGATGGAAACGCCTCCGGAACTTGTTGTACTAAAACTGTTATTTGCCGCTGAATAATTAAGACCAGCCCCAAAAATTGAAGCTCTTATAGTGGGAGCGTAATCCCGTTGTGTAAGGGAAAAATTCTTTTCCGCCCTTTGGTTGTTAAGGGAGGCTTTCGCAAACGAAGGATTAGACGTAGCGATTATCCTGCGGAATTCACCAAATAATTCATCCGCTTCTTCATCGGAAATACCGGCCAACCGAGAAAGAACATCTTCGTATATGTCAAAATCGATCTGTTCAAATTCAACCGCCTGTGAAATACCGGTAAGGGTTCTTAGCTTCGCCATACTCTGAGCAAGACTGCGCCTTGCCTGATTACGGGAATTCATGCGCACTTCCATGTCAGCCAAAGCTCTAAGATAATCGCCCTGGGTAATCATTCCGCTTGTATACCGTATTTCCGCGATGGAATGACTCAATGTTGCCACCGTCAGCGAAATCTCTTCGGCTTCCAAAGTCGCCGCCGCTTCCAACACCTCGTAGTAGGCATTGTCCACCGAATCAAGCACATTAAAGTATTCCGCCAGTGCGTCTATTCGTACGCTTTCTGTAGCTATCGCGCTAATCGCCTTTTGAATAAAACTCTTGCCTCCCTGAAAAATAATCTGCGTAATGGATATGGCAGCCCCTGCCCTGAAAGTATCAACCGGGTTTACAAATTCCCAATCATAAAAATAATTCATGGAAGCGCTGTACTCAGCGGAAACAGAAGGCAACATGGAATAAAGCTGGCTCCTTTCATCCAATATGCTACTGCGAAGCGCCAGTTCATATTTAGCGAGGCTGCGAGAATTAGCCAAAGCCAAAACCCTAGCCTGCTCCAGACTGAGAGTTTGAGCGAACAGTCCGGTAGTTGTAATCATTGTTAAGTATAGAAAAATTATTCGCTTCATGTTTAACCTCACTCTCACTCATACCTTAAAGCGTCTATCGGATACAATCTTGCCGCTTTAAGCGCCGGGTAATATCCAAATACCACACCCACAAGCGCGGCAAACAGAGTCGAGGCGGCGACTATCAACGGGTTTATAACTGTCGGGATTCCCGTCATAGACATTATCCTGCACACGAAAAAAGCCATTCCTATTCCAAGGATTCCCCCCATAAGGCTTAATATAACGCTTTCTGTTAAAAATTGAAAAAGAATATCCCGCTTGCGGCCGCCCACTGCCATCCGAATACCAATTTCGCGTGTGCGCTCCGTTACCGAAACCAGCATAATGTTCATAATGCCGATACCGCCGACCAAAAGCGAAACGCCCGCTATCGCAGCTAACAAGGTAGTAAGAGTCCTGGACGTTGCCGATGCCATTTCGATCATATCCGCCTGATTCATAATGCTGAAATCGGAATCCGCTCCAACAGGGATATTACGCGACTCACGCAGGATAAGCTCCGTTTCTTTCTGCGCCGCTTCCATATATTCCTTGCCGGCAACGCTCATTAAAATCATATTTATATTGCGCGAATTGTTCAGCCGCGTCATGGCGGTATCCATGGGAACCATGACAATATCATCCTGATCGTTTCCGCCAAAACTCGCTCCCTTGCTTTCCAAAAGACCGATTACTGTAAAGTAAGTTGTCCCGATTCGTATCTGTTCTTCCAGAGCGGCTTCGGCTTCGCCAAACAGGTTTTCCGCCGTGGTACGTCCCAGTACCGCTACCCTGTTGCGGAGTATCATATCCTCATCGTCAAAGAAATAACCAGCGTTTACTCTCCAGTTTCTGGCAATAATAAAATCCGGCTCTACTCCCTGAATTGACACTTGGGCACTCCCCTGGCTGCCAAAAACATTGGCGCTGCTCTGCACAACGCCGGAAATTGCCGAGGAAAAACTTGATTCATCCCTGAGTTTTTCAATGTCTCTTACGGTAAAGGCGCTTACCCGCATCATCATCTGCTGCCCGCTGCGGCTTACCCGTCTATGGGGCGTAATTTGCAGTAAATTGGTTCCCATCGCTGTAATCCGCGATTCAATTTGCCGCTGAGATCCTTCGCCCAGAGCAACCATGATAATGACAGAGCCAACACCTATAATAACCCCTAACGAGGTAAGAAGGCTACGCATACGGTTGCGAAGTATGGAGCGAATACAGGTGTGCAAAAGCTGAATTACATTCACGTTATAATAGTAACAAATTTAAGGTAAAAAAAGTAACGGAAACCATGAAAGAAGGACAATAATTGCCAGAATGACATACCCCGCAGGTGTTGTCCTCTGTTCACGGACAACATTGGGAGTATCCAAGGCGCTTAATTCCAGTATGAAGGCGTCAATTTCCGCGAAAAGATTTTTCCCCTTAAAGGGCTTTTTCAGGCTCATCATGGATGAAAAAATACGCATGGATTCGCCCAGCAATTTCCCAAAGGTTCCCGGTATTTTTAAATCCTGTCTGACTGTGACTTTTGACAGTGTAACAAGCGCCACAAGAGTTACGGCGCGGTGAATACCTGCCATAAGAGCGCCCGAAGTAATTTTGAAAACGCCAATGGAAAACAGGACACGTCCGTACGGGATAATAAGGTTAAATGCGACTATTACGGCAATAACCAAGAGTGTAAAAAGCGGCTTGGTCTTTTTTCCTGAAAGCCAGAGCAAAAACCAAAAAAACAAAAACTGCAAAACCCTGAATTCGGTACTTGGGTTAAACAACAAGGCCGGCATGATAACAAGTCCAGCGATAAACAACGCTCTGGCACTGAAAATATTCTCGTAAAAATAATTCATCTTACCAGACGCTCCGCGCTCTGTTCTCTGCTCCTTGCTCTCTATTCTCTGCTCTCTGCTATCTGCTATCTGCTCTCTGCTCTGTGAACGGCGGGTAAACATTTCGCAGAACACTCCCAGAACAATTCCGGTAACAAGCCCTGCGGCCAAAAACGGCGGCGCGATATAGCGAGTGTTTTCACGAAAAATAAAAAACCAGGCCAGCGCCAACTGAGCGACACTGGAAACCATAGCGCCCGCTGTGCCAATACCAATAAAAGTAATATGTTCCCGTCCAAAAACACGGCGCAGTAAATACATGCTCAGTGCGGAAAAAAAAGTTCCTGTCAGGGAAAACAGAAAAATATACGAAAATAAAGTTCCTGTTATTAATGCCTGTCCCAGAATTTTTATGCAGACCAAAATCAGGAAGGTGGGTAGGGGGAAAATATCCAGGGCAAGCATCAGGGGCAGGTTAGCCAGGCCTATTCGCATAAACGGCAGGGGTTTTGGAATCATGTACTCAACGGCGGAAAGGAACAGGCAGCAAGCGCCCAGTAAAGCCAGTGTTCCCGGATTTTTTCTACCAGACAACAGCATCGACATCTTCTCCGGTCATGGCTGGGGCGCTTTCTATTATCAGCAGAACATTATTTGGCAGACACGCCGCCCATTGTCCCTGCCGAGTGACAAGTCCTGCTGCTACACAAGTTTGATTGCCACAGGGTGAAGATTCTACCCAAGCGTGATTATCATCAATCCGCACGACAGTATTTCCCAATGGTCCTGAGACAATAACTGTTTCTTTTGTCTCTAGGGGAAAAGACCATTCCCTGCCCTGCCCTCTTATCAATACCCGCGCTGTCCCCTGTGGTTTCATATACGCGGAATACGCCGAAAAAAACGTGATTCCCACGGCAAGAAGGATTATGAAAATATCAGAGATTTTGATTCGCAGTTTTTCTTTCAAAATTACTTTACTGTACCCGAATATGGTTTATTTATCAACCAACCGCATTGCCTCTGCGGATATTGGTTTGCTTGACTTCCTTTTTGTTTTATGGAAGGATAACCCCATGATAAAAAAACAGAAAGAAATAACCATCCGTTCAGGCGCGGCAGAATACTTAACATTTATTGCCGCTACTGGAGATAATAAGCAAAGTATTGAAATGCGTTATGAAGATGAGAATATCTGGTTGACGCAGAAGATGATGGCGGTATTGTACGATGTTGATAAACGAACGATTAGTTACCATGTAAATAAGATATACACAGATTACGAACTGCAAGAAAAGGCAACTGTCCGAAAATATTGGACAGTTCAAATCGAAGGGGAACGGCAGGTTGAAAGAGAACAAGACCACTATAGCCTTCAAATGATCATTGCCGTAGGTTTCAAAGTAAATAACGAACGTGCAGTTCGATTCCGCAAGTGGGCCAATAATATAGTTAAAGATTACACGATCCAAGGCTGGGTGATGGATGAAGAACGCCTCAAAAATGGCGGGACAATCCTTACCAAGGATTATTTTGACAAACAGCTTGAAAAAATTCGAGAAATACGCTTGTCAGAGCGACGATTTTATCAGAAGATCACAGATATATACGCGACTGCTCTTGACTACGATAAAACAGCAAAAACAACCAGAGAATTTTTTGCCAAAGTGCAGAACAAACTGCATTTTGCTGTCCATGGCAATACTGCTGCCGAGATCATCTACAATAGAGCCAATGCCGAACAGGAATACATGGGGCTAACAACCTGGGGCGATGCTCCTGATGGAAAAATTCAACGCGGCGATGTAATTGTGGCAAAAAATTATTTATCTGCAGAAGAAATGCGATCTCTGGAATTAATCGTATCGGCATACCTTGATCTTGCCGAACGCCGCGCATTGGCGCATATACCTATGACAATGGCGGATTGGGCAAATCATCTTGATTTGATTTTGCAGGCAGACGGTAATGAACTTTTGACAAATGCTGGTAAAATATCGGCTCAGATAGCCGAAAACCATGCATTAAGCGAGTTTGAAAAATACCGTGTTGTTCAGGATAAATTGTTTGAAAGCGATTATGATAGATTTATTGCCGGATTGAAAAGGCTGGAAGAAAAAGCAACAGGAATTAATGTCTGTTACGAGCCATTACCCGGCAATTATCATAAGTAAGACATACAGGAAAAGGACATGAAATACAAAAGTGAAATTTATGAAGTTGTACATCAAGACGCAGTTGCAAACTTTGAAGTTGGAGCAATTTCCGAAACCGAAATGCGGGAATTTGACGAGATGTGCCTTGTTCAGGAACCTGAGGCAGAACGCCCTACGCCCGATACCGTAAACGGGTCAAAAAGCCCCAAATTCAGCCTTTTTTGCCGGTATACGGATCGGATTATCGACACAATTACGCGAAATATGTTATAATCAACCTAAAGCAGAATAATTACAGGAGGATATTATGGTTGAGCGTTCGGTCTTAATTCAGGAAATTGACACGCTTCCACCTTATTATTATGGCGAGGTGGTTGATTTTGTAGGTTATATAAAGGCAAAAACAGAAAAAAAAGCCATTTCTTTGGCAAAAGCCGCAGAGATGGCAGCGGAAGAATACCGTACCAATACGGAATTGACCGCTTTCTCCGCTCTTGACGGCGTGGATTTTTATGAAACAAGGTGAAATTTGGCTTGTAAATCTTGACCCGACTGTCGGCGCCGAGATAAAAAAAACAAGGCGTGCAATAATCATTAGTGTTGATGATCTTGGGAAACTGCCTCTTAAAATAATTGCTCCTAATAAAAAATAATTAAGGATTATTTCGCAGGTAAATAATGGGCAAGAAGTAACTGTAACTTATAGAGGAAAACCATCAGCAAAAATTATTCCAATTAAAACCGGTAATAAGGTTATTTTAGAAAAAGAAGAAATGGGTTTATTCCCAATTTACAGATTAATAAATTTCGGCCAAAATAGATTTCCGTGTGCTTTACACCAGAGACCTTGATTTCTTTTAAAATTATGGTAAAATAAAGATATGAACAGACCATATTCTGTTACGGAAATTAAAGAAAAACTCTCTAAAACTGCCCGGCAATATGGTGTCCAAAGAGCATATTTATTCGGTTCTTATGCCAGAGGAGAAGCACGGGCTGAGAGTGATATTGATTTATGTATAGAAAAGGGAAAAATCCGTACCCTTTTTGAACTTTCTGGTTTTTGTCAGGAGTTGGAAGAAACATTTGAAAATAAGGTTGACGTGATTACTACAACTGGTATATCCGATAATTTTAAAGAGCAGATAGAAAAGGATATGATACTCGTTTATGGATAAGAATATTGGTATAATAAAGAAAATAATAGAACATATCGAAAATGTATTAACCTCGCAAAAACGATTTGGCAATGACTATGAAATATTTGCCTCAGATAAAGATTATTTCAACTCGGTATGCATGAGTTTACTGCAAATTGGAGAACTTGCAAATCATCTAACAATTGATTTTAAAGCCGAGTATACTGATATTCCATGGAAAAATATCATAGGACTTAGGAATGTGGTAGTGCATGGCTATGGTCAACTGGACATGGAAGTAGTTTGGGCGACGGTAACGGATGATATTCCTGATTTGTATTATAAATGCAATCTTATTATTGGCAAGAGTGTTTAATTAAGCCAATTCTTCTTCCAAGTCCATGTAAACATCGATTTTCCTGCCTATACATTATTGTATAGCAATTATTTTCATTTGCCAAGCCATCGCATTGCTTCACAGGGCAGGGGTGTCATGTACTGCCTGATTTGTCTAAACGCTTAAAGCGTTTTGACAAACAAAGTATTGCCTGACACCCATATGTATTTTTATGATAGATTTATTGCCGGCTTGAAAAGGCTGGAAGAAAAAGCAACAGGAATTAATGCCTGTTACTAGACATTAAAATTATCTCCATTTCCTGGATATATGTTAAACGCGAACTTCCCGTCAAAACAAATCTTTACTGATTTTGTAAAGGCGTAATTTTCGGGAGCATACTCGGTTATAGTAAGGCTTGCGCCGCGCTCTTTTAGGATTTCAAAAATCGTTAAATATCCAATACCGCTGCCGCCTGTGCCCGCGTGGGTAGTGGTTTTTTTTAACCCCAAGTTAGCCAATGTTTCGGCTTCAAAGGGTATGCCGCTGTCTTGTGTGTTTATCTCATAACAGTCATCTACCGCGCCCATAGTTACCTGTATTCTTTTATACGAGCAATAAGATGTCGCGATAATCGCGTTTTCAATTATGTCCGCAAGCAGGGTTTCGAGTTGTTGTTTTGATATAACACTTTCCGGTATATCATTCGCGCATCCCGTTAACACTAAATCAAACTCAATATTTTTTTCGGCGGCTTTTGAACACATATAGTTAAAAATGGCGTCAATGCGCTCTATTCCTGTAGAAGGCAGGGCTTTATGCTTTCTTTGAAATTTTAAAATAGTGTCTTTGCGCTCTTTTAAGATTTCTTTCAACTCGCGGTGTAATTTCGCGCCTTTTGTTTTCGCGTCTATATTTTCTGTAGCGCTTAAAAAACTGTCAACGGCATTATACATAGAGGGGATTAATTTATTATCTCTATGTACCGTCTTTGACAAAAAAGCGTTAGATTCGGATAGATTTTTTATCTGCTTGTCTTTTTCGTCAATTTTGATTTGCAGTTCTTGAACGATGTCTTCTCTTAATTGTTGCCTGTATAGCGCGGTTGTATGATGCCGCCACCAAAGGTAGAGTCCGAATGTGTAAAAGCCGTTTAAAAACGCGAGAAAAAAATGAAAAATAAAAATGTTGCTCTCGCCATTAAAGAGATCAGGTGAAATTCCTCTCATACTCATGCCAAGCATGATTAAGATACTAAAAATCATACCGATCCGGACAGCTTCTTTGTTTTCCCAAAACAAAATTCCATTTCGCAGACGTTTTATCTTAAACAAATAATTTATAAATACGATAAGCATAATCAACAATATTGATTGTACAATCGCCGTAAGAGTTTCTTGATTAGTAGAGCCAAACAGCGGGGTTTCTGTTACAGTAAAATAAATAAGCTCAACAGGAAGCGCTATCGCCGAATAAATTAACGCGGCTAAATTGTCAATGCCTAAACTAATCCCAATAGAGATAACGACACTTGAAATCATAAGAGAAGTTTTTACCCTTGCCGCGAAAACAACAAAAACAAAAGCCGACACCACAAATAAGAGTTCCATCAGCGGTGTCTGCAAAAATGACATCAAAACGCTCATGAGAAGCGAAAATATAATCGCAAGTTTTATTTTGAATTTTGACACATCTTTTATATCCAATATTTTTTTGTAAATGTACAGGGAAACAATCAGCAATCCAAAAAGCCTAATGGCAAAAAAATAATCCATAACAAGCGCTCCATTTCATTTAACGTTCATTTTTAATTTTTTCCGCGTAATAATGGATAAACTCCATCATTGTAGGCATACCTCGGGCGGGATGTATCCGCGCGGTATAATATTTTCTTAAATCTTCGATACACGATTCATTCCATGCTTTTTCGATAGCGTGTTGTATAGCCCGTTCTACGCTTTTCACGCTTTTGCCTTTTTTTTCCGCCACCGCCGCTGTAAACCCTTCGTTTTTTCCGTCTATAAGGAGGGTAACGCAATCAATAAGATAATTTCGGCCTAATACATTTGGGGCAATCCCTATTCGGTCAAGCTCTGTAATGATTTTGTTGTGCCTACGCCGTTTTTGTTCATGAGTTTCGGGGTAATCGGGGCGAGCGGCGGTTTTTTTATTGCTGTGGATAAAACTTTTTAATGAGCAAAGAAAATCAATAACACGCTTCGCGCTGTAATCTTCCTGACTTTTAACCATTATAAAGTCCGCGCCCATTTTTCGCGCGCCATCATGGGTGATATGGCTTACATTATTTGTTGTTACAAGAATATACACAGGATAAGACAATCTCATTTCACGCAGCGAATCCAGAAATGTAAGGCCGTCTCCATAACCTTTATGCAATTCCAAATCCAAAATAATAACATCGGGCTGCGAGTCTGTGACAAATTCAAGAGCTTTTTGAATGTTGTTGGTAATGCCCGATAATTCAACGCCATCTTTTGATTCGACATACTCAAGAATTTCCTGACACTCCGCCGGTTCATCTTCTATCAAGAGAATTGATAATGGTTTTTCCATGTTTGTACGCATCATAAATACATAATATCAGGTATTTCCACATGGTTCTACATGATCCTACAAAAATTCGTTACATAAACTAAGATATTTTTCAACATTGTTTAATTTATGCTTGCTGTATGGCACGGATTTTAAGGAGGTACAACTTTTGGTATAGGCGTAAATTTTTACCAACGCCACAAAAGCCGCTTTGTGGCGGTTAATCAAAACTCATGATGGAGTAAAAAAATGAGATTTTTAAGAGTAATTTTGACGATTTTTATCCTTTCCGCCTTAATTGGCTGCACGACCGGGTCGCATATTGTTATAGGACAGCAAAGGCCCGCTATTAACCTGGACGATGTAACAATTTATCTTGAGCCGCCAAGCCGATATGAAACTATTGGAATTGTGGAAGCTTCCAGCGAAGTTGGATTTTCGACACAAGCCGCACAAGATCGCGCGATAGCGGAATTAAAAAGGCAGGCTTCAAGAATTGGCGCTAATGGGGTGTTGTTAACTAATACCGAAAACATGGGAGAGCTTTTTCAATCAAAAAATGTAAGGGGCGAGGCAATACATGTGATTCAGGAATAAGTATAGAAGGAAAAAAGACTAATATAGTTGAATCCTTTGTGCGGTTTTCTCTCCGTCACATTTGGGGTAGAGATCATTGTTACGCAATGCCCTATTATCTGCCCCAAACGTCATATGCATGGAACGTTAGGCGACATATTTAAGTTTACTGGAAAAGTGTAACTAAAATATTGGATGTTTGTTATATATTAAGCAGGATTAGTTTGTGACTAATGGAGAGTAATATTGATATATTGAAATGAAAACAATTATACTTTCAATTATTGCTATATTTATGACTCAGTATGCAAATAGTAAAGAGATTCTTGAATATTGAATTACCAAGAATAAAAGGAGCTATATATCGATATAACAATCCAAGTGAAGATCAGATTAGGGTAATTGAAAATTTAAGAAATAGTTTTAGAACTAGAAATAACAGATGAAATATTTTTAAATAATAGACCGTATTTTCACCTAACGGACAAAATATATTTTTTTACCATATTTCGAGGTAACTGATGTTACGGTTTTACCGTAAACCGAGACCATGCGCTATCTTCTCCGTCCAATCATCATTATTTTGAGAAGACACCATACATACTACGACAAACATAATACAAAAATTTTTATTTATAACATCATGAGGTTATGTTTTTACTCTATCTAAAAAACTTTTAGCCGCATATAAAAAAGTAGAATCGTAATTGTTCTCTAATATTAAATCGAAAATTGTGTATCTTTTTTCATATTCTTTTTTAATAATCTTCTCGTCAATACTGAATAACCTTATCTGGCACTCTTCCAAAGAACTCCCATTTCTTTGCAGAAGGTTATTTAATCCATCACTGTTTAAATTTGTTTCACATAATATAGCTACTGCATTTTTATATCTCATCTTTAATGCCATTATTTCATTTACTCTACGAATTATAATCATTGGAATTTTATTTTGCATTATTAAATCATCAATGTCCGTACAATCAAAACCATAAAGATGATCTCTGAAATAATAGTTATTTTCACAATATAATACTTCTTCCTTTGATACACTGAAAAAAAATTCTGTGTTATTATTTGAGTCTTCCTTTATTCTTGGTTGCCTTGTAGTTTTTTTCTTTACAACAACAAACTCTGAACCAAAAAACTTATAGTTTGAAATCAAGTATGATTTACCACTCCCTGATACCCCAGATATTATTACTAATTCAATCATACTTATCCTTTAAATACTTCGTATTTGTCCCATAGCTCATCAAAATAAGCTTCTAAGGCACAGTATCCTGATGAACCTTTTGGATATCTTTGCATAGGACTTTCTCTGCCTACGCTATTAGATGATTGATAAGATAAATACAAGTTTTCATCAAATATAATTAGCCTAAACCGTACGACCTCATTATGTAGGCGATAATCAGTATTTCCATTCCGTACATTCTTTTTTTCGTCGGAAAGATGCTCTATGACTTCCCGAATTCCATTTTTGAACACATTTAATGATTCGTTGAGTTCTTTTGCACGAATGCTTATATACGGATTCTCTATTGATGAAACCAAATATTTCTGTTTGATATTTATATCATTTTTATGCAGCGCCTTGTATATGGTATCATATTTTACATGTTTATCACAAAAAGTTGAGCATTTCAAAGTAAACACTTTCATTGTTTTTGAGCGATTTATGTCTTTGATAATACTTTTTTCGGCACATTTTTGGTTTTTAAACTCCCAACTAATACTTTTTCTTAAATTTGTAGGAATAAATTTTCGCCAAATATTATATTGTCCTAGAATTAAGCCGTATATAGTCGAACTAATAAGACCGACAATAATACCTATGATAATAGATATCCAATCCATTATTTCCTCCTTTAAACGTATACTTTTTACA
>Ga0099364_10008232_pt1 | contig 14704 bp, 16 predicted proteins | sample TergutTh196P3_FD_73070 | JGI IMG/M metagenome (GOLD analysis project Ga0099364, IMG submission 73070) | Microcerotermes parvus P3 segment gut microbial communities from Pointe-Noire, Republic of the Congo - Th196 P3 | ecosystem: Host-associated > Arthropoda: Insects > Digestive system > Gut ... | reverse complement strand
ACTATCGGATGTCCAGCCGGAATATTGCATGGCCGGATGACATAAGAGTGCGCATCCAGTCTGTAACCGACCTGACCGATGCCATGCGCACGCGGAAAGCACTGGAGGTCCGGGAAAAACTCGATATTGCATTCAACCAGATGGAACTGACCCTCCTCTCACAAAAGGACAGGACCTTTGATGACGTTCTGGGCGAGTGCCTGCGACCTGTTGCCGATGCGACAGGTCTTGATCGCATTGATTTTTTCACCTTTGTGGATGTTGAGGGCGTAACACGCCCGGGGCAGGTCTATCGCTGGGCCAAATCGGAATCGGGCCTGACTTTACCTGACGAAAATCTGAAGCTTGTGCCGCTTCTTCCGGTAACGGAGAACTGGATCGAAAGCCTGGCAAAAGGCGATTCCATCAATATCCATACAGGCATCATGACCGCAGACGAGCTTGCCTTTCTGGGGCCTTTGTCAGTCAGATCCATGCTGCTTGTCCCCGTCTATATCAATGACTCGCTCTGGGGCGCTGTATCCTTCCAGGATTTTGGAACGGACAGGCTCTTTGATGATGACAGCATCAACTTTTTGAATTCTGTTGCGCGCTATTGCGCGGACGCCATCCTCAAGAACCGGATTAAAAATGAACTGGCCCAGGCAGATGAACGCATGCGGCTGCTCCTGGATTCTGCTCCTTTTTACTGCCAGCTGTGGGACTCCAGTTTCAAAAAAATTGACTGTAACAGCGAGGCACTGCGACTTTTCGGTTTTCCGGACAAGGAAGATTTTCTGGAAAAGTATCTCTCGCTTTATCCGGAATATCAGCCTGACGGAGAGCGTTCTACAGAAAAAATCGCCCGGCTTCTGGAGCAGGCGCTTGAAGAAGGCACAAGTTCCTATGACTGGACTTACAGAATGCTGGATGGCTCCCTGATGCCCACCAAGAATGTCTTTGTGAAGGTTGCGTATGGAAGTGATTTTGCCATTGCAGGCTATACAAGAGACCTGCGCGAGCAGTATGCCCGCGAGGCAGAACTCAAGCGTATACTTGATCTCAATGAATTACAGCTGACCAAGCTGGGGCTTACCGTCAAAGCGACCCGAATCGGGTTGTGGGATGCGGAATGGGAGGAAGGCAAGGTTATCTGTCCGACGAACCATTTTAACTGGTCTGACGACCTGCGTCAGATGCTGGGCTTTACTGATGAAAATGATTTCCCCAATGTCCTTGGCAGCTGGAGTGACAGACTGCATCCGGAGGACAGGGAAATAACCCGCAACGCCTTCGCAGCACACGTGGAAGATACAACAGGCAAAACGCCGTATGATACCGAATTCAGGGTGATGAAGAAAAATGGCGAATACGGGCACTTCCGCTCTGCTGGTGAGGCCATCCGCGATGAAAAGGGAAATCCTGTTCGTGTAGCCGGGGCGCTGATTGAAATAACCGAAATGAAAAAGATGACCCAGGCACTCAATGACGCAGTGCTTGAGTCACAGAAAACCATCGACATCATGTCGAGCATCCTGAACAACACGGATGCCATGATTTACGTCAGTGACAAGGACACCTGGAAACTGCTGTTTGTAAACGATTACATGAAGCGGCATTTCGGAATACCGGATGATGTCATCGGTCAACATTGCTACCAGGTTTTGTATGACGGGCTAAAAGAGCAATGTTCCTGGTGCCCTGTCCCTCAACTGGACACGGACGCGGGCAATGCGATCACCTGGGAAAATCACAATGCACTGACGAACCGGTATTACAGAAATACCAACCGCTATATTGACTGGCCGGGTGGCAAAAAAGTGCACGTCCAGCATAGCGTTGATCTTACCGATGTCAAACAGATGCAGGACGACCTGAATTACAGCCAGAAAATGCTGCTTGCCATCAACGATGCATCCTCGCTTCTTCTCAATTCGGATATAGACACTTTTGAGGGCACCCTGCATCAGAGCATGAAGTCGCTGGCAAATGTCCTGGGAATTGACCGCATCAGCATCTGGAAAAACGTCATGATCGAGGAGCATCTTCATTACAGCCCGATATTTGAATGGTCCGGGAACGTGAAAATTATCCCTGATGCTGCTTCCTCGCTCTATTTGCCCTACAGTGACACCTTGCCCGGATGGAAGGAAGCGCTGTCGAATGGAAACAGCATCAATGCGTTAGTACGTGATTTGTCACCCAAAGAGCAGGCGCAACTGTCCCGCCATGCAGTTCTGTCACTTCTGGTGATCCCTGTATTCATGAACGAGCAGTTCTGGGGTTTTGTTGGCTTTGACAACTGTCGCAAGGAAAAACTTTTTGCGCCAAATGAGGAAAGCATTCTGAAAAGCGCAAGCGTGATGTTTGTCAATGCCTGCTTCCGCAATGAAATACTGACCAGCCTGCGTGAAACATCCACTCAACTTGAAATGGCGCTGGAAGAAGCGCAAACGGCCAGCCGGGCAAAGGGAGAATTCCTCAGAACAGTCAGCCATGAAATACGTACGCCCATGAATGTCATTTTAGGTCTGACAGAACTCCAGCTGCAGACCAAAACACTGGAAGATGACACGAGGGAGACCTTTGACAGAATCCACTCGTCCGGCGACATGCTGCTTGGCATCATCAACGACATACTTGACATGTCGATCATTGAATCCGGAAGGCTGGAAGTTGCGCCGGAGACCTATGAAACGGCGAGCCTGATCAGTGATACAACGCATACGAGCATGGTACATCTGGGTAGCAAACCAGTTGCGTTCCAGCTGCATGTGGATGAAAACATGCCGGTCATTCTGTTCGGTGATGCACTCCGTATCAAGCAGATTCTGAACAATCTGCTGTCCAACGCGTTCAAATACACCGACTCTGGCAGTGTGAGCCTTTCGTTTCACACCGAAGACCTTGATAATGGTACCGACAGTGTCAATCTGGTTTTTGTAGTCAGTGATACTGGCCAGGGTATGACAGAAGATGAACTCAGCAGCGTCTTTGACACGTACACGCGCTTCAATCTCCGGATCAACCAGTCTATTCCAGGTACCGGACTGGGTATGCCGATTGTAAAAAATCTGCTTGACCTGATGAACGGTCAGATTGAAACAGAGAGTGAGCCGGGTCAGGGTACCCGATTTATTGTCCGTATCCCGCAGACCAGAATGGGTCCGGAAGTTTTGGGTGAAAAAATGGTCAAGAATCTGCAGCGCTTTGATTTCGCCAGAGGCCGGCGCATGAAGAGATTGCAGATTTCCCGGGAGCCCATGCCCTATGGAAGGGTTCTGATCGTGGATGATGTGGAATCCAATGTTTATGTCGCACAAGGGCTTCTGAAGCCGTACAGGCTGAAGATAGATACGGCCCTCAGTGGTTTTGAGGCCATTGAAAAAATTGAAAGTGGCAAGGAGTATGACATTGTTTTCATGGATCACATGATGCCCAGAATGGATGGTATGGAAACGACGAAAGTCATGCGGGAGAAAGGTTACCAGCGTCCTATTGTCGCATTGACTGCCAATGCCGTTGTCGGGCAGGCAGAAGTGTTTCTGCAGAACGGCTTTGATGATTTCATATCCAAGCCCATTGATTTGCGCCAGTTGAACAATGTGCTGAACCGGCTCATCCGGGACAGATATCTGGCAGAAACGCCGGATGTTGTAGAGGCTGTGCGACTGCAGACTGTCAGTATGAGAATGGATGATTCAATAATGACCGGGGCCGGGACCCGGGAGCTTACTCCCGTTCTCATCGAAACTTTCATTCGTGACGCTTCCGGATCTGCTTCGGTATTTGATCTGCTTGCCTCAAAAGAGGGGCCATGGTCTGATGAAGACAAAAGGATATACAGGACGCATATGCACGCCATGAAAAGCGCCCTCTCTCATGTCGGAAGGCAGGATCTGTCCTTCATCGCAGGAAAGCTTGAAATATCGGGTTATGATGGCACGGCATCCATACTGCAGTCCGTTACCGACAGTTTTACGGATTCCTTGCGCACTGTAATGAAAGAATTTGCTGCAAAAGACAACTCCCAGTTCAATCTGACTCACTGGAAGGGTGAAGCCTATTTGCGTGAGAAACTGCTTGCCATCAGGACTGCATGCGCAGACTACGATGCCAACTCGATTCATACCATTTTACGCAAGTTAAGGGAAAACACCTGGTCCCAGTCGACAATTGATCTTCTTGCCGAGATTACCATCTTTTTGCTGAACAGTGAATTTGGCCGGATAGTGGATGCCATAGACCGGCATCTGGATACCGAACTTGCTGCAGAGGATAGTTGAAGTTTTCTGACAGGCAGTTACGCAGGAGTGTGGCGTGGTGGCTGCTGCGCGGCATTTCCACCCGGTTTCCCCATACTTCTGCTCAAACCGGGCATATCTTTGACTGAACAGACAGGAATGACTGCAGTTTGCAAAGAGTTTTTTCAGCACTCCTTTGAAATATAAAAGAAAATTGCGCCTGAAAAGTCTCTGGTGACGCTGACCGGAAACAGTTCTTATGGCAAGGAAACCGACAAATGATGTCGCGTGGCCATTCAGCTTTAGAAAAGACGGTTCAGCCCAGATTATCCAGGGCAAGACAAAGATCTGCCCATGCCTGCTTTTTGGCAATGTGCGTACGCAAAAGGTGTGCCGGATGGTATGTCACGATCACGGGGATGGATCTGTCATTTACATCCAGTCGGTGAACTTTGCCCCGCATCGCTGACAAACTCACACTTTCATTACTGTTCAGGAGCACGGTAGCAGCCGTCTTTCCAAGCGCAACAATGATCTTTGGACTGATTTTCTGTATCTGCCACTGAAGATAGGGCATACACTGAGCCGATTCTGCTCTGGTTGGCGGGCGGTCTTTCTGCGCGCTGTCCGTCGCACGGCATTTGACAATATTGGCAATGTAGACGTTTTCGCTTCGAGTGATGCCGAGCGCTTTCAACATGTTGTCAAGCAACTGACCGGAACGGCCAACAAAGGGTTCTCCCTGCTGATCTTCATCACGCCCCGGTCCTTCTCCAACAAAAAGCCAGTCTGCCTGCCTGTCGCCTGTACCCGGGACGCTTTTTGTACGCGTCAGACTCAAATCACAGCGGGTACAGCTTCGTATGGTCTGAACCAGTTCATCCCAGTTCGCAAAATCATGCCCTGATACGGGCATTGGAGCGCCTGCCGGAAGCGTTTCTGCAAGCAGTTTGTCTGGTACGGATTGAGGCAGACCCGCAGGGAGCACTTCGGCCTCATCAGGCAGAAGATACTCGCGCAACTTCCATTCCGGGCCGATACCCATTTCCTCAAATACGCGCCTTCTGCTTCGGATGAGATTCACAAAAATACCTTTTTTCTTTCGCTGTGTTTTGGGAGATTTACCGGAATTCTCCACAATGCACGACCTTTCCCATGAGTGTACAAGGCTCCACAGAATGGTTTTGCACTATGCGAATTCTGTGCGACAAATGTTGCCGGATAGCGTGGTTCACTATGATACGCCTGCCTGAAAACCGCAGAAAGTCCTATGGAAACTTCATATTTTTACTTTGATTTTTTCCAGGGCTTCGTGCCCTGCACAAGCTGCATCGTCTGAATCTGCACTGATTCAGAGATTTTGTTTTGTCTGCTTTCAAACGACGCACAGTATCGTCAGATGGTCAGTCTTCGTCTTCATCAAATTCGTCGTCTTCAATCATGTCGAATATACTGGTATCGGTTACCATTCCATAGAAATCCATAACGCACTCATCACAAATACTGGGACCATCCGGTTTTGATATGATTCCATCTGCTACGTCTGAAGGCTTGTCACAGAAAGAACAGTAATACACATCCGTTGGAAAAACAGTTTTTTCATTTTCTTTGAACTGACTGTGTCCTTCACGCATCCATTCCAGAGCGCGGAAAGTCGTTCCCAGGACCCTGGCACACTCTGCATCACTGATGGGAAACGATTTGTCTGCTACATCCAGAAGCGTGGCCACAGCAGCCTGCACCAGGTAATGCAACTGACCCCGCTCACTGTCTTTGGCGCTTTCAGTATCTGATGGAGACCGCTTCCCCTCCAGTTCATAATCTGCCCAGAGTTCAGGGTGCTTCTGGTCCATCCACTTGGGTGGTTCTCCAAGAAAAGCTGCCACTTTTGTTGCAATCTGCTTCCCAAAACCGCCCGGTGGGGTTTTCTTTGTACCTTCAATAACCTGCCTTAAATATTGTTCACTGCTATTTATTTCCTGGGCAAGCTTTGTGATGCCACCTGCAATCTGAATGGCATAAAGGAGGTTCTTGAGTCTGATTTCACGAATATCCATAACAATCAAAAAATCAAAAAAACATATTGTAAAAACAACGACATACAGCGCAATCGTTTCCGTAACCATCATATTGGCCTGACTGTTTCGCCACCCCTGCGACAAACCCGCTTCGTGATGTTTTCTTTAGGATGTCCGGGCAACCTGCCTGCCGAACCAATGTCCGTTGCTGCCAGTGCACGAATATCCCTGAACTGAAATCTGGACAGTTCATCGGCAAGTTCAGGGCAGGTTAACTGCGCCGCTTCCCGCTCTTTGCGAAAGTGGAACCCAAACGTATTGACCGCCAAAGACTCACCCCCTTCGAGACTATACGGGATGTCTGTTGTTTTCGACCACTCCACGCGCCTTTATTCTTTCAATAACTTCATTCAACTCCGAAGTCTCCAGAATAATTCGCAGCTTTTTTCCTGTCTTGCCTTGATCTTCCAGTATAGCACCAGACAGGATATCCGCAAATGTCATGCCAGGAACGTCACTGGAGCTCTGCCCTGTAAGGAAGGGCAAATCCATAGCGTCTCGTACAATATCGTTGCCATGCTCGTAAACGGCATTCCAGATACGTGGATCGACAAAATAATCTCTTGGCATCTGTCTGACCTTTTTGATGCCTCTTGTGGGGTTTTCCTTTTCGGTGTAGCCCACTCTCTCGCCATGTCAAAGGCCTGTCTGAATACGCTGATTTCGAGATTGATGCCGGCTGTTGTAGAAACATCACGGTACCTGGCAACATGCGCGGGTCTTATCTCATCAATCAACGCAATGCAAAAAAATCCTTCAGTTTCTTTATGATAGAAATGTAGGACCTTTGTGTGTTCGTGGCTTTTTTTTTGGCACAATTTCGCGCTCGAACCTGTCAAAAACATAACCCATGCTTACGACAGGCGGTGGTTCCGTATCGTGGTAGTGATGACCTTCCAGTTCGACCCATTTGATTTTGGCTGTGGCCAGGCATTTGCCAAGGGGAATTTCGACACGCTTTCCGCCACGTGTCGCATTGTAATAATGGGATACCCTCTTCTCGCCAGACTTGAGTATTCTGGTCCTGTGAAGCATTCTAGGCGGCAAATTTTTTCCTGTTGTTTTTGGGCGGATATTTTTTCCTGAAGGCTTCTACGTCCGGTTCCCAACCAGACTTCTGTGGCTGAAAGAATGTTTTAGGATCAATGCCGCACAGTTTTGCCTGTGAGTACAGGCGGGCGATAACCGGTCTGCCAGTAGCGTTGACGGCAAACTGCCACTCATTCTCTTTAAGCCACTTTATCTGCGACGTAGGAAATTGTCGCCCTGTCAGTTCCTCAACCTCCGAGGATGTAAGAAATTCAGGCTTTTCCGCTAATTGAAACAGGATATTCAAAACCTTCTCCCAAAAAGTTGTTCCGCATGGTCGAACTTTGCTTCCAGACTTTCGATATAGGCGCTGCTTTCGGCTTTCGCCCCAAGTGCAAGTTCGGGAAGGAAAATGACCACCTTTGACATAAGCAGGTAGGTAGGAAAGCAACTCGAAATGCAGATAATGGCAATACCAAACAACAGAGCCGCTCTGCTCATATGCGCCCCAACAACCAGACCGTCATTTCCATCAGCATTGAAGTCAACGAAATGGACGGCAATGCATCAACGACCAGCTCTGGCGATACAGAAAGGGGATGGGGCAACATGGCGAACCGTATTAAAGACGTGGTGCACGAGGAAATCTTTATTCAAAAACATCCAGGTGGAATGTTGTACCAGGATTCTGAAGGTGCGTTGTGTTGGTTATTAGCAGGTCCTTGAACTCAGGGTGGTTGATCGTGCCTTTGATCAAACCTTGAACGGCTGGCGCAAATGCTTGCGCTACATTGAAACAGGCGACATTTCCAGCCCAACGTGTGTCGAACGGGTAGTTTTCCATAACTGTTATGGACCTGCCGTTTGATGAATGGAGCGTTATAATAATTATCCACTCTCCGCCAGAGACAAATCCGGAAGTAAAGTCTACCTTTGTGACCTCTCCAGTAAGTGTGACGGGGGCATTTATGCGAAATATTCCTGCCTGTCGCAGTTCGTCAAAGAACGCATCGCGGATATATTGGGTGTATGTTTTGTTGTCAGGGGGTCTGATTTCCGTACCGCCTCTGCAAGTGATTTCTCTTTTTGAGAATCCTGTAAATTCGCCAATATCAACCGCACCACCGATTCTGAATAGCGCCATAGTGTTGTCGGCTAGAGGGGCGTATCGAAGGGCTGGTACTGGTGGCGTTGTGTTACAGCCAGTCAAAATCAAAACCAGAACAGGAATAAGGGCAAATAACCTTCTCATCGAAATTCCGAAATTACATTAAAGGAACCGTTGCAGGATCGTGACAATAACGCTGGCTGAAGCGATGATAAGTGCGCTAATGGCTATAACCGAACCGATAAACCATTTGATGAGTTTTGTCTCCACACTCGCTATATTTGCTTTCAGGCTCGACATTTCAACTTTCATGTCAGTTCTCAGGCCTGACATTTCAGCCATCAGGTCCGTTCTGAGGTTTGTCAGGTCCGCTTTTGTGGCGAGATGAGGCAATGTCGCCTCTATTTTCGTAAGGCGAACGTCTATGTTGCGAAATTCCTTAGCAGATTCGCCAACAAAGTTTTCAATATTGAACGCACAATCTTCCATATAAGTATTTTAACGCATTTTCAGCCTTTCGCAACCGCGACTTCCTTATGTGGCGTAATAGCCCGAAATCACTATAGCTACCACGTGAAAACATTCACATTGTTCCCTGACATGGACTCCAGTCACACGGTCAAGCCCAACGCGGCTGTCACCAAATTCGGTAATGGCTACGAACAGTTACCAAAAAAGCGCGTAAAGCCTCGACCTTCAGGCCGGGGATATAAACGCGGACTTGCGGAGCAAGCCTTGTTCTGCTACTGTTCCCATGGCGGCAGGACATGCCGTTTCAGCCTGTGGAGAGGCAGTGAGACCTGGGGGAATATCTGGTTGGTTCGAAACCGTAAATTTCCCCATACTGTGGGAAAATTACGCGACAAACAAGCATATTCCTCTGGGCAGTCTCGTTGAAGCAGGAACCCGCCGAAGTGACCAAATATGAAGTCTGTGTCTGGCACCGTAGGAATCCCCTTCCTTTAGGGAGGGGAGGATGTCAAAAACAAAACTGGGCAAATTGGACAAAGTCCTATGCGCTTTGTTGTTTAACAGTGAACCAGTCGAAAAGTAACTCCGGGGCCAATGGCCAGAACCGGGGCTTGCGTCTTTTGCTGTTTTTCCAATGGCGCAAAGTCCTGCTCAAGCGAATTTTCCAGACGTTCCCGATTAATTTCAGAGTCAACCGAACGGGCTCCTTCTGGTCTGTCAACCCACATATTCGCATTGCAAATCTGAAACGGATTGCGGCAAAATCCGTCAAAGCGGGTACTTCATTACGATTGCATCTTCCCGCAAGTTGTCCGTGTCAGGATAGTAATCCTTGCGCATCCCAATCTGCCTGAAACCGAAATTCCGATATAGCGCCAAGGGACTCAGATTGGAGGGACGCACCTCAAGGATCACCGCTTTCATGCCGCGCCCGCGCGCTGTTCCTATGGCGTGCTCAAGCAGGATACGGCCATAACCCACTCCCTGCATGCTTGCTTTGAGACCAATTTTCAGAAGGTGCGCTTCATCCACTGCAGGTTTGAGGATGAAATAACCGACAATTTTACCGCCTGTTTCTTCATACATGACCCTGCAGTCATATCCATTGGAAATTGCATTGGTAAAACCCGCCGGTGACCACGGAAAAGGAAAAATCTGCGTTTCTATTGCGACAACGTCCAGAACATCTGAAACAAGCATGGGCCTTATGGCCATCGGGATATCGTTGGCAGAGCCAGCCGTGCTGCCTGCTTCACCCGGGGTGTCAGCAATGTTTCTGTCTAGCATGAATGGTTTGCCCCTGCTTTCAGATTCTGACGTTCTTCAGTCGTATAGGCAACCTTGTTTCGAAGATAAAGCGGGTGCGCATCACGCGGTGAAAGAACATCACCCCGTCTGAATGCCATTTTGGCTATCGAAGCAATCGCCTGGCTGTCGGGCATGATCCCGGGAAATTGTGCGTCAACCACCAGAGAAGCAAAGGCTTCATGATATGCGATGAGCCCGTTCCCGCAAGCGACGGTCTGCCCGGAAGAAAAAACATCCGATGGAGGTGACACCTGTGGTTCAACAACTGTTTTCCAGCCCCCCTCTTCTTCATAACTGTAACCGGCCCAGTAGACTTCCCGCATTCTGGCATCCAGAACAGACAGGACAGATGTTTTCTGCTTTTCCAGGCGACAGGCTTCAGCCATGGCCAGAAGACTCACAACCGGAATAACCGGCACATCAATACCAAAAGCAAGCCCTTGAGCCACACCACAGGCCGTGCGCACGCCTGTAAACGATCCCGGACCACAACCGAATGCTATGGCATCGCACTCACCCAGGCGTATGCCTGCCTTGTCAAGAAGACTTTGAATCATCGGGAGAATGGCTCTGGAATGGGTGGTAACACCTCTGCTATGGTCGGTCTGGACGAGTTGTCCCCGCACCATGAGAGAAACTGATGCAATATCAGATGAAGTGTCAAATGCAATAAGTGTCGGCATCCGGCTATTTTACGATGTTATCGGATTTGTTTCAGCCAATTTATAGGTATCCTGGTACTTTACAGCATCTTTTTTTTGCGCCGGCATCAACAACTGCCCTTTTCGCATGGATTATCGACAGACCGGGAACAGACCGGGATTTCTTTTGTGTTGACATCACATTGACTTGCACTAAAATGACTGTTAGCACAAATTGCCCCAACATCCGGACTTCTGTCAGCCACCAGGTTCTGACAGGAGTCAGGGTGACCTGGTACTGCATTTTTTTTTGGAGTTGCACCCCAAAACCATGAAAATAGCACACTACAGTGATACCCATTGCGAGTTTTCGCATAACTGGACAATCCCGGCCAATCTTGACGCTGATGTTGTTGTACTCGCAGGGGACATCACCACTTTTGAGCGGATTGACCGTCTCGCACTTATGTTGCGACACTGGGATGGCCCCGTGGTTTATGTCCCTGGCAATCACGAACATTACGGTGGAGCACCCATGAGCACCGGAATGCAGACATTCAAAAAACAGATGGCAAAAGCACTGCCAAATGTCCATATTCTGGATAATGAATCCGTCGTTATAGACGGCGTATCCTTTTTTGGCGGAATAATGTGGACTGACCTGGAAGGAATCAGTGAACGGACCATCAAAGCGATTGAAATGGTACTTACCGACTTTTTCCGGATTCACGATGATGACGGAATGCTGCTAACAGCAAAAACATTTGCCAGATTACACAGCATGTTCCGCTCGGATCTGATTGACTGGCTCGAAATAACCACAGGACCCAGAGTTATCGTTACCCACCATGCGCCCGCAACAGATCCGACAACACGCTTTCTGAACAGCCCGCTCAACCCTGCATTCTGTTGCACCGACATGACCGAAGTCATCAGAAAATACAAACCTGACTTCTGGGTTTATGGACACACACACGAAATCGGAGACTGGTTTATCGGACAGACCCGACTGGTCTCAAACCCGCTTGGATACCCATATGGATACAGGTTCGAGGTCAAAGGTTTTGATCCTCACGGGCATGTATTCGAAATCGTCACACCCGGGTAAAAACCGTTTTGCACACAGACATCGGACTCCTGTCCCGGACAAAAAATTTCGGGATGGCCAGTTTATTGATGCACAGGTACACAAATCGACTGGCTTCGGCCTACAATACCTGAATGCGCGGAATTACTCCATTTCCCGGGCACCGGTCATCCATACTGTTTCTGCTACCCGCTTATTCGTTTTTTGCATATGGCTCTCATAACATTAACACCGCCGCTTTACGCTGATACGCTTGCTTCGCTACCGGATGAATCATGGATGGTCGTCTTCTTCTGTGCTGAATGGTGCCGCTCGTGCCGGGAATTCAGACCCGTACTCGAAAAAATGCCCTCTTCCTACCCGCAGGCAGCTTTTTTCTGGGTTGATATTGAAGACAACAGCGACATGCTCGGAGAGCTCGACATCAACAAATTTCCTACGCTTTTAATCCAGCAGGGAGATCTCGTCGCGTTCTACAGCTGCATCCATCCCGATACGAAACTCATAGAACGCATTCTGCAGAGCATGATGGAAAAAAGCCCGGATACACTCAGGGCACAGGCGCAGGATAACGAGGAAATACGCCAGTGGCAGACGGAATGCAACTTTATGACAATGCTGCACAATGGCCTGGATTCTGAACGCTGATCAGGAGCTGATGCTCCCGGAGTCCGACCAGGACCAGAACAACAATTCGGGCAAATACGACAAATTCCCCTGCACTGCCTATTGGCCTGATACCACGGGAAGTGTATTATAGGGGGATTGAGACTGCGAAGTCCTTTGCAACACCCTCTGAAACCCTCTGTTTTGCCGGAGACAGCTCGTGAAAAAATATGACGTGGTAGTGATCGGATTAGGTCCTGCAGGTATGGCCGTGACCAATATCGCTGCTGAAATGGGACTCAAGGTGCTGGCCGTTGAAAGTCGCAATGTCGGTACGGATCAGCCCAGTGCAGAGAGCACTCCTTCCAGCCCCATTTTGTCCGCTACCGAAAACAATCCCTTGCTGGCCGAACCTTTTGCCCGTATCAATGCGGATATCGGTCACATCCGTGACAAAAAAATCACCGCCCTCGCCGGAAAGGCAGATCTGGTCCTCGGTCAGGGATATGCTTCTTTTGTCAACGAGCACTGCATACAGGTCGCAGGCAAGGAATACAGCGGAAAAAACATCTTCATCGCCACCGGAACACGCCCACTGATTCCGCCAATTGAAGGCCTTGACCAGGTCGACTTCCTGACAAACGAGAACCTTTTTGAACTGGATGCCATCCCGGCCAGCATGACTTTTATTGGCGGAGGAACCATCGGGTGCGAAATGGCGCAGGCCTTTGCCAAAATGGGCGCAAAGTGCACCATCATTCACGACAAACCCCATTTGCTGCCATACGGCGAAAAACATGCCGGCGAAATACTGCAAAGAAGCTTCGAAAAAATGGGCATGAACGTTCACAACGCCTGCAGGATAACGCACGTCAGCAAACGGGAAGATGGCCGTATCGTCGTACACACGGATGACGGACTGGAAATTGAATCAGACAAACTGATGGTTGCTGCAGGACGCAATTACGACTTTTCCTCACTCAATCTTGAAAAGGCGGGAGTTGAATACGGCTCAAAAGGCATCGTCGTTGACGAATACCTGCGCACTACCAACAAGTACATCCATGCCGTTGGTGACTGTAATGGCTCTTTTTTGCTTTCCAATGCGGCCTCGCATCAGGGAATGCTTGCACTCGTCAATACCGTTGTTGTAGCCCCACTCAAGAAAAAATATCTCAAAAACCCCGCACCGTGGACTGTTTATACAGACCCGCAGATTTCCCATGTTGGCAGGACAACCGCAGAACTGGAGGCAGAAGGTGTGGAATACGAGGTAATCGAAGCCAAAATCGGCGACAGTGAAGATGCAGAAGGTAAAGCGGAAAGCTATGTACGCGTTTTTGCATCCTCTGCAGGCAGTATCCACGGCGTCAGTATCGTCGGAGGCAACTCCAGCGAAATGATCAGTGAATGGTCGCTGGCCATCCAGCACAACATCAACATTTATGATCTGATGATGACCATGCAGTCTTTCCCCACGATGGGCTTTGTAAGCAAACAGATCGGAGAAACCGGGGAAACCTGGATGATGCAGAATGTGCAGCCCAGCCTGGTCAAAAAGATCCTGCGCTTTCTGTTTTAGGCTTTGATTCCCTTCCGCCCTGCAGAAAAGTGTATGATCTGAAATGCCTCCTGCGGGTTCAGGATGCGTTCAGACGGCGCCAGATAACCGGTCCTGACAGTTTTTTTTCGATATCATCAAGACAGGCTTCATGCGCAGCCAGTTCCTGAGGCGTTGCTTCCTGCACCATGATCCGGGTCTGGATGGCAAATGCAGGATTGCCATAGTCAATTTCATCATCCTGGGAATACAGTTCAATCCCCAAGGTTTCCTGACCTCGGGTCATGGCAAGATAGACTTCTGCCAGAAGCCCAGAGTCGAGAAGTGCACCATGCAGATTACGGTGCGACTTGTCGATCTGATAACGGTCACACAGCGCGTCCAGTGAATTGCGTCTGCCTGGAAAAAGATCCCGCGCCATGGCCAGTGTATCGGTGACTTTTGCTGCAATCGTTTCAATGGCCGGCATATCCAGGCGTTTCAGTTCGGAATTTAAAAAACCCACATCAAATGAAGCATTGTGGATAATAAGTTCTGCTCCTCTGATGAAGTCACAGAATGCTTCGGCAATATCGGCAAATCTGGGTTTGTC
>Ga0099364_10008231_pt1 | contig 14707 bp, 13 predicted proteins | sample TergutTh196P3_FD_73070 | JGI IMG/M metagenome (GOLD analysis project Ga0099364, IMG submission 73070) | Microcerotermes parvus P3 segment gut microbial communities from Pointe-Noire, Republic of the Congo - Th196 P3 | ecosystem: Host-associated > Arthropoda: Insects > Digestive system > Gut ... | reverse complement strand
GCCCTACCGTGCCCTATTTGACTATGCAAATGCCCTGCACGAAAAGGAAGTTGCCTTTGAACTGCACATATTCCACGAAGGGCGCCATGGGCTGGGCATGGCAGATGAGTTCCCCGATGTAGGACAATGGGTAAATCTCTGCGGAAACTGGCTTAAAAAGATGGGGTTTTAGCTAAGCAAGACAGGGGCTTGATCACATCGCAATTTTTTGTAAGTATAGCTGTAGTTCTCGGGCCGCTAGCTCAGCAGGTAGAGCAACGCCCTTTTAAGGCGTGGGTCGATGATTCGAATTCATCGCGGCTCAATATAGATCATTTTAGGGAATTTATTGCCCCTTCCAGCCTTTTTTGAGAAATTTCCTCTCCCAAAAGCCTTATACTGCCAAATAGGGGCGGGCTTACCTTTGAACCTGTTATGGCTACCCTTAGGGGCATCATAAAGTCGCCGAGTTTTGTGCCGTCTTTTTCCAGATAGGCTTTCATTAGGTTTTCTGCTTCTTCGTCGCTGGGGGCATTGGCGAGGCCGGTAATTATTTCCTTTGCTTTGTTTAGCATTTTAACTGCGTCGCCCAGCTCCAGCTTTTTGGGGATAAAGTCTTCTTTGGGAGCAATGGGCGGCTCTGTAAAGATATAGGAGAGCTTTTCCGGGATTTCGGTAAGGTAAATTAAGCGCTCCTTTACAAGGCTCATGGCACTCTCATATAGCTCCCTCTGCTTATCGTTAGGCGCAAGACCTGCGCTCCCGAAGAGACCTGCTTCCACAGCAAAGGGAAGGCTAAGCAGAGAGAGTTCAGCGTTAGTCTTCATTCTTATGTATAGACCGTTATACCATTCCAGTTTTTTATAATCGAAGATGCCGGGGGATTTGCTTAACTTTTCCAGGCTGAATCGCTTTATAAGTTCGTCCAGGGAATAAATATCCTTTCCTTCTTCGAAGGAGGCACCTACAAGGGCAACATAGTTAATAAGGGCTTCGCTTAATATACCCTGCCGGCGGAACTCGTCTATGGAAGTTGAACCATGGCGCTTGGAAAGTTTTTTTCCGTCCAGACCCATTATAAGGGGGAGGTGGCAGTACTCAGGATGCTCCCATTCAAAGGCATTGTACATGATCACATGCAGGGGAGTAGAAGGCAGCCATTCCTGGGCGCGTAGTATGTGGGTAATACCCATAAGGTGATCGTCTACAACATTGGCAAGGTGGTATGTGGGAAAGCCGTCTGATTTTAAGAGAACGGGATCTGGGTTCACATCCTCGTTTTTCCACTCCACCTGCCCAACTAGCTTATCTGTAAAAACAGTACTGCCCTCAGGAATCTTTAGCCTAACGGTATGACTTTCTCCTTTACTAACCCTTTCCTCTGCCTCCTTTTTGGAAATAAGTCTGCAATGCCTGTCATAACCGGACTCTGAAGAATGAGCTGCTTCCCTTTCCTTTCTAATGGCGTCTAACCTTTCAGAAGTACAAAAGCAGTAGTAGGCCCTGTCTTTATTAAGGAGCTCTGCTGCATATTTTTTATAGAGGGAACTGCGTTCTGACTGTATATAAGGTGCAGAGGGTCCTCCAAGATCGGGCCCTTCATCCCAATGAAAACCAAGCCAGGCAAAGGTGTCATATAAATTTTTTACATAACGCTCTTCACTCCTTGTTTGGTCTGTGTCTTCTAAACGTAAAATAAATTTTCCGCCCATGGAGCGGGCAAAAAGAAAATTATAAAGGGCTGTTCTTACCCCGCCTATGTGCTGGGGTCCTGTAGGAGAAGGAGCATAGCGATCTTTTATATTCATGAAAATTAAGGTAGCATTAAAAAAATAATTTTGCTATATGCGGAGATTAATATGCCGGAAAAAGAAACAAAAAAAGAGACCAAGAGCAAAGGACAGCTCCTTGCAGAAAAACTATCAATAAAGAAAAAAAATATCTGGGAAGGTATAGACCAAAAAACAGATAAGGAAATTGAAGCTTTTGCACGCTCTTATATGGATATACTTGACAGGGGAAAAACCGAAAGGGAATTTTCTGCAGCCTCAGTTGAGCTTTTAAAAGCCAAGGGTTTTAAAGCTTTGGAAAACCAAAAAAATCTTCCATCTCCCGGTACAAAAATTTACAGCCATATAAAGGGCAAAGCTCTAATTTGCGCGGTTATAGGGAAAAAACCCATTACAGAGGGAATAAATATACTTGGAGCCCATATAGATTCACCAAGACTGGACCTAAAGCCAAACCCGCTTTATGAAGATACGGACTTTGCCCTATTGGATACCCATTACTACGGGGGAATAAAAAAATACCAGTGGACTACCATACCCCTTGCCATGCACGGAGTATTCATAGATTCAAAGGGTAAGGAGATAAATATCTCTATAGGAGAGGATGAAAAAGATCCCGTCTTTACGATTTCGGAACTTTTAATTCATATGTCTCAGGATCAGTTACAGAAAAAGGGCATAGAGGTAGTTGAAGGCGAAGACCTTGATGTGCTTGTAGGTTCCAGACCCTACGACGATGAAAAAGTAAAGGAAAAGGTAAAATTACGCTTTCTTTCCATACTAAACGAAAAATACGGCCTGGATGAAGCGTCCTTTTCTTCTGCAGAGATAGAATTTGTTCCGGCACATAAGGCAAGGGACATAGGGCTGGACAGGAGCATGATAGGCGGCTACGGTCATGACGACAGATGCTGCGCCTACCCTGCGTTACGCGCAATTATGGAGATAGCCGGCGAAAAAGAAGCCCCGGAAAAAACGGTACTGTGCTACTTTTCCGACAAGGAAGAAATTGGCTCTGTTGGAAATACAGGCGCACAGTCCTGGGGCTTTGAGAATTTCGTAGCCGCCATATCGGGCGAAGATAAGCTAAGAAAGACAATGTTAAACTCATGTATGCTCTCTACTGACGTTGCCGCCGCCGTAGAGCCCACTTATGCAGGCGTTTTTGATAAACGAAACTCTTCCTATATGGGCAAGGGACTGGTACTTACCAAGTACACGGGCTCCGGCGGGAAAAGGGGTGCATCGGATGCGAATGCGGAGTTTTGCGCAAGGGTGCAAAAGCTGCTAAGCGATGCAAAAATCCCCTGGCAGACGGGCACCCTGGGCAAGGTGGACAAGGGCGGCGGCGGCACCATAGCCCTGCATGCTGCAAAGTACGGCATGGAGGTAATAGACTGCGGTGTGCCTGTTCTGTCCATGCACTCTCCCTTTGAAGTGATAAGCAAGATAGACCTTTACATAGCCTACAAGGCATACCTGGCTTTTATAAGGGGGATATAGCAGCTTCTGCGTCAAAAGAAGATGGAGCTCCAAGCTTTGTACTTATTCTGCACTTAACAAGGCTTCCCGGGGCGGGGAGCTCTTTATCTTCACAACGGACAAGGAGCTTTAAATAGTTATCGGAAGTGGCAGGGACAAAAGCCGGAACACTGCTGCATTTAGAGTCCTTGTCGCTGCTTTCTACAATGGCTTCCACTTCCCTGCCCTTCCAGCGCTCTATATATTCCTTGCGGCCTTTTTTGGATAGGAAATTAAGCCTTTCGCAGCGCTGCTTTACTTCACTTTCCGCTACCCTGTCTTTAAAGCTATAGGCAGCCGTTCCCGGGCGGGGGGAAAAGGGAAATATATGTATCCATGAAAAAGCCATGCTTTGGCAGAGATTGTATGTGTTTTCAAAATGATCTTCGCTTTCCCCCGGGAAGCCTGCAATAATGTCGCAGGCGAGGAAGGGATCATCTTTTACAGAGCGGAGCTCCTTAACTGCCCTCAATACATCAAGAGAAGTATATGGACGCTCCATTCTTTTAAGCACGGCATCGCTTCCCGATTGCAGGGATAGGTGAAAATGCGGCCTTATGCGGGGATTCCTTAACACTTCCAAAAAATCAGGAGACAGCGCTTCCGGTTCCAGAGAGGAGAGACGCAGCCTTATATGGTCTGTACCCTTTAAGAGGAAATCCAGAAGTTTAGGGAGACTGCTTCCATGGTCATGGTACTGGCAAATATTTACCCCTGTAAGGACAGCTTCATTAATGCCTTTTACTTCCAGGTTTTTTAGCTCTGAAAGGATATCTTTAGCGGCAAGGCTGCGGCTCTTTCCACGGGCTATGCTTACCCGGCAGTATGCACATGATCTATCACAGCCATCCTGTATTTTTAGAAAAGCCCTTGAATGCAGGGAGAACTCCTCAGGTTTAAAGCGGAAAGAGCCGTCTTTATTAGTGGAATTATTGGCAAAAAAAGCATTAATGACTTTGGATAAGTCCGGCAGGGGCGGCAGAGCAGAAGAGCTAAATTCGCTACAGATAAAAAGAGGGAGGTCAAGGAGCAGGTCTTTTTTATCTCCCGGGATGACAAAGAGCCTTGGTATATTTCCCTCTTTATCCAGTTCCAAAAGAGCCGCCTCTTCCAATTGCGCATAACAACCTGTGACAATAATGCAGGAAGAGGGAAGCTCTTTTAAGGCTTTTCTTATAAGGCGGCGGGCTTTTTGCTCTGCCATGGAGGTGACTGTACAGGTGTTAATAATTAAAATGGAAGCATTGTGATAATTATTCCAGTTAAGGAATTCAAAAGCTTCTTTGGTAAAGGCACTTATGATAGCTTCGCCTTCGAGCTGGTTTAACTTGCAGCCAAATGAATAAAGAGAAAAAAACATTTAAAACAAGGGCAATGCCTGTCTTACCCTATCCAGCCCACGGCGTGCATCTGCAAGCTGCGGGTTTAGGTTAAGGGCCCTTTCGTAGGCATTAACAGCTTCACGCAGCTCATGGGCATTTTCCCTGGCATAGGCAAGACGGGTCCACCACTGTGCATTGCCGGGAACCAGGTGAACGGCAGTACTTAGCGCCACATCTGCATGACGGAAATGTCCAAGACGTATGTAAATTTCACCCAGATAGTAGTAAACAATGTCGAGCCTGGAACCGGAAGGAGCAAGGTTAATATATTCCTGGAAAAAAAGTATTGCCTCGTTATTATGCCCCATAAAGTAGGCAATTTCTCCCAATACAAGAGTAATCCTAATATCATAGCGGCTGATTCTTCTTCCTGCATTGGCATAGTTTAAGGCATCCGCATAACGCCCAAGCCTTATTAAACTCCAGGATATAACTACATGGGATTCCAGGTTATTTGGGTTCTCGGCAATTTCGTCCAGGCAAATTTCTACAGAGCGTGTATAGTTCCCGTTCCTGAATTCCTGTAAAGCATCAGGTCTTGTTTGCGCAAAAATCCCGGATGGTAAAAGGGAGAAAAGAATAAATAACAAGAGTTTAAAAAATAAAGAATTCATTATGCCATGGTGCAGCGGCCGTTAAAAACACACCCGGTTTCCATAAAAATTTCCGGAGCTGTTACATTACCGTCCAATTTCCCGCTAAGGGCTACTTCGACCTTCTCTGTGGCATACACATTGCCCCTAACGGTGCCCCGGACCAATACTTTTCCGGCATAAATATCTGCCTCTACGATTGCCTCTTCGTCTATAACAAGGATTCCGTTGGATCTGATCTCTCCGGCTACCCTTCCGCGTATGAGAAAAGGCTTATCAAACATTAGAACACCGGAGAAACTTATATCCTGAGAGAGTATGGTATCAAAATCATCATCTCCCATCATGTCATTATGAACATCAGTCATTATAAAAATCTACACAGAAGAATACTATTGATCAAGCCCTTAATGGGTCTCTATAAAACCATCCAGTGTTTCAAGCATACCTCTGTGCTGCTCTACCATTCTCTCAAAACGATCAATAATATCAAAACTAACCCTTATACCCCTGTTAAGACGTGCCAGAATATTATCATATTCAGTATTAATCATGCCTTCCAGACGTATAATTTCGTTTCTTAAGCGGACAAAATCGGCAGCATCATTATTTCCAAGGTTTCTTTCCCTTATATAATCCAAATCTTCTTCAAATTCTGTTTGAATCCTGGAAACTTCATCCCTAAACTGCCTTGCCTGCTGCCTTACTTCTTCAGTAGTGGGGAGTTCAGGCGTGCCTCGCAACTGTGCAAAAAGGGCAGTACTCATAAGCCCCAATATTAAACATACTAAAATTATTTTTTTCATTAATTGCCTCCACTTTTAATTATTAAAGTAAGCGTCTACTTTGTCAACTCTCTGAGTGTTTTTTCCACATGCCCTGCAAGAAGTATGGTCTGAAAAGCCGGATGCTCCAGTAAACCCGGTGCATTTACAGGATACATACATTCCATGGAGATAATACCCTGCCAATTTATGTCCAAAAGGCTTTGGAGCATGGCTTTATAGTAATCTTCCCCCTCGTAAAAGGGACACTTGGGCACATCTTTTCTTGCAGGTTTAGCATGTATATGCAAAGCATGGGTATTAAGGCAGCTTATTTCCTCTGCTTTAAAGCCGGGACCTATAAAATGGGTATAATCCAGACTTAATTTTAAGCCGGGTATTTTTTCGAGCATGTTAAGGACTTCTTCCGGTGTAGTTAGTATGGACCTTGTATGGGGCTCTATGGTAAAACCTATTCCCGTATCCCTGGCAATTTCCATCATCCTTGGCAGGGTATCCAGTGAAATGCTTAAACCATGGTCGGGGCTGTCGTTGGAGGCTATTTCGCCGGGAACACCCATAATATGGGAGAGCCCTGCCTCAACTGCACATTCACAGACCTTGCGAAAGGCCTCCAACATGCTGCTGCGACGGGAGGCATGGGGATCGTTAGGCTGAACTCTTGTACCATCTCCTATTACAACAGAACAGATAAAAAACTCTATGGGCACTACATTGTAACGAGCGCATACTTCCTTAATAAGCTGACCTGTTTTTTTTGGATTATCCAAAATTGCCGCCGGTGAAACGGGAAAGTCCTCGCTAAAAGCACCAATATCCACATATTTAAAGCCCATAGTAGAGCTGAACCTGATACAATCTTCAAGGGAAAGACCTCTGAAATTATGGGATGCACAGCCTAAGTTTATCATAATATGTTTACCTGCCTTCCGTTTTGCTCTGCAGAACTAAAAACTGCATCAATAATCTTCATTAAAAGTATGGCACGCTCTCCATTGGACATGGTCTCTTTGTTTTCGGCTATACATTCAGTAAAGTGCCTTACAGCCTCTAAATGGCTTAGTTTTACCTTGTTAAACTCAAGATCAGATTCAGTAAAAACTCCCCTTTGAACTTCTTCGTATAAGACCAGCCCTCCGGGACTGCCGGAACTGATTTTTTTATGATCTACACAGAGACCTGCTTTATCTCCATAGAGCATAAGGTTGTAAGACTCCTTTGCATTAGCAGCACGGAAACATTCTATCTGTAAAGTTAAGCCGCTTTTAAAATTAATCATTCCAAGAACAGCATCTTCTGTTTCTTTTGGTCCCTGCCAGCTTTTCTGTTCAACAGCGTCCATGGGATAGTTATAGTTAAGGGGAGGATAATTTGAAAACATATTATATGTAACGCAGCTAAGACAATAGGGTTCCGGTTCGTCTAACAGAAAAAGTATCTGATCCAGGTTATGCACAAGCCCTTCCATTATGGCAAAACCCCTGCTTAGGTTTTTCTTTGTCATCCAGCCATTGGGAATATCGCGGCGGTGAACCCTGTTAACCTTTGCCACATATACATTCCCAAGCCTGCCGCTGTCTACAATGGATTTTGCAATTTTATACTGAGGTTGATATATTGAGTTGGATCCTACAAGAAGTATCTTCTTCGCCTTGTTTTTGGCATTAACAATATTGATTATGCCTTTGGCATCATAGGCGGGAGGTTTTTCAAGATATAAATGTTTCCCGGCTTCCAAAGCTGCAATAGCTACTTCTTCGTGAAGGAAGGTGGGAACACAGACTGACACTGCATCTATATCATCCCTTGCCAAAAGTTCACGGTAATCGGTGTAGTAGTGTTTAATGCCGAGCTCAGAAGCAAATCTTTCTGCCCTGCCCTCGGCTGTATCACAAAGGGCAATTACATCATGCCCAAGCTGCCTGTAGGCAGGGACATGGGAGCCAATGGCAACTACACCGCATCCAATAATTCCAATATTCATGAACACTATTGTATAATTAAAAATTGAGATTGACCACTACCATTAAAGAACTCTCACTGCTATAATATGGGAACCATAATAAAGGAGATAAGCATGGATTTTGTTAAAGATATGCTGGATAAGGCAAAGTCACTACAGAAAAATCTTGTTCTGCCGGAGGGAACAGAGCCAAGAACAATAACAGCTGCAAGGAAAATTGCAGACCAGGGTTTAGCCTCCAAGGTATTCCTTTTGGGCAAAGAAAACGAAATAAAATCTGCTGCTGCCAAAGCCGGGGTTCATCTTAACGGTCTTAATTTAATAGACCCGGAGCAATCCGGCGATTTAAGCAAATATGCAAATGAGTACTATGAGTTAAGGAAAAGCAAGGGCATGACACAGGATCAGGCAAAAATAGACATGAAATCCACCCTGCGCTGGGGAGCAATGATGCTTAGGTTGGGAGATGCCGACGCCTTTGTAGCCGGTGCAGAAAGCACGACTGCCGATGTCTTAAGAGCAGGGCTTGCAATTGTGGGTATGAGTCCCGGGCTTAAAACTGCATCTTCCTGCTTTGTTATGCAGATTCCGGATAAGGCCTTTGGTCAGGATGGGGCGCTTATTTTCTCTGACTGTGCAGTTGTTCCTAACCCAACAGCCGAACAGCTTGCTGACATAGCATTTTCTGCAGCACAGTCCTGCCGGGAATTCCTTAATGCAGATCCTACCCTGGCCATGCTCTCTTTTTCTACAAAGGGCTCAGGCGGCGATCATGTGGACGTAGTAAAAGTAAAAGAAGCCCTTGCCATGCTAAAGGAAAAAGACCCTGCTCTTATGGCAGACGGCGAATTCCAGGCAGATACGGCATTAATTGCCTCTGTAAGAGAGTCCAAAGCTCCCGGAAGCAGCATAAAGGGCAATGTAAATACCCTGGTTTTCCCGGATCTTGATGCTGCAAACATTGGATATAAGCTTGTACAGCGGCTTGCCAAGGCTGAAGCCTATGGACCCTTCCTTCAGGGCTTTGCAAAACCTATAAGTGACCTTTCGCGCGGTGCTTCCATTGATGATATTGTAGTTACAAGTGCTGTTACCCTTGCAAGAGCAAGGTAATTTCTATATATTTAACCTTTTTAACCTTGCCAGCGAGTGTTTTTTAGTGTATCTTTAAGGTAGAATATAATAAGGGGGCATTTATGTCAGTTAAAGCAATGGATTTATTTGAAGCATATACGAAAGATTTGTTACCCAAAGATCAAGCTTATATAGTTTCGTCTTTTATTAATTCCAATACCGGATATTCAAAGTACGAAATTATTTCATATTCGGGAGTAAAAGCAATTTATCCGGAAGGCTCATCTCTTACTTTCCAGTCCCAGGGTAAAAAAATGCACATTCTTATTGAGCCTGCCACCTATCCAAAAAAAGCAATAGAGCCCTATCTTAGGGATAAAGATGATCAGGTACCGCTTCGTTTTAGCGAACTGCAGTTAATTACAGCCAAGAACCAGATAAAAATTTACATTGCGAAGAAACCCCTTGATTCCCTCTCATCATTTACAGTTGCCCAGCCAACAGGATTGAATATCTCATTCCTTTTCTACCAAAATGATGATCTTTACGACACCATGGGAAAATTCTTTGAGCAAACCCTTAACAAGGATGCTCATATTCCCACTTCCGATGCAAAGAAGGTTGCTGTAGAGACTATTAAAGTAATAGAAGAAAAAATGGCTTTTAAAAGCGATTTTGCATAAATAACATTTTAATAAGGAGACTAATATGGATGTAAGATTTATTGGCGGCTTATGGAGACGTATGGACGGAAACAGTATACGAAGTTTTACAAGCTTTCAGGAAGCAATAGACAACGGTACTTCTTGGGAAGATCAGGAACCCATAACCACAAGCGACGACATTAACGATCAGTTAAAAAGCAAATAAGACAATTACAGGAAAGTAAAAAATAGGGCTGCCATAAGAAATTTACAATTTCTTGGAAATCTTAGATTTCTAAAGCAGCCCTATTTCTGTTTAATTCTATTCTTTTACTTTTCGGCTCCTTCCAGTTCAGCCTGTGCAACAGCCAGTAAGGCTATGGGTACTGAATAGGGTGAGCAGGAAATATAATCCAAACCGGCTTCAAAACAAAAACGTACATTCTCCGGATTTGCACCATGTTCACCGCAAAGACCGCATTTAAGGTCGGGTCTTGTAAGGCGCCCGCGGGCTGTTGCAAGGGCAATTAATTCCTTTACCCTTGGATCCAGAGTGCTGAAGGGGTTACCGTTGATAAGATCAAAGAGGGTGTAATCCGGCATAAAACCGGTAAAATCATCCCGTGAAATACCCAAAGTAGTCTGGGTAAGGTCATTGGTACCGAAGGAGAAGAAGGAGCCGTATCTGGCGATTTCATCTGCCCCAAGAGCCGCTGCAGGAAGTTCAATCATGGTTCCGATTTTATAATCAACCTTTTTTAAGGCCTTGGCTTTGGAATCTTTTTTAACTTCTGTTCTTAACTCTTCTTCTATGTCTACTATTCCCTTGTAGTTGGAGCCTTCGATTTTTTTGCCGTAGGCAATAAGTTTTAACTCAGAAGCATTCATTATTATTGGCACCATTATCTCAGGTGTTACTTCTATGCCTTCACTGCCAAGTTTATGGGTGGCTTCAAAAATGGCCTTAACCTGCATGGCATAAATTTCGGGGTAAGAAACTGCAATACGGCAGCCCCTATGACCAAGCATGGGGTTAAACTCACTAAGTCCGTCTATACCTGCCTGAACATCCGCCCTGTTTGCCTTTTTCTTTGTTCTTTTTTCAAGGTAATCCAGGTATGCCTTAAGCTCGTTTTCGTTATGGGGCATAAATTCATGCAGAGGTGAATCCAAAAGGCGTACACATACTGCCCTGCCCTTCATTACCTTAAAGATTTCATAGAAATCTTCTCTCTGCATCTGCTGTAATCTGCCAAGGGCTTTAATTCTTTCGTCCTTGTTTGCAGAAAGAAGCATTTCCCTGAACATGTGTATTCTGTCACCTTTAAAGAACATATGCTCTGTTCTGCAAAGCCCTATTCCCTCTGCGCCAAAACTTAGAGCCAGGGCGGCTTCTTTGGAAGAATCTGCATTGGAACGAACATGGAATTTTTTCACAAAGCTCTTTGAAATGGCAATTAAGTCTAAAAGACCAGAGCCTTTGGGATCAGGTTCAATTAAATTGGCAGAACCCATATAAACAAAAGACTCTCCGTAGAAGGGGACATCCAATGTAATAAAATCACCTTCGGAGAAAGTGAAGCTGCCCAAAGTGGCTTTTTTTCCTTTAATTTCCAGATTAGGAGCTACCAGGGATACCTTGCCGTACTGCCTTGCGACAACAGAGGCATGGGCAGAGTAACCACCTTCGGCACTAAGTACACCTGTGCTTACCTCTATAGCTTTTACATCTTCTGCAAAGGAAGATTCTACAACCAGTATGGTACGGGTGTCTTCGCTGGCTTTTAGTGCGTTTTTCTGGGCTTCCAAAAGTGCATTTGTACTAAAATAAACCCTTCCTATGGCGGCACCGGGTGCCCCGGCAATTCCACCCTTCCAGGATTTAAGGTCTTTTACACTGGCAGGATCTACACAGGGGTGTAAAATTTCATTAAGCCTTATGGGTTCAATTGATTTAACAGCATAGGCTTTGTCTACAATTTTTCTGTCCACAAGATCAAGAAGAAGCTTAATATCCGCCTGTGCAGACTTCTGAGAAACCTGACGCTGATCAATAAGCCACAGTTTACCTTTTTCTATAGTAAAGCGTATTCTGCGTATCTCCTTAAATTTATCTTCTATGGTCCAGGCTACAGACTGAAGTTCCTTAAGATGCTTTGGACCTACCTTATTAATGTCCTGACCTACAGCTCCAAGCTCATTAAAGTTATTTTTATAGAACTCTCCCTGTAACTTTTTCTCTCCTGTTACAACATTACGGCTAAAGAAGTCTCCGGAACAGGAATCATCTCCGTAATTTCCATAAACCATGGGGGCAACAAGAATTGCAGTATCATCATCGTTTTGATCGTCCATCTGCAGCAGGCGTGAAATTTCGGCTAATGCAATAAGGAGCTGATCTTCAGAGCTGTCAAAAAACCCTTTAGGCAAATACTTGCTGTATTCTTCAATATAATACTCAGCGCTTTTATCTATGGGAATTGGCTTTGCCTTTTGCCCAAGTTCATTGGATGGACCTGTCAGGTTAAGCATGGAGTCCAATATTTTAAGGCGGGCAGTGATCTCGTCCATTTCCTTGGTTTTGGATTCCAGCTCCATAATTCTTTCTTCTATTACCATCATTCCGCGTATCAGGAAAAGAAGTTCGTTTAGGGCAAAATCTTTTCCTACCCATTTTCCAAAACCTTCGATTGCAGGTTTTGCAAGACCAAAATTATGTAAAAGCGGGAAGGTAGTAATTGCCAGGTTGGATGAAATAACAATCTTAAAAAGCTGCGGATCATCCTGATCCCCGAATTTCTTGCCTACAAGGGCAGAACATTTGTCCAATAATTCAACAACATCCTTTCTAATTTCCTCAGGATTAATTTTTGATGCTATGTCGGCATCAAGGATAAAACCGGGGAGTATGGGAAAACCAAGTTCGGCAAATTCATTTGCCTGGCGTCCGCGTATACCAAGTTTTTCACCATCAATTTTTTTGGAAATAACATCGTTTTGACTAAAAAAGTGTATTCTTCTATCCATATTTTTATCCTTAACCAAAAAGTTTCATGGTGGTGCTGACCGGACCATGGAGGAAGCTCTCAAAAGCATGACTGGCACCTTGTGCAAGATAACGCTGCAACTTGGCAACGTCTTTAATTTCGTCTCCGGCAATGGCAAATTGAATTGCACTTCCGTGTTTTACCTTACCCCATTTAAAGAGGGTATTTATATCCAAAATACGCTCGCCTTCGTAGTAGATAAAGACACTTACTCCCGGATACTTTGCAACATAACTATCAATTATTCTTTTCCAGGCTTCTACATTGCCGTTGTGGAAGAGTTCGTTTGAGACTCTAACAGAATATTGAGGGGTCATGCGCTTAAAGCCCTTGGAAGCAGTTGCCGCTGCGGGAGGAGCAGTAGGAGAAGCCTCGGCGGCTTCGCCGGATTGAGTAGAGGGTTGAGTAGTGGCAGTGCTTGGTCTTACAAGCAGAGTCTGCTGCGGCTGTGCAGAGGGAGCAGATGCGGGAGCGGGAGAGGGAGCTGCTCTTGCGGTTTTTGTGGTAAAAGTTCCCTTAAGTATACTGTCAGGTACTTTACTTTTGTTACCGTTAAAAAGTTTGGCACCAAGTTCTGCTGCTGTAATGCATGAGTCGTCCGAAGGCTTATCCCTTTTACCGGCGTACATTACAATAAGTTCCCACTTCCTTAAATTACCAAAGTTTTCCAGTTCTTCGCTTATTTTAGGATTTGCAATTAATAAACCCAATTCCGGATGATGGTATGCAGCCACCAGATCTACTCCATTCCACTCGGCAAATTGTTTTGCCAAAGAAGAAAGATCGCTTACGGGAGTTTCCAGATTTAAGGAATAGGATTTATAACCAAGTCTATCGGTTAATAGCATACGCAGCAGTAAAGCTCCCCGCTGCCCGCTTAAATTTTCATCTTCCCTTTCGGATATAAGATCACCAAGGTTCTCTGAAGAGAGATCCCCGGAGATCTCTAATACTTTATTCATATGCCTTACTGCTGAATTAAAACCTGCTCTGGTTCCAAGAACCTCCAGATTCATTGTTTCCCTGCTCATTTTAAGGCCTCCTTTTTCAAAAAAATTGCCCTCTCCTGATCACTTGACTATTAAGTATTCAGGGAGGGCTTCGGTATACACCGTCTAAATTTTAAACTTCAGTAAGACCAGAAGCAGGTGCGTTATTACCACCTCTTGGAGGTCTTGTGGGAGTAGCTGCCGGTCTGGAATTATTTCCGCCTCTTCTTGGTGCTGCGCCTTCAGGTGCTGCTGCAGGTGAATTAAGCATATCAAGGTAAGAAGTTGCCGGAGAAACATCCCTGCTTGGAGCATCGTCAGTTGCTGAACCGAAGGACTGATTAATATCTTCCCTTACAGTTGAGCGGCGCCTTGAGAATGATGCAAATGCAGCATCGGCAAAGCCTTTGGAAACACCATGGAGGAACTCGTTAAGTACGTTTGCCATTGCATCCAGAGTGGCTTTCTTTCTCTTGATGGATGTAATGTCTACATCGAGGAGTATACCGGGCTGGAGGTGATAAGGATTAATCATGTATTCAAATCTGAAATATTCCTTTTCAAGATAGGCAAGCCTTTCTTCCATTACCCTGCGTTCAATGGGATAAAGGTAATCGTACATTAACTTCATCTTGTTACGCATAAGGATAATGCGCTGGCGAATTCTGTCTTTTTCGTAAATATAGGTGCGGTTTGACCTTTCTACTTCGGTCTCGTTAACGCTTACGAAGGAGATTTCATCCCATATTTTAGCAATGTTTTCGTACATTGGCTCGCCGGTTTTGTCTTTGATGAGCTTTTTAATACGGGGGCTCTTTCTCTTTGCGAGATCTTTAAAATCGTTGACCTTCCAGCGGTTCTTTCCGTCTTCGTAGATTACTTCCAGAAGATCCCAAAGATGCTGAATTTCGGTTTCGAAGCTCTTAATTTGGACATCGTA
>Ga0099364_10008230_pt1 | contig 14708 bp, 15 predicted proteins | sample TergutTh196P3_FD_73070 | JGI IMG/M metagenome (GOLD analysis project Ga0099364, IMG submission 73070) | Microcerotermes parvus P3 segment gut microbial communities from Pointe-Noire, Republic of the Congo - Th196 P3 | ecosystem: Host-associated > Arthropoda: Insects > Digestive system > Gut ... | reverse complement strand
CTTTTTGCCGTTAAGCTCATCCATGTCCCAACCGCGAATCAAAGCCATCCATCCGAGTTGATACGCGATGATTTCCCCCGGCGTTCGGTCAACACCTTCAAAGCGGAGGTCTTTGTCGGCATCAGCTACATCGTCAAACTCTTTTATGAATAGCCCTGCCGTCTTTCTGATTTCTTCAATCAGAGCGGTTTTGTTTGCGTACTCTTGCATAATTGGTGTCCTCCTTCATTTTACAAACTGCCACCTGTTTCTTCCCAATCGACGAACAGCTTGTACTTTTCGGTCGTAAACTGTAAAACTGAGTGATGTATAGTATTGCGATGATTCACTATTTCTCATAACCACGGATTCCAGAGAGTCGTACTCGCCACCGTATTCATCTTCAACTCCGTCCGCGCCGTCCCCGCCACCGTCATTATTGTCGCCATTACCGCCACTGCCGTTATCCTCGCCGTCTTCGTCATCGCCTATGTATTCAAAGGTCACGCTGCCTTTTTCGGAATTCCATAGTATGCGCTTGAACAGCACCTTTACAAGTTCCCTCTGCTCTTCCAAATCCATTATATCAATATGAGCGCATTTATCAAGCAATGTTTCTACAAACTCAAGCACATTTTCAGTTTGATACACTGTCGTTTTCTTCTCGCCTATTACGGACAGTTCGGCAGACAGAGTGACGATTTCCCTGCTAAGTATATTTATCTGATTCTCATAAGCCGTGATGACTGCTTTATCTTCTGTTACGGAGAGCCTTTCCGCAAGGCGACTTATCTGCTTGTTCTTCTTCTCGATATCGCCCTTTATTAGCTCCGCAGGGTTATGTGCCATTTCCAGTTTTCCTTGCTTCAACTGTTCCCTCAAACTGCTTAGGAACAAGTCCTTGTCTGCGCCCTTTGCCTTTAGTTCGTTCCTTACAACTTGGTCTACTAAATCAGCGCGGGCGTTTTCATTATGACATCGTTCTCCTTTTGATTTCTTACGCATATTACATAAATAGTAATATCCCTTTTCGCCTTCTTTAGTCTTGCGACCATAGGTGACGGTCATGGCTGTATTGCACTCGGCACAGCGCAATATGCCGCTTACCAGTGCGGTATGGCTTCTTTGCACCTGCGGGAACTTGTTTTTGTTTTCTTCCATGATTCTCTGCGCTTCAAGCCACACATCAGCTTCAATAATGCCGGGATGAGTGCCTACCGATATAATCCATTTACCCATCTCGTTTGTCGTTAGCCCCTGCTTCCCCTCGTCCGTTATATGCGATTTTGTTTTGCCATATGTCATCAAACCGCGCTCACCGTCCACCTCACCGTGAAACTGCGCACCCTGCCGTACATAGTAATCCTTTACCCGTTCATCGGCTTTCACATAAGAAGGGTTTTTCAGTATCAGCGCAAGTTGAGTTACTGACAAATCCTTATCGTTTTGGCTCTTTATATACTTCTGAAGCAAAAAGGTCTCAAGTTGCGACATGGAGCGCACTTCCACGTACTTATTGAATATCGTCTGCACGTTCGGCGCGGTCGCTTCGTCTATCTCCAATCGGGTCTGTTTCTTTTTTGTCCCCTCGATTTCAAATCTATGGAGCTTATAACCCAGAGGTGCTTTGCCGCTTATCCATCTCTCGGTCTTTGCCAACTCAAACATATTGTCGGTGACACGCTCGCTTATGGTTTCACGTTCCAGTTGAGCGAACACCATCACTATGCCAAGCATAGCCCTTCCCAAAGGCGTTGTCGTATCAAAACGCTCATTGACAGAGACAAAGGATACTTCGTTTTTCGCAAGCACCTTGCTTATATCGTAGAAGTCCGCAACAGACCGTGTGATTCTGTCAAGCCTGTAACAGACAAGCAAATCAATCCCCCCTTGCTCGATGTCCCTCATCATACGTTGGAAATGAGGTCGGAATGTGTTCGCACCTGTGTACCCCTCGTCCTTATACTCAATGAATGTCAAATCAGTATCGCTTTGCGTAGCGTTTATGAAATCTCTGCATTTGGTAAACTGAACTTCAATCGAATCGCCCTTGTCGCTCTCAACGGACTTTCTGGCGTACATCGCAATGCGCTTAACCATTCTCATGCCCCCTTTTGTATATGGTGCATGAATTATAACATAAGGAAATGAAAAAGACTACCGTATAGTTCACGGAAGTCTTTAAATTTTTGCCAAAATGGTTTATTACGCTAATCCATGCTCAGTGTGCCGTTCTTGATTTTTCTGGCATATATGTCAGCCAACGTTTTTTCGAGTAGACCGTGCGGAGGTTCGTTTACACGTTCAACCGTGATTTCTGTTATCCTTTTCCTGCTTTTCCTGTTTTTATCTTGCTTTGCCGTGACCGCCCCTGCGTTATCTGCTTGCTCCTGTTTCCCGCTCACATCAAAACACCCTTTCGGAATTTTGATATGAATACGAAAAAACGAGTTTGGAAAAATCATTGCTTGCTATGGTTGGTCAGGGCAATAGAAAATAATGCAAAAATACAAAAAACCGAAAGAATATGTTACTTGAGCTGTGTCTGAACAGATTCCCGGACTATTTCAAGAATCCCACCCGAGAGACAGTATAAACGCCCTATTGTACTTTAGCATTGTTCTTAATGCGGTGATTGGCTGTCCATTTGCGCGAAATGCGCGCCTTACGTGTTATATTGTTTGCGGCGTGTCGGTTATTTATGCATGAACGGTTCAAGTGCAAAGACAGCAAAAAACATAATGTATATATTATTTGTGACGCGCTAAATTGAATCGACACCCCGGCATTGCGAGTATCATACGATTGTCCCCTGTGGTTTGCCAAAGACCTCATTGACAAGCGCCTTGAACTCCTGATATGCCGGATATTCTTCCAGAGACGCAAGGCAGTCGCATAGCCCCCTGTAGTACCACCCCTGCTCTGCTTTGTCCGATACGTTGAACCTTTCCCAAAGGCTGTCACCTAATGTTTGATAATCCCTGCTGATGGTTCTCATATTGGACAGCTTATCAGCCAAGCATACAATTTTAATGTCATCGTCCTCTAATCTGCTCAACTCGTCAATGGTATGCTGTTTGCGCTCCTTCCAACTTTTGCTTTTGTCCTCGCTCTGGAAAAACACAAGGTCGGCAACCCTTTTGCTGAACATAAGCGCAATGCTATCATAGCTCATGTGTGAATCTTCCGCTACGTCATGGAGCAGGGCAGAGCAAATCAAGTCCGTGTCGTACTTAATCTGCGATACGATAATGGCGGCTTCAATTGGGTGGAGGATATAAGGTATGTCCGTACCCTTGCGTTTTTGATTTTCGTGCGCTACGGTCGCAAGCATGATAGCTTTGCTAATCATTGTAAATACACCCCTTAGTCAATCAAGGCTGTTTCAATTAATATGTATTTTTCTTCAGTTTCGCCAAAAAGCAAACGCAAGTAAGTGTACGAATCCCAATACAGCGAGATAAAGTTGCCACCCTTGATGTTGTTAACTATCAAATCTATATCTTGTTTACTGGCTCTGCATTCAGAGTATTCACGCCCCTCAATTTGAAAAGACTTGAGTGGCTCACTAGGGAGTTTGCCATTTTCACCCCATTTTTTGTCAAACCATAATTTGAACTCAAGCGGTACATCAAAGTTGCGAATATCAATTACGTGAGGATATACAGAACATACCAGCTCTCTATTATCATCAAAACCAGAAAAAATGTCACCCATAAATGAAAAATGACCGTCAATCCAATCAAAGCTGTCTTTATGCCATATATCTTGACTGGAAAAGTTTTGGTTGGGCGTTATCCACTGCTTACGGATAAAGAATTTTCTAATCATGCAGAAAGCGAATGCTTCCCTGAAATTATCCCACTGTGTTTTATCTGTAGCAGTGTAAAAGGCATATGAACAGGGGGAAAACTCATATGAGTAAACATCATAGCAGTCATAATCACTTAATCCTACTTTTTTCACCGTGTTTATAAACAAGTCTTCGTTATGCCAAATATTATCTTTGGTAATAGGGTTTTTAAACAATTCATTATATTGACCATTTGCTATAATCTGCTCGCCCTTTTCAGGATTTTTCTTTATGACCTCGCTGATTATCTGTAATGGCGCGTCTTTACCTTCAAGCGGAGAATCGTGCCGCTTTAACCTAAACAGCGGAGAAAACCGCGGGTAACTATGTGGGGTGTGCTTTAACGCACTGCCGTCAATCCTTCCGTGTTTGTCTATGTATATAATCTGAGGATGGCAACAGTCGGTATAGTCCTCTCGCTCCGCTTCCGCTATGACGGCAGGGAAGGGCGCGATAAACGGCGACATATCCATCAGCACTATATCCCCGGCTTGATGCGGAACACGAACATTGAGTTCACAACCTCTATATATCGTATCGAAATAAGCATCATCTTGCCTCGATTGCGTAAACTCATGGCTAAAGCCGTAAATCACACCTTCAGGGTTTAGATACCATGTTATGTGTTCCACAAGCACACCGTTTTCGTCCAAATCCCAACGGGTAATGTCAAACCAACATCTGTCGGGATAAACAGAAGAGCAACTAGCACCATTTCCCTGGGCAATATGTTTGCGAGCCTGTTCAAACGTGACAAACGGTGTTTGACGTTCGCCGCAATTTTCGTTCCAGTCGTCGTTATGGCGCCAGTATTCGCCTAACATGAACACGCTCCCGAGCGGGGCGTTTTGTGTTTTCTCAATCGCGTCAAGAGCAGATTCAGCCATTTCTTGAGGATTTCTAAACTTATCAGCCGGACACTCTTTGGAAAGCTCAAGCAAAGCGTTTGCTTTGTCCTCTATTGAAGCGCGGGATGCGGCAATCACATCGCACCACCGCAAAGGGTCGTCTTTCATACACTCGGTCAAAAAGTCTAACATCTCTTTAGATTCGACAAATTTCTCCATGCCTTTCATTTTTCTGTCACCTATCATTCATATTTCAACGCTCTTTCTGCCATCCCGGTCGGGTCTTCGATTATTTCCCAGAACTCGCTACTTTTGGAATAGGAATATGAAGTGAACTCTTCATCGTCTATAACCCCCTCATATACGGGAAGTTCTACAGAACATGGCCAGTAATAATACCTGCCGTGTGTCAACCCAAGACATTCATCAGTAGATTCACCTACATACCGAAGTATAGACCAGTTTTCTTTTATGTTCATTCTTTTTGTTTGCTCTTTGTATTTGTAAATTAAAGTGCCTAACTCGTTTACCTCACCGTCTGTCGTTCCATATTCAGCAATATAGCTGTCCAGTTTAGTATAGAACTCTGCATAGCTATCATAGCAAAATGGTACAACATGTTCTCCTTCCGGCAACATATCGGAAATATCCGATTCGTTGGATGGATAGCTAAATGCTTCTCCACCATTTTCAACGCAAAAGGGTAATAGATTATATTTTTTATGAGATTCTGGAATGTATGGCAATATAGTCACCTCGTCATTATGTTCCAATTTCTGCTTCTGCCAACATATACTATCTCGTCATCGTCGTCATATCTCTGTAATTTGTCATATATGCCTTTCCAACGATAATCGTATAGAAACCCTGCGGGGTCGTTTGTTTTATCATAATGCTCTTGTTCTATAATCGGGTAGTCGGAAATTGCAAGCAACTCCCAATCATAATTGAATTTTGCCGATATGACTTCACCCGAATCCGTGATGTGCTTTTTTACAATAAAGCAAAAGTAATCACAATCGACTTTCTTGCGCTCCCAAAGAGTTCCTAAATCATTTTTCAATTGCGCAAAACTTTGGTGTTCCGTGCTTTGGTAATCACGCCCTCCCCATGAATACCCATATACATCAGCCTGATAAATCATGTTTGCATCATCCATATGAAAACGCTCAACAAGGTACTCTTCTCTCGCAAGTAAAGCCCGTAAACAATGATGTAAGTTTTTACTGTCCTTATTCCGTGTGCTTGCTTCAAGTTCCATATTGGGATAAGCGGAAAATAGCTCACGGTAGGCTTCATGTTTTTCTGACAATAGGTTTTCGCTCTCAAAAATAATGAACGCCATTTCCAAAGGGTTAAAGCTCCGTGTCCTGCTCCATCCTTTTATGAACTCATTTTTAGATTTGCTTTTTGTAAATCTGTAAATATCCATGTGATACCTTCTTGCGCATGGCATTTATCAATCAACCGCAACAGCATCCTTGCGCTCGTTAATCGCATTATAGAGCGTCTTTACGGATATGCCCGTCAGCTCCGATATCTCCTTTGTCGAGTGTGTCTGCGCGTCATATAGCTTCAATGCCTTTTTTATGTCTTTAGGGTCTTTGCGGGGTCTGCCGCCTTTGCGTCCCCTTGCCCTTGCCGCTTCAAGCCCCTCCTTTGTCCGCTGAACGGTCAGGTCGCGCTCAAACTCACATAGTGCCAGCAATACGGTCAGCAACAGCTTCCCGGTCGGCGTAGCCGTGTCGATGTTTTCTTTCAGGGAAACCAGTGTAATGCCATTGCCCTCAAAACCCTCAATTAGCGCCAGCAGGTCTTTTGTACTGCGCCCAAGTCGGCTCAGAGATTCGATAACAATAGTGTCGCCTTTGCGTGAAGCTATCTTCAGCTTGTCAAACTCAGGTCGCTCGGCTTTCGTGCCGGTATACTTTTCCTGAAATATGTTTTTTGGGTCTATGCCATGTTTTACCAAAGCGTCAATCTGACGGTCTAAGCACTGCGCTTCCGTGCTAACTCTCGCATATCCAAACATCATCATATCGGCGACCCCCGTTCATTTTATATGCACATTTTGTACGAACATTATATAATAAACGGGTGTTAATTACAATATGATTTTTACAAAAGTTATTACAAATATTTCCCCTTTGTTCTCATAGTGAATCGGCGCATTGTTTCCGACCTCTGAAAACTACCGTTATTTACAATTTGCATCTTGGTTTGCAATCTTGCTATGGCGCAACACCGTTTTCATATCATCGTAATACTTGAAAGCAAACTGATTTGGCGATAGTCCCGATACTTGCCCGTCGCCAGTTTCAATCACAATCCATCTGCCGTCCGCTAGTTCTGCAAAATCCACGGTATAGTAATTGCTCGGCAAATCAGCAAATCTTTTCACAAAGTCAAGCGGGACGGCTGCGCAAGAGTCCGGCTGATTGGAGTTGCGGCAAAGAGACAGAAGTTCCCTGAACAGATAGAAAGCCCTGTACTCATTTGTGAAACTGCCGTATCTCATGAGGTCAACATATTCCTTCAACACTATCCCGCCAGTATATAGATTGCCGCGTAGCTCAATAAAACTGCTAATGTGTGCGCTCATTATTTCTGATGTCACTGGCGTTTCAAAGAAATCCGGAAAGCCATGTCCCTTAACCGACTTAACATAGTCCTTTATGAAGAATCGGCTGAATGTACTGTTTACTAAGTCCCAATCAATATCTTCGCCATGCTCGAAGCACAAGCTAGTTGGCGTGTGATTTCCTAGTGTGTCTCTGACGGACGGAAATAAATGACAAGCGTTGTACTCATAAGGACTGTTGATTAAGGTAATGCCCCGGTCAGATAGGGTATTGTACAACAAACTATACTGTTCAGGAGTGAGCATCCACCCCCGATAAATACAGTCCCCGGTGTAGTAATCACTTGGATGTGTTTTTAATTTGTCGCCTGCTACGAAACCATCGTAGTTATATAGGATTGTCTTAAACTCAGGAATATTGCATATGGCTTCGTATTCCGTAACGTAATCAGGTTCTATTTTTTCTATACAATAATACTCTGACGGCAATAGTATTAGCATTACGGTCAACCTCCATCGGCTACCCATTCAGATTATTGTAGGCACTAATTGTCCAGCCCACGCACCAAATCCACATTCGTTCTACTAGAAAAGTGATATATCTACATAATTCGTAACGTATATATTATACTAATCAAATATGTTGCTTTTTTATATGTATCCAGTAAGCGTCTGCTGTACTTGATAACTGGACTGTCTGCTTGCCTGTGAATTGGTCTGATTCTGGACGTGCTACTTCTTTAGGGAGCGTCCCCTTAATACCTGCAATATCTTTTAACTGCGCTATAGCCGCCCTATATTGCCTTCTCTCAAATTTGAAAGCAGGGAATACGCTATAATCCCAAAACAATCCATCTATTCTCGGCTCTGACCTATGCCAATTATGAAAATCGCTCCATATTACGTCATTCCAAGTATATTCAATCCTGATTATAATTGGCCAGCAACCTAACTCCCCGCAACCGCAAACCATAAGTACAGCCATGTCTTTACCCGGCCAGATATTATTAGCTTTTTGATGTTCGGTAAGCTCTTTATAGAGTTCTTTAGGAAATCTATACTCATATCTAGAATATGCAGATTCTCCGTCATCACGAAAGATATATTCCAGACCGCCTTTTTGCGCGGCGATAGGTTCGTACTCCTTGATAATCTCTTGGAGAGGGATTTTATTGATTATTATCTCAGCGACTGCTTTTTCTTTGCCTGTTGGGTCATACCCTTTTGTAGTAGTTTTTTTGAAGGATAACGCATCCATACTTACCTCCAGCATTTTGCATGGTGTTCATTTTTTTATTCTGCAACATTACATTAGTCTTGATCGCCAAGCTCGCCCTTTCTCTGAAAGTAACCAGTTTTTATATCACCATCTTCTTCCGTCGTTACAAATTCCCACACTGTATTGGTCGTGTATGAGTTTGTATCTGTGGGTGGTCCACTTCCATCGGAAGGGTATTTATCAGCAAAAACAGGGAACCATTCGCAAATACCATCAGTTTCTGCCTTAGCATCACCATTGCATTTAAGTTCCAAATCCTCTATGAAGTTTTGGTATTCTTGCTTCATCGCAACATATCCTTTGTATGCGTCCTCGCGGTTTGTATACCTCACAGTATGAAATCCTAATCCATAAATGCCAAATGTTATCGAGTAAGGAGCAAGCATACTATCTTCTTCCCATATTATAGAGGCACCTCCGCCTTCCTCGGCAGATATGACCGCCCCGCCATCTTGCGAATCGCCTTCAACTTTGTACCACATTTTCTATCCTCCTAGTATTTGAGCCCCGCTTTTTGCGCATCTAAATATTTCGACTTATTCATGATGTATATCTTAATGAAACCGCTTACTGACTGGCAACTGACTTTTGTATTTCCTCAAGAACACGCTCTAACGTTGTACTGTCATAATCCGACAAATTGGCGCTTTTTACAATCTCGCTTACCTTTACAAGAGATTCAAGGCTGTTAGCCGCTTTTCGTTCATCTTCGCTTAACTTGTGTGTAATTTCGGATACTTTGTCAGCTATTTCAATAAGTGCAGATATTCTATCCTGCAAGGTGGCATTGGAAGCCGCTACTATACCACAAGACCTGTAAATGGGCATACCTGTATTACTTCGCAAGTGTTCAGTACGCAAATGGTCAGCCATCTCCTCTGATTCGATGAATTGTCTGGCTATTTCGGTTATTTCTTCTCTTATAATTGTATCTTCCCATTCTGGAACGCAAAACCAACGTCCGTGCATTAGTTCCAGAAATTCTTTAGTTATTGGGTAACCGGAATCTCCGCTGATAATTGAATCAACGCCACAGTGAGGACATACAGCCGTTTCGCCCCCATCCCACCATTCATCTATTTCTGTCGGTGGAAAAATTTCCAAGCAGTAAAAACAGCCACACAATAATGCTCCTTCAAGTTGTTCATTGTTATATGTAGCGGCTTTTCCCCAAGCGGCAAAAAGTCCGGTATCAAGGTCTGCAACTCCGCTCAAATACATAAATGCTTCTTTGTGCCTCTCTGCCCGCATTTTATCCTTTTCTGTTATCACGGGCAATCGGCTTAAATCCATGTTATGGCGCAAATCTGCCAACTTAACCTTTGTTGCGCATTCGTTATATGAAATTCTATTTAAATAACCTCGATAATCTTCATCTTCATTCTTAGGCTTGTAGCCCGAATCTCTATGCCTAGTTAAACATTCCACGGCTTCCATAACTTCATCCGAGAAACTCATGACAATTAAATCGTCACATGTATAATCCGTGTTCTCTATAATGCTATGGAGAAGAGCAACGGTCTTTGTGGTTTCATCATTCAAGCTATCGACCATCTTCAATAGGCTTTTGATGTATGGCTCACCTGATTTGTCTATCTGTCCTGTATATACTTTTTTTGCGAACGTCAATGCCGTTTCGTACATTTCTATATCTCCCGTGATTTCAAATAAAACCTCTCCGCGTCCTTCGTCTGCGTTTCCCATTTTTTAATCATAATAATCTTCATAATTATCTGGATCGATAATGGCTTTTAGCTGTTCCAACGCCGCCTTGTACTGCTCTTTGTAGAAATAAAAAACAGGGTACACGCTATAGTCATAATCTCTGCGCGGGTTATCAAAACTTCTCCATATGATTTCCGTGTCAGTTTCTTCAAACGATACTACTAACGGGTCGTCTTTATCATAGAAGCAATCGCCGCAAATTAGAAGCACCGCATTATCTTTACCCGGCCACAACTCACCAAAGGATTCTATTTGTGCTTCGGGTGCGCCAATCAGTTGCATGTATAAAACGTTGGCAAAATTATATTGATAATGCCACATTGCAGGGTTTCCAAGTCTATTCATTATTTCATTTTTTAAAGCATCTGTTTTTTTATCGCCTGTATTTATAGGCTCGTATGTGCCAACTTTTTCAGCCGCTTCAGTTTCGTATTGGTTTACTATTTCTTCGAGAAACGGCTTGCCGTCTATAAATATTTCAGCAAGAATAACATCTTTTCTGCTATCATCATTCGGGTCGCGTTTGACTATGCGTTTTTTGAACGATAGTTCGCTGATGTATGAATGTACTATTTTCACCGTTTCATCATTATTAGATTTAAGCGAAAACATATCACCGATACACACCGGTCTATCGGATAAATCATCATCCCAACCGTGGGTATCCCCATACGGAAGAATTTCTAATATATTTCCGTCATAATCTATTTCAGCCCATAAATAACCCTCATGACCCGGCTTCATTTTGTACATTTCAATGGTAACGTCCCATTCCTTGATTTCTTCACGGGTAACGTCTTTTAACCTTACAGCCAATGCTTCATCGAAAGTGGAAAATATACAGTGTAGTCCTACGCAATCAATGTCATTTTCTAAGGTACACTCATAAACCGCGCCTTCTTCGGGTGTCATAAAAATCTTTGTGTAAAGCTCATTATATTTAATTACATTGTCCAGTTGATTAAATAAATTACACTCATTGTTGTCAAAAAATCTGTATGTGATTGATTCGCTTTGGTATTTATACTCCAACATCAATTCATGCCATGCGGCGTGTTTTTCATCAAGTGTTTTATCGCTATGCGCGATAATAACCGCCATTTCGAGAGGCGTATTCATTTTCTTGGTTTCACATGATTTATTGTTTGACATTTACGATATCCCCCTTGTTCCGCATCCATATCTTGCGCCTAATCTTTAATTAGTAAGTGGTTATCTCCTCATTCTTAACGTAGCAGGTTATCCCCTATTTGATTGAGATCATATTCTAAATTATTGCTGCGTTTCACCTCGTCACTCTTTTGATCAAACATGAGATATTTCTGAATTTTAAGCAAGCCGCAGAGGCATAGTTTGCCCTGCGTATGCAGGCTGACATAAATAATAATATCTTCGAGCGATTTGTGAAAGCTGTTGATATGATGGTGGTTGTTGCCCTCTGGGATCTCCATGTCGGGGTATTCCGCGATGATTGCTCTGTATGCTGCGTGTTTTTCTGCAAGCGTTCGTGAATCGCTCTGGTTGATCATAACTGCGCTTTCCACCGAGTTCAATGCATGGCCGATGCTCCGGCAATGCGCGGCAACATCCGGTGAATTGAAAAAATCGAAAATGTTCATATTCTCATCTCCGTTATTTTTTCCTTCCCCATTTCCCCCACGGGAAAACAACTAAAATAAACGCAAAAACCGAAAACCTGATGTCTGCGCTCATAAAGAACACAAACCCAGCAATAAAGACTGCAAATATTATTCGTAGTATTGCATTAATAATTGGCATCACCGACACATCATTTCTCTTGAGTAACTTCTCTAGCGCCATTCGCATTTCTCGTCCAGCATACGGCTCATGTAGCCACATCCCCAAAGCCAAAATTCTGCACAACGCCGTCTACGATAGCTAACGCCTGTTTCATTTCTTCGCTGTTGTACTCTTCGACCAATTTATCTATGATTGCGCTGTAGTCTTCTAACTTGCATTCCTCGTTAAGCGATATTGATTTACTGAATACTGTCGTGTATTTTTTAGACTCTTTATTTATTTTCAACGTCCTGTTTTTGGCAGCATCGGCGGCCTCGCGCAACAGTGTAATAAAACGATCCCGTTCTCCAGTGTCAGGGAATTCGCCTACCCTTATTGCCATTCCTATTTTGAACATCTCATACTCTCTGAAATCCAGGTATACGAAGACAAGATATTTGTCGGACATATCCTTGTTATTTGTGGGTACGATGCCCGACCACTTTTTTGGTATCAGCGAATAATACACAGGTACGGTTTCCTTGTCAGCATGGACGCTTTCAGTCGCTGTCCGGCTGAGAAAACCCCTAACGCTTGCAGCTGGAAGCTTTGGCTTGCCATAGGCCATTATCGTTGCAATAGCTTCACGGTGTTCGCTATAAAGCTTTGTGCAGATTTTTGTCAGCGTTTCGCTTTTCATCGTCTTTTCCTCCAAAATCTCCAAGTATTGCTCAATGAAATCATAGATTCTGCTGTTCATATGGTCTTTTCGCAGATGTATGCTGTCTTTCACGATTCTATGAATTCGGTCGTGAGATAGGGTTACATATTTTTTGCCGCTCTTGGGAGCGCTCCCGTCCAAAGTGAGAAAAATATATGTCTTTTTGTAACCGGGATACGTCTTTTCAACTATGTCGACATATCTATCAAGCTGCTCATCGCTCTCTGCGGCATGTAGTTTGTTTTCCACCACCGCAATGATGTTATTTTGCGGTGATATAGCAAAGATGTCTATGTTTCGCCATTCCCTGTGAACCTGTAAATCCGAAAACTCCGCGCCGATAATGTCAGCAATTTGCGGACACTGGCTATCCTTGATATTACGATTCTCCTTCAGCACTTCAAGCAATATGTTCTTAAACAAGCTGTCGCCCAAACCATGATGGGAGATTGGGTTAATCAGCCATGCCAGAACATTTGAGTGCCTTATTTCAAAATCCGAAACGCCCAAGATTTTTAGCGGATTAAATGCGCTAAGAAGTTTTTCCAGTTCTGCCAAATCAGGATTGTTCACGGCAAATGCAAGAACGGATTCTATCGCCTTGTCTGCATCTTCCATCCCGTTATCCTCAAAATTACACTCAGCATTTTGCACGATTTCAGTGCTGCGGCCACTCATACGCAACCCTCCATTTTCAAATTGTAACTACCGAAATCTATCATATCACCTGTTCCAACTTTCATCAAGGTTTGCCTCCAATCGTGTTTGCATCGGTGAATTGCCTCCGCCATGATCGTCAACTGTCAGATTCCAATACTCCCTTGATCAGATTTTCCATACCATCCATGTCTGCGGATTTTACCCAATTTTGTACGTTGAGTATATGCCATGATACACACACGCCTCGCCTTCTCCTGCTGTATTTATTATACTTGAACAATTGTCCTGTTTTTGGTACAATAGGCGCGATATAATTAAAAAGGTGGTTGCAGTGGCGAAAGGAAAAATCATCTACGTTCTTGACATTCTGAAAAATACCGACGAGGAACATGCCTTGACTATTGCTGAAATCGGTGATAAACTACGGCTCTACGGCATTGAAGCGGAGCGCAAATCGATTAGCAGTGATATACAGACACTGATTGACTGCGGCTATGCGGTTATATCGGCAGGGAAAAGGGAGGGTTACTACCTTGCCGACCGGGATTTTGACGATTACGAGCTCATTATGATGTATGCCGCCGTTTCACGGGCAAAGTTCATTACCGATAAGGACGGCAAGGCATTATTGAAAAAGTTAAGAAAAATAGCTCCGCCCGGTATGGGGAAGATATTGAATGAAACGGTGGCGGACGGTGCGATTAAGACCGACAACATAGTGGCGAAGTATGCTATCGACATGATAATCCGCGCCATAAAGGACAACAGAAAACTAAGTTTCAGATATTATGAATACGGCACGGACGCTGTAAAACGCCTACGGCGTGATGGCCACACCTACATAGTGAGCCCCTTTTATATTGTTTGGGTTGGGGAGGAGTTGCTGTTAATCGCCAATCCCGACAGCCATAGCAACCTGACACATTTTAAAGTTGCCATGCTGACAAGCGTTGAAATATCAGACAAGCCACGTAAACGCCGCAGCGAAATTGCGGAATTCACCGGCCGCTTTGATTTAGGGAAATATGTGCGCGAAAGAGTTAATATGTACTCCGGCGACGCCATTCAATTTACGTTGCGCTGCCACAGCAGCATAGTTTCCGAGCTTATCAGCACATTCGGCCATAACGCGGTATCGCGGAGCTCCGACGGCGATTGGCTGGCAATAACGGTGCGGGTCGCCGACAACGAGGGTATATACCGTTTTGTCATGCAATATGGGGATAGTATTGAGATATTGACGCCAGTGGCCGCTAGGGAGGCAGTAAAAGGCAAATTAGCCGCTGCGCTTGCGCTTTATGAAATTTAATAATCTTTGGAGG
>Ga0099364_10008229_pt1 | contig 14708 bp, 10 predicted proteins | sample TergutTh196P3_FD_73070 | JGI IMG/M metagenome (GOLD analysis project Ga0099364, IMG submission 73070) | Microcerotermes parvus P3 segment gut microbial communities from Pointe-Noire, Republic of the Congo - Th196 P3 | ecosystem: Host-associated > Arthropoda: Insects > Digestive system > Gut ... | reverse complement strand
TTTCCCGCAATAATTCATGTGAATTGTGGGATTTACAGGAAAAAATTTAACACTGTGTGGGAAGTTGCCGATTAATTAAAATGTTTCTTCAACTATCAGCAAAAGTTGTTGCTATCGATAGTTGATTTTGAGCGAAACGCAGGCTGGGCGTCGCCTCACTGCGAATTAGCGATTGTGGCCGAAAGATGGCCGCCGTAAACAGATATCCGGGTAATTTTATTGCAGTTATAGACCAGGATTCGCAATGATTGGTGGAGATTCAAAAATTGTCAACTACTTCTCTATTCCTTCATTCCAAAAATTACCAAACAAATGGTTCACGGCGGTTTTTGCCGACAACTGAAATCTGAAAACCAGCCGCCGCGCGGCGGCTCTTTTGTAAAAGGAAAATCAATGAACGACATCAAAATAGGCGTTAAATTGATATCTGCGTTTTTATTTGTTGCCGTTTTAACGGGCATCCTGGGCATTTACCTGTTCATAAGTCTGGATAGCGTCCATACTCGCGGCAAAACGTTGTACGAACAGGGAGCGGTTCCCATGGGCTTGCTGGTAAAAACCGCCGAACAGTCGCAGGAAATGTTTATACAGGCGCGTAATTGGCGGCTTTCAAAAACGGAAGCGGGACGCATAGACGCCATGAGGAATTTCGAAGCGGCGCACAGTGAAGTGAAAAGTACTTTGAGCCGGCAGATAGAACTTGCCGTTACCGAGGAAGGAAGGAAAGTACTCCGTGACATGTCGGCGGCGGCCGACAAATATAGCGTCGCGTTCAATGATTTCTCGAGAACCGCTAAAGACTTTTGCCCAAACTCAGGGATGAATATGGATGATTTCCCGAATACGTTGGAAACTGCGGCGAACGAACTTATCACGTTGAAAAACGCGGCAGTAGAACTCAGAACCAGTATAATCGCCCGGCTTGACGGCGAGAATGACTCGACGGCATCCACTGCAGGCAGGATAGCAATTATCGGCATTATCGCGGCCATATTGATTTCCTTCGGCGCCGGTTTGTATCTCACTTTTTCAATCACCGGACCTTTAAGGGATGTTGTCAGCGAGCTTTCCAGAATGGAAAACGGCGACATGACCGTAAAATCAGACATGGTTCGCGGCGACGAGCTTGGAATACTGATAAAGGCGCTTGACAACCTCGCTTTGAAGTTCCGGACCATTTTGAGGGAGATGCTTACGGATTCCAATACTTTGGCAGGCGCGGCCGAAGAGCTTTCCGCGGTCAGCAGGCAATTGGCAAGCGGCTCCGAACAAAGCGTAGTCCAGAGTATGACCGTCGCAAGCACTACCGAGCAAATGGCGGTGAATATAAACGCAATGGCAAGCGGCGCTGAAGAAGCCTCCGTGAACGCAAACGAGGTGGCGGGAGCGGCGGAAGAAATGTCCGTCAACATGAACACCGTAGCTTCCGCAATAGAAGAAATGAGCGCGAGTATCAATGAAATAGCCGGCAATGCCGGCGAGGCCAACAAGGTGGCGCACCAGGCCACAATAAAATCTCAGGACGCAACCGCCGTAATGAGTAAATTAGGAACAGCCGCCAGGGAAATAGGACAGGTAACGGATGTCATCAAGAAGATAGCGGACAAAACCAATCTGCTTGCCCTGAATGCCACCATAGAGGCGGCAAGCGCGGGCGAAGCAGGAAAGGGCTTTGCGGTCGTGGCAGGCGAGATTAAGGAACTTGCCAACCAGAGCGCTCAAAGCGCGGACGATATAGCGCGGCGCATTGAAGGCATACAGGAAGGCACTAATAATGCCGTGACGGCGATAAGCGATATTGCCGATATTATCGTCATAATCAACCAAAGCGTCGAGGCAATTGCCAGCCATGCCGACCAGCAAACGAGGGCGAGCAACGAGATAGCCAGCAACGTTGCGCAGGCCAATCTTGGCGCGCAAAGGGTTGCGAACGCGATAGGCGAGGTTGCTAAAGGCGGGTTGGATATTGCCCGTAACGCGGCCGAGGCGGCAAGGGGCGCGGCCAATGTCAGCCAGAATGTGACTGGAATCAGTCAGGTCGCGCAAGAGAGCGCAACGGAAGCTAAGGAAGTGAGCGAGAACGCAAACGATTTATCCAGAGTTGCGGGTCACCTGAGAGACGCTGTCGGCCAATTCAGAGTGTAGCGGAGCCGCCTCACGGCAGAGGGCGCGATAAATCGCGCCCTCCGCCGTGAACCATTTTGGGGGTATCTTTCAGGGGGTAACTTGGGGGTAACTTCCAGAATGTAGTTATAAGTAAATGGCTTTTTAATCCAAACTAGCCACTAAAGTTATAGTAATTGCATAAACCTCCGGGAGTGTCCGCCTGTATGCAGAGGCAGGCACTCCCGGAAGTTATTAAATTTACATCAACTTTTTCATTATCTCATCAAGCTCACCGATAAGCGCGTCCGCCTTTTCTCTGGTCCCTTCTTCCGCCTCTTTCAAAACCTGTTCAAGATCACCGGCGAGCTTAAAGATTTTCGTAATCCGCAAATTGCCGCTGGCGCCCTTAATCGAATGCGCCATCTTTGCCGCAGATGAAAAATCCTGCACCGCAATGTTTTCCTTCAACAACCCGATTTCTTTCGGCAGGGTTTCAATATATTGGTTCATAAGTTTCTGGGCGACTGCGGGAGGCAGTTTCAGCCCTGAAACAATTTCATTAATAATTTCATCTCGCATATTTTTTTCTCTCGTCCGTCATAAATATCGGATAATTCAATCTGACATTATATCACACTCTTCAGAAAAACCGCTTAAAATAAACATTAGAGGAAATTGCAATTTCCTCATTTATAAAAGCGACAGCGGGTCAACGTCGACGTGAATTCGTTCAGTTGTGACGCGCAGTTTTTCCAAAGCAGCAAAGCCGTCTTCGAGAATCGGAGCGACCGGAACACCCGGATCGCTTTTCATCAGAATCTGTATCCGGCGCCGTCCGCGCAATTTTTCAATCGGCGCGTCGGCAGGACCGAGTATCCTCGGCTTCCTTTCGCCATTCTCACGCGAGGCGCGTTGTTTCATCGCAACCGCGACGGCGCCGGCCGCGCGCGCCGCCTTTTCTTCATCCGCGTCGCTGACAAGAATCTTCGTAAGTTTCTGAAACGGCGGATATCCCATCAGCTTGCGAAACTCTATTTCCTGATCGTAAAAACCGGCATAATCCTGACAACAGGCAAACCTCAGCGCGTAATGATCCGGATACCAGGATTGCAGGATTACGCGACCGGGCGCCGCGCCGCGCCCCGCGCGCCCCGCTACCTGCGTCAGCAGTTGAAACGTCCGTTCCGCCGCTCGAAAATCCGGAAAATTAAGCCCCGCGTCCGCCGACACCACGCCGACGAGCGTCACGGACGGAAAATCGTGTCCTTTCGCCAACATTTGCGTTCCAACAAGGACGTCTATATCGCGTTTTGAAAAAGCCGTCAGCGTGGAGCGAAGCACGCCGCGTTTTCGGGTCGTGTCGCGGTCAAGGCGCGCAATTCGCGCCGTCGGCAGCAATTCGCGCAGCAGGCTTTCGAGCTGTTCCGTACCGGCGCCCGCGTAATGAATATAGACGCCGCCGCACTCCTCGCATACGGAAGGGCTTGCGGCTTCCCTGCCGCAATAGTGACATATAAGGCGGTTGTTTTCCCTGTGATACGTCATGCTGACGCTGCAATCCGGGCAAAGGCAAACGTGTCCGCAACCGCGGCACAGCACCGTTCGCGCGAATCCTCGGCGGTTGAGCAGTACTATCGCCTGCTCTCCGCGCTCCATACAGGCTGACAGTTCCTCGCACAGCGGAAGCGATAAAACAACGTTCCTGCCCGCGCGCTGAAACTCTTCCGCCATGTTTACAATGCGCACTTCCGGCATCGGGCGCGCCTCCACCCTCTCCGGAATGTGAAAATAATTTCCCTGCCGCGCAGCATTATGGAAACTTTCAATCGACGGAGTTGCGGAACCGGTCACCAATATGCCGGGCGAACCGAGCAGGCGCCGCCACGCGACCTCGCGCGCGTGATAACATGGCGTTTCGTCCTGCTTGTATGAACCGTCCTGCTCCTCGTCGATTATTATCAATCGAAGCTCTTTCAGCGGCGCGAAAACCGCCGAGCGCGTACCTACTACGACTTTTGATTCCCCGTCGCGGATTTTCGTCCATTGATCGAAGCGCTCGCCGGGCGACATACCGCTGTGAAGCAGCGAAACCAGCCCCGGAAAACGCGAAACCACCTGCCGGCTCAAAAGCGGTGTAAGCCCGATTTCAGGTACGAGGAAAAGCGCGGTTCCGCCAAGCGCCAGAGCTTCGGCGATAAGACGCAGATAGACTTCCGTTTTACCGCTGCCGGTGACGCCATGCACCAGGAAACGCGCCGTTTCACCGCGCCTGATAAGTTCGGTGACGCGGTCTACAAGTTCCCGTTGATATGCCGTAAGAATGATGTTTTGTTTCGCGGTTGCGGACGCAAGTTCGACAGGCGCGCGGTCAATGCGCAAAGGCGCTATTTCGACCAGCCGTTTGGAAGCCAGCGCGTCGGCTGCGGACCGCGAGCAGCCCGCCGTTTTCAGAATTTCCTGCAACGGAACCGGTCCGGCGATATTCCCAAGAGCGTCGTACAGGCGCGCCTGCACAGCCGGGAGTTTATTCGCGCCGTCGAAAGTAAAAACGTCAATACGGCGAATGCCCAGAAATTCCTTCTCCCTGACTTTTGCCGTTTCAATAGTGGTCTCGACCTTAATCCATCCCGCCGCCGCCAGCGGTTCAAGCCGGCTTTCCACGCCTTTAACGCCGGTCCTTTTCGCAAGTTCGTCTACGGGAAGCGGACCGGCTTCGGCAAGAACGTCGAGCAGTACGGCTTCTCTTGTATTCAATCCCTGCGGACGCAATCCTCCTTGCAGCAACGTCGAGGCTTTCGGAGTGAGCGAAGCTAAACGCCCTCCGGAGACCTGCGACCCTGCGGGAAAGAGCGCGCGGAAGACTTCGCCGCAGGGGGCAAAATAATACTCCGCAACCCAGAGCGCCGTGCGAACAAGCTCCGGAGTAATGGAAGGAGTTTGCTCCAGAAGCTCTTCGACGGGCTTTAACCTTATTCCCTCCAGCGTTGCGCGTTCGGGAAAGCCCGTAACATACCCGGTGAGCAGTTTACGACCAAATGGAACCAATACGCGCATTCCGGGCGCGATTATCGCGCGCATTGACAACGGAACCGAATAGGCAAAGGTTTTACGGATTCCGACAGGAACCGCGACATCCACAAATTCAGGCATGTTAATCCTGTTCCAACCAGTACATTTGTCGGCTGTCTCCTCCACCTGTAAAATAAGGCTGAAACCGAGGTAATTACAAAACCTCAGGCTTCGCCATGAACGCGGTCGCCTCGCCCGCATTGTTAAGATAAAAGCGGGTGAAACCCGCGTTCCAACGTCCCGACAGGGACGTAACGTCTATAACCGCCGGTTTACACCGGCGGATAAAGCGGAAACCCTGTTAAGTTCTGAACATTCCAATGACTTCTTTCAGATCCTGAGACATTTTCTGAAGGTCTCTGGCGGTATTATTTACCTGGGCCGCGCTTTTTGTGCCTTCTTCCGCTACCTGATTCATAACGGCAACGCTTTTGCTGACATTGGTTGCGCCCTTTGCCGCCTCGCCCGCGTTTCTTGAAACATCGTTTGCGCCCCTGGCAACTTCGCCTATGGCGCCGGCCACCCGTTTTGCGCCGGAGCTTGCCTGGGCGACGTTATCGGCCATATCGTTGCTTGCCTTCGTTTGCTGGTCTACATGACCGACAATGGCATCAACGCTTTGGTTTATTTTATTAATGATATCTGAAACATCCTGTATTACGTTCACCGCGTTGCTCGTACCCTCCTGTATGCTTTCAATGCGGTGGGTAATGTCGTCGGCGCTTTTAGCCGACTGATTGGCGAGTTCCTTAATTTCGCCCGCTACAACCGCGAAACCCTTGCCGGCTTCGCCGGCGCTTGCAGCCTCAATGGTTGCGTTCAAAGCGAGAAGGTTGGTTTTATCCGCGATTTTTTTAATTACATCGTTAACCTGTCCGATTTCTTTAGCGGCGGCGCCCAGTTTGCTCATTACGGCGGTGGCGTTTTGCGCTTTCCTGGTGGCTTCGCCGGACACTTTGCTCGCGGTGCCCGCGTTGCCGGCAATTTGGCTGATGCTTGCGCTCATTTCCTTAATCGCGGAGGCTATGGTCTCCATGTTGACGGACATCTGTTCCGCCGCGCCGGCCACCTCGTTCGCGTTTACGGAGGCTTCTTCCGCGCCGCCTGCCATGGCGTTAATGTTTACGGTCATCTGTTCGGCGGCGCTCGCAACGCCGGCGCTTTGAGTTACCGTCTCCTCGCTTCCGCTTTCAAGTCTGCGGCTTATGGAGGAAAGCTCCTCGGAAACCGCGGACAGGTTGTCGACAGTTATCTTGGTTCTGCCAATGGAGCTTCGCAAATTTACCATGAGCTTGTCGAAAAATTCGACCAGATCGCCGATTTCATTTTTATTCCGTACGGTGAATTTTTTCCTTAAATCCGTTTTACCGTCCGCCACTATGGATTCAAGTGACTCGGCAGTCGACAATAGAGGGCGTATTACGCAAAAATGATTGAACGACAGGTTAAACAGGGCGATGACAAAAACCATCGCAAGAGCAATGGCGGAAAGCGCCTGGGCAATGTCAAGATGGCTCGCCGCCAGTTTCGTTGCCTCATCCGTTCTTTTATGAACCCTGTCCTGAAATTCATTCATGGGCGCCATTATTTTTCTTACTTCGTTTTGATAATCGTCGCTGAATACCAAACTTATGGCCAATTCCCTGTCAGGCGCGGCATTAACGGTATAATTGCCCCGCGCGTCCATAAAAACGCCCTTAACCGCGTTCATCGCCTGTATTTCCAATGCAACAAGCGCGTCCGAAAGACTGTTGGCTTCTACAACGAGCTTGTGTTCTTCATCGGTAATTCCGTACTCTTTCAGCAGGTCTATTAAAACATGTTTTTGTCCAGGAGCGATATACGCGTTTGCCGGTCTTGGCTCCTCTCCGCCACGCACAGCCAAAACCATGTTATATGCCTTCTCAGCCGATTCCCGCCCGGAAGCGGCATATATTCTCACCTGGCTGGTCAACTCCTCCGAGCTTTTCCTGAGTTCATCTACAAGCAAATTACTGTAAAAGCGATTGCTTGCCATTTTTTCAACCTCGACTGTTGTTTTACCAAGAAACCACAATGAAACAGCAGCCAGGATAATTACGCAAATTGTCAGAGCATTTATCAGCAAAGCCGTTCTTTTTATTGTCATTGTTTTTTCCTCTTTTTGGGTTGTAAGGCATTAAGACATATTTTACTATGTTTTTTACGTTATGCAACATCCGCCAACAAATATAAAAACATGTCAAGCCCGCTCTAACGAACAGTCGCAAGTTTCATCCGCCCGACGCGCTTAAAAAACGTTGCCTTTTCATGAAATTCCGGCGTAGAATAAACCCGGATATTTCATAAAAAACAAGAGGAAAATCACTATGTCCAATGTAAAGATCCTGTCAGGAGAAAACATACCGCTTGAAATGCACAAGGTGCGCATGGTTCAAAAACTAACGCTGCTGCCTGTTGAAAAACGTATGCAATGTATGCAGGAAGCCGGATTCAACACATTCCTGCTTAAAAACCGCGACGTGTTTCTCGACATGCTGACCGACAGCGGCGTCAACGCCATGAGCGAAAATCAGTACGCCGCAATGATGCAGGCCGACGACAGCTACGCGGGTTCCGAAACTTATTACCGCCTGGAAGCGGTGCTGCGCGACATATTCGGCATGGAATACTTTTTACCGGCGCATCAGGGACGAGCGTGTGAAAACATAATATCGCAGACGCTTGTAAGACCGGGAACGACGGCGCTGATGAATTATCATTTCACCACTACTAAGGCGCATATTACCCTTATGGGCGGCAGCGTTGAAGAAATCATCTGCGACGAAGGGCTGAAAATACAAAGCGACGCCCCATTCAAAGGCGACATAAATATCGCAAAGTTAAACGAAGCGATACGGCGGCTTGGGAAAGAAAAAATTGCCTTCATGCGAATAGAGGCGGGAACAAATCTCGTGGGCGGGCAGCCGGTATCAATGGGCAACATGCGCGAAGTATCGCGCATATGCCGGGAGAGCGGCGTTCCTCTTGTGTACGACGCAAGCCTTTTAGCCGACAATCTATACTTTATCAAGACGCGCGACGAAAAATACAGGGATGTCGACATCAAGGACATAACTCGTGAAATCTCATCGTTTATGGATATTGTATATTTTTCGGCGCGCAAGCTGGGGTCGGCGCGCGGCGGCGGGATTCTCGTTTCCGATAAAGCTCTGTTCCTGAAAATGCGGGAATTAGTGCCCTTGTTCGAAGGCTTTCTGACATACGGCGGCATGTCCGTGCGTGAAATGGAAGCGATGGCCGTCGGTCTTCAGGAAACGATGGATATTGACGTTATAAGCCAGACGCCGATTTTCGTAGAGGCGCTGTGCAACGAATTGACGGCAAAAGGCATTCCTGTCGTAACGCCTCCCGGCGGTCTGGGCTGCCATATTGACGCCGAGGAATTTTGCTCGCACATACCGCAGACGCAATACCGGGCAGGAGCATTGGCGTCCGCCGTTTATATTACGGGCGGCGTAAGGGGGATGGAGCGCGGCACATTGAGTGAACAGCGAAATGAAGACGGAAGCGAACGTCTGGCGGAAATGGAACTTTTGCGGCTTGCGATACCCAAGCGCGTATTTACGTTGTCGCAATTGAAATACGCAGCCGACCGCATTGGATGGTTATGGAACAACCGCCGCCTGATTGGCGGGCTTGAGTTTGTGGAAGAACCCAAAGTGCTTCGTTTCTTTTTCGGACGTCTGAAACCGGTCGGCAACTGGCCGGAAACGCTGGTCAGGCAGTTTCGCGGAGACTACGGCGAAAGCCTGTAATTATAGCCGCCTCACAGCGGCAGTGGCTGGTGGCTAGTTTAATAAAACTACCAGCCACCAGACACTGGAAGTAATAGGCGATTATATGGTCGGAGTGGGAACTCTCGTCAATGTTGCGACGATTTTAGTCGGCGGCGCGGCGGGGCTTGTTTTGAAAAAACATTTATCCGGACGGATTTCCGAAACCGTAACGCAGGGCGTCGGGCTTGCCATTATTATCATCGGCGTCAGCGGCGCCTTAAGCGCAGCCTTTAAGGTCGTTGACGGCGGCATTTCTTCCGACCATATACTTCTGATGATAATATCGCTTGCCGTCGGCGCTTTTATCGGCGAGCTGATAAAAATAGAGACCAGGCTCGACGCTTTTGCGGAATTTTGTAAAAGAAAATTTACAAAACACGGTGAGGAATCCTCTTTTACACAGGGTTTTGTCAGCGCGACATTGGTATTTTGCGTAGGTTCAATGGCTATCGTCGGATCGCTTGAAGACGGAATAAACGGAAACAGCGATATATTATTCGCCAAATCAGCACTGGATGGAATAACGGCAATGATTTTCGCGTCAACATTGGGAGTTGGCGTTCTTTTTTCGGCTGTCACCGTAGGCTTATACCAAGGCTTGATAACTATTCTTGCCATATCCGTAGCCGCTTTTGTAAGCGATACGGTCATTACTCAAATGTCGCTTATCGGCTCGGTGCTTATAATGAGCATAGGGGTTAATATGCTGCAGATCGCTAAAATAAAGACAGGCAACCTTCTGCCGGCAATATTTATTCCCATCTTCTATCATATAGCGCTATTGTTTATTTTCTAAATTTAAAGTCGATCGAAGAGTGTACGCCGCTCCTGTTTTAACCGCCAGCCGGCGTCGCCCGCATGATCGGCAATATCTTCAAGCACTTTTAAAATAGTTTGATTTTCGGGCGTCGTGCCGTTTTTCAGCAAGGGCAGAATCTCTAAAATGATTTCGTCAAACGTCGATGTTTTGTTTTCTCTTTCCATTCTTCGCAAATAACTTATCAGATAATATCTGATACGAAGCCTGACATCAATGCGAGTCGTGAATCTCAAGTCTTTTCTGATTGTAAATAATTCGGTTTCCTCGCTGTAATCGAAACTGCCCAGCAATATAGGAGTGAGGTCGGCATATTCCTTTTTCAACAGGTCGAGAAACCCTAATTCCAGTCCTTTAATTATAAGTTCATCATTGATCTGTTCCAAAGTCGCGCCGTTGTTTTTGGCGATAATTCCTTCAATGGTTTGCATTATTATTTCGACAATATCCATTCCCAGATTTGCCCGGAGAATGGCTTTCGGGTTGCGAACCTTGCGAAAATTTATGATTAGTTGTCCCGATAAAACGGTAAACGGATTTTGTCTCTTCTTGAAACTTGTCTGCCCGTTTTTTTGCGGAACGGCGCCTATGTACTCAAACCCGCAGCTTTCAGCCGTGTCAATAATTAAATGCCAGAATTCAGGATCCTTGTGCGCAAATACAAACGACAGCCATCGGTCGTATTTCAAAACTCTATACATTTCTTTTATGCTCTGCGCAATCAATTCATTGTATTCATCCTTGCTCTTTTGCCGTTCGCCGCCCTCAATTGCCTCCTGCCTGTAATCTTCTTCCGTTACTTCCAAATCAAGCCACGCGTTCCACATTGCCGATAAATCCAGGTATGGAATTTTCCTGCCGTAAGGCGGATCGGTATATATGTAATCAACGCTTTCCTTTGGCAGAAATTTCAGGCTTGCCGCCGTGCCTTTTCTAATTTGCGCGTTTGAAATGGTTTGGTCGTTGATATGGTTTTCCATTTCTTTTTTTGCAGCCAGCACCTTTTTGCAGCGAAGGTTAAAGTATTGCATTAAGTCAATTTCTTTTGGGTCAGGCGCAAGTCTATACCTATAGTATCGGAATGCTGAAGCGTCTCCGCCGCTAATGTTGTCTTCCGTTGCGCCTTTTGTTGTATGAAAAGTGAGGTTTATTTTGGTAACAAGACCCGAAAACATCAATAACAACGAATTCCTGATGTTTTCATTTTGCTGTTTCAAAATAATTGATTTTAATAATCCCAACTGCGCCAATTGTTTATCACTGAAAAGTTTCTCGACAGTTTCCACGTCCGAACCTTTGGGCAACGGCAACGGTTTTGGCTGCGGATATCTTTTAATTGCTTTACTGATTTCGTCTTCAGTTTTCGGTTCGTTTTTTATGTATTCGTCTTTTATATTTTCAATAGCTTCCATCAATTCTTTTCGATTCACAGGAGCTATTAACGACCGTACCAGAAAAACCGCCATCGGATTTATATCAATGTTTATTCCGCTGCGGTTGTTCATCAGGGCTTCAATGACAGTTACGCCGCTTCCTCCAAAAGGGTCAAGCACCAGGTCGCCCGGCTTGCTGAAGTTCTTTATGTATTCGGCAACAACATTCCACGCCTGTTTGGTAAAATATCCATGAACTCCAAAGTGCCGTTTTACGGATTGTTTTTTTACAGGCATTTCTTCCAATAAGGGGCGCGTCGCGTAATCAAAACCCGCGGGTTCCGCAATCTTGTTTGTGTTGTCGTAAGTAAAATTTTTACCAACCTGAAAACTGTCCGGCGAAAGGAACATTTTGAGTTTGTCCCAATAATGCTCAATTTCGTCAAGCGTAAATAAAAGTATCGGCGTATTGGTCAACTCCCTGCGATACAGCGAAAATTCCAGCCCGTTGCAGAGCGCGAAGTAAGTACTTCTGATTTCAGGATGAGTTGCGTAGCAATAAACCTGTTCGATATGATCGCTATCGTCTACGCGTTGATTTGGTGATTTTGCGTCCAATACCCATGCGTAGTTTTCCGCCACTTTCAGCAAATAGTCCGGAACAAGTTTTATTTCGCGTTTTTTGTTGCTGCCTATTTTAAGAAAAGGGTGTTTCAGCGTTTTGCTGCGAACAATGTTTTGTTGTTCGTAGCCAAGTTGTTTCAAAACGGGAAGTATTATGACTTCCCGAACGCTGTCTTCCTTGAAGTCGGGGTTTTGCGCAATTGTCCTGAAATCAAGATTTCCGAAAAGCTGCCGCTTAGTTATTGTCATTGGCTTATCTGCATCAGGAATCTCTTACCGTGTAACAATCGACTTATATTCCAATTTTCCATTCCCTGCCAGGTCGTAACAAAGAGATTTTCCCATCGGAGCAAGAAAACGTTCCGCTTCCTTGTTTAGGGATTCAACTCTTTCAATTATGGTCATATTTACAATTTCATCCTGAATTTTTAGACGTATGGCATGTATCTCTCTTACAGGTTCCAAAGCCTCCGCCATGTCAGGGTCATTAAAAATCCTGGGGTCATTCAGATAATCCCGTACTGTCTTCATAGATTTCCAAAACCTCCGATGGTTTGTAAATTCCTATTGCCCGGTAGCTTTCCCGCATATTGACTAAGCGTACACTTTCAATTGTCCAGGGACGCACAATATGTGCAAAATTCAGGCTCACGATAAAATCCAAACCGTTATACGTCGCCGTTGCAATATGGGCAGCATCCGTTATCCATGCGGGAGCGATTGCCCTCTCCTTGACATAAAGGGCTGCGAGTCGCTCTATTTCTTCGTTGACAGGGAGAATTACGACACCGTAATCAGAAACAAGAGACTGCATTCTTCCTCGCTTGTCCTGATTCGGGTCGTTGTTAATTTCCTTTGTAGCATAAGGTGATGTGTATGGCTCATATACCCCGGCCGTTATCAATTCAAAAATCCTGCGAACATGAACTTTATACTCAAGGTAGATCGGAGCTGTCCGTTCCTCGTAGTAAAAGCTGAACATCGTGGTCTCAAGATAGATTTTGGGCTTGTCAATTTGCATATCGCTCCGCCACAGTTCGTTCCCAGGCGCCTTTTTCATTTTCCATCAGAGTTGGATTAGCGTACTTTTTAAGGCACCCGAAAGCAGAACCTCTCTTTAAAACCGGCGTATTCACAATTTCATTTTGAACCGGCAAAACAATGATTTCCACTTTTGTGTTCCTCAACGACAAAGGGAGTTCTAAAAAGCTACTCAATTTTTCGCTGTCTATTGTTTGACGAATGTATTCCATATTAACTCTTGTACGGACGCCGTATATGATCGGCTCGCAATGCGGGACGCATCCGGTTTTTATGTGCCGTAATAACCGTGTAGCTGCGAGCGTTGACAGTTATTATCGCGTTATCCGCGTAAACGTACCAATTCTTGCCCTCGCGGGTGATTTCATCCGCCTGTTCGATTTTTAATTTACACCAGGACGCAAGGTCATCAGTTTCCAATTCAAGATTCCGTTTTATTCGTTCCACCCCTAAAACCGTCGTGTGGATTTTGTCGATATTTTTAAGCAGGTCATTCATTCGCCCATCACCCTTTTATAGTTTGACGAATGTATTCGATATTAACTCTTGTACGGACACCGTATGTGATCGGCTCGCCAGGCGAGCCGATCACATACGTATGAATTATCACAGCGCCTTTTTCAGCGGAGCGGCGAGCTCTTCCGATACCGTGACTGGAAGCTCTATCGTCCGGTAACAGCTGATCGTCATATAGACCTTCCCTTTTGCGTCAACAACTGAAATGTCGTATAAATCAGCGCCTTCAGCCGCCGCGCTGACTACCGCGTAGACGGCGCCTTTGGGTTGCGCCAGGATTTTCATCTCGCGCAAGCCGCCGGGAAGTCCCAACCGCGACTGCTCCGAAAGTCCGATCAGGCTTGCCGCCTGGAAGCAAAGCTCCGTCAAACGGGGCGCGGCAAAAAGCTGCCGGTTTTCAGGCTCGTGATTCGGCGGCAGGTTTTCGGCAAAACGCGCGACTACGCGGTTTTCAGCCCGCCACGCGCTGTCAATTACCTGATAAGCCGGTCCGTGGAAATAAACCTTGTAAATATCGGAAGCAAGGGCTTTTTCTGCGGCGTCAATAACAGGCGCGGCGCCTTTTTCCGCCCTGGGCGCTTTTGGCGCTTTAGCCGCCAGCCGCACGCGGCCAGTGAAATGCGTCGTCACTTCCGCTTCGTCCTGCCCGTGCAGCTTGCGCGAGCCGGTCAAACGGCAATCGGCAACTATGTCGTCGCCGTCAACCGCGTAGACCGCCTGTACCGTCACAACGCGCGGCTGATCCCGGTAAAACTTGAACGGCGCGAGGAAACTTACGTCTTCTATCGCCGCGACATGCAGACCGGGGAAAAGCAATCGGGCAGTTTCCGTCATAGCCTCAATGCCCATCACGCCTGGAAGCACCGGCACGTCGTCAATCCGGTGATCGTAAAGGAATGGCTGTTTTACGGGGTCAAGCTCCGTTTCGACAGTCAGGCCGTCGTATAGATTGAGTCCGATCACTTTACCGGCCATAACGCCTTCGGTTTTGACAGACTCTACGGCTAAACCGCCTTCGGCGTCGAAATCTTTCACCATAACGCCAAGTTTGCCGCCTATGACCAGTTCAGCGTCGGTTCCCGCCAGGAGTTCGCGTCGGGTGATCGGAATACCCGCTTCGGGCGAAAGCATGTCGATGCCCGCCTGCTTCATGATAGCGGGAATCGAGCCGCGCGCCGCCATGCCGATGCCGCTCCACGCAGTCCAGTCGATGGCAAGACCGCGCGTCTCAGGCCGCGAAGTACGGAAATTTGAAACGCATTTGCACAAAAGATCGTTCGCGGCGCTGTAGTCCGTCTGTCCGGCATTGCCGAAACGTCCGGCAACCGAACTGAATACCACCGC
>Ga0099364_10008228_pt1 | contig 14708 bp, 13 predicted proteins | sample TergutTh196P3_FD_73070 | JGI IMG/M metagenome (GOLD analysis project Ga0099364, IMG submission 73070) | Microcerotermes parvus P3 segment gut microbial communities from Pointe-Noire, Republic of the Congo - Th196 P3 | ecosystem: Host-associated > Arthropoda: Insects > Digestive system > Gut ... | reverse complement strand
CCAGCTCCCGCAGAATGTAATGCAGCTTCTGAGATAAAGACAGAAGCGGGCGGCAGAATGCCGCCCCTACGTTTTTGTCTTTTAGAGCCGTTGGCTCTTTTCTGTACAAATTTTTCGATATTAAATTTAGTTTTTACAGTATTTTATGTGCCTGAACTTTGTGCATGATTTTGAGAGGCGCTATAATTGTGCATTGCCTTTTACGCCACCGCCTCGCCTTTTTTGTAAACGCTTACCACGACGTTAGAGCTTAAACGATAAGCTATTCCGGCGGGGGTATCGCAATCCAGGACGATAAAATCCGCTTTTTTGCCCAGCTCAATGCTTCCGACATCGTGTTCCCTGCCTATCGCGCGGGCGGCGTTCAAAGTACACGCCTTGAGTGTTTCGTCCGGAGCCATATTCATTCCCAATATCCCAAGCATGAAAACGAACGGCATGGACTGGCAAAAGCACGAACCCGGATTGCAGTCGGTGGCTAAGGCAACCGTGACGCCGGAATCTATCATTTTTCTGGCTCTCGCGAAAGGCTTGCGCAGGCTGAGCGCCGTCGCCGGAAGAAGCACCGCGATGACGCCCGCCTTTGCCATGGCCGCTATTCCTTCATCCGAAGCCGCAAGCAAGTGTTCGGCGGAAACAGCCCCGACTTCAGCCGCGAGGGACGCGCCGCCGAGGGAATGTACCTCGTCAGCGTGAACTTTAAGCTTAAATCCGGCCGCAGCCGCGGCGTTAAGCATTTTGCGGCTCTGATCGACGGAAAAGACTCCTTCCTCGCAGAAAACATCAAAAAATTTGGCAATTTTCTGAGATTTAACGGCTTTTATCATTTCGTTGATAATCACGCCCACATACTCGTCGGGATTGTTCTTATATTCAACCGGAACGGCATGAGCCCCCATGAAAGTCGGAACTATATCTATGGGCATTTCGCGCCCTACTCTCTCGATCGCGCGCAGCATTTTAAGCTCAAGCTCCGTGTCAAGCCCATACCCGCTCTTCACCTCAAGCGTGGTGGTCCCGTTTATAAGCATTTGGTTGATGCGAATCGAGGATATCGTGAACAGATCTTCCTCGGAGAGGGATTCCACGCTGCGCACCGATGAGAGGATGCCTCCGCCCGCTTTAAGGATATCGAGGTATTCTTTCCCTTCCAGACGCATATTGAACTCATTTTCACGGGTGGCGCCAAAGCACGAGTGAGTGTGCGGGTCAACAAATCCGGGGATTACGGTGGCTCCCCCGAGGTCTATTTCCTGAAGGTCATCCAACAGTAAACGCTGCCTGTTGTCCATCTCTCCGACGGAAATTATCTTTCCGTTCTCAACCAGGATATATCCTTTCTGATATACCGTCACATTGCCCTGAAATGTCGGAGTATAAATACGGGCGTTAAAAAACAGTTTTCTGATCATCGTCAATCCAACCTTCCTATTACAGATTCAACAGCATTGAGAAATTCTTCTCCGATTAAAACCGAATACATTTTCATGATAAGCGGATGCAGATATTCATCCCTTTCAAGGAAATGTATATGTTTACGTATAAATTGATAGGCGGCGTAGGTTCCGTCCCCCGGCCTTAAATTTTTTGTAAAATCAAGCGCCTGCGCTCCCATCAGAAATTCCATCGTCAGAACTTTACGGGTATTATCAAGTATCGTGGCGGCTTTTCTGGCCGAATATCCCCCCATGGATACATGGTCTTCCTGATTTCCCGAGGTGGGGATGGAATCAACGCAGGATGGATGAGCGAGCACCTTATTTTCGGAAACTATGGCTGCGGAAGTATAATGAGGGATCATATACCCGTTGTTAAGGCCGCTGTCAGGGATAAGGAAAGGTGGTAAGCCAGAAAGACGGTTGTCAACAAGCCTTGCCTGACGCCGTTCGGATATATTGGCGATTTCAGCCATGGCGATACCGAAGAAATCCATGGCCAATGCAATCGGCTGGCCATGAAAGTTCCCTCCGCTCAACGCTTCTCTGTCATCGGGAAAAATAAGGGGATTATCCGTTACGGAGTTGATTTCCGTCTCGACATTTGAATGGATGAAATCGAACGCGTCACGGCTCGCCCCGTGAACCTGCGGGACACAGCGCAGAGAATAAGCGTCCTGAACGCGGTCATGTTTGAAGTTTTCTACTATTTGGCTGTTGTTCATTATCCGCCTCATATTTGACGCGACGTTACCCTGCCCTTTGAACGGGCGAAGCGCGTGGGTGCGCGGGTCAAACGCGTAAGGGACTCCGTGCATCGCTTCAATCGACATCGAAGCCGCAATATCCGCAAGTTTTGCAAGCTTGATTCCGTCTACGACGCAAAGTGCGGCTATCGCCGTCATTACCGCCGTCCCGTTATTAAGCGCCAATCCTTCCTTTGCTACGAGCTTTACAGGCTTCAGCCCGGCAGCGGAGAGGGCTTCGCCGGCATCCATCTCACGTCCTTTATAACGAACGTTCCCAACCCCGAGAAGCGCAATGGCAAGGTGAGAAAGAGGGCAAAGGTCACCGCTCGCGCCGACTGAACCCTGGCATGGTATCACCGGATGGATTTCCGCATTCAGAAGATCAATAAGCCCCTGCAATGTATTTAAGCTTATGCCGGAAAATCCGCGCGACAAAGTATTTATACGCAGAAGCATCACAGCCCGGGTTATCTCTTCCGAATAAGGTTCTCCCACCCCGCAGGCGTGGCTCAGCAAAAGATTTTCCTGGAGTTTTCGCCTGTCCCGCGGAGATATTTTTACGGAGGCAAGCTGCCCGAATCCGGTCGTTATCCCGTAAACGATATCGTCCGACCTGCTCCATTCATCCACGACCGAAGCGGCTTTTTCCACCGCTGCCGCCGCGATTTCACTGAGCTCAGTTTTTGCGCGGGCGCGCACAACTTTGATCATGTCGCCGAGGGTCAATGACTGTCCGTCAAGAATTACCGCATTTGCCGCAGCCAATAAAATCACAGTCCTTTCTCAAGGGATTAAGTTTTTTTAATTTGGATTTCTTTATTAAAACATATTATACTATTATTATAAATATGATGGTTTATCCAAAACGCACAGGCGGCTTGAAAAAACGCCGCCTGTGTTCTTTGTTCGATTTACGTCAATTTTGCGCATTATTCCAGAACTATCCTGCTCTTCTTATTGGCTTTCCAAACGTGGAGCCCAAGGGCGACTCCTATTACCCCGTAAACCATGAAAGTCCTGAAATATTCGCCCAAATTTGCGTCGCCAAACAGGGACTGCCCTATTTCCGGCGACATTATGAACATCGCGTTGAAAAGTATCGTGCCGAATATGGCGTTTTTCACGCTTGCCCTTGAAGTGGAAGCGCCGCCCACAAGCAGCGCCGCAACGGAAAACATCCCTATCTGCGTATGAGCGCTGTAAGTGCTCAGCGTACCCATGCTCTGAAGAAATATCAACTGTCCCCATGCCGCGAGAACGGTTGAGATCATAGTGGCTATTATCCTCGTCCTGTCAACGTTTATGCCCGACACTTCCGCTATATGCTGGCTTTGCCCGACCGAACGGAAATCCTGCCCTAACTTCGTCTTCATTATCAGCTCCGTAAATATACACAAGCCTATTATCAAAAAGGCCGTAACAACAGGCACAGTACGGACCCTCATCAGTACGGACCCTTCCGCGGTCATAGCATTGATCGCGATCCACGCGGGTATAACGCACATAAGGACGTTGAAACCAAAGGATACAGGATGGTTCTTATATCCCTGCCCCCTCTTTTTGTTCAGCCAGTATCCGATTATCAGCACCGCGAGCATCGCCAGCGATATTATGAGAAGGGCTTGGACAAACGGGATTTTGTATATATTTTCAAGGGAGTTTCTCAATCCGCCCTCCGCGACCGGCACGAGGTCAACTGTCATTCTTATGCCGATACCGTTGGGCATTATCATCGGATGAGTGGCCGGCACCGCTATTATTACCCCCACCACAAACAGGAATATGAACTGATAAATCCCGTTGGCAAAAAATCCCACGATAAGGCTCGCAATCATTTCCTGACCCCGTGTCTTGTTATAAAGCTTGCCCGTCAAATATCCGCATAAAGCGGCGAAAAAGAACGAGACCACAAAACAAAACAGAAGCCCGCTCATGCCGCCAAGCCCGTGATAACGCGCCAGCGCGATGGCAGCCTGGCCCGACATTGCCCCGATGACTATTCCAAAATTAAGCCCAAGCCCCGCTAAAACAGGGATTATCAGAGAAAGCACTAGAAAAGAGTTTCTGAATATCCTGTCGCATAACTCCGAAAGGAAGAAACTTATGGGTATGTCCTTGGAGACCACAAACCCAAGCAAAACAAACAGCACAAAGATTATCGTGACTATATTATCCAGCGCCCACGACATTGTTTCCTTAAAACTGAACAACTTGTTTCTTTCTCCGGCCGGCATATCCTCAGCCTCCCCTCTTGACCTGCGTCAGGGCATAAAGGATTATTCCGTTCTGTATTATCATCCTCATTACCTCCGACAGGTCGGTTCCCGCGAAAATTTCATTGGCGACCGGCAGCGCGGTCGTAAGAAGCCCCTGAAAGAGAAAGACCCCTATTATCACATTCAAAACGTTCGCCCGGGAAGCCGTGGCGCCGCCTATAAGGACCGCCGCGACGGCCGGGAACGCCATCATCAGGGGCGCGGTGTAAAGCTGGGCATATCCGAAACTCTGCGAGTATATTATTATTCCGATAGCCCCGAGCACCGTTGACAAAATATTAGCCCATATCCTGTAACGGTCTATGTTCAGCCCCGCTGCCTGAGCAAACTTCGGGTTTATGCCTCCCGCCGAGATCGCGATCCCCGTCTTCGACCTGAAAAACAGCCAGAGCAATACCGAAAAGAATCCAAAAATCAGGATCATCCCCGTCGGTATCGTTACTCCCCCTATGCTGAACGAAAGAAAATTATTCAATATCTGAGAACCCTCGACCGCGCCAAGCTGAATGGTCTCCCTCAGCCCCGTGCCCATAAACCATCCCATTTTGGGGTTCTTGAACGGGACCATGAGCCATGCAAGGCACATCAGCGCGGTCACGGAAAATCCGGTATACGTCGCGATGGTCATCTCCGAGCCCTTTACGGCGTTAAGCAGTTTACCGTAAACGTATCCAACGACAGCGGCGATAGGAATGGAAAAAATTATCGACGCGATCAACCATGAAACGCCCGTAAAATCAAACTCTATCGCGCATACCAGCGCGAACAGCCCGCACACTATACCTATGGGGAGAGCAAAATTAGGCCCGGTACCGGACTGTATCGAGGGCACCATCGCAAGGACGAGCACACCGTTCATCCCCGCGCGCCTGATGGTATCCGTCAAAAGAGTCTGGACGGAAATTCCGGTAAAATGAGCGCCCATTAAGGTAGTGATCCAGAACGCGGTTATTATCAGCGTGGGAAGCCCTACCTTGCCGGGAGATTTCAGGCGGTAAAAGTTATCAGCGCTTGTCCGGTCAGTCATTTGTACCTGCCCCCCTTGTGTCCGTATTTTCTTTTTTGTTTTCCGCCGCGCGGACGCGGCTTCCTGACATCATAAGCCCAAATTCGGCGTCGCTTGCGTCCGGCGAAAGGACTCCGGCCACGGTCCCATTGCATATGATTATTATCTTGTCGCAAATACTGCGCAGTTCCGCCAGCTCGGACGATGTCATGACAATCGTCATGCCGTATTCCTCATTAAGCCTGAACAGCAGGTCAAGTATAAGCTTCTTTGCCCCGACGTCTATTCCTCTTGTCGGTTCGGAGACGAAAAGAAACTGCGGTTTTTGAGTGAGGGCCCGCGCCACGCATACTTTCTGCTGATTGCCACCGCTCAGGCTGCCGGTATTTTGCAGGGGAGATTTGCAGCGTATATCAAGGTCCTTTATCATACGCTCCGCATGTTCCCTGATTTCATGATCGTTTTGAACGGTAAAGCCGGCAAATTTATGAAGGAATTTTTCATCCGTCTGTATGGCGGTGAACGCGATATTGAGCTCTATAGATTCATCCAGAAGGAGCCCCACTCCTTTTCTGTCCTCGCTCACAAAGGCTATCCCGGCAGCGATCGTGGAGCGGGGAGAATTCAGCGGCAGCGGCTTTCCATTGAAAAGGACTTCGCCTTTCGACGGGTAAGTCCCCATTATTCCGTTTGCTATCCCAAGCTTGCCCTGTCCTGCCAATCCGCCTATTCCTATAATTTCCCCTTTGCGTACTTCAAGGTCAATGCCCTTCACCACTTCGCCGGGCATCCCCACATGCAGGTTTTTGACGTTAAGCATTAACTCATCCGAGATCTTTCTTTTATCGGAATGTATCCTGTCTGAAGCGATGTTGCGCCCTATCATCAGCTGAGCTATCTCGATCACGTTCGTATCCCTGACGTCCTTGGTCGCCACAAGCCGCCCATCCCGCAAAACCGTTACCCGGTCGGCAACGTCGATTATCTCATCAAGCCTGTGGCTGATGAATATTATCCCTATTCCCAATTTGGAAAGCCTGCGTATGGCGTTAAGAAGGTTCTGCGCTTCCGATTCGGTCAGCACGGCGGTAGGTTCATCGAACACAAGGATCTTTAACCCGGTTTTGTCTATCTCGCGCGCTATCTCTATAAACTGTTTATGCCCCACGGGAAGCCCCGAGACCAAAGTGAACTCTTCTATTCCCATATCAAGCGTGTCAAGCGCTTTACGGGCATCGCCATTCATTTTTATCATGTCCAAAGCTTCAAGCCTGTTGCTGAGGGCTTTGGAAACCATATTAGGCGTTGTTATCTCCCTGTTGAGCTTTATGTTCTCGGTTATCGTAAATCCGGGGATCAGCATAAATTCCTGATGGACCATGCCTATTCCCTCATGCATGGCCTCAAAAGGAGATTTTATGGAAGCTTTTTCTCCGCTGATAAAGACATCTCCTTCATATCCTCCGGTAGTATGGATCACCGGCATACCAAAAAGCACATTCATAAGAGTTGATTTCCCCGCGCCGTTCTCACCGATAAGCGCATGGATCTCACCCGCGCGGACCTCAAAATTAATATTTTCCAATACTACGTTCCCGTGATAACTTTTTGACACGTTACTGAAACGAAGCAAAGTATTATCGCTCAAAATTTTCCCCCCTCGCGCAGTTTTTATATAAAAAAAGGGATGCGAACAAGGCATCCCTTTTTGCGTACTTCAAAAAATTCTTCTGTTCGGCGAATCCTTCCTTAAATTAGTAGGTAAGGAATCCCATGATGGTAAGCAGGAAATTTGGATGCGTCGTGCCGCCGTCAACAAAAGGCGCCATTGCCACATCAACTTTGGCATATTCCGAAAGGCTCTTGTTTAACAAGTCCATATCCAGAGTATCAAAGCTGGCTCCGGCGTCCATTTTCGCTATCGCGTATTCCGTGGCGCCGACGGTAAACATCATCGCAACCGGGACCGGCCATGTTGAAAGCCTGCCCTCAACACCTTTTTCCCTGACAATTTTTCTGGTTTCGTCAATAACGTGCTGCAAGCTGTCGGGGTTGTCTCTGTCAGCCACAATGCCAAGCGCCGTCGGAAATCCATGGAAAGGGGACGGGCAACATGGCTGCGGATAAATCGCGCCGAGATCCACCACGGACTTGATCAGCGGGATCTGCATCGCGCAGTTTGTCGCGAAAAACGCGGTGTCCTTGCCGTATCTTTCGACCATCTTCGGCACATCCTCAAGGATAAACTGCTGAGAGCCGGGAACTCCCGAATCGCCCGTCGGGTCCGGGGCTGTCGCGTCAACGAACTCGATCCCTAATTCGGCGCATCTCTCCTTCAGAAGCTCTCTTCTGCTTGAAAGAAGCGGTTGGGACATGTGGCGCGGGAAAGAATAGTGGACCAGCGTCTTTGCGCCCATTTTATGAGCTTGGACCGGTATTGTATTGCCCATTTCAGGGTTGTTAGGCTGTAACACAACGCTAGCGCGTCTGGCCGCGTCGGGCGGGTTCTCCTGAGTGGTGCAATATACTACAAAAACATCATCCCTTGTCTCCAACAGCTTATCGACCGCCGCATTGGTTCCCGGAACGGCCTGATTGATTACAAGAGCTTTAATGTCGGGGTCAGCGGCAAGCCGAGCCACTATGCTGACCATCTGCTCCTGCTCGGTCATGAAATTATCCGGCCAGGTGACGTGAACGATCCTGTTGCCATATTTAGCCACCATTCCCTGAGCTGAACGGTATTCTTCCTCATTTTGAGAGACCGTGTTGGTCACGATGGCAACCTTTCCCCCCGCGGCAAAAGCAACTCCACAGATACTCATAACCAAAACCAACGCTAAAAGAAAAACTAATACTCTTTTCATTATTATTACCTCCTTTTTTTCACGTTTTATGAAACTTTTTTAATTGTAATCAACTCAAGCCGCAATGTCAAATACGCCGCAAAAACCCAATCTCCAACCGACCCGCACCCCTCGCTGCTCACGGCATCCTCTTCCGGCAAATTTCGGAAGATGTCCTCTTCAAAACGAAAAAAAATAATTTCAGGCTAACGTTCTCTTCAATTTCTGCCGATATTAAACCCGGAAAGAGTTTTTTTTACGGAGTTTATTTTATTAAACAGGGGTGGTAATAATGCTTCGCTCTCTTTGGTCGAGCGCTTCGGGAATGATAGCTCAGCAGACGCATCTTGACGTGGTTGCGCATAACCTGGCAAACGTCAATACAACTGGATATAAACGGCAGAGAGCAGATTTTCATGATTTGCTTTATCAGATCAACCGTGAGGTAGGGACGCCCGTTGATCCCGCTTCACAGGTCCCCACGGGCGTTCAGGTCGGTTTGGGCACGCGTGTGGTCGGGACTTCTCGTATCATGAGCATAGGTAACCTTCAAGTCACCGATAACCCTCTCGACATTGCAATAGCAGGAGATCACGGTTATTTTCAGATAACGAGGCAGAATGGAGACCTCGCTTATACGCGCGCGGGCGCCTGGCAGGTGGATGGCGATGGACAGATAGTAAATCAGGACGGGCTTCTTTTGGAGCCTGCTATCGTAATTCCTGACAATACCGTTGAAATAATCATTCAACCGGACGGAAGGTTTTTCGTTCGTCTCAGCGGGGAGATAGAGCCTGTGGAAATAGGCCAGATAGAGCTTGCCCGCTTCGTGAACCCTGCGGGGCTTCGCGCTCTTGGAGGCTCCCTTTTTGAAGAGACCCCCGCAAGCGGGGCTCCCATAGTGGGAGCCCCGGGCGAGGACGGAATGTCCGAGGTGCGTCAGAGGATACTTGAAATGTCAAACGTGCAAATCGTTGAGGAAATGGTTGACATGATAATAGCTCAAAGGGCCTATGAGGCAAATTCAAAAACGCTGCAGACAGCGGATAACCTTTTGCAGACAGCGGTAGGATTGAAGCGGTAGTATTATGGATTCCTGCAAAGGTATCAAGGCGCGGAGAATTATTCCGCTCCTTTTTTTTATATCCGCCCTGCTGTTCACGGAGGTTGCCGCGGCTGCGTCCGGCGTATTGAACATAAGGATTCCGGGTAATGTGCGTACGGCTGCGAACACATTTACTCTTTCGGAAATAGCCGATATCGAAGGGCCGAGGGAAGCTTCGCGCATTGCGGGGATGCTGCGTTTTTCAGCGCCTGCTTCAAGGATCCTTCTGAGGGAAGATGTGATAAATGCCCTCCAAAAAAGCAGCATAACGGGCGTCAAGATAGAGTTGAGAATGCCTTCCGAAGTTTCGGTTGAAGTCGTCGGCAGCGCCACAGGCGCCGCAATAAGCGCGGAAATGGGATACAGCCTTTCCGAGGCGATAAAAAAATTATCAAATTGGAAATTTGATGTAGAAGTCTTCCCTCAGGGGCAAATACCCCGAGGGGTGTTGATAGACCCCGTGTCAATTACCCCCGGTTCAGCGACCGCAACCCTCAGATTCCGCGATGACAGAGGGAGAGAACAAACCGTGAACGTAAGGCTGGCATGGTATCAGCCTGCCATGATACTCAAGCGCTCCATGAGAAGAGGGGAGGTAATCCGGCCCGAGGATTTCGGGGAACGTTCCGTAAGAATAATAACTCCGAATATTTACGCGAGCTCTCCGGCGGAAGTAGTGGGAAAATCTTTGAACAAAGCCCAGCAGCAGGGAGAAATGATTTTGTTAAGTTCATTGGCAAATGTGCCGATAATACAAAAGGGAAAGATAATAATCCTCTTTGTCAACTCAGAAGGGATGATAATAGAATCCCAGGGGGAAGCTTTGCAGGACGGAGCTGTGGGCGACACGATAAGGGTTAGGAATCTTTCGAGCAGAAAAATTGTTTCCGGAATAATAAGAACTCCGGAGCGTGTGGAGGTGCTTAATAGATGAAGAAGAATTTAGTTCTGTTTGCAGTCTGTTTAGGATTTTTTATTGTTTTTGGCTCCGAATATGTTTTGGCGGCATCCTTGTGGAATGATAACACCAACTGGTTTGCCGACAGGCGTCCTTCAAGGATTGGGGATATAGTAAACGTGAGAGTTACTGAAAACACCAGGACAAGCGATGCGGGGAAAACAGACGTAAAAAAGGACGCTGCGTCGTCAGTCTCGGATGGAACCGGAATTCTCAGTTTTATACGCGCTTTTGGGGTTAATGCCTCCGCTCACAATAAAGGGGACGGAACCACCTCGCGCACTTATTCCGCATCGACCGTTATTTCATGTATGGTCACAGACGTCCTTCCAAACGGAAACTTGGTGATAGAGGGAACACGCGACCTCCAGACGAACGAAGAGACGCTGCAGCTCCAGCTTATAGGCGTTATCCGCCCGCAGGATGTGGACGCGCGCAATCAAATCAGAAGCGACCTTATAGCCAACGCCGAGATAGGGATAAAAGGCAGGGGCACGTTGTCCCGTCTGCAGAGGCCGGGAATACTGACACAGATACTTCAGGTCTTATTCTAATTCTATTATTGGAAAGGGTTGACTTGTTATGAAAAATAAATTTTTACTGCTTCTTACAGTTTTTATAGTTCTTTCCGTCAATGACGCGGCTTTCTCCGCCACTAGAAGAAACGCGGCCTCTTTGCCGATAAACCCGGAGGTGCGTATAAAAGACCTTGTGGATGTTGAAGGCGCCCGTTCAAACCAGCTTGTGGGAGTGGGGGTCGTGGTGGGGCTTCAGGGAACCGGGGATAAGGCTCAAATGACCGCTCAGATGATGGGAAATATGATGCAGCAGTTTGGTATGACCCTTGACCCCAGAGCGGTTTCCACAAAAAATGCTGCCGCGGTCACGATAACGGCTGATTTACCGTCTTATGTAAGAGAAGGGCAGCCCATAGATGTCATAGTCAACGCGATAGCGGATGCCAAGAGCCTTCAGGGAGGGACACTACTCCAAACTCCGCTTAGAGCTGCGGACGGAACGGTTTATGCGGTAGCTCAGGGGCCTGTTCTGGTAGGCGGGTACGCGGTGCAGGGAGCTGCCGCCAGCGTTGCAAGGAATATTCCCACTGTAGGAAGAATTCCGGGTGGAGGCATAGTTGAGCGCGGTGTTCCGACGGATTTTTCGATCGGAGGCCAGGTGGCTTTGCTCCTGCGTAATCCGGACTTTACCACAGCTCAGCGTATCGCTGACGTTATAAATTCCACATTCGGCGCGATAGCGGCTCCATCCGATGCGGGGCGTGTCCTTATGAACCTTCCGGGAGAATATAGGTCAGCGCCTTCGGCTTTTCTTGCGAAAATGGAAAAGCTTTCACTCAGGCCGGATTCAAAAGCCAGGATCGCTATAAATGAGCGCACCGGCACCGTCGTAATGGGCGGGGAAGTGAGAATAAGCTCCGTCGCGGTGGCTCATGGCGGGCTTACGGTAGCAGTCAGTGAAACTGCTGCCGTCGTTCAGCCCGAACCGTTCAGCCAAGGCGTTACGGCTGTTGAAACCAGGACAGATATACAGGTGGATGAAAATGGCGACCGCCAGTTGATTGCGCTACCGGCGACGACGACCGTCGGAGAGCTTGTAAACGCGCTTAACTCGATAGGAGCGAGCCCGAGGGATGTCATCGCGATACTTCAGGCCGTGAATCAGGCCGGAGCGTTGCACGGCGAGCTTATAAATATGTAAGGGGAATGATCATGACTATTGCGGATTATAATGTCAGGGCATTAAAAAATTCCGTCAGCCCCGAAATACACAAAACAAAGGAAGCTAAAGCGCTGAAGGAATCATGTCAGCAATTTGAGTCCATTTTCATCGCTGAAATATGGAAAAAAATGGGAACCCTGTCCCGCAAGATAAGCGGTAAGGAGGACAGAGACCGTCCTTTCGCTCAGATGGAGGACCTGGCTCTTGAGATGTCTGCCGAGGAACTTGCAAAGAGCGGCGGGGTAGGGCTTTGGAAGACATTATACGATGACCTGCTTCCGCAGCTTGAAACTGACCTGAATAAGAAAGAAGCAGCCCAAGCATACCGAAAGCAGCAGCTTTAATTCATAGCAAAAAAACGCGGGTGGCGCCCTTCAGGGAGTCACCCGCGTTTTTTTGCTTTTTTCTAACGCCTGCTAAAATCTGTGGTTTTTTCTTTTTCTGTTGGTATTGACTAATATGCCGTTGCGCCCTGAAGCCATAAGCGTGTCAATGCTCGCGAGCGTCTCTCCCGTTCCGAGCGCCACACATTCCATGGGGTTTTCAGCCACGAAACAATATATGCCGGTCTGGCGCGATATAAGCTCGGACAGCCCGTTCAATAACGCTCCTCCGCCCGTGAGGACTATCCCCCCGTCAATAATATCGGCGGAAAGCTCCGGAGGGGTCACCTCCAACACATTGCGGACTCCGTCAACCAACGTTTGGACAAGCTCCGATATAGCTTTATGTATCGCGCTGCTTGAGACTTCAATCTGACGCGGAAGCCCCTGTACAAGGTCGCGCCCTTTTATTATCATGCAGCTCTCATGTTCCGTTGAAGGCAAACAGGTGCCTATTTGGATTTTAAGATTTTCCGCCGTCTGGTCGCCGATAGCAAGGTTATATTCGCGGCGCATGTAACGCATTATGTTTTCATCGAATTTATCGCCGCCCACGCGAAGCGACTTTGATACGACAATGCCGCCCATTGATATGACGGCGACGTCCGTTGTCCCTCCGCCTATATCCACTATCATTTTCCCTTTGGGCTCCTCGACGTCCAGCCCCGCGCCTATTGCCGCTGCCATGGGTTCTTCTATGAGATAAGCCTCTTTTGCCCCAACTTCGACCGCGGCTTCAAGGACAGCTCGGCGCTCAACATCCGTTGCGCCTGACGGGACACAGATCATCACGCGGTTTTTAAAAAATCTTCTCCATCCCGTTATTATCCGTTTCATAAAATAGTGCAGCATCGCTTCGGTCATTGAGTAATCCGCTATAACGCCGTCCCTGAGCGGCCTTACGGATACGATATTGCCGGGGGTGCGCCCCACCATTCTCTTCGCTTCAAGCCCGACAGCAAGAACGTCTCCTCTGTCAATGTCAACAGCGACGACAGACGGTTCTCTTAAGACCACTCCGTGTCTTTTTTCAAATATAAGCACCGTTGCCGTGCCAAGGTCTATCCCAATATCTGTACCGAACATTTTTTTATTTAATTCCTCCTAAGGGATAACCTACTCGCCAGAGAAAAAGCCCGCTTGACGGGACAGTCATTCCCGATTCAATCCTGCTCATACCCGAAAGCAACTCGCGCACCCACTCGGGTGAAACTTCCCCTCGCCCCACGCGATCAAGGTTTCCAACTATTATTCTGACCATGTTATTAAGAAAAGCTTCCCCTCTGACCTGCAACATGGTCATTCTGCCAACACGTTTGCATGAAACGCGCAGAAGATTGCGCACAGAATTTTCAGGGCACTCAGCCGCTTTGCAGAAAGCGCGGAAGTCATGGCGGCCTGTCATCAAACGACAGGCGATCCTCACCTGATCTAAATCCCAATTATAACGGTTCCACCAGACAAAAGGGCGGACCGGCGCAAGACAGCTGCTGCCGTGATATATGAAGTAACGGTATTCCCGCCACAAAGCGGAACGTCTTGCGTCAAAAGACTCGTCCACATGCCAGGCGTCCATGACGCGAATATCATCGGGCAAATGAGCGTTCATTGCAAGTAAAAGTTTTCGCGTTTCCCAGATTTTCGCGGCGCGGAAAGACGCTACCTGGCCTATTGCGTGTACGCCCACATCCGTCCTTCCCGCGCCCGTGACCGAGCAATTTTCCCCAAGCTTTAAAAGCGATTCCTCAATGTGCTGCTGAACGCTTGCGGCATCGCTTTGTCTCTGCCATCCGGCATATTTTGTGCCAAGGTATGAAACTCGAACGGCATATTTTGATGACATATATTTTAACACCTTCCGCCATTAATTCAGAAAAGCTATTAAGGAAATCTTCTTTTTTAGATTTTTTTTTAAGCTGCCTGATCTGCTTTTCTTTTCTTATATTTACCATATTGTTTGGTTATGATCGGGAATAAGAAAGTGAACAAAGAGATCAACAGAAAGACAAAGCAGATGGGCCGGAGAAAAATGTCATAGCTTCCATGCGATATGGTGAGCGCGCGTCTGAAGTTCGATTCGACAATGGGTTCCAGGATGATCCCGAGCAAAACCGGCGCTACCGGAAATTTTGCTTTGTTAAAAATATATCCAATCACGCCCAGCACTAAAGCAACCTTCATGTTGAAATAGGATAAATTGGTTACGTAA
>Ga0099364_10008227_pt1 | contig 14712 bp, 8 predicted proteins | sample TergutTh196P3_FD_73070 | JGI IMG/M metagenome (GOLD analysis project Ga0099364, IMG submission 73070) | Microcerotermes parvus P3 segment gut microbial communities from Pointe-Noire, Republic of the Congo - Th196 P3 | ecosystem: Host-associated > Arthropoda: Insects > Digestive system > Gut ... | reverse complement strand
GTTATTGGCACAGGCGGAAAAGTAATTCAGGAAATTCAGGCTGTTACCGGTACAACAATCGTTATCGAAGAGGTAGAAAACAAAGGTATAGTAGATATTTTTGCAGAAAATCTTGACGCTATAGTTGCCGCTCGCAAGTGGGTCGAAAGTATTATTGAAGTTCCCGAAGTTGGAAAAATCTACAAAGGCAAAGTAAAATCGATAGTTGAGTTTGGCGCTTTTGTTGAAATACTTCCCGGAAAGGAAGGATTGTTGCATATTTCGGAGGTAGATTGGATACGTATTGATAACCTTGATGGAATTTTAAAAGATGGCGATGAGGTAGAGGTTAAACTTTTGGATGTAGACCAAAAAACCGGCAAGCTTCGTTTATCGCGCAGGGAGCTTTTAGAGAAACCTGAGGGTTATGTGGAACGTCCACCGCGTCCTCCTCGCGAACGAGGCGACAGAGATAGAGGTGATCGTGGCGGCTACAGAGGTGATCGCGGCGACCGCGGTGATCGTGGAGATCGTGGCGGCAGAGGCGATTATTATGGCGATAGAGGTGGCGACCGTAGAAGAGACGACCGCGGCAGACACGGCGATGATAGGCGTAGACGTTGAAAAACAGGTTTATACAACCGTTTTCTTCATCTGTCTGCATTTATGACAGTTCAAAATATCAGCCTCCGAGGGGCTGATATTTTGTTTAATGTAACCGTGCAGAATTTTTTTATTATACAAGCGATACATTTGACCGTCTCGCTTCATTTCTTCTGTATACGTATGCTACACCGTATTCCGTCGCATTTTCGCGCATAATATTATCGGGCATGTTAGAAAAATGATTTTCAACCTCATTCCACACACTCAAAATTATTTCATCAGCTTGTGTACGCAAATCGGATAAATTATTGTGAACGCGTATATTGTTTTTCTGGTTCACTTTTTTCGAATGATACGCATCCATTAGTTGTCCAAAACGCACTTTAACAACTGCAATTGTAGGGTTTGTAATTGGCGTCATCCCTTTTTTTAACCTTTCTGTTTCGCCGGCTATCAACAATTCGCCCCACTTTATCAGTTCTGCTTCGGTGTTCATTTCGGGAACCTTGCTGTCGTGTTCGTCAAGACCGTAGAATGTACGGTTGTTGGAATGTAATTCACCGCGAGCCACTGCCATATTCATCACCTGAATAAAATGTGAGATATAAAGTTTGGCTTTTTTAAAGATTGCCGGATATTCTCTACCCTTAGCAATACCGGTAGCGTAAGTGCTTTTGTATAAGCGCACTGAGGCTTCAAAATTGGGCAAAAGCGCCTGTACTCTATTAAATGTGCTTTGTGAAAAAGCAAGCTTGAAAGGAGGCATCTCCTTTCCCCTCTGATAAGCCTGTTTCAAGGCTTTTAGACGCGCTGCGTCTGTATTTGGGAGTCTTCTATAAGGCATTATTTTACTATAAAAATTTTACAAAAAAAAAACCTGCGAATATACATATTTTTTCAACACAAACAACATCATTCGTAAAATTTTTTGCTTTTTTTTTCATTTTTTTTTCACTTTTTTTTTTCAAAAAACAGTTAAATGATTATTATTCAGATTATTAAGCAATTTCAAAAAAAATCATTTTTTTTAGAAAAAAAGCAAAAAAAATGTTGAAAACTATTTTTTTTCATTTTTTTTTCAAAATTTTCAAATTTTTCTTTGTAGTTTAAAAAAAACTGCTTATCTTTGCGCCCGAATTTGGAGAGATGGGTGAGCGGTTTAAACCGGCAGTCTTGAAAACTGTTGTACCGTAAAGGTACCGGGGGTTCGAATCCCTCTCTCTCCGCTGGGAAAACCAATAATATAACCTGCATTATTCATAATAAAAAACTACTCCATGCACTACGCACAAAGAAAAAACGCTCCTTTATCTACCTCGGAGCGTTCATTTTATAGGGTCAATGTAAAAAATAGGTGGATGATTATGCTATTGCAGGAAATTCCATAGAATTCTATTTATGTTAATTCCCTACGGGAAATCAACGTTGGCGCGCATATCCGTTTCTATTGATGTTAATTTCCTAACGGAAAATATTCGTAAATTGCCCTCTGGGTCAATCAATAGAAAAACGGGAATAGTCGACACGCGGTTGCCCGTTAGGGCATTAACATCAATAAAAATGGCGACCCCGCGATGACGTTGATTTCCCGCTAGGGAATTAACAATCATTAGAATTATGAATAAAGCAGGTAAATAATTACTCCACCTATTTTTTACATTGAGCCGTAATTCCGCTCTTCATCTTGGTCGAATTTCAAATTCGACAGTTTTATGCGCGGCGGCATTGCAAATGCCGCCGAACGTCGCCAAACGTGGGACAAAACCTCATTTTTACCTCATTTCACAAAATCAACAAAAAAAAATTTGTTTATCAACTTGAAATTATTTATCTTTGCAAAAAATTAGAGTATAAAAAAATCGAAAATGGATAATAATATAAATGTAGTATCGCCAGCCACGTTTGACGAAATTAGAGCAATATTGCGTGAGACGGCAGAAAGACAAGCGGCTTCGAGCGCTGAATTTGACCGTCGGAGCACTGAGTTTGACCGTCGAATAAAAGAACAGGAAGCGCAGCGTATTAAATCAAACGCAGAGTTTGAGCGTTGGCGTCAAGAATCAAACGCAGCGTTTGAGCGTTTGCGTCAAGAAGCCGATCGTCGCAGCGCTGAAGCCGATCGTCGCAGCGCTGAAGCCGACCGTCGTAGCGCCGAAGTCGACCGTCAACTTGTCGAACTCAAAGCATCTCTTACCTTGACCGAAGATCTTGTCAAACGTACCAGCAAAGAAATTGGAGGCATTTCGACAACAATGGGTAAACAAGGCGAAGAGTTTTTTTACAATTCTTTCGATAGAGGCGATCATTATTTTTTCGACCAGATATTTGTCGATGTTTTGAAAAATCTTGAGGGTAAAATTCAGTCTGCCGAATATGACATTGTGTTGGTAAACTGTACTTCTACGTGTATTTTCGAAGTCAAAAGCAGGGCTCGCCTCTCCGATGTCAACGTCCTGCTTTCGCGTCCATCTTCCTATCGTATCAACTTTCCCCATTCAAGCGGTCATAAAATATATCTTGGCATGGCTTCCATGCTTTTTGAGGATGGCGTTGAAGATCTATGCATAAAGAACGGTATCGCTGTATTAAAACAAGTTGACGACTATTTCGTTGTAAATGAAAAACATGTTAAAGTTTTTTAAGAGTTTAGGAGTTATGCGAGATAAAATGTAAATAATATAATGTATTGACACTGTCAGCTGCTTCGCAGCCTGACAGGTCGAGAGACGACCGAACAGACCTGACAGTGTCGCAGACCTGTCAGTGTCAATGAATCAAAAATCAATGAATCAAAAATCAAAAATCGGAAATGGAAATGGAAATGGAAAATCAAAAATCAAAAATCAAAAATCAAAAATTGAGATTGCCCACCGGAATTCAGACGTTCGAAAAGATACGCAAAGAAGGTCGCGTTTATGTAGACAAGACGAAGTATCTTGTTGAAATCATAGACAATGTCAGCGTATGTTTTCTTGCTCGTCCGCGTCGTTTTGGCAAGTCTCTAACCGTTTCCACTTTTGAGGCGTTGTTTTCGGGGCGTAAGGACCTTTTTGAGGGTCTGTATGCCGAAGAGTTTTTCAACAGACCTGAGTTTACGCCGAGCCCGGTTATTAAGTTAGACATGAGCGAGATTGTAACAGATCACGGCATAGATGGTATCAGGGAATCTCTTGTTAACCAAATCCAAAACATAGCGCGCCAACACAATGTTTCGCTTCCTGACAGCAAATTGCCCGGTATCCTTTTTAATGAATTGATAAAAAACACATATTCAAAGCACAATCAAACTGTAGTTGTATTAGTAGATGAATATGACGCGCCGTATACCGATTTTGTCAACGATACTGATATGGCAAATAAAGTGCGTGGCGTTTTGCGAAATTTCTACAAACAGCTCAAAGCAAACGATGCAAAAATTCGGTTCATCTTTCTGACGGGTATTTCAAAATTTGCACGGTTTGGCGTTTTTTCTACGCTCAATAACATCACCGATATATCTTTGATGTCCGAATATGCCGGAATGTGTGGCTTAACTGAGGACGAAATTGTTCAGTATTTTCCTGATTACCTTGAAGATACGGCAAAAAAAATTGGCATTTCCACTGACGAGTTACTCGCTCGTATGCGACATTATTATAATGGTTTTTGTTTCGACGACGAGGTACAAACAAAACTTTACAATCCTTTTTCTACCTTGTCTTTTTTTACACACAAGAAATTTTCGAACTTTTGGATTCAAACCGGCAGGTCGAAAGTACTATCCGATTACATGAAATTTCGACATTTGACGGTAGAGCAGTTTCGCAATTTTTCTATTCCCGAAGATTTTGCAGAAAGTCCGGGCGATGTGGACACAACCACCCCCGAAGGTTTTCTTTATCAGTGTGGTTATTTGACGCTACGCGGTAGAATGGAAAACAGTTTTTTGTTGGATTACCCCAACACCGAGGTGCTAAATTCGATGTCGGCATTGGTGGCAGAAAATATTTTGCGCGATGTAGACGAAAGTTTTAGCATGTGTAGAACAGAACTGTTAGACGGTTTGCGGTCGGCAAATATTAAGAAAGTTGTAACTTCCTTCAATCGCATTTTAGCATCAATACCTTACGATGATTATGCCAAAAATGCCCAAAGAATCATTTCTTATCGTTATTATGAATTTGAAGATGATGATAATGAAGAAACAAAAATCATTGTGAACGAGGAAAATAGAGATGATGCTGATAAAAAATTTCAGGAGAGGATGTCCCGTGAATGGCTTTATCGCTCCAATATACTTTCTTTTCTGCAAGGCTGCGGCATCAGGGTACTTTCCGAAATGCACACTAATTTGGGGCGCTCGGATATGGTAATTTTCTACGGCGTCAAAACGTGGGTGATAGAGTTCAAAGTATCTTATAAGGAACTTAATCACGTTCCTGCCAAAAGAGCCGAGGCAGCCCTTCGTCAAATCGAAAAGAAAAATTACGCCGTCCCCTATCCCGATGCAATTTGCGTAGGAATAGCAATCGACGACGAAAAAAAGCAAATAACGAATTGGCGCCCTGACAGTGTCGCAGACCTGTCAGTGTCGAAAAATCAAAAATAACGTCAAAAATTGTAACCTTTTAATCAAAATTTCGTATAAATATAGTAGTAATCAAAAATCATGCACATAGCCAATCCCATATATGATGTAATTTTCAAGTACTTACTTGAAGACAATAAGGTAGCCAAACTCTTTCTTTCCGCTATTATTGGCGAAAAGATAGAGGAATTGGATTTCAGCGCTCAAGAGCACACGGTTGAAATAGAACATCCCGACAAAGAAAAACCATCGTTTACAGTTTGTCGATTCGATTTTACTGCTAAACTAAGAACGAACACCGGTTTCAAGACTATACGAATAGAACTTCAAAAAGCCAAGCTGCAAACAGACCTGATGCGCTTCAGGCGATATTTGGGCGTTCAGTATCAAGATTTTTACTGCATATATTTTATCGGATACGGCATGGATTTACCAAAACGTCCCGTTTTGAAAGTAGACTATACCGTAAAGGACGCTTATGACGACGAGATACTTTGCAACGCAGGTGAATTTGTATCAAGTCTGCACCACCGCTCGTGGATAGTACAGATAAACGAACTGAAGAAGAACAGACGAAACAAGCTTGAAGAGATATTGGCAGTGTTCGACCAAAGCGCAATAGTAGACCATCGACATATATTAAATATTGATGAAGAATCTTTTCCCGAAGAATACCGCGAGATTATTCGGCGTCTGCGCAAAGCAATGGAAGACCCCCAAAAAAGAAGAGAAATGGAATTAGAGGACGACATTATAAGCGAACTCAAAGATTTGGAGAGGCAAGTAAAAAAAAGAGACAAGACAATAGCCGAGCAGGGAAACACGATAGCCGAGCAGGGAAACACAATAGCCGAGCAGGGAAACACGATAGCCGAGCAGGGAATCACGATAGCCGAGCAGGGAAACACTATTGAAAACCTGCAAAACCAAATTAAAGAAATGCAGAGAATATTAGAATCAAAATAAAATCAAAAATCAAATAAAATCAAAAATAAGTAACCTTTTTATTTTTTTTACGTATAAAGAGTAATGAATAGAACATAATAATCGAAAATAATAAATATAATCAATCATAGATGAATAGAGTACGTCGCACATATAACATAATGTATCGGAAGTTACAAAAAAGCCCGACATTTTTCGGCGTGCTGTTATTTTTGATTTTTACTTTCTGTTTAAACAGCAACATTTTAGCAAAAACTAACGAAGACCCCGAGGTTAACACAACAGGCGGCATGTCGGTACAGTTCAGCGGTAGATGCATAGACGCTCCCTACCTATTAAACGATGAAGACGGCTCTGTTATCGATTTTAATGGATATTTTAGAAGCGGCGTTTCGCGACAGTTCAGCGGCATTGGATGCATAGCGGAACCTTATTTGTTGAATGATGAAGACGATGAAACAGGAGGCGTGGGCAGTTACAGAGGTGGCGTTTCCCGTCTCTATAGCGGCATTGATTGCGCAAGTGCAACGCTGACGCTGGAAGGCGAGGAGCCCATTGGCGGAATTTACAAAGGAGGTGAGGCGCCAATTGACGATGATGAATTTCCGACTGTATTTTGCGAATTAATGGACACTCCCCTTATAGGTGAATACATATCGTCAGAAAGTAGCGGCGGCAGTAGCCGGCATGGAGTCGTTTCGTGCGGATTTCCCGTATTGCTGCAACTGCCGGACGAAGAACCATCGGGCATGTTCAAGGGCAACGTCAGCAATCCTTTCTTTATTGGATGTCTCGAACAGCCGATAATTATTGACATTATTGAGCCATTGTATCAGAGCGGAAACTCAAACCTGTTCTTAGTAGGTTGTTCTCAGCAAAACCTTGATGGCAGTTCGATTTTTTCCGGAGCCGGTTCGAGTCTTGTATTTGTGCATTGCACCGGCGAATTGCAAATGGACGGCTCAGGTGGCTCAGCATACGGAGGCGATTCAAAACACTTGCTGACGTGCGATGTAGATGACCCTGACTATAACGATGAATTGGGATGTGCCTGTTTCAGTATATTAGAATCACTATCAGATGCAGGCAGCTTCTTCGCAGGCGGCAACAGTAGTCTTTTAGATGACAACTGTTCTGGCGAATATTCATTGGGCGATGAGCCTGCCGGAGGATATTATCGCGGCGGATTTAGCGAAGAACCGGCAGTAGAATGTTTCACCTCGCCGTGTTTAGACCTGCATACCGCAGAGATTACAACCAATGGCGTTATGCCGGTATGCGTTGGCGGAAGCATAACATTGGAAGCTGCGCGGGCTAATACATGGCAGTGGCAAAGAAATAATGGCGGCGTGTGGGAAGACATACCGGGAGCTACAGCTCAAACATTGACAGTAGGGCTTGGATTGGCGGCTGGAACCCATCTCTACCGCTACACCGGATGGGGAATGAACAGCGTTGAATGTGAAGACACCTCCGAGCCTTTCCCCGTAATATTTACTGTAGATATTGAAAAACCGGTTATTACCATCGATGGTTTCGAAGGCGAAGCAGAAGGCGTTATCTGTGCGGGCGGCGAAGTAGTATTACGCTCAACATCGGCGCACGAATATTTGTGGAGCAACGGAGCTGACGAACAAATAATCAAGGTAACAGGGGCAGGCGTATACACTGTTACCACCACAGACGTCAACGGATGCCAAGCGGATTCAGACCCGATAGAACTTATCGCTAAACCCAACCCTGCGCCAACAGTAAGCATACTGCCAAGCAGTACAATAGAAATATGCTATGGCAACGACGAAACTTTAGAGGCTTTTGTTTCCAGCGGTAGCGGCGCAGCAATAACAAATTGGAAATGGATAAACATAAGCGACGACATAGATGTCGGTAGCTCTCAAACGATGACTATTGCCGATGCAGAGGTTGAGCACGCAGGCATGTACACCGTGCGAATTACAGATGAAAACCGTTGCGTGGCTACAGCCGAACCGGTAGAAATAATAGTGCATCAGGTAACCCCCGAAATCACGGCGCCCGAAGGATTGATGATAATATGCTACGGCAAACCTATACATCTGTCGCTTGCGCCACACACAGACCCAATACAGTGGTACAAAGACGGACTGCCATTCGGCGTCGGCACAGAAATTGAAGTAACCGAAATAGGAGTATACTATGCCGTATTGTCTACCCTGGGTTGCGAATTCGAAGCCGAGCCGGTAACAGTTGTAGCAAACGATGGAGTGCTGCAAGCTGAAATAATACCGCCCCACGATTATATGATTGGCGATGCATACGCATTGTGTCCCGGAACTGAAATTATGCTTTTTGCAGGCGCAGCCGCAAAATACCTGTGGTCTACTGGCGCAACAGAGCAAATGATAACAGTAAACGAACCCGGAACCTACACCCTGACGGTAGAAGACGCCTTAGGATGCTCGCCGCCGTCAGTCAGTATAGAAATAGTATTGGCGACTGTAACCATTGAGCCTGAAATAACGCTCGGCATAGGAGAACAGTTAGCACTCTGCCCGGCAGGTACAGGACTGTCGCAAGTAACATTGAGTATTAACGACAAAAATGCAAGCTCCTTCCATCCCGATGTAATATTCCAATGGAACACGTTCGATGACTGGAACTTAGATAACACACAGCAGCATATTACCATAACAAACAACATGATGGTAACAAATAACTTGGAATCGTACACAGTATCAGCTACAATTTGGGACGTTAACGGTTGTGAACTGCCGGTAGAACAGGTATTATTAGAAGTAGTGTATCCTATAATCCCCATTCTGAATGCTCCCGATGTAATCTGCGGAACTACGCCCGCTCAATTGATGGTACAAGCCGATGACGGGGATTGGAACGCTACTTGGAGTTATGCATGGACATTAAACGGAGGCGCAATTGCCGGTGATAATGCGTCTATTGAAGTAACTTCTCCCGGAACGTATCAGGCAACAATCGTTACAGAAGAAGGCTGTCGCTTTACTTCGAATACCGAAACATTGACTTTGGTAGCAGAACCTACAAAGCCTGTTATCGTGGCAAGATTGAACGGTATGGAAATTGATTTGACATACGGTACAATCATAGAATGTCCTAATTTAGTGCCGGATATTGAATTTACAACAAACCCCGTTTACATCTCGCCTGTAAGGTATCGCTATTGGAACAACGAAACTGAATCCTCAGATGCGATTTATGCTACCGGCGAAGGCGAATATTTTGTAACTGTTGAGTATGAAAACTCATGTATGGCTACGTCCGACCGGATAACAATAGAATACTCCTCAAGCGTTGTATCGCTTACAACAGTAGACAACATAACCCAAATATGCAACGATGGCGCGGGCAGCCTCCTATTGACTGCCGAAGGCGCATTGCCAGACAGCGAATTCTTCTGGTATCGCAACGATGTATTAGTAGAAGAAGGTATAAATATATTAACTTACACTGCCACCGAAACCGGCACATATAGCGTGCGCGTAGTAGCTCCCAACGGTTGCGAGGAATTTCCCGCGCCGGTTGAGATAACATTCTTTGATGCAACGCTGCCCGTAATTACCCCCGAAGGTTCAACGCATATCTGCTCATACGAATCTGTAATGCTCGAGGCTACGCAAGATGCCACATTCCAATACAGATGGTCAAGGATATTTAATAGCAACGAATTTACCCTCTCCGGTACGGGTCATCGTATCTCGGCAAGCAGTCCGGGAACTTACATTGTAGAAGTTACTGACCGCTACGGATGCAATTTCAGCGCGCAATATGAGGTTACCAATAAACCTGTATTCATGCCCTTTGTTGATATACCCGATTTAGATGCACCTGTTATTTGCCAGGGCGAAATATTAGAATTTACTGTAGAAATATCTTCTACCGACTATGACGAGCCTTTTGATGGTTTCACATATTTGTGGACTTGTATATCTTCTCCGAGTTTGCCTTACCATGGTATTACAGACAGGAGCTTCACTTTCAACGACCCCGGCTTTTTCGGCAATATGACTTACTATGTTGAGGTAACCTCGCCAGATGGTTGTACATATACTTCGCCCGACATCAATATCAGGGTGGTATTAAGCCCGGGTGTTCCTCCAATAAGTATGGTAGGCGCTACCGGCGATTGTCCGTCTGCCTATCAAGGGCTGATTACTACCCAGTGGGATCAGTATACATACCAGTGGAGGTGGGTAAACAAGGAAACCGGCGAATGGGAAAATTATCCCGGCAATAATCTTCACTCCATAGTGCCTAACGTAAATACACAATACACCGTAACCGTAACTCAAGCGGGAACTAATTGCAGTAACACTTCAAATGTATTTGATTTGACTATCGTATCGGAAGCAGAAGTATACATAGTGCCGGGCGATGACCTTGACCTTTGCAAGTATGGCGGCGTTATCACTCTCGAAGCATTTGACAAGAACAACCGCGATGTAACCTTCATGTGGAGCACCGGTGAAACCTCAAAGACAATAAATGTAACAAATCAAGGTCCTGTCTGGGTATATGTCTACGACGAGGATGGCTGCGAGGTAATGAGCCGACCCGTTCAGGTTGAACGTGGCACTTCCATGTTGCCTCCTTCTATTAATTCCGGCGGCTTCCCCACAACGTTCTGTGATGGCGGTTCGGTAACTCTTTCCATGAGTACCCCTCCGTTACTTGGAACCTATGAATGGTTTAGAATAGAAGAAGACGGCACCCTCTTCTCTGAGGGAACCATGCCCACCTTAGTAGTTTCAACAACAGGCAGGTACGCATTGGAATTTTACGATGTAGTAAATGACTGTCGCCTATTGTCAAACCAAATACAAGTGACTGTCAATCCTTTGCCCTCGGCAGCCACAATAATGCCTTCGGGCGCCATCACAATTTGCGCCGGCGAAAATGTTACACTTACTGCCAACGAAGCTGAAGAAGGCGAGACCTTATCTTATAGATGGTCTGCCGATGCAAGCGGTACTAATAATACAAATACTTTTGTAACAAGCGCAATAGCATCGCATACAGTCACCGTAACCAACCAGTTTGGTTGTAGTTTAAGATCGGAGCCAACAGTAATCAGACAGTCCACAAATCGCGCTACGGCTCCTGATGTTGTACATCCTGAAGGCGCATGTTTAGGCGATGAAATAACGATATCGGTTGTTATAGACGATGACGACTATGCTATGGATATTTTATGGTGGAATGCTGCATCAGGTGGCGTAGTGATTGGAGAAGGCTATGAGTTTACAACTCCCGAGTTTACGACTAATGATACCTACAGAGTTTGGGTAACCGCAAGTTCAGATGACCTTTGCCAAAGTCCTCGCCGTTTGGTAGAAATAACCGTAGGCAACAGATTGGATGAATCAGACATCTACATTTCCACCACTGCTCCCAATCCGTTGTGTAACTTCTCTAATCGCATATCGTTGCAAGCTTATCCGGGTCCTGCCAGTCTTACTGGTCCTGGGGTTTTCACGGGCGAAGGCGTAATATTTGACGACGGCAACTTCTACTTTTTCCCACCGCATACCGATCCGGGCGTTCATGTTATAACATATACTTACAGCGACAAAGGCTGCTTAAGCACAGCCACCAAGGAATTTGATGTATTGCCTGCTCCGCAAGTCTTGTTCAACGACAATGCACGTATCGCCTGCATCCATGATGAAATAAACTTGTATGATTGGTTGAATGTAGAGCCGTCTGTAACTTATGAGTTCTTCCGCAACAATACAATTCTAATAGCAAACCCTGAAAATCTCGACTTAGAATCAATAGGCTTCAGTATAACCAGTTTAGGCGAACTTAAATTGCATATTCGCGCTACAAACGAAGTACCCTGTTCATCGGAATTAGAAGAGCTTATTTTAGAAGTAACAGATAGAATCCAAACCGAACCAATATATAGAATACCGAATAGATAATAATTGAGTAACTGAATAATTGAATAATTGAATAACTGAGTAACTGAAAATGAGTAATAGTAATGAACTGCGTAGTGATGCTTTAGGACAAAGTTTTTTTCAATGGAGCCAGCTGCGATAGGACATTTTATTTAGGTTTAAGGATATAGAGTTAAAATGAAACAGCAAAGGATATATATAGACACATCTGTTGTAGGTGGCTTTTTCGACAAGGCTTTTGAACATGAAACCCTTGAAATTAGAAACCCAAAAGAATTAAGAATGAAGAGTTAATAGTGAAGAATGAAGAATATATAATCGACAATCAAAAATCAAAAATGGATGCATCGGCTACTCCTGATGCTATATTGTCAATTTTGATGGAGGCAGTTCAAAGTCTAAAGGAATCATCTGTTGATATCGAACGTCGTCTAAAAAAATTGGAGGAGCAGTTAATAAATCAGTATGAGCGGTTGCCACAAGAACAAACGAGTTCAATGGATGGTCTACCTTATAGTTTTACTAACAGTCGCAGGATTAATCAATCCTTAAAGGAATTGGATGAGGACATGATGTCTGACCTTGAAAATGAAATAATCGAAAATCACTTTTATAACTCCTTTGAAAACGGACGCCGGAATTTTTTCGGGGTTGAATTTGATAGGATAATTTACAAAGGTAAAGGTTTAGCCAATAACGACATATTCGATATTGTTCTGATTAGCGATAGCAATAAAACAATAGGCATCGTTTTTGAGAAGAGTGAGGCTCGCCTAACCGACATTCCTGAAGTACAAAAAAAACCTGAATCATTTAAGGCTAATTATCCAATGTATCAAGGCTACAAGTTTTATCTTGGCATAGCTTCGCGGAAAGGTTTTAGTCCCGAATTGGAGTGTGCGTGTATTGAGCATGGCATCGCTATTTTAAAGCGTGTTGGATATATTGTTGAGATAAATGATGAGCATGTGAAGGAGTATTGAATGAAGAATGAAGAAAAATTGTATACATATGAATGATACATTGACACTGTCGGAAAACAAGACACTGTCAGCAGCTTCGCAGCCTGACAGGTCGTCGCCGCCACCGCACAACAACCGACCTGACAGCGTCGTAAGACCTGTCAGTGTCAAAAACGAAAAAAAGATATTGTACGAAAACAAGACACTGTCAGCAGCTTCGCAGCCTGACAGGTCGTCGCCGCTGCAATACGGTTATACATACCACATTTTCAATCGCGGTATCAACGGTACTAACTTGTTTCTATGCGAAAGGGACTATAAACACTTTTTAGATTTGTATGCTAAGTATGTTCATCCTATTGCCGACACTTATGCGTGGGTTTTATTAAAAAATCATTTTCACATCTTGATAAGAATCAAAGACCTGTCAGCCTGCGAAGCTGCTGACAATGTCAAAAAAGGGACTGGCAATAATATTGACACTGACAGGTCTACCGACGCTGTCAGGTCGATAGACGTAGACCTGTCAGCCTGCGAAGCTGCTGACAGTGTCAAAAAAGGTACTGGCAATACTATTGACACTGACAGGTCTACCGACGCTGTCAGGTCGGTAGACGTAGACCTGTCAGCCTGCGAAGCTGCTGACAGTGTCAAAAAAGGTACCGACAATACTAATATTGACACTGACAGGTCTATCGACGCTGTCAGGTCGGTAGACGTAGACCTGTCAGCCTGCGAAGCTGCTGACAGTGTCAAAAAAGGTACTGGCAATAATATTGACACTGACAGGTCTATCGACGCTGTCAGGTCGGTAAACGTAGACCTGTCAGGCTGCGAAGCTGCTGACAGTGTCAAAAAAGGTACACCATCGCGGCAATTCTCTCATCTTTTCAACGCTTATGCACGTTATTTCAACATAAAATACAGTCGTACCGGTGGTCTTTTCGAAACGCCTTTCAGACGAATTAAGATAGACACTGAAAAATACTTCCGTCGATTAGTGTATTATATCCATAATAATCCGGTAAAACATGGTTTTGCAGAACACATTCTAGATTGGGGATGGTCATCGTACTTGACCATCGTATCTGTGCAACCTACTCGATTGAGCCGTGAAACAGTATTAGCCCACATTGCAGGGGTTTCCCCACCCCCTAAAAAAAATTTTCCAGCAATATCAATGCTTTCCGACGATTGTTGAAAACTTTTTTTTGACCCGTCCTCTGAAACCCGCGCTATTAAAGGACTGATTTTTAAAAGTCGTTTGTAGTGCTCACCAACCCCTTGTTTTACAGAAAAATAGTGCCGACCTTTGCGGCATGTTTTTTAAGAGACAATACAGGACAAATCCAGCCACCGGAGAAGCATCGTATTACTACCGGCTAGCGGAGAACAATCGTAGCGCTGATGGCGGTATAGACCAAACAAGCATTATGGGTGTTGGTTTTATGGATGACGTTGATGATGATGAACGCAGCCGTATAACAGACTGCCTTAATTACCGTATTGCAGGCATTCAAACGCTTTTTGAAGACGAAAGCGAGACGGTGCGCAGTTACGTAGACAAACTGTACACCCGCTTGGTAAAGGAAAAGCGCATCGACCGCGTTCTTGATGCTCGCAAGCGTACGCCGGTGTGTGACTGGCAGCGTATTGACGTCAATAGCCTTGAAAATCGTGAGGTTCGCGAATTAGGCGCCGAATGGATGTGCTGGCAAACGCTACGCCGCTTGAAGAT
>Ga0099364_10008226_pt1 | contig 14712 bp, 11 predicted proteins | sample TergutTh196P3_FD_73070 | JGI IMG/M metagenome (GOLD analysis project Ga0099364, IMG submission 73070) | Microcerotermes parvus P3 segment gut microbial communities from Pointe-Noire, Republic of the Congo - Th196 P3 | ecosystem: Host-associated > Arthropoda: Insects > Digestive system > Gut ... | reverse complement strand
GCTCTAGTACCCCGCCATGCCTAAAACTGTGGATTCAATCTTTTTAGTTTTATTCGAGCGTCTTTGGTTGTAAATTGCCAGTCGACTCCCTTTTCCGATGCGTTGCGGGCATCCAGCCACGCCTTCACTTTTCGGCAAAACGTCTCCAAGTCGGCAATCCGCTCATCCAAACACTGGCACGACAACACACTCAATTCAATCTCCGCAGCATTCAGCCAACTGCCATGCTTCGGCGTATAATGAATCTCCAATCGACGAGCATACGCATGAGCCTGCTCCGCCGGAAATCGCTCCTACAACGAACCTATCTTATGCGCCCCAAAAAATGTTACAGTAGATTATCCATCACCAACACCACGATCTCCGCATCAGGAAAATCAATGTCTAGGGCGTGTTGACACTAACGGGAATTCGCGACAAATCACCTCAATACCCGCACTTTTCCGAGCATGTAAGGCGGCTTAAAACTGCCCATTTTCCCAAACTGATTACCCAAACAGCCCATTGTGTTAGTGTCAACACACCCTAGGTCTACCTGCCTCTTCGGGCGAATCCGCTTTTTTGCAGAATCCAGACCAAAATGGAAACGCTCTAGACTACTGCCCCTATTGTCATGAAGAATTGAGTGCGCAATGCGAGCATTTTTGCAAGAGTTGCAACGCTACTTTTTCCGCTACCGTTGTTGCCGACAAAGACGGATAAGTCCGTCAACTTGACTTGAGCAGACTTGATGGCTTTGAAGTTTATTATTTCAATGGATTCTAACATTATTTTTTGTCCTTTGTTTTGTAGTCGTTGTAAAACGCCTGAATACGCCGTCGATCAGTCTCGCTCACGTTTTGCGATAAAAGAACCGTCACCATCTCCTCTTCCGTCAAGCCGTATAAGTGAAATACCAATGCGTCGATCTCGTGCTCCAACTCGCTCGTGTTCGCCGAAGGGTTGTTCTTTTTTGCGGAAAGAATCTTATCGACAAGGGGGATAATTGATCTGACCTGCTCGGGTATTTTATCTAGTTTTGGTATAAGAAAAGTTTGAAACAATTCTTTTGAACCATATTGGTATTCTTCCGACGTGATCAAGGATAAGTAGAAAATAAACAATTTAGAATTCATTACAGACAGGACAACCTTTAAATTTTCAATTTTACCGCTCGTAAGCATAAAAATTGAATTATTGAAAAAGTATTCAGATTCCAAAAACGTAAAACGATACTCGCTGTTTACTGGTGTCCACACAACCTTCGGTCTGGAAAAATCTTTCCAATAGGCGATAGTATCTTGTGTTTCAAACCACTTGTTATTTGACTTTTTCCTTGAACCTCGATCACCCGTCTGTTTTAATCGGTCATAACCGAAACTCAATAGATGTTCTTTCACAGCCGGATATGTTTCGATGTCGATTTTCAATGCCGGAAACGTCGCTATCAGCCACAAATCTGCAAACTCGTATCCGTACCTTTTAATGTCCCTTCCGCGAAGGATCGGCTTAATAACTTCCGCGCTCTTCGGATCGGCAGCAATCAATTCCGCCCGCTTTGTGCTGTCAATAATAAAGGCGTCGTTAAAGCCGGTTTTAATACCATAGTTAATCTGTATGTCCCAATCCTTCAGCGGCACACCAACCGATTCGATTTTTGCTTTGATGCGCTGCTCCATCGGCGACATGATTACCCACGCAGAGCCGCAATCGTAAGATTGCGTTGAGTGATTCTGCTTCATCTCTTTCAATTCCTCAACATTTTGTATCATACGCGACACCGTTTGCCGACGATTCTCTCCCTTTGCAAAGAGCAATATGTTCACATCGACCGTCGCAGAATCGAAAATTTTCGTTCCTGTAAAGTCAAGCAACAAAAGAGGATTTGTCTTTTTCGCTAAGAATTTTCGCAACTTTTCGCCGTATCCAGCTCGCATCCACTTGTTTGAGGTAATAAAACAAAGATGCCTGCCGCCCGTGAGCACTTGCCAGCCGCGTTCGTAAAACAGGGCGTAAATATCACCCGTTCGTGCAAAAGTTTCATAACCGCAATTTTCGTATCGTTTTGCCAATTCACTGCTGTTATTTTGAAGTTGCACATACGGCGGATTTCCAATCACGACATCGAGTCCTTCATTCACACCGAACATCCATTCGGGATCGAACCAATCGGCGGCGGTGTTTTGGTCGTAAGGATTCCATTCGGCAATTTTTTCGGCAACGCTCTCCGTCCAGCCGGACTGCGATAACGCCGCCGCCAACTCTTTCCGTTTCTCTTCGTCTGCCTTTTGTAACTCTAATTTCTTCTTGCGAGTGTTCGCCGAAAAATATTTGTGCCGAATTTCTTTGAGTTCCGTTTCCAATTTTTTAACACCTTTCGAGTAAGACAAGTCCTTCTGCGCTGGGCGTTCGATTCCTACCAGTGTATCGGCGGCAACGAATTTCGTTTCCAGATTCGGCAGGGCGGTAATGCCAAAATTCTCTCTGGTTCCATCTTTTTCTTGTTCACAAATCAGCGAAATGAAAAACCGTAGTTTCGTAATCTGAACCGCTATCGGTTGGATGTCCACTCCGAACAGGCAATTTTCGATGATTTTCTTTTTCAATTCATAACGAGCCTCGTGGGATTTATCGGACGCAAAACGATTCACCATTGCGTTGAGAACGCCCATCGGAAATGCACCACTTCCACAAGCGGGATCGAGGATTTTGAGGCTTTGCCAATCATTTTCGGGATAAGAGGCTAATGATTGTTCGACCATGTAGTCCACGATTTCACGCGGCGTATAAAACGAACCGGTTTGTTTTCGGGCGGTCTCCCGCGTTTCAGGATTGTAAGCGGCAAGGAGATTTTCAAAAACGTTGCCAAGCAATTCGGGATCGAGGGCAATGTCTTCTTCAAGCGGCGTGTTTTCGGCAACCGTAAACTTGTAACGAGCAAGGATGTGGAACAAACCGCACACTTCGTATCTTTTATTTTTCGTACCGAAAGCCTCATTGAGGTCAACTTGTCTATTTTTGCCGAAAAACAACTCGTCCGGCAAAACCGCCCGTTGCCTGGGGTTGTCACTGAAACCGTCAATATATTCTACTTTGCCTGTCTCATTGGTACTTGTATCAAGACAATCGAAGAGTCCGCCATTGAGAAAGGGGATTGAGGCGAACAATTCTTTCGCTTCATTTTCACTGCACTTGAAAGAATCAGCGTAGCGGTATTGTGTCTTCACGCCGTAGGAGAAATTCTTGCCTTGGAATGTTCTTTCGTCGCGGAACTTTCGGTCTTCGATAATGCAGTTGAGCGTTCCGAAAAACAGATTTTGCAGTATTGCATTGTAATAACGATCTTTGCTTTTCAAATGAGAAGTGATAATTTTTTCGTCAAACAGGTTATCGTGAACGAGTTTTTTTTCCTTGATGAACCAGATGAAGATGATACGAGTAAGCAATCGAAGCAGGTTGACTTCGTCAACACCGCCGGGAAATCTCGCCTTGGTTTTTGCCCAGTGAAACCAGTAGGAAATTTCCTTGTAAAACTTTTTGTTAAGTTCTTTCGTATCAAGAACTTTTTGCCAGGCGTTGTCGAGTTCCACAAAATTCGTAACCGGATATTGCGTGCGAAGTTTCGGCAATGCCAAGTCGCAGAGAATGTCGATGTGCCCGCGATGCGGTTCATGGACGTTGATGTCTTTAATGAGTGCAACTTTTTCGAGAACGTCTTTTTGTACATCTCGCTTGTGTATCCGGCGGTAAATGATCGACAGCGTGATGTGTGTACCGTAACGAAAAACAACGAATACCGGAATGGCGAAGAGTTTGTTAATGTCGCGGGTGATCTTCGCTAACGTTGAACGGTTATACTCCGGTTTGGCAAGGTCAACGGCAATGAAAAGATAGGACTCGATATTTTGTTTCTCAAATTTTCCCATTCCGAAAGGCGATTCCGCCCCGGACATTTCGACATCGGTGAGTTGCATAAACAGCGATGCGTTTTTGACTTCCGCGTTGCCGAGTTTATCTTTGTCGATAGGAATGATGTTCACACAACGAGATGTGTTGTATCCCAAGGAGGAAAGGAAGGCAATCGCAGCATCAATCGTACCACTGTTGGCAAACTCTTTTATCCTATCTTCTATCCTATTGCGTATTTCGGTTTTGTCCGTCATTTTATTATCAACCAAGTGAGGAGTTCAAATTCTGATTGTTCGCTATCTTCGGATGGCGAGGGAATCAGTAGGGCACTACGGCTACTCTTCAGATTTTCCATAACACGTCCAGCGAATGTTTCTTTTATGCTTGTCATTGCACTTTGTAACAGTTTGTTGTATGCCCCCGTATCTTTACCTTGTTGCGTTTCTTCCTGAAAAAGTTTACACAACTCTTCATAGGGTTCGTCTTTCCCGGCACACAAAAGTTGAAATATCTCCAAAATTTGTTTTGTATTCGAGAAATTATATTTAACCGTTCCCTTCTCGTAAATATACACCAGAAAAATCGGCGACAGAGAATTGACCGTTTTGCGGGCATCTTTTTTACCGTCTGCTGTCTGTCATCTAATTTTTGCCGTAAACAAAAGATTCTGTTGCGCTGTTTTATCGTCCATTTTTTTGATGAACGCCGGTTCGCCAAAGAGAAACCGCAAGTGTTTGAGACCATCTAATTGTGTTTGCAATTGGGCATAGGCGTGAATGGTAAAAAATGCCGAGCAGAAAGAAGCGTCCGCGTTCGCAACAAGAGCGTCAATGTGAAAGTCCCGCACGCTCCCGTGATGTAAGTTGTCGATGATGTTTGTCGTCGACATTTTTATGGTATTGTTTTGGGAGGCGTTACCCATTCATTCCCAAAGGTTAGGCATTGTACGCAACCTCCTCGCAGTCCCCCGGATGTTCAGTTTGCGTTCAAACAGAGTTCCTGCTCAATACGTTCGAGGCGTGCCCCAATCTGATTGTCAATGACACCCAACGACGTTTCGAGAAGACAACCGCCGAGCGAAGTTCGGTGATCGGCAATGACTTCCATCTTGGTCGCAACGGCCATTGTTTCGATCAGACTATCGACCTGCGGACGCAACGCTTCGTAATCGGCAGGATTCAAACGGACTTTGACCGACGCACTGCCGGCACCGAGTTCCAATGATTCCCGTAACAAACGGAGCGGAACGTCGATCATCTCCGGCAGTTGCCGTCCAATGGCACGCTCGGCGATACTTTTTGCAACGTGAATGGCGCTTTGTTCCCAAAGAAGAAGGAACGACTGCCGCGCGGCTTCCAATTGATCGACCATATTTTGTAACGCAGGAAATAACGTTTCAAGTTTCGCAGCCAATTGGATTTCCGCTTCACGTCGAACCTGCTCGGTATGGTCAATGTTCGCCTGCAATTCGCCGTCGGCATAACCTTGTTTCCTGCCTTCGTCGTAACCGAGTTGATGACCGTCGTCGTATCCCTTTTTTCGTGCGGATTCCTCACTCTCTTTGACGACCTGTTTCTGTTTGATGATTTCTGCATCGTGAAGTTCTTTTTGTTCCTTAAATGACGCTTCCTCGTTTTGGAGTTTTTCGTGCAGTGTTTTGAGCCGTTGCCGGATTTCTTCGGTTTCCCGTTGCGCTTCGGATCGGGTGTTTTCGATTTCGGCCAATGTTGTTTCCCGCAACCGCGCAACTTCGTCGCGGGCCTCGGTCGCAATTCTTACGGCATCGGTTTTTACCTTGTCGAGATACGTCATCGCCTTCTCTTCGAGATCAACGAAGTTCAGCGGAACAGGACGATAGGAGTTTTGCATGGACAGGCGTTGGGCGTTAGACGTTAGACAGGGATGCGCAAACGATGGGCGAAACAGCCTAACGCCCAACGCCTAACGCCTGCAAAATCATTTGTCGAGATCGCCGGACATCACGCTCGTCAATATCGCCGAGCCGTTTGATTTGACGGCGAAATTCGTGTTCTTCCGTCGGCGTAAAACGTTGGACAATCCGTTCGATCAACGATGCCTTGGCACCGACGAGTGCAAGCACTGCCGTTTCAATATCGACGGAGTGAAACAATCGCGAAAGGTCGGCATTGCTCAAATCTTCAAGGACGGAAAAATCGCAACGGAAATATTCAAATCGCTCCCGCAGTGCGGCGGCAATTTCCGTTACGACGTGTTCATCGACGGGTTCATACTCCGCGAGACGCAGGGAGACCTCTTTCCGTAACGCAATTGGAAGCGATCGGATGACTTCTGCAATCCGGCTTTTCGGAACGTGGGCCAAAACGATCGAAATCGTCTGCGGATGCTCCGATGCAATTTCGTGTGCAATCGTTTCGGCATCGAAGTCCGCAAGAAAATCGAAGGGTTTCCGATTGCGCGGTTCAAAAGCCTCGGCGGGAAAGCGCATCGGTTTTTGTTGCGCTTTTGGAGCGGGCGGTCCGTAGAATCCTGTCGTCGGTTTTGTCGGACGCAACTCCGTTGCAATAGCGGACTTGCGGCGAACGCCGCTCGCTTCCAAAAATTCGACGGCGACACGGCTGCTTTCCGTTTCGGAAACACTGCCGAGCGACATAATTTCACGCCGCACCGCTCTCGCTTCGTCCGGATCGAGCCGCCTCAGCAACAAATCGACCGCACTCGGCTCCAAACCGCTTAACAACAATGCCGTTTTTTTGATACCATCCATAGTAGTGACTAGTTACTAGTGACTAACGACTAGCGGCTAACATCTGACGACCAGTAACCCATTAGGCACTAGTCACTAGTCGTTAGTCACTAGTCACTGAGGTTCCGATCCATTGTCTCATGACGGCGGCAGCGGCTTCCGGGTTTTCGGACGTTAATTCCGCCGCTTCGTCAGTCAGTGTACGTAAATTCTTGTCGAAAGGCGTCAACGTTCGTGCGGCTGCGAGTCCTTCGTCGATCTTCGCCTGTTCCTCCGCAGCCGCCGCATCCACAATCGCTTGCGCTTCAGCGTGAATGCCTTCGATCCGCTCTTTTCGTTCCGCGTCGAGTTCTTCAATCGTTTTGCCCTGCACTGCCAGTCGTTGCCGCTCGGCGATCTTTTGAGCAATGCGGGGTGCCTCGTGTTTTTTGATTTCCGTTGCAACATTCAAGACGAGTTCCTCCTTCGGAGAGAAAACTTTCTTGCGCCGCTCTTTCAACTTGTCGACTTCCGCCAAGTTTTTTTCACCGGCTTCGATATAACGTACAATATCGTTCGGTGCCAGCCGCTTCGGATAAATTTCTTCATTAAGTTCGGCTCGTTCGAACTCGGCATCTTCGAGTCCGAAGAGTTCCCGAACGGTTTTTTCTTTTTCGTTACGCTCTTCGACCCGTTTAATTTCGTACTCGACGGCTTCGTCGATGGTCATTTTTCCTTTGCGTCCGCCGACGACTTTCGAGCCTTTGCCTTTCTTGTCGGCACGGCGGCGGGTAACGGTCGTTGCCGTATTGATCCGACCGAGCGATTGCAACAGTTTGAGAATTTCATCCGGCGTGAGTCCTTCGAGTTCCGATACGTGTTGCGCAAAATCGTTGGGAAGCACTTCTTGCCTTTTTGGTTTTCGTTTAAGCCAGTTCATTTTTTAATTGACAATTGACAATGGACAATGGACAATGAAGGGCTGACAAACTTCGTTTGATAGCATATTTTTCTTCATTGTCAATTGTCCATTGTCAATTGTCCATTTTACTGTCCTTTGTCAATTTCTTTCTCTTCGCTCGTTTTTGTTTTACGAGCGATTTTTTTGTTGTTTTGACAATGGAATGCAGGATACGCAGAATTTCGTTACAATCCGACAAGATACTGCCGCCTTGCTTTTCAATCAAATACTCAGTCTTTTGCAGGAGTTTTATCCAATACTGTGTTTCGGCGGCTTCTTTCAGGGCAATACTCATCTTTGAAAGAAAATCTCTTGTCGATTGACCTTGCGTTCCTTCATTGACATTTGCGCCGATACTCGTTCCCGATCTTAAAAGTTGCTTCGATAATGTATATTCCTTGTGTTTCTCACAAAGGAATTTGTACAAATTCACAATTCGAACGGCAAAATCAAACGATTTTTGAACAATCAAATTTTCTTTAACCGTCACAATATTCCTCCATTGTCAATTGTCCATTGTCAATTCTCAATCACTTCTCCACGTGTACTGCTTTTCCGATCCACTGTCTGAGCACGGCGGCGGCGGCTTCGGGATTTTGTGCGATCAACTCGGCAATCTCTTCCTGTAACGATAACATCGATCCGAACGGTTCCAGTGTGCGAGGTATGCCGTCTTCGTCGAGTTCCTCAGCAGCGGCAGCGGCGGCTTCCGCTTCGGCACGCGCACGGGCTTCCAATAGTTCGAGCGGCACTTCCGGCGCTTCGTAAATCACAATCGGCTCCGGCTTTTCCGGACGAGTAATCAACCACAGAACGCCGAGGCCCGACAGCACAAGTCCCATCAGGCCGAGCGTTTGCCAGTGTTCGAGCAGCCAAAGTTGGAACTGTTCCCACGCCGTCAGAGCGACCTCTTCCGGCGGATCGTCCGGATACTCCGTTATCCGTACAGTTTCAGGATTCCTCGGATCGCGGAACGGGAACAACAGATGTTCGACCTGTAGTTTCATATCGTCACGAATAATCATCGACACGGCATCCAGTTCTTCTTCGGTCGGTTCCTGTGCCGTTTTGTTCCTCATTTGCCAGACTTCTCTGACGTAGGAACGCGGAATTTGGAGCGAGGCGACGATCCGTTGCGGTCTGAACGGAAGCAATTCGTGCCGGTTTTCGGTTCCTTGTAACGCATTCGACGTTTCGCTTTCGTGCGTTATTTCCTTTGTTTTTGCTTGCGCGCTCACATTGGGTGTTGGATCAATCAGTGTGCGGTTCATCTGCGCAATGTGTCCGGGGCGTGCAAAGCGATCCGCATCCGTTTTCTCAAAGTCCGTTCCGCGAACATGCGTGTGAACCGCCGTCGGATCGTCGTGCTGAACGACAAACACGTTCTCGTTGATTCGGTCCGACAACACAACGGTCGCTTGGACCTGCAAACCACGAATGTACGGAAATAGTTCATGAATCTGATCCTTGATCTGCTCTTGATGCCGCGTCATTTCACGCAGGTACGACGTGCCGCCGCCGCTCCTTTCCTGACCGAGACCGTTGTACGATCGAACGTTCTTGCTGTCCGTAATTGTGATTTCCTTGAGATCGACAATTCCGAAAGCCGGTGCGACGATCGCCGCAATGGACGCAATGACATCGCCGCTGAGCGGTTTGTACGCTTTGGCTTCAACAAATACCGACGCGGAAGGAATCCATCGATATTGTAAGGTTGGTCGATTGAATTCTCTCCGCGAGTTCGGAAAGACCTGTGCGGTCGCAATGTCCGGAATCAGTGCAATGGCATCGGCAAGGTCGCGGGCATAGGCTTGTTCCTTTTTATCGGTCATTGCTTTGGCGCTTTCCCACGGCGAGATGTTTCTCACTGTATCTGCCCGGGCGTTGCCGCGAGGGTTGAGCACCTTCGCGGCGGCGAGGACGTTCGTAAACTTTGCGATTTGATTTCTCGGAACGCGCAGTTTGTCGCCGATCCAGTCATGGCCGCGCAGCGCGGCTTGGGCAATGGCACTTTCCGCCGCCGTTTTTTCGTCGCCGTCGAAAGACCGACCGTCATAGATGAAGGCGTACTTTCCGTCCGGCAGCGTTTCGGTTTGGATACTGCCGACGAAGAGGTATCCCAAACTCACGACGAGCACCGCCGCCAGCATGGACGCAACGATCCGATTCCCCGGCGTCATGCTGAGGAACAAATCACGAATTTGAGCGTAAAGTTGTTTGGCGTAATCCATAGTTTTTTAGTTACGAATGACGAGTTACGAATGACGAGTTATAAGTTACGAATGACGAATGGTAAAACAGTTATTCGTAATTCGTAACTCGTCATTCGTAACTAAACCCGTATTGCTTGTATTTCCTGATAGGCGGCGACGAGTTTGTTTCTCATTTGCATCATCATTTTGAAGGCGATGTCGGCCTTTTGGACGGCAGTGAGTACCTCGGCAGTACCGATTTCGCCGCCGGTCATTAACTTTTCGACCGCACCGTCGGCTCTCTGTTGCAACATATTCACTTCGGCAATCGCACCGACGAGCAGGTCCTTGAACGGCGTCTTTTTCGTTTCGTCAATCGTCATTGGACGCTCTGTCATTGTTCCGCCGAGCGTACCCATCCCCCGACGCGGTTCCAATGCGTCAATCCGACCAACTCCACCGTATAAGTAACTGATACCGTCCATTTTAGTTAATAGTTAATAGTTAATAGTTAATAGTAAACGGTTTGGACAACGCTTGCGTTCCCACTATTCACTATTAACTATTCACTATTAACTACGTAATGATTCTTAGTGTTTGGTTCATCATTGACTTGGTAACGTCCATCGCTCCGAGGTTGGCTTCGTAGGATCGAGCCGATTCGATGGCGTCGGTGAACTCCGTAACAAGATTGATTCGCGGCAAATTGATGAAGCCCTGTTCGTCGGCGTCCGGATGGTTCGGTACGTATTTGCGGATCGGCGGCAGGTCGTCACGGGCGATTTCCCGAACGAAGACGCCTGCGGAGCCGTTCGGTCCGATCGTGTTGTCGGTCTGAAACTTCACATAACACGGATCATACGGCTTCAATTCGCCGAACTCGTTGCGTGTCGTGGTGATGTTCGCCAAATTACCGGCGATGGCCGTCATGCGGATCCGCTGAGCGACCAGACCGCTCGTACTGAGGTCCATAATTTTGAGCATAGCAATTCGGGGTACGGGGATCGGAGGCGAACTGCGGCCTGTGGCCGCAGGGTTGACCTCTTCGCGGATACTAGCGATTCTCCCCAACTCCGGCAAGAGGAATTTCTCCTTCGCTGTGCTGCGGTCGAAATAGACGACTCCTTTTGGAAATTTGCAGTTCTACCGTCTTTTTGAGAAGACACTAAAAACAAAATAGGGGGAATGGTGAAAGTTTGCCGATTCGTCCGAAATTGCTGGTTTGTCCGGTCTCGCCGTGTCGATAACCGGCGTGGGATACCCTGATTTATTCAGGATTGGAGGCCGGGGGTGCGCCGCAGGCGATGCCCTCTCCGAATCCTCCCCCTCTCCCACACTCGAACCCCGAACGATTATGGGCCTCGGACTGACATCGGCGATACACACGGCAAGCAGCGGAATGCGGGCGTCGGAAAAGACGATCAACGTCTCCGGTGACAACCTGGCGAACGCCAACACCATCGGTTACAAAGCGGAGCGGGCCAATTTCACGTCGTTCCTGCCGTATCTCTACAGTTACGGTTACGGTCCGCAGGACTGGAACGTCGGCGGAACTGCCGGGACCAATCCGCGCACCATCGGAATGGGCGTTGAATTGGCGTCCGTAACGACGGACTTCTCCCAAGGAACGTTCCAGGAAGGAATGAGCAATCTGGACATTGCGATCAACGGCAACGGTTTTTTCATCGTCCAACAGCCGGGCGATCAGTTCCCGTATTTTACACGGAACGGCGTCTTGAACCTCAACGGCGATGGTTATCTGACGACAAACAACGGCCTGTACGTCATGGGATACGATGTCGACTATCAATTCCGCATCCAGACGGGACCTCTGCAAAGGCTCAGTATTCCCATCGGCGAACTGAAAATCGCCCAGCAGACGCACAACGTTCAGATTGAGGGCATTCTGAACGCCGTCGGCGACTCGGCAACGCAAGGAACCGTGTTGCGAACCAAGCCGATGACCGACCTGTCAAAATCGTCGCCGGGAGACGTTCAACTCTCGGCAGCGCAGATTCCTCTGCCGCGAGTCGAAGGCCGAACGACCGCAACGGGCACCGCATCGGGCGGAGCCATCGAAACAGGGGATTATCTCTACCGCTTGGCCTTTGTTGACGCCAACGGCGTCGAATCGGACTTCTCGGCTCCGATTTCCGTCAACGTCGGCGCCGGGCAGAATTCCATTGCACTGAACAACCTGCCGAGTCTCGAAAACGGATACTCGCAATTACGCATCTATCGGGCCGTCGATCCGCAGGACCAATCGGTTACGCCGGAATTTTACCTTGCCGCCGAGATCAATCCGGCAACGACGAATCCGCCGAACAGTTTCCTCGACACGCAATCGACGGCGAGCATCGTTGATCCGGCAAGACAACTCAATCTCGGTCGATTGGAGGGAACTTATCAGTATTACGTCACTTACGTCGATGCCAACGGAAACGAGAGCCGTCCGTCGCTCATCAGCGACCCGATTTCCGTCAACGGCGGTACGCTCGGCGGACAGTTGGAACTGTCGAACATTCCGGTCGTCGGTCCCGACAATCCCGACAACTGGGTCGCTCGAAAAGTCTACCGTTCGACAGGAACCGATGCCACACAGTTTTACCTCGTCGGCGAAGTCTCCAATATGGACGCTGGGGCAACGCTGATCGACCGTATGCCGGACCGTGACCTGATCCATCAGCCGGAGATGAACTTCGCCGGAGGCGGAAACACGTTGGTCAACGCCAATATGCGGTTGATCGATGTCGGACAACAGGACGACTTCGGCAACTTCGTCAGACCGTTTGAACTCGGAACCTTGGTCTTTGATCCGACGAAGGGCGAAACGTCGTTACGGCAGGCGACGTTGGAAGTTACGGAGGCAACGACGGTCGGCGACTATCTGAGATTTTTGAACGAAGCCTACGGACTCCGCACGGTAGCGGATGGTGTTCCGTTGGATCAGGGACCGGTCGGCAGCACAATCAACAACGGTTCGCCGGGAGCATCGGTCGTTGACGGAGCGTTTTTCGTTACAGGAAACGCCGGGGCTGCGAACACGTTGGAACTCCGCTCCGGCGATATGTATATGCAGGCCGGTCATCGATTGGTCAATCTCGGCTGGTCGGATGCTCAACAGGCCATCGGCGAGGGTATTCCCACTGATTTGACGGTCTACGATTCGCTCGGAGCGGGAATCAATGTTCGTTTGACAATGGTTCTCGAATCCAAGAGCGACACGGAAACGGTGTACCGTTGGTTTGCCGATTCGCCGGACAATCAGCCGAGCACCGGCGTGTCGATTGCAACGGGCACCGGCTTGCTCCGCTTCGACCAATACGGCAAGATGATCGGAGCGTCGAACACGACGATTTCCGTGGAACGCACCGAAGTTGCGTCGGTCAGTCCGACATCGTTTGCATTCGACATTAACGTCGGCGGTCTGATGGCATTGGCAACGAACGCTCCGGACGTCAATCAGGTTTGGCAGGACGGTGCTGGTGCCGGTATTTTGAACGACTTTGAAATTTTGCCGAACGGAATCATTATGGGAATATTCAGCAGCGGCGTGTCGCGTCCGCTGGGCCAGATTCCCTTGGCGACGTTCCGAAACCAAGAGGGCTTGCTCAAAGTCGGCGACAGTTTGTATCGACAGAGCGGCAATTCCGGCGCTCCTGTGGTGAACATCGCCGGTTCCGGGACGAGCGGCGTCGGCGTTATCAAGTCGCACGCCTTGGAATTATCGAACAGCGACATCGGCACCGAGATTATCAATATGATCCTCGCCTCCGCTATGTATCGCGGAACCGCAAAGGTCATCACGACCTCCAACGAAATGTATGACGCACTGTTGAGAATAGTTTAGTAGCGACTAGTGACTAACGACTAGTGACGAATGAAGTCACTAGTCACTAGTCACTAGTCACTAGTCACTAACATGATTCGTTTGACCCGATTGAACGGCGACGAGTTTATATTGAACGCCGAGCTGATTCGTTATGTGGAACGCTGTCCGGACACGTTGATTACGTTGACGAACAGCGAAACGCTCATGGTACGCGAAGGCTTAGACGAAGTAGTGCGTCGTGTGGTAACGTACCATCAGGCGAAAAACCTTGTACCGCGTGCCGAATACGCCCCGGCAGAAGGGATTGTCCGTTAGCCGCGTCGGCCCCCGACACGATGATAGGGTGCATAAAGATTTTGTGGGTGCTTGCGTATTTCGCCCTGCAAGGGCGCAATGTCTATAACCCCCGGTTTCAACGGGGATGCTGGCTCCCTACATCACCTTAGCCCCAACGGGGCGTTACTCCCTTTATTGTTGCGCCCCGTTGGGGCTAAGGGATATTATCGTTACCGTTATCCCCCGTTGAAACCGGGGGTTATAGACATTGCGTCCCTTCGGGACGATCCTCAATCAGCCCTGTTACAGATTGATTTGTTTTTTGCGCAATCTTACGATTGCGGCTCCGATGATTGACTCTGTTGACTTACCAATACAAATTCAGTGCAACGGAGCCGGTGTTTTCACTGTACCGCTTGCCAAAACGACCGGAATAACTACCCGACAGCACAACGCCGTTGCGGACGTTCCATGCAAGCGACGCTTCCGGCACCACCCATGCCGTCGAAAGATGGCCAGCATCAACACGATACGGACTGCCGTAATTCAGGAAACGACCGGAAAGATCATCGCCCATCGTACCGCCGTACATTCCCATCAGTTTACCGGTTGCAACAACGTTTCGTATCTTTCTACCGGCAAAGAGCCCCGCTCCGCCTTCCAGATACGTCGTCTTGTAACCGTCAACGGAAAGATCGAGCGAATCCGCTCCGCGTTCCCGATAACTGCCGAACGCAAGATGCGACAGCGACATTTCGGCACGCGGTCCGACCTTCCAACCGTTGACCTTCCACAGGTCTCGACCGACGGCAACTCGCATCGAAAAATCGTGGGCGTGTGTCTGCGATTCGGCTCGTTT
>Ga0099364_10008225_pt1 | contig 14714 bp, 18 predicted proteins | sample TergutTh196P3_FD_73070 | JGI IMG/M metagenome (GOLD analysis project Ga0099364, IMG submission 73070) | Microcerotermes parvus P3 segment gut microbial communities from Pointe-Noire, Republic of the Congo - Th196 P3 | ecosystem: Host-associated > Arthropoda: Insects > Digestive system > Gut ... | reverse complement strand
AATGCCGCATAATGGTTCGGAGTATAGGCCATTTGTATAAGCCAGTTCAGACTTTTCCTCCGTGTTCTCCATTCCTCCGTGTTTCTCCGTGTGAAAAAAACAAGGGGTTTTCCTACAGACTCCGGCGTAGCTGTGTGGGGAAAATGCGGGGCTTGGGGCAGAGCCCCAGGAGAGGGGGTAGCGGAAAAGCCGTAGGCTTTGGAGCGAGGGGGAGACTTCCCCCTTTTTATATAATAGTGGGGTGGATTAATTTTTGTGGGTAGGCTGTTTTCGTTATTAAGTGATTGAATATTGCTTTTTTACATGGTCTACGGATTTATCAACGGAATTTTTTAGGACTTCAGCTAAATCTTTTGAAAAACTGTCCATCATTTTCTTTGTTTGGTCTATTTCGGTTTGTTCATCGGGGCTTATGACGGTGTTTTCTGGTTTTAGCAATTCGTAAGGCTCTATATCAAAGGCTTTAGCAAGTTTTATGAGTGTTTGGGCAGAGACCCATGTATTACCAGCTTCTATGTCGGCTAAAAAATTCGTGGAAATGTTTATTTTGGAAGCTAAGGCAAATTGAGACAGATTACGGCGTTGCCGGTATTTCTTGATATTCTCTTTCAATATGTCTTTTATTGCCTGTTCATCTGCTTCTATCTGTTTTTTCAAGGTAGTTTTCAGTTTGGGCATAATCAGATATTATGGCTATCCGATATAAGGAGTATATCAATTATTGACAAAAGGAGTGATTTAGATTACGATTATATTGTCCGGCGAAAGAGTATTTTCAGTTTTTTGGGTATAAATTGGAAATGTTTATTATATCCGGTGATTTGGCTATATTATAAAAGAGGGCAAGGCGCAATTTGCAAGAGGATAAAGCCCTTCATCGACGTTATCTTAGCTCTTTGTTCCTTGCCCTCAAATTAACAATAAAAATGAAGCCTGATAAATCAAATGTTATCTTTCCCGACTATCTTGTTTAATTTCTCTGTCATAAACAACAACAATACCGCCATGATAAACAGAAAAACCGGATACAAACTGATGTTAATGTTATTTGCAATCAAGCCAAACAGCGGCGGCATGATGGTTGAGCCGGTATAGGCACTTGCCATCTGGACGCCTACTATTGCTTGAGAATTTTCCTTGCCAAAATTTTCAGGGGTTGCGTGAATGATGGAGGGGAATACGGGAGCGCAGCCAAGACCGATAATTACCAAACCGTTCAGGCAAAGCCAATCTGCCGATATGGGAAGCAAAACCGCCACAATCCCAGCAAGTATTACTCCTGTTCCAATTCTGACCATGTTTCTATTGCCTATTTTATTTGATATTAACCCGCTCAAAAAACGGCCTGCGGTTATTCCTATGAAAAATAAAGACGCATATCTCGCTGCTATATCGGAGCTAATTCCCCTGTTGATAACTAGATAGCTGCTGGCCCATAAGCCGGCGGTTGATTCCAAGGCGCAATAGCCGAAAAATGAGATTAAAATAAATTTAACTCCTCTAATCCGTGTAACCTGGAAAAGATTTAATGCCGGCGGAGAATTTTGTTCTGGTGAACTATGTTCTTTGGAGGTAATTGTCTGCGGCTTTTTCCATAAAGGCAGGCTCATAAATAAAAGTACGGCTACACAAATTTGGACAATAGATACAGTCCTATAGCCACCGCTCCAATTTAATCCATTTATCAGATAATAACTCACGATGTAAGGGCCGGTTGCAGCTCCTATGCCCCAAAAACCGTGCAGCCAATTCATGTGCCGTGAAGCAAAATGCAGAGCAACATAATTATTCAAGGCGACATCAAGTGCGCCGGAACTAAAACCATAAGGAACCGCCCAAATGCAAAGGAGCCAAAATGAGTTTGAAACCGAAAATCCAAACAAAGCCGACGCAGTCAACAAAGCGCTGACAGCCGTTATAAGCCCTGTGCTGAATCTTTTAATGAGCCTGTCTGATAACAGGCTTGATATTATTGTGCAACCCATGATGATCATGGAAAGTATCCCGACATAAGATAAAGGAACGCCCAATTCCGTTTGCATAACTGGCCAGGCCGAACCAAGAAGCGCCCCGCCCTGACCAAGGCCAAGGCTTATAAATGACAAATATACAAGAGCAATTAAAAGACCAATCATTTTTCTTCCCTCATAAATACTCATTATTCATCTAATGTTCTTTCACTAATAAAAATCCCGTGTGATATTTTTCAGCCACCGGTACTGCCGGAACCGAATTATAGCTACAGGAATCTTGATAAATTCATCCGAGCAGATCGCTATGTATAGTAGAACAGGAGGCACATGCCATACAAAAGCACATAAATAGGCAAGAGGTATGATAATACCCCACATTACAATGACATCACACCAGAATCCAAATTTGGCGTCTCCTCCGGCACAGAATATTCCACCGATGATTGTAGAGTTAAGTGACTTGCCAATGCAATAAACAGCACAGATGTTAAGCATTAGGTCCAGATAAGCAAGGGCCGTGACGTTTAAATCGGCGATATTTAAAACGAATGGCTTTATCAAAAGAATAGTTAGAGCTGCCAAAATTCCGAAAACCAAAGCATATATGTAAATTCTGATTCCGCATTTTTTAGCAGACTGAATGTCACCACTACCCAAATACTTACCTACAAGAATGCTGCCGCCTCCACTAATACCACCGCATAATACAATTGCCAGATTCCTTACCACCATGACAACTGCATTTGCCGCTACCATGTCGGAGTTTACATGTCCAATGATTGCTACAGAGGCCGCCAAAGCGCCGCCATAAACTACATAATTTGCCAGGGCAGGGCTTGCATAGCGGAGGTAGTCATATATGAGCTGTTTTTGGACTTTATCGTTTGCCGGAAGGCTGAAACGAATATTCCCTTTTTTAAGAGAATGTAACACACAGCAGCTAAGTTCAACAAGACGGGCTATGACGGTTGATGTTGCTACTCCCAGGATAGCCATCTCTGGGATACCGGGAAATAACACAAAGATGCAAAGCGCATTAAGGACTATGTTCAAAAGAAGGCTTGAGGAGCCGACTATTGCACTCCAACGAGCCTTTTCCATGCTTTTTATCATACTGAGGTACATTTGCGACAGGCTCATTGCCAAATATGAAAATGAAATCCTCTGCTGATATAACGCACCATATCTAATCAGTTCAGCATCATTGGTAAAAATACGCATCAAAGATGTAGGGGAAATAATAGAGGTAATGAAGAACACAAAAGACACAGCTACAGAAAACATACAGGCAATACTCAGTACCCGTCTGATTGTTGCCATATCTTTTTTACCCCAATATTGAGCGATTAGAATACCCACACCAATGGCCAGACCCATATAAAACAGCATTGCAACGAAGCTAATCTGGCCAGCCAGTGATACAGAAGATATGGCAGACTGACTTACTGTACCCAGCATGATAATATCCGCTGAGTTGACTAAGGCAGAAATAAAATTTTGTAGCGCAATGGGTACCACAAGAGCAACCAATGAACGTCGGAAACTGATATTAAACTGGATAGAATTAACTGTTTTTTCCATGTCTGCCATAATACCTATGAACAAAAATTATTTTAATGTACCCATTAGCATTTGGGACTTATCGCAAAATGTTTTCATTAAAATAATAATGATATTAATCCATTGAATACCGAAATTTTAAACAGCAATGCCAGCTTCAGAAGGAGAACCGCCGTAGCTTTCACCAAGAAAACCACGGGGAATTGGGGCAGGCTGCTTAAAACTGCTGGTCATTTCGTAGAACTGCTTGGTTTCACAGCTCTGGTAAAGGCCCAAAAGAAGTTCAAGCCCATGGAAAGCCAATTCTTTGCTGGTACGTGGTTTGCGTCCTTTTCTAAGAGACCAAGCCAATTCAGCAGGACCTATGCCGCGGCTGTCTGCGGAAAAAGCATGGGTAGGCGGCAGGGCAAGCGGTTCGGTTTGACCTTTGAGTATTACTTTTACTTCGCCTCCAAAGTTATTGGGATCGGGCAGATAGAGTATGCCTTCTGTACCGTATATGGTTATTTGAGGTTTTTCATCACCGATACTGCAAGAATTAAACATAAGAGAACCAAAAGCCCCGCTGATAAAACGGAAACTTCCCGCTACAAGATTTTCTGCTTGAAGCCGATATTTTTCGCCAAAACTTTCTCTGTTAGGGAAACAATGTATTCGTTCGGGATTCAGGGTTGTAACAAAGCCAGACACTTCCTTTAACGGCCCAAGAAGACTCAAAATAGCAGTAACATAGTAAACCCCTACATCAAGTCCGATGCCGCCGCCGGGAAGGGCGGTAAAGGGGTAGTATTCCGCGAGGTATCCTGCGTCCCTGTTCAGAACTGCGGTTACCGAGGTAATGTCTCCGATGAGTCCTGAATCAAGGTAATATCGGGCACTTTGAATTGCCTGACCTAAAAAAGTATCCGGAGCACAGCCGAAAAGCACCCCCTGCTTATCCGCCAGTTGGACTAATTTTCGGGCAGCATCAAGAGACAGATCTATAGGCTTTTCGGAATAGAGGTTTTTTCCTGCCTTGAGTACCGTTGCGCTTACATCGTGATGATGTTCAGGAGTTGTAATATTCAGCACCAGTTCTATGCTTTTGTCATTAAGGATTTCATCCATGGACATTTGCCTGATACTAAACTGCTTGGCTCGTTTCTCCATGCGCTCTTTGTTTACATCGTAGCAGCCTACCACTTCCAGGATTTCATAAATGCTGGTCATGTTTTTGAGGTATATTTCACTAATCATGCCGCAACCCACTACTGCGGTTTTGACTTTGTTTATCTTTGCCACATTCCCTCCTATAAGTTACTCAAATAATCAAAACTTTCTCTGGCGCAATCTATTGATGTTTTTCCGGGGGTAGGAAGATCCTGCTCTACCACAAGCCATTGAGCTCCTGCTTTTTCGGCGGCCTTGATGATACCGGGAATATCTAATACTCCATGCCCCAGAGCCCGGAAAGGAAAGGGGCCTACAGCCTGGGCCTTTTTCACTTCTCCAATTAGCTCGTATTCGGCTTTAACCGTTTTCTCGTCAGAGGAATCGAAATCTTTTAAATGTATGACGGGGGAACGACTCGTATATTTGAGAATGTATTCTGCCGGATCAACTCCGGCTACTTTGACCCAGCATACATCAATTTCGGTTTGTAGAATATTTTCGGGAATGCTTTCAAAGAGATCGTCCAGGGCGTATTTACCCTTGTAATCTACGAATTCGAATTCGTGGTTATGGTAAAGTAATGTTGCGCCTTTTCTCTTTACTATTTCACCCAAACGGGCGATGCCTTTTTTTACTTCTTCGTAATGCGGCCCGGTACTTCTGTCTTCATCGAGCAGGTATGGGACTACGATGTACTTACAGCCAATATCAATATGAAACTGTGTCACATTTTCGGGATCTGCGATCATATCCCGGTAAGGGACATGGGCAGAAATGGCGATCAACCCTGCTTTGTTCAAAGAGTCCTTAAATTGGGCGGCGGTTTTCCCATATGACTGGGCCAGAGCCAGTTCGACATACTTGTAGCCGATTTTGGCTACTTCCCCAAGAGTCCCGTCAAAGTCCTTCTGCAGTTCTTCCCGGACATTATAAAGCTGTAACATGACTGGAAGCATTTTTCCTCCTAATACTAAACCATTGTAGATTTTATATCATTCTTGTATTAAATACTTGAAAAATCTGTAATTATTGTATGTTTTTATATCAATATTGTATTTTTGAGTTAATTAAAAATTTTTTACCCCAAAACAGACGATAAATTTATGCAGCATATCAAGTCTTTAAGGGCAATCTCCTTTAATCGTCAAAAATAAATTCATTGCCATCGCAATTAGGACAGATCCAACAATCTCCATTAACCCATTTGTAACACTTCTTGCATTTCTTTCTTGCCATGACTGTCTCTTTTTTTGATGAATCATCATCCGCTGTTTTTCCAGTTAGCAAATAAAAAATTTTTTTAAGAATCTTAATCATTTCAATCCCCCTATTTCTCCATAAAATTGTTCTATAAAACAGATTTATCATTCAACTAGGTCGAAGTGTAAATCCTTATAAGAATATTCTTTATCCTGTTCAGTAACTTCGTGTGATTCTTAGTGGATTTTATACCATTATTGTTTTATACATATAAAAAATATATCATTATCGTATATTTCTATATCAATATCGTATTTTTTTGTGAAGGGTAATATTGAATATTTTTTATCAAAATCGTATTTTGTTAAAAGGAAAAGGCATGACGGCTCTTGAAGTATTCTCGGATTTTTCTGAAAGGTTGAATTACAATCTACCGGGGTTCCCATTATATGTGCGAAGGGGTGAATTACGTGACTTTGACCAATATGCAAACGCCTGTCATTGGCACCCGGATCTGGAATTCACTTTGGTACTTGATGGCGTAAAAGATTATTTCGTCAATGGGCAAACTCTAAGAATAGATAAAGGTGAAGGAATCTTTGTTAATAGCAAGCGCTTGCATTATGGGTTTTCTGCTGATAAATCAAATAGTTCCTTTATTGTTATCGTTGTTCATCCTTCTTTGCTGGGAGAGGAGACTTTTCCAGGTAAAGAATATATTGAATCAAAATTTAGCTCTGCTACAGAAGATTATATTTTATTAACAAGACAAAACGATTGGCAAAGAGAAGTCTTAACATCTATACCTCTGATTTATGAGGAGATGCACAGAGAAAATTGTAACCCTCTGCGATTAATTTCACAAATCACATCCCTTTGTGCCTGTATAGGTGATAATATAGAGGCTGCTTCAATGAAACATGCCGATGAACGTTCCATGCAGGCTGTTTGGGGCATGACAGGATATATTCAAAAAAATTATTCCAAAAAAATAACGCTTGACAATATTGCTGCTGCCGGTTCTATATGTAGAAGTAAGTGTTGCAAGTTGTTTAATGATTATATCGGGCAAACACCAAACGCCTATTTAACACGATACCGTATCCAGAAAAGCTGTGAAATGCTATTGGAAACTAATATGTCTGTTTTAGAAATATCTATAGCCTCTGGTTTCCAAAGCCCAAGCTATTTTACACATATTTTCCAAAAAGAAATTGGTTTGACTCCGAAGGAATATCGAAATAAATCTGCATTTAATTAACTAGCTATAACTAAAAAGTATAAAATCATGAAAATTGCATAAAAGTCGTATTTAAGTCCTCACCATACCGCCGTATCTTTAGATATGATGAAATAAGAAAAGCCTTTTATTTTGCATACCCTGACAAATTTGCACTTTTTCCAAATTCCTTTACTCCCCAACCCTGCCTATCTTTGTAATATGAAAGCGGAAAAAAACCCATTATACACCCTCGTTGCCCTTGAAGATTTTAAGGCCGTTTTGGGGATGGATGACAGGGACGACAAAATGTGCCGTTTTTGTCTTGTTACGGCAACCCATACCATTGAGCAGTATTGCAAACGGCGGTTGTTACGGAAAAAGCATTTTGAATATATAGAGTTTCATGGGGATTTGGTATTGCCGCTCAAGGAATATCCGGTTTCCGATGTTTCCGCTTTATACGCTCTATTCCCTTTGAGGCAGCCTGAATATATCGAGACAGAATTCTACCAAGTAATACCGGACTGCGGTACTGATACTGATGTCCCTTTTAGTATCCATTTCTTCCCTGGACTTAAAAAGTACGGCTATATCTCTGCGGTTAAGGCGGTATATACGGCGGGGTACAGGGCTGGCAATGTACCTTCGGATTTGGCGGCGGCGTGTATGGAGTTGGCTTCGTGGAACCTGGGCAGGTACAAGGGGCGGCGTGTCGGCATGACGGGTAACGTCCGGGGTAGCGGCAGGGATGGAGAACATTTTGAAATGGCAATGCCTGAAAATGTGCGTTTGTTACTCGAACCTTACAGAAGGAAAACGATATGAAAGATTTTATTGAAACAAGAATTATAACGGCGGTTCGGGGGCTCCTTACCGGGCGGGTTAATGAACTTTTGTGGAGTACGGAGTTACTTGTTCCTGTTATCGAGTTTGAGGGCAATGGAGACGGTTACATAATAACCCCTTTGATAAGCCTTTCTACTTGTGAACGGACAGAGAAGGAACGGATTGTAAAGCTGGACAGTTACTCTTTGTCTATTACTTTTACTGTGCCTGAAAGCCCTGACAGTGAATTATTGAGTTATGTATACGCCGGGGCTGTGTGCAGGGCTGTCTACGATAATCCAACATTAGGCGGCGTTGTGAACAGGGCGGTAATCAGCGGAAAAAAGTATGTGCCGCCAAAGGTTCACCATTGCGGGGAGCCGTGGACGGTGGTTATTTTAATTCGGTTATCGGTAGAGGGTCTAATTGAATGACCATACTTCAATATCCGGGAAAAAAGAATTCTATAGCCACATGGATTATTAACCGTTTCCCTTATGATTACCCTTCAATGACATACCTTGAACCGTTTTTTGGTTCCGGCAGTATCTTTTTTCGCAAAGAGCGTTCTGCAATAGAAACAATAAACGATATTGATAATGAAATATCCAATCTCTTTTTGCAAATAAGAGATAACCCAAACGAACTGATAATGCTTTTGAAAAATACTCCGTGGAGCCGTTTTGAATACGACAGGGCTTTTGAAGTATCGGATAATCCGGTAGAACAGGCACGGCGTTGTATAGTCCGGTTCTGGTTTACGGTGGGGGCTAATGTCCGGGGAAAAAACGGTATGCGGTTTGAAATTAAACGAAATACCGGAGGGGTAAATTATTTCCATCTCAAATTACCGGAAGTTATTACTTTGGCTTCGGAACGATTAAAACATACAAAAAAGAGCCTTGTGCAAATTGAAAACAGAAATGTATTTGAACTGATACCAAAATATAATCGTGAAAATGTTTTGATGTACCTTGACCCGCCGTATCTTTTGGAAACACGAAACAACAAGAAAGTTTATAAACATGAATTTGAATATGAGGAGCATGAGGAACTTTTGAAATTACTTGTTTCATCCAAGGCAAAAATTATTATTTCCGGTTATGAAAATGAATTATATACCAAGTATTTAAGCGGCTGGCAGAAAGAGCAAACAACATCAAAAGACCAGGCGGGTAACATAAAAAATGAGTGTATCTGGATGAACTATAAGGATACCACCATAAATAGTTTTCTTTTGGGGGTAGCATGAAAGTCCAGGGCTGTGATTGTAACATAGTCATTAAAACTGCACATAGAGAAATGGACATACCCTATTCCGAGGAAACCATCAGAGAGGCATATTCGCTCTTGAACGAAGAAGCGGCTATCGAAGGTGATGGTATGTGCCGGGCAATACGGAAAAGTAAGGGCGTTACTGGCTGTGTGGTTGCTCCTATGACTATTGGGACTGCCCCGCTTTTACTTTATCTTGCAATGGGGTCTTTTGGGCAGCCTGTCTTTATTTCAGAAACCAGAGATTTGTATAAATGCCAGCTTAATCTTTTGCCTTTGGAAGATACTGATAGCTTTGATTTAGTGCAAGACCGTAGCGGGGAACGCAAAGTATATGAGGCTTGCAGGGTTCAGGGTTTTGAACTGCGGATTAACAAAGAAGAAGCTCTGAAATTAAAATTGGAAATTTGCGGGGAGAGGCCGCCGACTATATACCCCTATACAGATTACTTTCCAAGAGAAAGCGGAGAACTGTTTAACGGGGACAATGTAACGTACCAGATTAACGGCAAGGAGTATTCAAATATCTATGGGCTTACCCTTTCTGTAAAGAAGGAAAGCGGCACAAGAACTGAACTTTGGATTAAAATGGTTTTGCAAAATGGTATTGACTTACCAGAAATAATTGATGAATTGATTATTACCGCTCAACTTTTGCGGGACAAGTACGAATACAGGCACTTTGGAACTTTCCGAATAAACATAAAACAACTGGTACTAACATCTGATGAAACCAATATCAATACCAGTGATACGGTTATCGGACCTCTTAGATACTATGTGGCGGGTACGGTATTTACCGAAGTCTTTACCTCCGGTGAAGGGGGTATGTCTTGAAATTTTATGATATTGACAATGCTCTGGAAGAAGCTCTTGCCGCCGCTGATAAGCCTGTCCGATTGAAAATTGAAATTGATTTAGGAAACCGATTTGAAAGCGTTTTTGAACAGGATATTGTAGAGGCAAATTTTTACAGCCTGAAAGAAGCGGCGGGGGGTGTGTCGTCAAGAGGTGAAATAACGCTTGATAACCCCCAGGGGATTTATTCATATTCCAATGTTAAGCCGGGTACGCTTATAAAAGTTTCTTTTTCCATAGGTGAAGGTCTGTCGTATTTCCATCGTTTTAATTTTTACCTTGACGAAAAAGGCATACAGGATATTAAAGGAACCGGACGGAAAAAGTATGTTCAACTTACTGTGCGGGATTTATCGGCACGGTTACGCAAAACCGATGAAAGCCGGGATTGGACTTCACCGTCTGTTTTTACCTATTCGGTAATTTGTGATAAAACACAACCTGAAAAATCTCTTGTTCACGGCATTGCTGGCAGGGCTGGTTTGTCCGGTAATGATATTGACTGTTCTACTATTGCGGTAACGCTGCCTTTTGTGCGATTAAGGCGTAATGTGTGGGCTGAACTTTCCAGCCTTGCTACTGCCTACCGTTGCCATTTGGAATGTGCTATTGAAAAGCCATTAGTATTTGCACATTCGCCTTACCAGATAGAACCATTACAAGACGATGAGATTGCCCATACGTTCACCGGGGAAGATATTTTTTATCTGCGGAAAACTGAAAGGGCTGAACTATACCGAAACACGGTACGGCTAAAAGTAAATTTGCCTGTTTCGTTAGAAAAACAGGAAATTTGGCGTTATGACGAACCGCCTGTGCTATATGATGACTTCTTACAGGCTCATTACCCTTTTAAGTACCCGCTTGTCCGTGAAATTGAAAATGGAAACTATAACGCAAAATATACGGTTATTGACGAGAACGGCAAGGAAAGGAATGTTGTCTTTGCTGATGAAATTGATACGAAAGATGAAGCGGAAAACCGCCTTGAATATGATGGCGGGGCTTTTTCGTATTCTCAATATGACGTTACTACAAACTTTGACAAGGCTGTTTTGTCTTTACACAAAGAAAATGACGGGGACTTATACAGGGCTGTTATTCATGGACGGCCTATTGTGCTTGACCTTAACCGTTCATGTTTTATGAGGGATTTGGAAGCGGTAGAACATTACGGAACGGCAGCACTCAATGTTACTGGCTCTTACTTTTCAGAAGATATTGTTTCGGAAATATCGGGAATTGAGATTGCCCACTATGAAGATTGGGTTAGCCGTGAATTGGCGGAGCGGTTGCAGAACAGGCAGGAATTTACATTGAAAACTCACCGGGGATTATTCAATGCCCGTGTGGGGGCGAATGTTCAAATAGCAATGAGCAAAGAAAAATTATCAGGCGTTATAAATGCTTTTTCATTCAGGTTTAAGCGTGATGAGGCTTTTGTAGCAACTTTCAAGATTTTAGAGACAGGGGGGATTTGATGGACAGAAGGAAAACACATAGACAAGGAGCGACTATGACCAATGAGGACAGGCGGCTAATGGTGGAAACCCTGGGCGAAATGCGGGAGCTAAAAGGAGAAATGAAGGAATTCAAAGAACACGTTATCGGAAGGGTCTCTCGGCTTGAAAAAAAGGAAGCCGAAAGGGGCAAGGAGCGAATTTCGATTTTGAGTGTGGTCATTGCGACTGCGGCGTTGGCGATTTCAATTATCGTCAATTTTATTAAGCAAGGGGGAAGATGACATGAATATTATTGAGAAATTTTTAACAGTAAATGATTACAGCCGTCCGGGTAGGCGGTTGCCTGAATGTAGGGCGGTTATTCTTCATTATGTCGGAATACCGGGGCAGAGGGCATTAACGGTATGGAATTATTTTAAGAGGGATTGTCCGCAAAATAAACATCATTCAAGTACGCAATACATTATTGACCTTAATGGTGATGTGTACCATGCCATACCTGATAATGAGGTAGCCTGGCATTGCGGTTCAAAGAATGTAGACCCTGCAAGTGGAAGGATATATACCGATTGGGCAAGAAAGAAGTTTGGGCATTTTGCTTCTGACCCGACAAAGAACAGCCCTAATTTTTGCACTATTGGTATTGAATTGTGTTTTGACAGGCAGGGAAATTTTACATCTGAAACAATCAATGCCGCTGTTGAATTGGTTGCAAAACTTCTGAAAGAAAATAACCTATCCGCTGATGATATTGGTCATCACAAACTTGTTGTCGGCTGGAAAGATTGTCCCTTGCCGTGGGTTAAAAATCCTGAACAGTTTGATGTATTTGTAGACAGGGTTAGAGAAAAATTAGGGGTTTTAATATGAAAACACAAGCAGAAAAAACTTGTGTAGATTGTTTGCATTGTAAGGTTTCCGCAAGGTCAACAAAAAATAACAGATTGATTTTTTGTGCTTTGAAAATTAAGAAAAGAAACCACAAAGAGCTTTACTGGATTGTTAAGGCTGCCTGTAAGAAATTTGAGGATATGTCGGCATGAGCAGCGAACAATTAACAGATAAGAAACCAGAAAAAAAAATGAATGATACTGATGGGATTATTATTTCTGATAGACCGTCTTGGGAACATTCATTTAAGGAGTTGTTTACCATTTTGGGAAAGCGGCTTGTTTCTTTGCCGTCAAAGTTGATGGGGTTCAAACCTTTCTGCCTGTATGTCGCTACATGGCTTTTAATTAAAGGATTTATCCGGGATTGGATATGGTTCTCTGTGATGGTGATTGTACTTTTTGGCGTTGTTGGTCTTAAAGTATTGGCTCAATGGAAGTTGGGGGAGAAATGAAAAGGCTAAAACTGTTTGATTGCTTTACGGATTTTGGAAAAGGGTTTATAGCGGGGTTTCTTATTTCCGTTATTATATTTGGCATTTTGGCAGGGCTGATGTACCGCCATAGAAAAGACAGGGAGTTAATAGAGTATGCAGAAAGACAAATTGAAATTCAGGAATTGCGGGAAGATTATGTCAATCGTGATCCTCTTGAGTTTCTTGAAGATCACGGTGTTCGGGGAGCCGCTAACGATGCCATTGACGAATTCCAGCGAAGAATGGACGAGGCATTACACCGATTTAGAAATCGACTTGTTGATTGATGAAATTTCGGAAATTGCCATTGAAGCAATAGAACAGGCGGCAGCAGAGGCGGCAAGGGCGGCGGCTTTGGCGGCTGTTGAACGTGAAGCGGCGACATACAGGGAAGCTGAACGGTGGCGGTTGGAAGCGGAATTTTATTTAAGGGAAATTGAAGCGGCAAGAAGGACAGGAAGAAAAAATACCTTGATTGCCGTTTTGATTGGTATCCTTGGCGGTCTTGCCGTTGGCGTGGGCGGGACAATACTAATGAGGAATTAGAAATGAGGAATGAGGAATGAAAGAACGGTTGAAAATAAAAGGGCGGGTAACGGTTCAGGTTTTCGATTGCCACGGAAAATTGAAGCGGAAAAGTCCGGGGTTTCTGCGGAGGCTTTTTAGAATACCTGGGCAATTTATGGTTTATGAGTTCCATAACATTGTTACCAGAGAAGGGGACGCTTTGATTGCTGACGCTCTTTTGGCTTCCCCTGCACGGACTAAAGTAACCAGTTCGGCGGGGTTTATTCAGGTTGGCACAGGCTGGACAGGAAATTCAACGAAAACCAATACAAGGTGCAATACTCCATCGGGGAGTATGAAAGCTCTGGACAGCGGTTATCCAGCCCTTAAAGCGGCGTGGGGTAATACAGGGGATACGACCGTTACCTACAGGGCGACTTTTGCGGCGGGTGCGTTAAACGCCAACGGCATAAATGAGGCTTGTCTGCTTAACGGCAACGGTTCAACGGCAAACTGCCTGGCTTATGCACAAATAACCCCGGCGGTCAATGTTACGTCAAGCGATACCCTGCAAGTGTTATGGGAAATTACAATACTAGGGCAATAAGGTTTCTGCAATCATCTTCTGATTTTCCTCTGATGGTTTCGCTTGGGGAGAAAAATCCGACCTGGGGTATTTCCCGATGGGGAGACCGGGGGCTTAGGTTTGTACCGCCTGATGATGAGGGCTTTTCTGTCCGGGGAGATAAACAGAAACTTGAATACAAGGGGCGGCGGCGTTCCCATAGGTTTACTATCCTTGGGGAAAGTGCCTTTGAATATGATGTAATTCTTAACAGGGAACCTGAAAATAATGTTATAAGGCTTTACTTGGAAGGTGCAGAAAACTTTGATTTTTTCCGGCAGCCTGATTTTGTGTCTGACCCTTTTTTGAAGGGCAGTTATGCGGTTTACAAAAAGGAAACGCTTTTAGGTGAAGGTACAGGGAAGTTATGCCATATTCACCGACCTTTGATTATTGACACAAGGGGGCGGCGGGTATGGGGGGAATTGTCGGTTGTCGGGAATGAGTTACGGATTAGTATACCTGAACAATGGCTTGCGGAAGCCAAATATCCGGTTGTTGTTGACCCTACGATTGGGACTACTACCGTTGGAAGTCAGACGATTTATTATGATGAAGATAACGAAGGTTATTATGAATTTTTTGTAGAGTTTGGCATAGCAGTAAACCGATTTTTATTACCTGAAACTTTTAATGGAAGTGCAACGGCTTATGTATATGCCTATAATACTGATTATTGGGGAAAATG
>Ga0099364_10008224_pt1 | contig 14715 bp, 11 predicted proteins | sample TergutTh196P3_FD_73070 | JGI IMG/M metagenome (GOLD analysis project Ga0099364, IMG submission 73070) | Microcerotermes parvus P3 segment gut microbial communities from Pointe-Noire, Republic of the Congo - Th196 P3 | ecosystem: Host-associated > Arthropoda: Insects > Digestive system > Gut ... | reverse complement strand
GCCTGCTTTTGTTACTGGATTGCTTCGTCGCTTCGCTCCTCGCAATGACGAAAAGTAACTTTTCTGCACTTTGTTAATAATTTGTTCATTTTACCCGTTTATCCTGCAACCGCGCGCCGACCAGTTCACAAACGTTTAATAATTTTAAGATTGACATCGCTGCATGGCAGTGATAAAATCATTCGTGGAGCAACAAGGTAAGAAAGTATTTGAAACTGTCGGCTCCGCACATTTTCCAAGGAGGAAAACTTTATGAAGAAGAAAATTTTGTCACTGATTTTGGCTATGGCCATGGTGGGTACCATGCTGGCCGCTTGCGGCTCCAGCCCCGAACCGACACCAGAGCCCCCCGCCGCCACGGACACGGACATCCCCGCGACCACCGACGATGATGACGTCGACCCTGCGGATGATTCCGGCGATGACGTCTCCGGACCCGAGTACATCCTGGACGATGAACCCGTCACCCTGATAGTCTGGGAATCCACCCAGGGCCCCGATGAGTTCATCCGCCAAGCCGGCGAGGCCTTCACCGCCCTGTATCCCAATATCACGGTGGACTTCGTCAATGTCGAGCTGGGTGATTCCGTGCCGCAAATCGCGCTGGATGGTCCGGCCGGCATCGGTGCGGACGTCTTTGCCGCTCCCCATGACAGACTGGGCAGCCTCGTGGTGGATGGTCATGTCTTCCCCGTGTTTGACCAGGACAAACTGCGTGGCGAGGTGCTAAGTAGCTGCGCCGACGCCGTCACCTTTGAAGGCTCGATGTGGGGCTATCCCGTCTCTGCCGAGACCTATGCCCTCTATTATAACCGCGACCTGATCGACGATGCCGATGTACCCACCACCTGGGAAGACCTGAAAGAGTGGAGCATCGCCTTCCGCGAAGAAAACCCCGGAAAATATGGCTTCATCATGGATATCGGCGCATACTACGTCATCCCCTTCACCACCAGCGAAGGCAACCGCCTCTTTGGTCCGGAAGGCACGGACACCGAGCACACCAACATCAACTCCGCCGCTTCCGTCAAGGGCATGGAGTTCTTCCAGAGCCTGCGTGAGGCCCTGCCGGTACCCGGCGCAGACCTCAACACCTCCACCGCCGATGCCGCTTTCTTAGCCGATGGCGCTGCCATGCATATCTCCGGCCCTTGGAACGTGTTGGGCTTCCAAGAGCAGGGCAAGGATTTTGGCATCGCTCCCCTGCCGGCCCTGCCCGGTGAGAGCACCCCGGCCTCCTCTTTCTCCGGTACCCGGACGATGTTTGTCTCTTCCTACACGGACAACCCTTTCGAGGCACATCTGTTTGCCGAATTCCTGGTATCACCGGAAATGCAGGAGCTGCGCTACAACATCACCGGTGCCCTGCCGGCGATAGACATTCCCCTCTCCAGCCCCTATGACGAAGGCTTTGTGAAGCAGCTCGCGTACGCTTTCCCCATGCCTTCCATCCCGGAAATGGGCCGCTACTGGGATGCCATGAACGCCGCCGCCATCAATATCTGGGATGGCGCCGATGTCCAGTCAGAACTGGATGCCGCCGATGCCGCTATCTTGCAGTAGGCTGTATCAAAGCAGAAATAAACATGAAAGACCCCGGAGCGGACAAAAGCTCCGGGGTTTTTATTTTCTGCTTGTAATTATTCAATAATAACGTTACACTTAGAGTATCGGCCAAGTTGATGGCCGAAAACTTATAAGAAAGTAGGTGATGACTTGAGTAAATCGACTAAAGTCGCTAAGAAAGCTGTGACACTCGCGCATGACGGGACCGCAAAACGCACGATATGTATTACCGCGGCACTCTTTATGGGCCTGGCGCATATTGTTCATCTGAAACAATATGTGAAAGGGGCGATTTACGCCCTGATTGAAGTAGTCTTTATCCTCTTTATTCCCAATATTGTGGGAAAAATCCATGACCTCATTACCCTGGGCGACTTCCAGCCGGACTTGCCGGTCAGGGAGCGGGACAATTCGATGTTCATGCTGATAGACGGCGTGTTGGTCGTGGTGATAGTCCTCTTTTTCCTTGTCGTCTACTATCTGTCAGTAAAGGATGCCTTGAATGAATACCACGACTACTGCATAAACAGGGTATTCAAAAAGACCGGCTCGGCCTTTTCCAGCCTCCTGGGTAAGGCCTTCCCCGTGGTGGGCCTGGCCCCCAGTGTCGGCCTGGTCGTCTTTTTCGTCTTGGTGCCGCTGCTGTTTTCCGCCAGCGTCGCCTTCACCAACTACGCCTCGCCGGGCCACATACCACCGGCCAATACCGTGGACTGGGTGGGGGTGGATAACTTCGTGGCGATGTTTGGCGGCGGCTCCGCCTGGACGACGGCGTTTTTCCGGGTGGCCGCCTGGACGCTCACCTGGGCGACCGCCGCGACGGTGACTTGCTACTTTGGCGGTCTTTTGATGGCGGTGGTCTTGCATGAGAGCAAGATTCGCATTAAACCCCTATTCCGCACCATCTTCATTTTGCCCTATGCCGTGCCGGCCATCGTGTCCATGCTGGTCTGGAATAACCTCCTAAATGGCACCTTCGGCACGATAAACCAGACCCTCATGCAACTGGGCTGGATGACGGATCCCATTCCCTGGCTCTCCGATGCCACACTGGTGAAATTCGTGGTGGTGGCCATTAACCTCTGGGCCGGATTCCCCTACTTCATGCTCCTGTCCATGGGCACGATGACAGCCATTTCCGCCGATGTCTACGAGGCCGCGCGGATAGACGGGGCCAGTAAGGTACAGACCTTTAAGAGTATCACCCTGCCGCTGGTGCTGTATCAAACAATGCCCCTGATCATCATGTCCTTTACCCACAATGTCAATAATTTCGGGGCGATATTCTTCCTGACAGGCGGCGCTCCCCCGGTAAGCGACACCACCACCTCCGGGGCCGGGGCAACGGACATCTTGGTGACATGGATATATAAACTGACAATAAACCTGCAAGAGTATAAGTACGCATCTGTCTTGGCGGTGTTGATTTTCGTCGTCCTGGCGCCATTTGCAGTTTGGAATTTCAGCCGCACGAAATCATACAAGGAGGGTGAACTATGAAAACGAAGAGTAATATATTCAGGCATGTGAATGTAACAATAGTGATGGTCTTCCTCTGCCTTATCACCTTTATTGTGATTTATCCGCTGGTGTACCTCGTGAGCGGGGCCATATCGCCGGGCAAGACGATCGCGCAGCTGTCCATCATCCCTTTCTCGCAGGGCATTACCTTCGAGCATTACCGCTACCTCTTTGAGCAGACACCGTACTGGTCCTGGTTTCGCAATACCTTTGTGATTGCCCTGTCCACTTCGTTGCTGACCGTCTTGGTGGCATCCATGGGCGCTTACGTCTTTTCCCGTTTCCGTTTCACGGTGAAGAAGCAAATGCTGATGGCGTTGCTCATTTTGCAAATTTTCCCCTCCTTTGTCGGCATGGTGGCGATATATGTCATCTTGTTAAGGATTGGCGGACTGGATACGCTCTGGGGGTTGGTGCTGGTCTATCTGGCGGGCAATATCCCCTATAATACCTGGATGGTGAAAAGTTACATGGACACCATTCCCCGCTCGCTGGACGAGGCCGCCCGGATCGACGGGGCCAACCACTTCCGCACTTTCATGACCATCATTTTGCCGATAGCCAAGCCCATCATCACCTTCCTGGGCATCGCCAGTTTCACCGCCCCGTGGATGGATTTCATCTTCCCCAAACTGGTGTTGCGCTCGGCGGAGAAACAGACCCTGGCGATTGGCCTGTATAATTTTGTCACCGACCGTAAAAACGAGTTTTCCAACTTTACCGCCGGGGCTTTGTTGGTTGCCATTCCTTTCGTCATCTTCTTCATCATTACCCAGAATATACTGGTGACGAGCATGGCGGGTTCGGCGGTGAAGGAGTGAAAACGTGGCCCATATCCGTCATTCCGCAATGTTTTAATGCGAAATCCCTTGCGGGGAATGGAAACAAACATGAAATTTGCTAGAGCGCTTTTGATAGCCGCTTGCATGGCGATGCTGTTCCTGCTAGCCTGTGACAGTCAGGAAGACCCTGTCTCGCCCGCCGATGACTTGGCGGGCGATTCTTATAGGGGCTTGCCCGACGGCCATTATTATAGTAGAATTAAGCGAAATGACAGAGAAGAAGAGAAGAAAGGAAAGGCATGGTTGTTAAGATGAAAGAGTACAGAGAACTGACAAAAGCGGAACTGGAGGCCCTGTTGGCTGAGCTGGAAGTACAATACGAGGCCGCCAAGGCCAAGGGCTTGAAGCTGGACATGTCACGCGGGAAGCCTTCGACTGAACAATTAAACATGGGCAATGATATTTTGAAGATGGTCGATTATGAAAATGCCTATTTTGCCGAGGACGGCACGGATTGCCGTAACTACGGCGGCTTAACGGGGATTCCCGAGGCCAGGCGCTTGGTCGGTGAGCTTTTGGATGTGGCGCCGGAATATGTCATTGTCCGCGACAATTCCAGCCTGAATATCATGCATGACATGATTTCACGCTCCATGAGCCATGGGGTGATGGGGCATACGCCCTGGCATAAACTGGATAAAGTAAAGTTCCTCTGCCCCGCGCCCGGCTATGACAGACATTTTTCCATTACTGAATACTACGGCATCGAGATGATCACCATTCCGATGACGCAGACGGGTCCGGACATGGACCTGGTCGAGCAACATGTGAATAGCGATGCGGATGTAAAGGGGATTTGGTGTGTGCCCAAATATTCCAACCCCCAGGGCATAAGCTACTCGGACGAGACGGTCAGGCGTTTTGCCCGCTTGAAGCCGGCGGCCAGTGACTTCCGCATTTTTTGGGACGACGCCTATGTTGAGCATCATTTATACGAGGACGACCGCGATGAGATATTGGAGCTGCTGGGTGAATGTGAAGCGGCCGGCAATCCCGACATAGCCTATAAGTTTTGCTCCTTTTCCAAGATCAGCTTCGCCGGGGCGGGCATATCGGCCATCGCTGCGTCCAAGGCGAATTTGGACTACATCCTAAAATCGCTCTTTTTCCAGACGATAGGCCCGGACAAGATGAACATGCTGCGCCATGCCAAGTATTTCCATGATTTGGCGGGCATAAAAGCCCATATGAAAAAGCACGCCGACATCACCCGGCCGAAGTTTGAGGCGGTGGTGAGTGCCTTGGATACGGAGCTTTCCGGCCTGGGCATCGGCTCATGGGTCAAACCAAAGGGCGGTTATTTCGTCTCCTTTGATGCCCTGCCCGGCTGCGCCAAGGCCATCATCGCCCTCTTGAAAGAAGCCGGGGTGGTGATGACGCCCGCCGGGGCCACCTTTCCCTATGGCAAGGACGCGGAGGATAAAAACATCCGCATTGCCCCGACCTTCCCGACGACAGGGGAGCTGGGGCAGGCGATGGAGTTGTTTGTGCTCTGCGTGAAGATTGCCAGCGCGAGGCAGTTGCTGGAGCAGTGAGGCAAAACGCGTCATTGCGGCCCGTTCTTCCGCTTTGCGGAAGCGGCCGCAATCTGTTCTACTAAAGCTAAGGAAAGACCATGAATGAAATAAAACGGATAGGGCGCAAGCTGATTCATAAGGGTCATGTCGTCGATTTTTATGAAGACACCATTCAGTTGCCGGACGGCAAATGCGCGCAGTGGGATTTTCTTGCGCATGTGGGCGCAGCGGCGGTGCTGCCGGTGCTTAGTGACGGGCGGATAGTGATGGTGCGCCAATATCGCAATGCCTTTGAGTGCGAGACGATAGAGATTCCGGCCGGCAGCCTGGATTATGCCGGTGAGCCGACGCTGGATGCCGCGAGGCGGGAGCTGGCGGAGGAAACGGGTTATACGGCGGAGTCCTTTGAGCTTTTGGTGTCCGTTTATACGGCGGTGGCCTATTGCAATGAGACGATAGATATTTATGTGGCGAAGGGTCTAAAAGCAGGCGAGCAGCATCTGGATGCGGACGAGTATGTGAGTGTCGCGCCCTATGAGGTCGATGAGCTTGTGCGGATGATTCGGGCCGGCGAGATCCGCGATGCGAAGACGGTGGCGGCGGTGATGGCGTATAAATGCATAATTCATAATTCATAATTCATAATGCGAAATAACGTTACCCATCTCGTCATTGCGAGGCCGTTTTACAGGCCGAAGCAATCCAGAGCCAGGATTTACTTGCTTTTGTTACTGGATTGCTTCGGTCGTTACACTCCCTCGCAATGACGTGTTTTTGCTTTAATATTCGCGGATTTATGTTATAATATTGGCATGACCAAATCCATCCTTATCAAAAAATATAACGGTGCTGGGGAGCTGACCGTCTCTGTGCCGGGCTCGAAGAGTATCACGAACCGGGCTTTGTTGTTGGCGGCGCTGGCTAGTGGGCGTTGTCTGCTGAAAGGGGTTTTGTTCAGTGACGATACGCGGGCGATGATGGACTGCCTTGTGGCGCTGGGCTTTACGCTGGAGGCGGACGAGGGTGCGGCAGAGCTTACTTTGGTAGGCGGCGGCGGACAGATTCCCCGCAAGCAGGCCCATATAAACGTGCAGAGCGCCGGCACGGCGGCGCGTTTTTTGACGGCTTTTTTAGCCTTTGGCGGCGGCGACTATACGATTTGTGCGTCGGAGCAGATGAAACGGCGGCCGATGGCCCCATTGATTAGTATCCTGCGCTCGTTGGGGGCGCAGATTGAGTGTCTGGAGGCAGAAGGCCATCTGCCGCTGCGGATAACGAACGGGGCGCTGTCGTTTTCTGAACCCCCGCTGGTCACGGTGGACACTGGGCTTAGCAGCCAGTTCGCCAGCGCCCTCTTGCTGGTCGGGGCGATGTGCCGGCCGGGGCTTAAGATAAGGCTATGCGGCGCGCGTGCGCAGGGGGCCTATATCGGCATCAGTCTGAAAATGATGGCCGATTTTGGCATCCGCCATGAGCAAGCGGGCAATGACTATCTGGTGTCTTTCACGGACTCTTGTGGCGTGAGCGAGTACCACATCGAGCCCGACATATCCAGTGCCTGTTATTTTTATGCGATGGCGCCGCTATTGGGCATCGATGTCTGTGTGCGCGGTGTTCATGCCGATATGGTGCAGGGTGATTTGGCCTTTTTGGATTTATTGGAGCAGATGGGTGCCGGGCGGGAGGAGACCACGGAGGGCATACGGATGTTGGGGCGCGGCATGGACGGCTATCCCGGTCTGGATGTCGACATGCGGGGTTTTTCCGATCAGACGATGACCTTGGCGGTGCTGGCGGCCTTTGCCCGGACAGAAACGAGAATACGCGGTATTGGCCATATCCGCCACCAGGAATCCGACCGGATGGCGGCGATATGTACCGAACTTGGGCGTATCGGGGCAACTTGTGATATAATTGGGGATGGTGAGGGGCTGTCCATAGAGCCCCTGCACGGAGGGATGGGCGATGTTCAGGTGGAGATAGAAACCTACGACGACCACCGCATGGCGATGGCCTTTAGCTTGGTCGGGCTAAAGACGGGAAACATTTCGATCAAAAACCCGGCTTGCTGTGCGAAGACCTTTGCGAATTTTTTTAAAGTGATTGAGGGATTAACATAATATGCCACAAACACAAGAAAAACTGAATATAGAGACACCCGAGCGGGTCATCCTGGTCGGGGTCGATACCGGCACCGAGCCTGATTTTGATGCCTGCATGGAGGAGATGTCGAGTCTGGCCGAGGCTTGCCGCATGGAAGTGGTCGGCACATTGACGCAAAAAATGGAAAAAAGCCACGGTTCGCTCTATGTCGGCACGGGCAAGGCAGAGGAAATTGCCGAATACGGCGCTGCCCTGGAAGCGGACATTGTCATATTTTATGATAATCTTTCGCCAGCGCAGCTGAGGAACTTGCAAAAAGCAATCGAGCTGCCGGTGATGGACCGCACGGCCCTGATACTGGAGATTTTCGAGCAAAGGGCGAAAAGCCGTGAAGCAAAATTGCAGGTCGAGGTGGCGAAGCTCCAGTATCTGCTACCCCGCCTGGTCGGGATGCACGAGGCCCTGACCCGACAGGCCGGCACCAGCGGCTCCATGTCCAGCCGGGGCGTGGGCGAAAAAAAGCTGGAACTGGACCGCCGCAAGATAAACCTGCGCATAAACGAGCTGAAAAAGGAGCTGGCCGCAGTCGCCGCCGAGCGCGAGACGAAAAGAAAACAGCGGACTGCGGCGCGGATTCCCCTCGTGGGCCTAGTGGGCTATACGAACGTGGGGAAATCGACCTTGCTCAATGCGATGCTGGATAAGTATATGACGGGGGAAAGTAAGGCGGCGCGGCAAGATGGGGAAGAGGGGCGTGGCGAAGGCGACGGTCATGGCGGCGGCCAAAGCGGCGACCGTGGCAGCGGCCACGTCCGGGAAAAAAAGGTCCATGCCGCAGACATGCTCTTTGCCACCCTGGACACGACGGTGCGGCGGATAGAGACGGGCAACAATCAGGATTTTTTGCTCTCCGACACGGTGGGATTCATCCATCGCATCCCCACGGGGCTGATAAAAGCCTTTCATTCGACCTTGGAAGAAGTGAAGGGCGCCGATCTCTTGCTCCATGTCGTCGATTATGCCGACGAACACCATCCGCAGCAGATGCATGACACCTTGGAGACGTTGCGTGAGCTAAACGCCGCCCATATTCCGCTGATCACGGTCTACAACAAAGCCGACAAATGCATGGACGAGCTGCCCTTTCAGATGGACGGGGAGCGCATTTATATGTCGGCCAGCCAGGGCGAGGGCATAGCGGAGCTAGTGGCAATGATACTGGCCAAGGTCTATGATAGCTATGTTGCGGCCGAGTTTTTGCTGCCCTATAGCGAAGGGGCTACCCTTTCGTATTTCATGGAAACGGCCAAGGTACTGGCGCAGGATTACCGTGAGGATGGCGTCTGGCTCAGCGTCCGCTGCCATCGGGCGGATAAAAAGAAGTATAAGGAATATGCGACTCAATAAATACATCGCCGATGCCGGCATCTGCTCGCGCCGCGAGGCGGATAAAATGATTGCCGCAGGGCGGGTGCGGATAGGGGGGCAGATAGCCGCGCCCGGTAGCATCGTCGGAGCGGATGATATGGTTTGCGTGGACGGGAAGCCTGTCGTGGCGGGAACAGAAGAGAAGGTGGTCTTTGCCTTTTACAAACCATCCGGCTACGTCTGCACGGAGCGGGACCGGCACGCCACAAAAACCATATACGACATCCTCGACTATCCCCAGCGCCTGACATATGCCGGCCGCCTGGACAAAGCGTCGGAAGGGCTGCTGATCATGACCAACGACGGGCATCTGATTGAGAAAATGATGCGGGCCCGTCACGGCCACGAAAAAGAGTATGCGGTGCGGGTGGATAAGCCGATAACGTCTGATGTGATAGAAAAGATGCAGGCCGGGATGTATTTGGCCGAGCTGGATACGCACACCAGACCCTGTGTGGTCATCCCACGGGGGGAGGATGATTTCACGATGATTTTGACCCAGGGGGTCAATAAACAGATTCGGCGGATGTGTTCGGCCTGCGGATTGCGGGTTAGAAGCCTGAAGCGGACGCGGGTCGTGAATATAGAACTGGGAAATTTGCAGCCGGGTGAGTACCGCCGTATCGAGGGCGGGGAGCTGGAGGAATTGTATAGTAGATGCCACTTAAAACCCCACAAATCAACCGCATAAAAGAACTCACGGAGCGCCTCTCCGCCGCCGCCAGGGCCTACTATGCCGAGGACCGCGAGCTGATGAGCGATTTTGAGTACGATGCATTATATGATGAATTGTTGGCTTTGGAGCAAGAAAGCGGCTTCGTCCTCGCGGGCAGTCCGACACAATATGTGGGCTATGCGGTCGTTTCGGATCTTAAGAAGGAGCGGCACGACGAGAGCATGCTTTCGCTCCAAAAAACGAAAAGCAGTGCGGAAATCGCGGCCTGGCTGGGAGACAAACAGGGGCTTTTATCGTGGAAATTGGACGGAGTGACGCTTGTTCTCACATACAATGACGGAAAACTTGCAAAAGCCCTGACCAGGGGCAATGGAGAAGTCGGTGAGGTGGTGACGCATAACGCCTGCGTCTTTTCCGGCTTGCCGCGTTCCATTCCCTTTGCGGGCGCGCTAATCCTACGGGGTGAGGCCGTCATATCATATGCCGATTTTGAGGCGATAAATGCTGAGCTTGGTGACACGGAAGAAAAGTATAAGAACCCCCGTAACCTGGTCGGCGGCTCGGTCAGACAGCTAAGCAGTGAAATAGCGGCCAAAAGACGGGTCGCCTTCCATGCTTTTTCGCTGGTGCGGGCGCAGGGTGTGGAGTTTGGGCGGCGCATACAGCAGCTGGAGTTTTTGCAAAAGCTGGGTTTTTCGGTCGTGGAGCATACACTGGTGAACACGGACGATGTCGAGACCGTGATAGAAGAGTACGGTGGCCGGGTCGCCGCTTTTCCTTTGCCGGTCGATGGCCTCGTCATCTGCCATGACGACATTGCCTACGGCGAGGGGCTGGGGCGAACGGCGAAATTCCCCCGCGACGCCATCGCCTTCAAATGGGCAGATGAGCTGGCGTGGACGAAGCTTGTCGCAATAGAATGGAGCCCCAGCCGGACGGGGCGGATAAACCCGGTCGCCATTTTTGAGCCGGTCTGGCTGGAGGGCACGACCGTGAGCCGCGCCTCGCTCCACAATATCAGCATCATCCGCGGCCTGCGCCTGGGCATAGGCGATGATATCAGCGTCTACAAAGCCAACATGATCATCCCCCAGATTGCCGAGAATCGGACGGGCAGCGACACGGTGGCAGTGCCCGGTGCCTGTCCGGCCTGCGGGCATGGTACTGAGATCCGCGCCCAAAACGATGCGGAGTTTCTGCATTGCCCTAATCCGGACTGCGCCGTCAAGCAGCTAAAGTCCTTTGCCCTGCTGGTCAGCCGCGACGGCTTGAACGTCGATGGCTTAAGCGAGGCCACGTTGGAAAAACTATTGGCACGGGGCTTTATCCGCACATATGCCGACCTCTTCCACCTGGAGCGTTTTCGCGATGAAATAATAAAATTGGAGGGTTTCGGGGAAAAATCCTACGAAAATCTGCAACAGGGCATAAATAACGCCCGTCATACCACATTGCCCCGCCTGTTATACGGCCTGGGCATCGAGGGCATCGGCACGGCGGGGGGGAGGCTGATAAGCCGCGAATTTGATTTTAATCTGGACAGGATTAGGAGCGCGACGGCAGAAGAGCTGGCCGGGATAGACGGTATCGGCCCGGTGATTGCCGGGGCCGTGGCCGCCTATTTTGCCGATGAAAAAAAGGCCGCCCGGCTGGACGCGCTGCTTAAGGAGCTTAGCATCGCCCGGCCCGAGGCGCAGATGGCGGCGCAGGATTTGGCCGGCTTAAGCTTCGTCGTCACCGGTACGCTTACGCATTTTGCAAACCGCAATGCCCTGAAAGAAGCCATAGAAGGGCGCGGCGGCAAGCTGACTGGCAGCGTCAGCAAAAAAACCACGGCCCTGATTAATAATGACAGTGAATCAAACTCCGGCAAAAATAAAAACGCCCGCAGTTTGGGTATTCCCGTGCTGACGGAGGAGGAGTTTATGGAGAGATATATTCCGACAGCTCAGGTCACATGAATCGTCTCCGGCACCAGATCTTTTCAGGGCTTTGTGATTCTAGACCTTATAGGCCATGACGTAAATAGGGTGTGTAATCGTCTTGACGAAGTCCTAAGTTCATTCGCCGTCACTTCCTAAGAGGGTTTTGCCTTTTTTGGTAATCCGGTATTTTTGCAATCTGCTGTTCGGCTTATCGGGTATGGTCATTTCGACAAAACCTGATACTAAAAGCGGTTCGATATTTCTCTTAAACGAGCGGGAATCGCCGCTCATGCCGATTGCGGTAAATATTTCTTTTCGTGTCAGAATTGCATTGTCAAGTGCTTTTAACACGGAGAGTTGCGTCGTCGTCAGCTCGACTTGGTGCTTAACTTGGTGCCTGACTTGGTGCTTAACTTGGTGCCTGACTTGGTGCTTTTCCTGTTCTGCGATAATTTCATGAAGCGCCGCCAAAGTAAACTCAATAAAAACGCCGGAGTCATTCACTTTACGCGCCGCTTCTATCGCCGCGTAATACTGCGGTCTGTTTTTCCATAAAACCGACTCCATGGGCACCCACGCAAAAATCTCATTCCATTTGGCGAGAAGAAGTGTTTGCCACATCCTGCCGATACGACCATTGCCGTCCGCGAAAGGATGTGTGCTTTCAATCTCATAATGCAAGATTGCGCTCTTTAGTACCGGGTGTAACGCCGACTCCCTCGCCCACGCAAACAATTCTTTCGTCAAACGCGGCACGAATTGTGGACGCGCCCCGACATGAACCGCCACGTCACCATCAAAAACACCCACATCACCACGCCGGAACTTACCCGCTTCTTCAAGCAGGTCTTGGGTCATCAGCTCATGCGCCTTTAGAAAATCTTCGACGCTGTAGGGGTCGAAGGTCATAATTTTATCGTAGGCTGCGTATGCGTTTTTGACTTCCTTAATTTCTTCTTTCTTACCGGCGATGATTTTCCCTTGGATTACGGCGGTCACTTCGTTTAGCGAGAGAGAATTGCCTTCGATGGCAAGGGACGAGTGTATTGTCCGCATACGATTTTCCCTGTGCAGCCGGATATCACGCTTAAACTCCGTGCCGAACTCAAGCCGCGTCACCGTTTCAATGATTTTCGCTAAATAATCGGCGGCCTTTTCCGTTATGGTGTAAGGAGGTTTGTTTGCCATAAAACAATTTTACCATAAATGTCAGCACGAAAGCAAATAAACGGATTGCGGAATTGCGGACAATTTGCTTTCCGGCAATCAATTCGAGAACTCACGATCTAATGCTACATATCTTCCGGTATTGTAGTATAATGGTAAGCGAGTTATATTATAATCATAAACTCTTTGCCGATATTTTACCATGAATATAGATATAAGGGATTGGAGGGATTGGAAATGGTGGATGTGGAATCCAACCGTATTGAATATAAACGTGAAGTAGATAAAAGTGACAAGCTCGAAAAGGCTGTTGTGTCATTCCTCAACTATAATGGCGGCGGGGAAATCTTTGTCGGTATTGCGGATGATGGGAGTGTTTACGGTGTAGCAGATGCCGACGGCGACCAACGAAAGATTGTGGACAGACTCGTTAACAACATCCGCCCCAAAATATTGGGACTATTTGATGTTGTCGCAGAAAAAATCGAAGGCAAAAACATTATCCGCATAGTAGTTTCTAGCGGGACACAAAAGCCGTATTATATCCGCAAAAAAGGAATGACAGAGGACGGATGCTTTATCCGTGTCGGCGCATCGGCACAGCCTATGACTGAGACCATGATAGAAAAGCTGTTACAGCACAGACAAGCAAGCTCACTCTCCACGACTGTTGTTTCGCGTCAAAAGTTGACATTTGAGCAACTTCATATCTATTACAACGAACACGGCTTGAAATTGAATGAGCAATTTGAAGAAAACCTAGACTTGCGTACAGGCGATGGTTATTACAATATGCTCGCATATCTTTTGGCTGATAGCAATGGGGCATCTGTCAAAGTCGCAAAGTATTCGGGAACAGATAAAATCGACCTCATCGAAAACGAGGAATACGGCTATCGCTGTATAATAACTGCTGTATACCGTGTGTTGGACAAATTGGCAGTTGAGAATAAAACCTTTGCGAAAATAACTGCGAGAAACCGCTTGCAACGTAAACTAATAAACGAGGTCGCGCTAAAAGAAGCCTTTATTAATGCCGTCGTACACAATGATTACAGCTTGTCTTGGCCGGTAGTCGAATTTTATTCAGATAGGGTAACAATCACCTCCACCGGTGGGCTTGTTGAAGGCTTGTCTGAGGAGGATTTTTACAGCGGGCGCACCATGCCCAGAAACCGAGAGCTTATGCGCGTGTTCAAAGATGTCGAACTCGTTGAGGAGTTAGGTTCAGGCATGAAACGAATATTGGAAGCATATGATCGATCAGTGTTTGAGATAACGCCTAGCTTTATCATTGTCACATTCCCCTATGCTTCCGATTTTGAGCGCAATGTGAGCGGGGGTGTCACCGAAAATAAGCGAAACGTGAGCGAAATTTTAAGCGAAGCTGAATTGAAAAGAGTGAAACCAATACTTGATTACCTCAAAACACACGATACGATAACGCAACAGGAAGCGCGTGATTTAACAGGAAAATCCGCTTCTTCCGTAAGGCGTATCTTCACTGTCTTATGTGAAATTGGTGTATTGGAACAATCGGGAAATACAAGAAATACAATATACATAAGAACGGCAGAATATGGTTGAACGCGGCTGAATACGGTTGAATGTGGTTGAATGTGGTGAAAAGGCGAACTACCCCATCACCACCTGCCACACACAATTCCTTTGGCAAATATTTCTTTTCGTGTCAGAATTGCATTAGCAAGTGCTTTTAACACGGAGAGTTGTGTCGTCGTCAGTTCGACTTGGTGCTTATCTTGGTGCTTGACTTGGTGCTTTTCCTGTTCCGCGATAATTTCATGAAGCGCCGCCAAAGTAAACTCCATAAAAAACACCCACATCACCACGCCGGAACTTCCCCGCTTCTTCAAGCAGGTCTTGGGTCATCAGCTTATGCGCCTTTAGAAAATCTTCGATGCTGTAGGGGTCGAAGGTCATGATTTTATCGTAGGCTGCGTATGCGTTTT
>Ga0099364_10008223_pt1 | contig 14718 bp, 13 predicted proteins | sample TergutTh196P3_FD_73070 | JGI IMG/M metagenome (GOLD analysis project Ga0099364, IMG submission 73070) | Microcerotermes parvus P3 segment gut microbial communities from Pointe-Noire, Republic of the Congo - Th196 P3 | ecosystem: Host-associated > Arthropoda: Insects > Digestive system > Gut ... | reverse complement strand
ATCAGTCGAACAGAAAGAAACAAGCCTCGAACAGGATGTGATTATGACGGTCAACGAGTTTAATATCCAGCAGGATTTGATACAAAGAGTAGAACTGACGATGCAAGTAGCCAATATAGCATACAACAGTACCATCGAACGGTTTATCATCGGACGGGCGGATATCAATAGCCTCACGCTTATGTTAAACCGGCAAAAAGAAGCGCAAAAAAATTACATCTCAGCATTGAAAGATTACTGGTTGAGTTATTATAAAATACGGAAATTAACCCTGTTTGATTTCGAAAAACAGGTAAAGATTACAGACGAATTTGATCGGACTTATGGATTCTAAACGGATTTCTTCATTCTCCATCATTCTGGTGTTCACCGTCCTTGCGTTGGCGGGGGTCTGCTTTATTCCCTTACTTCCCATCAAACTGTCGCCATCATCAACACTGCCCGAAATCAATGTCTCGTTCAACATGCCGAACAACTCGGCGCGAATCATTGAAATGGAAGTGACTTCCAAATTGGAAGCCATGTTATGCCGGATGAAAGATGTCGAGCAGATCCAATCCACCTCCGGAAACGGCTGGGGAAGAATAACCATCCGGATGAATAAACATGCCGATATGGATATGGCGCGTTTTGAGGTTTCGACCATTGTCAGGCAGACCTGGCCATCGTTTCCGCCGGAAACACGCTATCCGACCATATCCGTCAGGCGACCTGATGAAAATGCAGCGCGTCCGTTTATGACGTACACCGTGAATGCTCCGGCTAATCCGATTCTTATTCAGCAATTTACAGAAGGTCAAATCATTCCCCGTTTATCCCCGATTGAAGGGATTTACCGGATTAACCTTTCAGGTTCGCAGCCAATGGAATGGCAGTTGACGTATGATAACTTCCAACTTCAACAATCAGGCGTCTCTCCTGATGAAATCAGGACATCCATCAGCCGTTATTTGGACAGGGTATACCTGGGTGTTGCTTCGGTCGAAACAACCAACGGCGAAAAACAATGGCTACGCGTCACAATCGCTCCCCCCGCTGATGGACAACAATTCGATATTTCCAATATTCAGGTTAAAAACATCGACGGCAAACTAATCTTTTTGGATCAATTGGTTACCGTATCATACGTCGAACAGAGGCCGACAAGTTATTACCGGATCAACGGGCTTAACTCAATTTACCTTAACATAACGGCCGATCAGTTGGCCAATCAATTGGAATTAAGCAAAAAAATTAAAGCCCAATTAGCCGAATTGGAATCCCTCTTCCCACCCGGATATGAAATGCACTTGAGGTACGATGCCACTGAATATATCCAAAAAGAACTTAACAAAGTATACTTCCGATCAGGACTCGCATTAACCATCCTGCTGTTGTTTGTCTTACTTATCTACCGGAGTTTTAAATACCTGCTGATGATTTCGATATCGTTAGCCGTCAATATTGCCATAGCGCTGATCTGGTACTACTTCCTTAAATTGGAAATACAACTTTATTCCCTTGCCGGAATCACGATCTCACTCACCCTGATTATTGATAATACCATTGTGATGTCAGATCAGATGATTCAGCGCAACAATATGAAAGCATTTGTGGCTATCCTGACCGCCACGCTAACCTCGATTGCGGCCCTGGGTATCATTTTCTTTTTAGATGAACAAATTCGGCTGAACCTGCAGGATTTTGCATACGTCATCATCGTAAACCTGAGCATATCACTTTTCGTGGCGTTGTTTTTAGTGCCCGCCCTATTGGAAAAATTGAAGATTGTCAAAAAAACAAAACAAAGTAAGAAAGCACGAAAGGTCAGTTCTTTCCCACCCAAGCGTCATGTCGAGCGAAGTCGAGACATCTGTGCGGAAGAAAACCCTTTAACAATCAAGAGATGTCTCGACTTCGCTCGACATGACGGGACGCCCATATTCAAACTTTTTCAACGGATGCGAGGAGCGCGAAGAGTGGTTTATTTCAACCGGTTCTACGAACGATTCTGCTATTTCACGCGACGTTGGCGCGTGTTGATTGTTCTATTTCTGATTCTGGCCTTCGGCCTCCCTGTTTTTCTTTTGCCTGAAAAGATAGATGTAAAAGAACCAAACAAATGGACAGAGTGGTATCAAAAAACATTTGGGTCTGTCTACTATAAGGAAAAACTGAAACCCATTATCGACACTGCGCTTGGAGGAAGTTTAAGGCTGTTCGTCCAGAAAGTGTATACGGGTTTGTACTTCGCAACCCGCGAGGAAACCAGCCTGTATGTGACAGCGACTTTACCTAATGGCGCTACCATTGAACAAATGAATCATCTGATTCAACAAATGGAACAGTATATCAGCCAGTTCAATGAAGTCCAACAGTTTATTACGCAAATATCCAATGCCCGTCAGGCCAATATCAGTATCCTGTTCACCCGTGAAGCGCTTCGGAGCGGTTTCCCCTATCTTTTAAAATCGAATCTGATTACACGTTCGACCGAATTAGGAGGAGGCAGTTGGGCAGTTACCGGATTCGGACAGGGATTCAGCAATAATGTGACGGAAACTGTGGGTTCCTACCGGGTCGAAATGTTCGGATTCAACTATGATGAACTGATGCTCCGCGCAGAAATATTTAGAGATACCCTATTAGAGAACCGTCGGATCAAAGATGTAGTTATCACCTCCGAATTCAGCTATTATAAAGACGATTATACCGAATTTGGTTTTCAGTTGGATAAAGAACAGTTGGCCCGGTATAACTTACTGCCTTATGAATTATTTTCTTCGCTTCAGTCGACCTTTGCGCGGCAGCTATATGCCGGACAAACGATCGGTGATTTAGGCCGGGAACAAATTTACATCCGGTCGAAACAATCCAACGAATTTGATATATGGAATTTGCTTTACGGCTGGAGTACGATCAACGATAAACATTACAAACTATCCGAACTTGCGGAAATTGAAAAGATGCAGACGCCTCAACAAATCGTAAAAATAGACCAGCAATACCGGTTATGTCTGCAATACGAATACATCGGGGCTGCCGAGCAGGGGAGAAGATTATTGCAACAAGAAATCGATAAATGTCAATTAAAACTGCCTATGGGTTATACCATCAAAAGCCAGCAAGGTTATTATTATTTTAGACAAGGCAATAACAGTCAATATGCCCTGCTGGCGCTTATCTTTGTGATTATCTATTTTACATGTAGCATCCTTTTCAATTCGTTAAGACAACCGTTAGCCATTCTTTTTATTATTCCGGTTTCCTATATCGGTATTTTCCTGACATTCTACCTATTCAAACTGAACTTCGACCAGGGGGGCTTTGCCGCCTTTGTACTGCTCTGCGCCCTTACCATCAATGCGAATATTTATGTCATAGACGAATACAACAACATACGTAAATCAAACCCGAAACGCCCGCTTTTGAAAACCTATATCAAAGCATGGAACGCCAAAATCAGTCCTATATTCCTTACCATCATATCAACCATTCTTGGTTTTATCCCGTTTATGATTGGCAACAGGGAAACCTTCTGGTTTCCATTAGCCGTTGGTACGATAGGCGGATTATCCATATCGTTGCTGGGACTGTTTTGTTTTTTACCTCTTTTTATGGGGGTAGGGAAGAAGATTTAGAGGTTGAACACTCCGGCTTTATGTCATGGTAGGTGTCGTAACTGGCATCAATCCCATCTGTGCGGCTTTTTTGAACATGAATTCACGGGCTGCCTCGCGGTCGTTAGGGATTACTCCGTCTAAGATGGCATTTTTGATGGCTTCTTTCAATGTGCCTACCGGCCGAGAAGGGGGTAACCCGAAGGTAGTCATAATCTCCTCGCCCGAAACAGGCGGTTGAAAATTTCGTATCCTGTCTTTTTCTTCAATATGCACCAATTTCTCACGTACCAACCGGAAATTATGCAGGAATTGACGAACCTTTTCGGGATTTTTACTCGTGATATCGGCTTCGCACAGTTTCATCAGATCGTCAATATCATCGCCGGCATCAAACAGGAGCCTGCGGACAGCCGAGTCGGTTACTTCTTCATCAACTAACGCGATCGGTCGCATGTGCAGGTTGACCATCTTTTGTACATACCGCATCTTTTCATTCATCGGCAACTTCATCTTTCGGAAGATACCGGGAATCATCCTCTCGCCGATAAAATTATGATTATGAAACGTCCATCCCAAACGATTGTCGAAACGTTTGGTCACAGGTTTGGCGATGTCGTGGAGGAGGGCGCTCCAGCGAAGCCATAAATTACCGGTTGTCCGGCTCAACCGGTCGAGTACCATCAGCGTATGGGCGAAATTCTCTTTATGACCGATACCTTCTTTTGTCTCTACGCCTTTCAATGCACATAGTTCGGGGAAAATGATTTCCAGCAAACCGCTTAATTCCAACAACTCAAAACCGATGGAGGGCTTGGGCGAGAGGATAATCCTGTTGAGTTCGTCGGTTATCCGTTCGTTGGAAATAATCTCAATCCGTTGTTTGTTTCGGACGATGGCATCGAATGTGTCCGGGTCGATAAAGAAACCCAACTGGGAAGCAAACCTGACAGCCCGCATCATCCGCAACGGATCGTCGCTAAACGTAATATCGGGGTTGAGGGGAGTAACAATCCGCAGGTTTTCGAGGTCGGTCAGGCCATCGAAAGGGTCGATCAATTCGCCGAAACGTTCTTTGTTCAGGCACAGGGCCAGGGTGTTGATGGTGAAGTCGCGCCGGTTCTGGTCATCTTCGAGCGTGCCGTCTTCGACCACCGGCTTGCGACTGTCGGGATTATATGATTCCCTGCGTGCGCCTACAAACTCAAGTTCCATATCCTGAAATCTCACCTGTGCTGTACCAAAATTCTTGAAGACAGTCAGAAAGGCGCCTTTCCCAAGTTTCCGCACTATAGCCTTTGCCAACTTTATCCCACTGCCTGCCGTTACGATATCCATATCTTTCGACGGACGGTGCAGGAAGAAATCACGCACATAACCGCCAATCACATAAGTCTCCAGCCCCAACTCACCGGCGACATCCGAAATGATGTGAAAGACAGGCGTATCCAAATGACTGATTATTTCCTCTTCACTGATATACATACACGTTTTTTAAACTGTTTGAAGGTGCAAAGATACGAGAAATAAAAAAATCTCACGAAATAATCGTTCGATATACCCGCTTATGAAGTTTGGGCTGAAAGAATAGCAGTCCCATTTGAAACATGTCGATGGCAACGGTTACTTTTGGGTGCTGGCAGATTTGTTTCCAAAAATGATATTTTTCGGAAGATGAACGGATTCCTGCCATCACACAAAAAGTATGGTCATGGATGAAAGGCAAACACTGATTAAAAATGGCATCCAACTCGCTTATTTCAACATTTTTATCTGCGAAAATGCAATCAATTAGGGTAAACTGTACCAATGATTCAGGTACTAATTTGTGATACGCGCCTGTCCGGATTTGGAGTGATGGATTCGTCTCCTTACTCAACAAGTGTGTTGCCATTTCTGCAAAATGCGGCTCAGATTCCAGTGTAACACATTGAACATCCGAATCGTATCGGGTTAAATACAATGGCGTCAAGCCTAAGGAAGAACCTACTGAAAGAATTGTTCGAGGTTTATAGTAATTGGCTAACCGGAACAAAAATTCTCCTTCTCTTTTTGATATCCCATATTTTCGAATGGCTCTTTTTACAGTAATCTGTTTTCCTTTGTAGCAAATGAATGTGGGATTTTGCGACAATTCCCGTCGAATGCGTGAAATATCATCATACGAATAGTAAGCGCATGGATCTTCGATAACGTTCGTCATCAAATCGAACACAAAAGGCGAATGTACGCCATACCCCTTTCGGCAGAACAGTCTTCTATAAATCTCTGTAAAAACAAGCATGGAGGGACTATTTATACTTTCCCTAAAAACTCCCTGATTGTATAATTCAGGAAACGATTGAAAGGGTATAACTTTTTGAAGTCTTCGACTACGATGTCTTTCCAGTTGTCCGTATTAAAAAACGCATCCGGTTTTGTTGCGCTTACCACAAAATCTTTGTGTTTCAAAATGGATGCGTACGGCGAATCGGCAGGGAATCCTTCGGGCATACGTTTCAACATTTCGCCTTCGAGTTCGGAAAAGGTATTTTTAAATTCCTTGGCTTCAATGATTCCCAGAAATTCATCCATATTATTGTAAATATCCTGCCGCAGTTTTTTCAACAAAGGGGGCAGCGGCTGCCAACATCCTCCCGAAAGAAACGAACCGTCCGGTTCCAGATGGAGGTAATACCCTGCATAAAAACCGGTACGCCCTCCATGTCCTGTCATATAAGCGCCAAAATGTGTTTTGTAGGGCGTTTTATCATGCGAAAAACGAATATCGCGATAAATCCGGTAGATACAATGTTTCGCATCCAATCCGGCGATTTCGGGGTCGAACGCAGCAATCCGCTCAATCAACTCCTGCACCTCTTTGATATGCCACTCATGCAGTTTATCATATTGCTGTTTATGTTTTTTAAACCACTCACGATCGTTATTGGCTTTTAATTCTTTCAGAAAATCAAACAGTTCCGTACTCATATTTTTCGTTTTAGTTTTTGCAAAGTTACCAATTTCTTTTGATCTAACCGATAAATTTTGTATTTTTGCGCCATTCAATGTGAAAAAATAAACGAACATGAAAAAGATACTTTTTGTCTGTATGGGCAATATATGCCGCTCACCGGCTGCAGAAGAGATTTACAAGCAAAAAATGCAGGACCGGGGTCTGGAAGATTGCTTTCATATTGATTCTGCCGGTATTCACGGCTACCACGAAGGCGAATTGCCGGATAGCCGGATGCGTAGCCATGCAATGAAGAGGGGATACAAACTGACTTCGCGTTCAAGACCAGTTGAATACGATGATTTTAGGAAATTTGACCTTATCATCGGAATGGACGATAGTAATATCAATAACCTGAAACGGATGGTGTCTAATCCCGAATTGCAGCAGAAAATCCGCCGGATGACAGATTTCTGCCGACATCATCGGGATAATCATGTTCCCGACCCTTATTATGGCGGCGGCGCCGGTTTCGAACATGTACTCGATCTGCTCGAAGATGCCTGTGAAGGATTATTGCAAGAGTTGATAGAAGAATGAAGAATATTATATACAAAAATGAGACATACGATTGTTTTGTTACTGTTAGTTTTATGGGGTTGTTCGATACATTTGACTGATAATGAATCGGATAGCAACTGGATGTTTTTTCGGGGCGATGCAGCCATGAGCGGGTATACGAATGTCAGGTTGCCCGAAAACCCCGCTATCCAATGGATATATAAGAGTGATTTACGTACCTCGTCGTCCCCTTTGGTCTATCATGGAACCGTTTTTTGGAGCGACCGGCGCGGACGGATACAGGGGGTGGATAGTCAGGGCAAACTCTGTTTTACCTACGCATTCGAAACAGCCGTAGAAGCGACTCCCCTCATCGAAGATTCTGTATTGTATATCGGACGAATCGACGGGAACATGAGCGCCCTCTCGCTCGCTACACAAGATACGCTTTGGAACTTTGAGACATGGGGACAGATTTCCGCATCACCGAATATCGTTGATTACGAAGGACGGAAAACGCTTGTCTTCGGCAGCTACGATAATTTCCTGTATAGCCTTGATATCCGCGACGGTAAAGAGATAAACCGCATTGAGTCGGGATATTATATCAATGGAGCAGTAGCGCGGTGGAAAGACCATGTGATTTTCGGAGGATGCGATGCGTGGATACGGATCGTGGATTGCCGGAACGGTATTCAAACCGACTCGCTTGAGACAAACGCTTATATTCCCGCATCGCCTGCCGTCAATGGAGACTATTGCTACATAGCCGATTACGCTGGAAACGTCTATGAACTGTATTTGAAGAACGGAAAATTTGAGCGAAACAGAAAGATTATAGAACCGGCAAGCGAGAGCGGCGCATTTGTATCAACGCCCGCCGTGTCGGACAAAACGCTGTTTATCGTATCGGACGACAGATATGTGTATGCAATCGACCGTACAGACGGAACGGTCAACTGGAAGTATCTTTTGAAAGGCAATACGGGTGAAAGTTCGCCGGTCGTTTGCCGCGACAAAGTCGTTGTCTGTACCAAAACGGGCGTCGTTTCCATTCTTGATGCAAAAACAGGAACGCTTCGCTGGGAATACGACACCGGCGAACAGATCAAAGCTTCTCCCGCCATCACCAACGGACGTTTTTACATCCTGACCGAACGGGGCACCCTTTTTTGCTTTGGATAATACAGGTTAATTACTGAAAACTGAAAACTATTTCGTATGTTTGCATCCATTAAGTTTATTTAAGATGGCCGTTTATTTTATTTTTGGATTTGTTGTTATAATGATTGGTTGGTTGATTTTCACATACAACAAGTTTATAGCCAAAAACAACCGTGTGAAACAGACCGAAAGCACGATTTGTGTGATGCTTAAACAGCGGAACGATTTGATTCCGAATTTGGTGACAACGGTGCAAGCCTACATGGGGTACGAAAACGCAACGCTTTTAAGAATCACAGAGTTACGATCTCAAATTCAACAATCCAACATCGAACAGGAGCAAATCCGGTTCGGGTCGGAACTCACACGAAAACTTACCGACGTAAACATTTCAGTCGAAAACTATCCCGAACTGAAAGCCGATAAACAATTCAATCGCCTTCAGGACAGCATCGAAGAGATGGAATTGCAACTGCAGGCTGCCCGCCGTACATTCAATGCCGCTGCTGTCGATTTCAACAATTATGTGCAGATGTTTCCCTCGAATCTCATCGCTTCGGTAAAAAAATATCAACCTTACGCCTTGATAACCATTCCCGAATCTGAAATGACAAATCTCAATATTCATTCATTAACAGGCAAATAGTTATGGAAGAGAAAATAAAGGAATTGCAGCATGAACTGTATGTAAAACTGAAAAAAGCGGAGAAGGCGCGTAAAATAATCAGCCTTGGACGGATCTTATGTTATGGCGGCGGACTTATCTATTTTTTGGGACTGATTGTAATGCAAGTTTTTATCTATTCGGGTGGCGATACGTCGTTGTTCTATACGCTCAATCCGGAACCAACTTTTTGGGAGCAGTATAAGATGCTGATTGTCATACTACCGCTCTTTGCGTTGATTTTTGTTGGCGGCTATGCGCTGAGTTATTTTCAAAGAAAATACAGCACAACGGAAATTATATCAATCAAGCGCATTATTGGAACCATGTTTCCGGATGCAACATTCAAACTTGTACACAGTTTCTTACCTCCCTCTATCCTGTTGCAGTGCAATTTTTTCGGCGGAACGGACAAACGGCTGTTAAGCGGACGTTCTTTCGGAACGATTACGTTTGAAAACAATAACCGGAAAATCATTTTCCGCGATGTGTTGATCAATACAGGCAAGAGCATAAACTGGTTTTCGGAAACGTATATCGGCGCTATCCTGATGATGTTTGGCACAATTTTTAAGGGGATTTTTGTCAGGCGTATAGAAAATATTACGGGCGATTTCCGGGGAATGTTTGCCGATGTTCAGTTGGAAAAGAAAATCAATGGCTCTGTCGTTGTTTTACCTGACCGTTTAGAGCGTCATCTCGATTATCTGGCAAAAAATATTCAAGCTTTGAAGAATGTCAACGGTAACAAATTAGTCATACTCGAAGATGTGGAATTTGAGCGTCATTTTGCCGTGTATGCAAGCGACGAAATCACAGCGCGTTACGTTCTTACGCCAGCCATGATGATGCGTATGACCGCGCTCAAACAAAAATACAACCGCCATATCATGCTCTCATTCAACGACGACCGCTTTTTCTTTGCCGTCGCCATGCCCGAAGGATTTCTTACGCTGGGGGACGCCTCGCTCACTTCGGGCGAAGCATTGAAAGACCTGTATGATAACTTTTCGACAACAAGAGATATAGTAAATGATTTGAATATCAAATAAATAAGAACGTATGAAAGGAATAGTTTTGGCCGGCGGCTCCGGCACCCGTTTATATCCCATTACGAAAGGGATTTCCAAACAACTGATACCGGTTTATGATAAACCGATGATTTATTATCCGATCTCGGTATTGATGCTGGCAGAAATCCGTGACATATTAATTATTTCAACTCCACAGGACTTGCCCGGTTTTCAGCGATTATTGGGTGACGGCAGGGAATTAGGCGTACGTTTTGAGTACGCCGAACAGCCTTCGCCGGATGGATTGGCTCAAGCATTGATCATTGGCGCGGATTTTATTGGAAACGATTCTGTCTGTTTAGTATTGGGTGACAATATTTTTTACGGACAAAGTTTTACAAACATGTTGAAAAATGCTGTTTTAGAAGCAGAGCAAGGACAAAAAGCCACTATCTTTGGTTATTATGTCAATGATCCTGAACGTTATGGCGTAGCCGCGTTTGATGAACAGGGCAATGTGTTGAGTGTAGAAGAAAAGCCGACTCATCCCAAATCGAACTATGCAGTTGTTGGGTTGTATTTTTATCCGAACCAGGTGGTCGATATTGCCCGAAACATAAAACCTTCTGAACGTGGTGAGTTGGAAATCACAGCAGTGAACCAGGCTTTTTTAGAAAAAGGATGTTTGAAAATGCAATTGTTAGGAAGGGGATTTGCATGGTTGGACACAGGGACGCACGCTTCTCTTTCAGAGGCATCGACTTTTGTTGAAGTGATCGAACAGCGACAGGGTTTGAAAATTGCCTGTTTGGAAGAGATCGCCTATCGAAAAGGTTGGATTGATGCGGCACAACTAAAGAAAAATGCCATTTCGATGATAAAAAATCAATATGGTCAATATTTGATGAAATTAACGAATAATCACACAAAATAAAAAAAAAATATTTTTTTTCAAAATAAATTACATTTTTTTTTGTTTATAAAAAAAAAGAATTACCTTTGTTGCGAATACTATATAATAGGATGTATTAAGGTAAAAAGAGAGTTTGTAAAAATGAATATTGTTTAATAAAAAAATGAATAAGTTATGAAGACTAAGGTATTACTTTTGGTTATTTTATTTGGAGCAGCTTTGTCCTTATCCGCCCAGCAGTATCAACCACAGGTAGGATTCAGTACAGAGAATGGCTCGAAAACCAATTTTATGAAGAACTCAGCGACGGACAACATGTTTATCACGTTGGCAGGGGGAGCGAATATTTTAATTGGTGACAACAATGGAGAGTTGGATTTTGGCAAGCGAATTGCTCCATCAGGCGCTATCTCCATCGGTAAATGGTATAATCCGTACATGGCATTTCGTTTGCAGGTAAACGGAGGGTTAATGAAAAATTACTCTTTTCTTTCCGGCAATGGCGTTGTGCAGGATTATGTGTGGTTTAATCCACATGTGGATATTATGTGGGATGTAACCAACTTCTGGGCTCCCTATAATGAAGGTAAGGTATTCCGTTTCATTCCGTTTGTGGGTTTGGGATATGCACATAGAAATGAAATGACAGACGATGCGAATATTCTAATGAATCGTTCCGAATCACTTTCCGCAAACTTTGGCGCTCAAATGCTATTCCGTTTAAGTAGAGGTATTGATTTGGCTTTGGAAGGACAATACACATTATTAGATCAGGATTGGAATCGTGAATATCATCCACGCACGAGATATCACCGTGTTCCTCAGGTCATGTTAGGTTTGAATTTCAACATTGGCAAAAAAGAATTTGAAGTCCTTGAACCAATGGATTATGCACTGTTGAATGACTTGAATTCTCAAATCAACAGCCTTCGCGCCCGTAATGCTGAGTTGGAAAGACGTCCCGAACGTTGTCCGGAATGTCCTCCACCGCCTGTATGTCCTGACTGTATTGAAAACATACAAAATGTGGTTTATTTCCGTTTGAACAGCGCCAGAATTGACGCTCATCAGGAAATTAATATAGCCAACACAGCTGAATATGCGAAGAAACACAACTTGCCGATTAAGTTGGTTGGTTATGCAGACAGAAAAACAGGTAATCCAGACTACAATAAAGGTCTTTCTGAAAGACGTGCAAGAGCAGTAGCCAAAGAACTTACCGACAAATATGGTGTACCTACCAGTAGTATTTCTATTGACTGGAGAGGTGATGAAGTACAACCGTATGATGTAAATGAATGGAACCGTGTGGTTATTATGAATACGGATGACAAGTAATTATTTCATAATAAATAAAGTTTTAAATAGTAAAAAATAATTCACCGAAAAAAGCCGACTGTGAAGTCGGCTTTTTTATTTATTAGTGGTGAAATTATTGATTCGCTGAAAGTATTCTGATAGAAAATCAGTATTACAATTTATCTGCCGAGCCAAGCACATTCACGATTTTATGCTTGTAAAGATTTTTAGCATTTTCGCGTGCCGGGCCTAAATATTTGCGCGGGTCAAATTCTGCCGGTTTTTCTGCAAATGTCTTGCGAATGGCAGAAGTCATGGCCAAACGGCTATCAGAATCAATATTGATTTTACATACCGCTGATTTGGCCGCTCTACGCAATTGATCCTCTGGAATACCGATCGCATCTTTCAATGCGCCGCCATACTTGTTGATCGTCTCCACTTCTTCCTGAGGTACGGAAGATGCGCCATGCAATACAATCGGAAATCCGGGAAGTTCTTTTTCACAACCTTCCAGTACGTCAAATTTCAATGGCGGCGGAACCAATACACCGTCTGCATTGCGTGTACATTGTTCCGGTTTGAATTTATTGGCGCCGTGCGAAGTACCTATAGAAATAGCCAACGAGTCGCACCCTGTTTTGGTGACGAAATCAACCACTTCTTCCGGTTTTGTATACGTGTGATGTTCGGCTGAGACGTCGTCTTCTACACCTGCTAAAATGCCTAACTCACCTTCAACCGTTACATCAAACTGATGCGCATACTCTACCACCTTCTTTGTTAATGCCACATTCTCGTCGTAAGGAAGATGCGAACCGTCAATCATGATTGATGAAAAGCCCATATCAATGCAATTTTTGCATAGTTCAAATGTGTCGCCATGATCCAAATGGAGAGCGATTTGCGGATTGGGACAACCCAACTCTTTCGCATATTCTACAGCGCCTTCAGCCATATAACGAAGGAGTGTCTGATTAGCATACTTACGTGCTCCGCTTGATACTTGCAGAATCACGGGCGATTTCGTTTCTGCTACAGCCTGAATAATAGCCTGCAACTGTTCCATGTTGTTGAAATTGAAAGCAGGAATTGCATATCCTCCTTCCATAGCCTTGGCAAACATTTCTCGTGTGTTCACAAGACCTAAATCTTTGTAATTTATCATGTCTGTTTCGTTTATAAAAATAAAAAATCTTGCACAAAGATAGTATTTTTACTTCAAAGTTCATCGAAAGATGCAGTAAAAATAAAAAAAAACTTTTTTTTCATTGTTTTTTAAACGTTTCTATGTACCTTTGCGCCCCATATAATTTTATCATAACGTATAATCATTAAATATAAGATAAAGCAATGAAAAAAGGACTTCATCCGGAAAGTTATCGTCAGGTTGTATTTAAAGACATGTCAAACGAAGACATGTTTATCACCCGTTCAACCATTAAAACAAGAGAAACAATTGATATTAACGGTGTTACATATCCATTGGTAAAATTGGAAATATCCAATACGTCCCATCCTTTTTACACAGGTAAAGCTAAGTTGGTAGACACAGCAGGACGGGTGGATAAGTTTATGAGCCGCTACGGAAACAGAGTCAGAAAATAATTATTTCTCTGAAGAGGATGTTTCTTCAAATCGTCCGGCCTTCCAATGATATACTTTGGATGTGTCTTTAAAAAAAGTTTTTACTTTCATGCGTTCTTCGGACGATAAATAATGAGGGGTGGTAAATGTTGCTTCTAATATCAATTCATCAGGGGTTAAACGATAATGTATCAACTCCATATCTATATACGAAAGGGTTTCCTGCAAATCTTCATCATCATGGATGGTGTTATCTTTGATAAACCATTCCGTATTGACAGGCGGCAACAGTCCGGAAGAAGGTAATGGGTGCCATTCGTTTGAATAAAACGCCACACGACTATCTGCAACAGGAGCATATACAGTAGTTATCACACAGGCTATAAGCGTGTTATTTATCAAAGGAAGGAACCGGATTTCCATTGTACTTCGTTCGGTCGTCTGCAACAACAGATAATCTGATGTAAGTTTTTGTAACGTGGAACTGCCGGTCATCGTATTTTCTAAAACTGCCGGTTTACCGGATTGATACAAATCTACCAGATCTTTTCGCCACGCATCTTCCAACTGCGGTAGATAACTGTCTGGCATATTGATGAAAAAAGTCGCCATATCCTGCGCTTCTGCCGCCGACATTGAGAATATAAAAATCAGAAGAATGAGAAAATGTTTCATACAAGTGATGCGTAAATAATACTTTTCTTCATGCAAATATACACCTTTTTCATGTCAAATCCAAATTTCCAGCTAAAAATGCTCCAATACTACTATCCGACATGTTTTTAAACTTTCATGTCAGAGGCTTTCTTGGGACTTGCTCAAAAAGTCAAATAATTCTTCCGGATAACCAACTTCAACCAACATCAATCCTTTAGCCGGAACGGAAGCGCCTGCCAGACAACGGTTTTTTGCTTCAATCACTTGCCGGAAATCAGAAAGAGAATATTTTCCCTTCCCCACTTCAAGTAATGTGCCGACAATGG
>Ga0099364_10008222_pt1 | contig 14719 bp, 10 predicted proteins | sample TergutTh196P3_FD_73070 | JGI IMG/M metagenome (GOLD analysis project Ga0099364, IMG submission 73070) | Microcerotermes parvus P3 segment gut microbial communities from Pointe-Noire, Republic of the Congo - Th196 P3 | ecosystem: Host-associated > Arthropoda: Insects > Digestive system > Gut ... | reverse complement strand
TTATCACCGCATAAATATAACGGCGGACAATAAAGTTTAATTCCGGTTTTTTCGCTTTCTTCGGTCATTCTTTCGCGAAGGCGTTGGTTAGCCGAAACACCTCCCGCCAATACAAGCTCTGTATATCCGAGTTCTTTTGCCGCTGCGAAAAATTTTTCGGTCAGGATTTCGCATACGGTTTCCTGAAATGATGCGGCTATCCCGGCTGTATCCGGTTTTTCGCCTCGCTGCTTACAATTATGAACAAGGTTGAGTACGGCTGTTTTTAATCCGGAAAAAGAAAAATCGAACTGACCGGCTCCGGATTTCGGGTGCGGCAGAATGTTCGCGTGTCTGTCACCGCCGTGCGCGGCTGCTTCTATCACCGCACCTCCGGGATAACCCAGCCCCAGCATCCTCGCCACCTTGTCGAAAGCTTCCCCGGCGGCATCATCCCGGGTTCTTCCGATTAGTTTGAAGCTTGTATAATCAATAACTTCTATGATGTGGTTATGCCCGCCGGACACAACAAGCGACAAAAACGGTGGTTTCAACCCGGGCCTGTTGATATAGTTCGCGGCGATATGCGCTTTTATGTGGTTTACCGGAATTAAGGGTTTATCCAAAGCGAAACATAAACCCTTGGCATAATTTACTCCTACCAGCAGAGCACCAATAAGTCCCGGTGTGAAAGTTACGGCTATTGCATCTACCTCTGTAAAAGAACAATTCGCACAGCTTAACGCTTTATTCGTTATCTGTGAGATCGTTTCGCAGTGCAGCCGGGATGCTATTTCGGGAACTACACCGCCGAATACCGCATGGTTTTCTGCTTGTGATGCAACAATATTTGAAAGTATTTCGATTTTTTTCCCGCTTTGCACAAGTGCCGCCGCGGTTTCATCGCAGGATGTTTCTATCGCCAAAATTTTCAATTCGCTGTTTCCCCCGATCCGGAACAATACGCCATTACAATTCCCTCTTCCACCGGGTTTTGGTACAAATTTTTTCGTTTGCCTTTTTCGGTGAATCCGTGCTTCAAATAAAATTTTCTCGCATTATAGTTTGATTTTCTGACATCAAGCACGATAACGCCGCAGCCTTTCTCTTTTGCGGTTTCGATCGTTTTCTCCAACAACGCCGTTCCGATGCCTTGCTTTCGGCATTCAGAAGCTACCGCAAGTTTATTGATATACGCATCACCATATACAAAATGTATATTGGCATATCCGGCAATCGGCAGACCGTCGTTTTTATATTCACTGTATTTACGTTTCGCCGCCAGCGTAACCGAATCCGGATTCTTCTTTTCGTTCAAAAACGATGTAAGGCTCCACGCATCGGAAAAGCAAACACGTTCAAGTTTTGATATTCTTATAAAATCGTCGTCGCTGTTTACAACGGATATTTCACATTCCACTTTTTTCATCTTTACCTCAAGGTTGCATTTAAAGCATAGTTCGCAAGCAAACAAAACGTTACAAATTTTCCGAGGTCTTGCTTTTCGGAATATTTCACTTTAAAGTCCGCTGCGAATCGGTTGCCGCAACAGGTTCTTAATAAACCTCCCCGAAAGCCACTTCGCGACGTATGAACGGAAGATTTCCCGTCACACGGTTTTAATTCCCGAGAAAGTCTAATAAATCATTTCGCCTGTTTCCAGCTTTTGCCTGAAAGCACATCGGCTTTCAGTTTTACCGGCAATTCTACGGCGTTTTCCATTTCTTCTTTCAATATTTCCGCGGCTCTTTGCGCATCTTTCTGCGAAGCTTCGATTATCAGTTCGTCGTGTATTTGCAAAATTAATTTCGCATCAAGATTTTCTGATTTGAGCCGGTTATAGCATCCTATCATCGCTATTTTTATAATGTCTGCGCTGGTTCCCTGTATCGGTGTGTTCAGTGCGATCCGTTCAGCGGCGGTTCTCGTGATATGGTTGGACGAATTGATGTCCGCAAGAGGACGGCGGCGACCGAACAAGGTGGAAACATACCCGTCTTCTTTTGCTTTTATTATTATATTATCCATGTATTTTTTTACACCCGGATAGGTTTCAAAGTATTTCGCGATATATTTTTTCGCTTCGTTTATTGTTGCCGAAATATCGTTCGCTAATGAAAAGGCCGAAATACCGTAAACAATGCTGAAATTAACCGCTTTCGCACGGGTACGGAGTTCGTCAGGCAGTATCATACGGGGTATGGAGAAAACCTCGGATGCGGTAATGGCGTGGATGTCATCATCCTCATTAAACGCACTTATCATTTGCCCGTCTTTGGAAACAGCGGCAAGTATACGCAGCTCTATCTGGGAATAGTCCGCATCGAGCAAAACACGCCCTTCCGGTGCTATGAAAAATTCCCGCAATGTCGCTCCGCGTTCTGTACGCACGGGGATATTCTGCAAATTCGGTTCAGCGGAACTTATACGTCCGGTCCGGGTTTCGGTTTGTTTAAAATAGGTGCGGACTCTCCCGTCCTCTCCGGCTACCTTGAGCAGACCCGTCACATAGGTCGAATTAAGCTTGGCAAGATGCCGGTAATTTAATATTTTATTCACGATAGGATGTGCGTTTTTCAATTTCTCCAATGTTTCAGCGTTGGTGGAAAACCCCATTTTGGTTTTCTTCCCATGTTTCAATCCCAGCTTTTCGAACAGAGTATAGCTCAGTTCCTTGGGAGAATTCGGGTTGCATTTTTGACCCGCAAGCTCGTTTATTTCTTCTGCGAGAACCGATATGTCCGATTCCAGATCTTTGCCGAATCTGTTTATTCCTTGCACATCAAGCAAGAACCCCTCATATTCCATCGAAGCTAAAACTTTGGATAACGGTAATTCTATCTTGCAAAGAAGTTCTGACATACCCTGTTTTTTGAGCTTTTCTTCCAGCTTGCCGCAAAGTGCAGGCAGTGCGGAAATTTCCAGATATTCCATACTTGCATTCTCTGTTTCATCGGCTCTGTTTATCTCAAACACTGTATTGGGCAGATATTTCGGCACAAGGGTAGCGGCAGTATAATTATTTGCTGCCGGATCATCGAGATAAGCGGCAAGGATTAAATCAAAACATACCCCGGTTATATCCGCTTCGGTTTTATTCAAATGCAAATACAGGCTTTTGACATCACGGGTACGTTTAGGTTTTTCGTTTTCTAAAATCAATTGCCTGAACGCAAGCTCCGCATCTTCGGAAATATCATAAATTATATCGCCGGCGTTTATTTGCAACCGGGACACCTGCGGCACGGTGCTGTCAAACTCCGTAATAAAATCCAGCGAAGACCGTTTTTCCAGTTTAAGTTTCGCCGATTCGATATCGGGATTTTGTATCACATCAAATTTGTGTGTTTCGGCGTTCTCCGTTATGACCGGAACGGGATTTAGACCGTAAAGCGAAAGCAACGAAAACATTTCCAGCTCTATCAGTTTTTCTTGAAGTCCGGCGGAATCTCTCGGTCGGGTGCGGTAATTTCCTAGAATGTCCCCGACAAGAGCATCCCCGATAGGAACATCGCAAAATATTTCTGCCAATTCACGGCTTAAAAACGCATCTTTTTTACTTTTTGGATCCAAAAGCAGTGTTTTTATCTTTGGTTTGGTTTCGATCTTTTCCGGATTATCAAAAATATATTCGATATTTTTATATTTTACGATAAGCTCCAGCGCAGTTTTTTCGCCGATGCCTTTAACACCGGGAATGTTGTCCGAACTGTCACCCATAAGAGATTTTACTTCCAGCAATTCTTTAGGTTTTACGCCATAGGTTTCGATTATTTTACCCTCATCATAAATTATAGTTTCTCGGTTGGTCGAGAGCAAAACCGTCACGTTATCCCCAATCAGCTGCAAACTGTCCCGGTCCCCTGTTGCGATATAGCATTCGCCGCCGTTCTCTTCACACATTTTCGCAAAGGATCCCAGCACATCGTCGGCTTCGTATCCCTCCCGCTCGACTATATGGTAACCCAGCAATTCTATAAACCTTTTAACTATGGGCAGCTGCACCGCCAGTTCTTCCGGCATTCCTTTACGCTGTGCCTTATACAGCGGGTATTTTATATGACGAAAAGTCGGAGCAGGCAGATCAAAGGCAACCGCAACGCAATCCGGCGACACCGATTCTACAGTTTTATTTAAAATTTTTAAAAAACCGAAAACAGCGTTAGTGGGTGTTCCGTCTTTGGTTGAAAGAGGACGTACCCCGTAATACGAACGGTTGATTATACTGTTTCCGTCCACAACAAGTACTTTCATTCAATCTCCCCTCTTTGGCCGTCTGTCCATGCTATTTGCGCGGCAGCTTTCAAAACCTTTTCTTTTACGGAAAAAGGGAGGATATTCCCCAGCTCCTCAGCGGCTTCGTGTCCGGAAGCTTTCAAAAGATATTCGCCGCCGTCACCGTTACCGGTCACTATATGTCCGGATTTTTCTAATTCGCTTAAGGTTTGGGCGAGGGTGAAATAATCCGTCATTCCGCTGGCATCAAAAATCTGGTGCAGTTGATTTTCGTTCAGCGGCAGCGGCGATGCCCCAAGCAAATAACAAACCAAAACCTTAACCGTGAAAATATCCCGTATTCCGCCGGGCGGAATGCCTGCTTTTAAATTATCTATATTTTTCATATGTTCTCACAAATATCCCTTTCAGGCGGTTCTAAAAAACAAACTTTCAAAAATTTGAATCAAACATTAAACCTGAACAACACTATGTCCCCGTCCTGAATCGCGTATTCTCTGCCCTCGGAACGGATAAGACCTTTCTCCCTGGCAGCAGTCATGGAGTATTGGCAGGAATCAAAATCCGTGTAGGATACAACCTCGGCACGGATAAAACCCTTTTCAAAATCAGTATGGATCCTGCCTGCCGCCTGCGGTGCTAAGGTGTCTTTGGGTATAGTCCATGCCCGGACTTCTACTCCTTCTTTGGTGAAATAAGATATAAGGTTCAGCAAAACATATCCTTCGGTTATAAGCCTGTCCAGCCCCGATGTTTTTAAACCTGCATCTTCCAAAAACATTTGTTTTTCATCACCGGAAAATCCGGATATTTCCGCTTCAAAAAGAGCGCAAATTTCAAGAACTCCGGCGTTTTCTTTTTTTGCTGTATCACAAACCGTCCGATAATTCGGGTTATCCCCTACACCGTTTTTGAAATCGGCTTCACTCAGGTTCGCGGCATATATTACAGGTTTGAGTGTCAAAAGCCGGATGTCGGATACTATTTGCAGCTCCTCACGTTTGAAATCAAAAGTCCGCGCCGGAAATCCTTCTTCCAAATGCCGCTTTAAATTTTCGAGCAGATTTATGTCCGTTTGCAGGCTTTTGTCACCCTTGATAAGTTTATTCAATTTTTCTATACGCCGGGATATGGATTCTATATCCGAAAAAATAAGTTCAAGGTTGATTATTTCTATGTCCCGCGCCGCATCAACACCGCCCTGTGTGTGGGTTATGTCGTCGTTTTCAAAACAGCGGACTACATGGATGATAGCGTTCACCTGTGCTATATCGGCTAAAAACTTATTTCCTAAACCCTCGCCCTGTGCCGCGCCTTTTGCCAGCCCTGCTATATCCACAATTTCAAGAACCGCAGGAGTCAGCTTTTCGGGAGAAAAAACTTCGCCGAGTTTATCCAGCCGCGGATCGGGAACACTCACTACCCCGACATTCGGTTCTATAGTACAAAACGGATAATTCGCCGCCGGAACATTTGCGCCGGTCACGGCGTTGAAAAGTGTACTCTTCCCCACATTGGGAAGTCCTGTTATTCCGAGTTTCATAATAACAATAATTCCTCTTCTTTATCGTTATTTTTCAGGGGGTGTTGAAAAACAAAGACCGCTAAAAATCAAGAGCAATATCTTTGCGGGCGACTCATCGCGGGCGACTTTTTCAACAGTCCCTTTCAAGTTTTCTTATTTTTTTAAAAAATTCCGTCAGCAATGCTCCACACTCGGTTTCCAGCACGCCCCCGACGATTTCGGGCTTATGGTTAAGCGGATAATCGTTCAGGTTTAGCACAGATCCTGCCGCTCCCGATTTTGGGTCATATGCGCCGAATACCACCCGGTCTATTCTGGCATTGATAATCGCTCCCATACACATTGGACACGGTTCGAGCGTTACATAAATCTGAGTGCCGGGCAGCCGCCAGCTTTCCGTGATTTCACAAGCGCGTTCTATCGCCAAAAGCTCTGCGTGTGCGACTGCACTTTGTCTGCTTTCACGCAGATTATAAGCACGGGATATGACAACTCCGTCAGCCGCAATGACTGCACCTACCGGAGATTCTCCCGCAATACCCGCTTGTTTCGCCTGCTCTATTGCAATTTGCATATACTTTTCCGTCATATCTGCATTTCTCCCACAATTCTCCGGATCGTAGCATCAATTATATTATATACTATAACTGAGGAAAAAAACAGGACGGTACACATCATAACGGGACTGACAAAGGTTACTTTCAATCTATCATAGAGCGGAACACGGCAGCCGTTGTCGTTAAGAACAAAAGGCTTGCTGCAGCGCCGCAAAAACATCACCAAACCTGCGATCCCCAAAATCAAACATAACGGGACAAAAGCATAATATAACACATTCGTCACGGATTCCACCGCCGGCATAAGCAGGGAGAAGAGTGTATTCGTCCCCTGTGAGCCGGTCAGGTTTTGGGTAAAATCAATTTCCGCCAGCCATTGTACGCGCTCGAGTATTATAACGGCAAGATTGAACATAAAGTGCATCAGCATAGCGATGCGCAGCGAACCTGTCCTTATTGCGAAATAACCCAGCACCAACGCAAAGACAAACGCATTAAGCACCGACATCAATCCCACATTAAGATGCGCCAGCGCAAACAGAACCGAAGACACGAACAACGCGAAACCGTCTCCGAAACGGCGCAAGCTTCCCATGACCGCGCCCCGGAACAACGCCTCTTCAAACAGAGCCGGTATTACCGCCGTGGCAACAAGCTCAAATATAAGCCATAATATCCCGTCGTAAGTTCCCGTACTTCTGTTTTGCGGCAGGGTAATACCGAACCAACCCAGTATGTTTCCGGAAAGTCCGGCAATCGTCCCGCTTGTGAACAACATCCCTATAGATATGAGTACCGCCGGAACGGTAAGATTCGTGTGCCGCTCGCTGTTTTTTTCATTTTTTCCAAAGTTCGGCGAATTTATTTTACGCATAGAAAACTTGAAATGTTCCCATTGCCGCAACACAGTAAGAGCCAGCACTATACACACCGAAAGACAAATGGTGTGTATAAATACCGACAGGAACGCAACAAAAAACCGCCGGTCGCCAAAAACCAATTCAGACAGATCCGACAGATCGTCGGATATTAAATTATAAACATGAAAAATATGGGTTGAAAACCTATCCAAAAAAAAGAACAGCGCGGCTATCCCGGCAACAATGGAAACCGTTTTGCGCAATGCGCTTTTTTCTGCTGCGTAATTGTTGTAATCGTTCATCCCTAATCACTATACTCCTGCGCAAGTTCCTGTGCCCGTCGGTTTACCGAATTGCAAGCTTTTACAACAATATCGGTAAAGTCCGCATCCCCGAACGTTTTTAGTCCCGCAACCGTGGTTCCTCCGGGCGAACTTACTATTTTTATCAGCTCGTCAATATTATGCCCTGAATCCGTCATCATACAGGCCGCACCCGTTAGTGACGCGCAAAACAGTTCCAGCGAACTTTTTTCGTCCAATCCAACGTCTTTCGCGTATTGTATAAATCCTTTCGCAAACAAATATATGAACGCAGGACTGCTGCCGTTTAGCGCAATAATGCTGTTCATTTGTGCTTTATCAAAAACGATGGTTTTTCCGCTTGACGCAAATATCTTCCTTACATATTCAAATTCTGTGTCATTGATTCTTCCCGCTTTGCTCAACGCTGTCGCACCCTCACCCAGCAGCAGCGGGGTATTCGGCATGACCAATGCCAGCTTGGGTTTGCGGCCCAGCGCTTTTGTAAAAAAATCCTCGCCCAAACCCGCCGCGATGGACACGATAACGGTTTCTTTGCGCAGACCGTTTTTTATCCCGGACAAAGTTTCCCGCATATTCTGCGGTTTTGTTACCAATATAAGACAATCGGACGCTCTTGCCGCATCGCTTCCGGATGTGTGGATAACCACCCCTGTATTTTTGAACGGCTCCAGACTTTGTTCGTTTATATCGAAAATATTTATGTTTTTTGCATCGCAAACTCCGGACGATAACATAGATTTTAATATTGCGCTGCCCATATTTCCTATGCCGATTATCCCTGTTTTCATAGTATGTAAACCTCTTTTATAAATTTTTAATCACATATTCGCCGAACTCCGTGCAGGTCGCACCGCCCGTACGTCCGGTTATTTCAAGCTTCTTTTCCGTATACATACATTTATCCAGTGCGTTCTCAAGCCTTTCCGCCGCCGGATGTTCCCCGATATGGTTCAGCAGCATTACGGATGCGCGCAGCATTGAACACGGGTTTGCGTAATTTCCCCTGCCTTCTTCCATCATCCGGGGTGCGCTTCCGTGTATCGCTTCAAACATAGCATAACGTTTGCCTATGTTCGCACTACCTGCCGTGCCCACTCCACCTTGAAATTCAGCCGCTTCGTCCGTGATTATGTCGCCGTAGAGGTTGGGAAGCACAAACACCCTGAAGTCTGTGCGGCGCTTGGTGTCGATAAGTTTTGCCGCGAGTATGTCTATATACCAGTCGTCCGTAATAATATCAGGATATTCTTCAGCTATTTCCCGGCACAAATTTAAAAATTTACCGTCGGTGGTTTTCACAACATTTGCCTTGGTTATGATCGAAACCCGTTCTTTACCGTTATTCTTAGCATATTCATAGGCAAGACGGGCGATACGCTGTGTACCCTGGGTAGTGGTGACGGTAAAATCTATTCCCATATCCTCGGTAACGTGCATCCCTTTGGAGCCCAAAGCATATGCTCCCTCGGTGTTTTCACGAAAGAATGTCCAGTCAATCCCCTGATCCAAAACCTTAACCGGGCGCATATTTGCGAACAGATCCAGCTCTTTTCGCATAGCGACATTCGCACTTTCAATATTAGGCCACTCATCTCCCTGCCGCGGCGTAGTCGTCGGTCCTTTGAGTATAACATGACATTGTTTTAACTGTGCCAAAACATCGTCGGGTATCGCTTTACCGGCTTTTGCGCGGTTTTCGATCGTCAAACCGTCTATTGTTTTAAATACAACCTTCCCGTTTTTTACTTTTTCTTTCAGTAAAAATTCCAGGATACGTTTTGCTTCGCCGGTTATTACCGGACCGATCCCGTCGCCGCCGCAAACTCCGATTATAATTTTATCCAGCCTTTTATAATCGACAAAATCCGTTTGTGATTTTAACTTTTCCACCCTTTCCAGCTGCTCTTTTACCAACATTTCAAATTTTTGTACCGCTGTTTTTATATTTTCCATACCGCTCGTTCCCCTTTATATTAATTCATACATAAAATATTGTATCATAAAACTCCTGTAAAAATATTAATAGTTTTTTAATATTTCTGCGTACCAACTGCCTTGAAAAAAGGTTTGGTGTAAAAATATCATTGTTTTCCTCTTGTGTCCGTGTTATAATTTTTTAGAAATAAAAATTTGATTTTTAGTTTCAGAAGGTGAGATATTGAATAATTCTCTTGATATTTTCGATAATACAGTAAAACAATGGTTCGAAGAAACAATAGGGACACCGACTGCGGTTCAAGACGAAGCCTGGCCGGCGATCGCTTCGGGTGCGCACACCCTTGTTTCCGCACCTACCGGAACAGGTAAAACGTTGTCCGCATTTCTGGTGTTCATCGACCGGCTCAAGGCAAAAGCACGGGCAGGCGAGCTAAAATCCGAACTCAAACTGATATATATTTCTCCGTTGAAATCGCTGGCGGGCGACATACGCGAAAATCTTAAGAAACCCCTAAACGGTATATTACAAAGAGAGATCAATAACGGGGAATCGTCTTTTGAAAAGGGTTGTATCTCAATGGCGATACGCACGGGCGACACCTCCGCTTCCGAACGCCGGGAAATGCTGAAAAAACCGCCTCATATTTTGATAACCACACCTGAGTCACTGTATCTGCTGGTCACCAGCCTGTCCGGACAGGCTATGCTCCGTACCGCCGAATATGTGATAATAGACGAACTTCACGCCATGATAGAATCAAAACGCGGCGCACACCTGATGCTCACGCTGGCAAGACTTGACAAGCTTTGCGGAAAACAACTTCAGCGCGTGGGATTATCCGCAACCGTAGAACCGCCCGAGCTTGCGGCGGAATATTTGACGGCAAGCAGGATCGAGGACGGTAATGTTTGCGTAGTTGCTCCCGTTATGGAGAAAAAAATCGAAATAGTTGTAGTTAGTCCTTTGTCCCCGTCTTCCACCGGCACAGAGCCCGGAAATCTTCTGCCGCGCCCGCCTTCACAGGGTACGATATGGCACGACATAGCACGTTCCGTATATTTCTTGTGCGAAAATACACACAGTGTTATCGCATTTGTGGGCGGCCGTATGTACGCTGAAAAGCTGGCGTATTATGTCAACCGAATAGCCGGAGAGGATTTCGCCCGTACACATCATGGCTGTGTATCTAAAGAACAGCGTTTGCAAACCGAAGCACAGCTGCGCAACGGCGAACTCCGGCTTTTGTGTGCAACTTCCTCAATGGAGCTGGGAATTGATGTAGGCGACATAGACCGTGTGCTGCAAATAGGATGCCCTTTCACGATCTCGAGCCTTATGCAGCGGCTAGGGCGCGCGGGACACAATCCCGGAAGAACCAGTGTTATGTATATGTTCCCCCGCACTTCAGCCGAGGGTTTATACTGCGGCTTGACCGCAAGAGCCGCTCTTGACCGCAATGTAGAGCAGCTTGATCCGCCGCGTTTATGCTTAGATGTTCTGGCACAGCATTTGGTTTCTATGGCAACGGGCGACGGATATGATATTAACGATATAATGGAGATTTTACAACACGCATACCCTTTCAAAGACGTGACCTGTAACGATGTTAAGTCTACCCTGTCCATGCTCGCCGGAGATTACGAACACAAAATGGATATCCCTGTCCGTCCCCGTATACTTTATGATAGGATAAACGGCAAGGTTGAGGGTGATACATACAGCAGAATGCTTGCGGTTTCGGCAGGCGGTACAATTCCGGATACAGGTATGTTCGCGGTCAAAACCGAAAACGGCGCGAAACTGGGCGAACTTGATGAGGAATTTGTTTTTGAATCACGGGTGGGCGACAAGTTCCTGCTGGGTTCTTTCGCGTGGAAAATTGTTAAAATGGATAAGGACACCGTTACGGTAGCCCAATCCTCCGCCGAGGGCGCCCGTCCTCCTTTTTGGCGGCACGCCTGGTTGGCCCGCAAAATGCAAACCGGAATAGCATTCGGTAAAATAACCCGTGAAATATCCGAAATTTGGAACGATTCTTTGCATAAAACAGAAAACGATCAAAACAAAACCGAAAGCAAGAACTTGTTGATCGAAAAATTAAAGTCTTTAGGATTGGACGATACGGCGGCATTTTCTGCGGCGGGCTTTTTAGAACGGCAATTAAAGGCAACCGGAGTTTTGCCCGACGACCGCACGATCATCGTTGAGCATTTTTCGGACGACTCAAGTGAGCACCAATTGATGGTTCACTCAATTTTCGGCAAAAAGGTAAACGAACCGTTGGGAATATTATTGCAGGAAACAGCGAAAAGAGTGACGGGGAGCGAAGCGTGGCAATACGATGACGATGACGGAATTTTACTTATGTCAAACAGCGGACGGGAATTCCCCCGCGGTCTTGTCCGGATGATAGACGGCAAAAACTCCCGGCAAATCCTGGAAGCTATTTTGTTTTCCACCCCGGTTTTCAACATGACATTCAGGTATAATGCCAATCGGGCATTGATGATGGGCGCACGCAAAGGTAAACGCCAGCCTTTATGGGTTCAGCGGATTCGAAGCGCCGAAATGCTCGACTCTATCGTAAAGCATCCTGAGCATCCGCTTATCCGCGAAACACGGCGTGAGTGTATGGAGGACTACTGGGATCTGAACGGATTGAATTCTGTGCTGACGGGAATAGATTCGGGCTTGATAAAAATACAGGAAATTTATAACGACGAGCCATCGCCCTTGTCCTTGCCTTTACGAAGGCAGGCGGAAGCGGAACTGCTTTATAATTATTTCCCCACTACCGGCAATATCAGCCAAGCAGCGCAGGACGCGCTGGACGAGGTACAAAAAATCAAACCGGCATCCGAGCAGCTGGCTGTAGTGTCTGAAAACAAGAAACTGCCCGAAAACGAAAAACAGCTTCATTCCCTGCTGATGATCGAGGGCGATTTGATAGCCGGCGAACCGGACGTGCCGATCGAATGGTTTGAAACTCTCGCCGGACAGAACCGTATACGGTATATTGAACCGGGGCTGTGGATTGCCGCCGAACATACGGACGAGTACAATCAAGCGGATTTCGGTGCGCATCCGCCGGTTAAAGAAGAAAATTATTTTCAAGACGGGATTACGGGAACACCGTTCGTTACGGATGCCGACCGTGATACCGCAAGATTGAATATTGTTCGGCGCGCCCTGCGTTATAAAGGAGCATTATACCCTGAACAGATTTCCGAGCGATATTTTTTACCGGATCAAACCGCTCTTGAATTGCTGGAAAAATTATGCCGATCCGGAGCCGCTGTACAAGACGAAGGTCTGTATTATCACGCCGATCTGTACGAGAGAGCGCGGAGGGCAACAATTTCAGCACGCAGAAAACAAATAAACACGTCCCCGCCTGAAAATTTCGCTGATGCGCTGATAAATCATTCTTTCGTTTTCGGTCAAGCGAAAGCACCCGGGCAGCGTTCCCGGCACATATCGCCCGAGGAACAAACCGAACAAGCCATAAAAGATTTATGCGGATTGAGTTTTCCGCCGGCGGTGTGGGAAAACATTCTTCTTCCGTCCCGCATCCGCAGCTACAGACCAAACCTGCTGGATCTCGCTCTCGCAAACGGCACCGTTTTTTGGAATATGACAAAAAATATTCAAACTGAGCAAACCGAACTGGGGTTCTTCCTTTACGATGATATAGATTGGGACGCAACTCCCTCTGCGGAAGATCTGAACTGCGATGAACAGATAATATATGATGCGCTGACAAAGCGGGGCGCGAGTTTTACAACTGCGCTGACAGGTCTTGTATATCCGGGCAAAATACACGGCGTGCTTTTTAGCCTTATGGAAAAAGGTCTGATACACGCGGACAGTTTTATTCCCGCAAGACAATGGATGGAAAAAGATAAAACAAGCACCGCTCCGCTCCGACGGCAGGTAAAGTCACGGGTTATGACGATGACTGCCGGGCGCTGGGATATATCCCGTCCGTTAAAAAAGATTCCTGCCGAACATCAGCTCGAACGCATTTTCGGCAAAACCCTGATAGTATGCCGTGAAACTGTAAGAAATACGGATATTTCATGGACTGCCTCTTTGGAATTACTCCGGGTTAAGGAATATACCGGTCAGGTGCGGCGCGGCTATTTTGTCCAAGGTTTGTCGGGCGCACAATTCGTAAATTCAACACAAGAAAAAGATTTTCAAAACGTCATTTCCGCGCTTGAAAATCCTTCGTCTGATGTTATATGGATCCCGGCTATCGACCCGTATCAGCCATGGGGAAAATATTTGCTTCATTCACCCGACCGAAGCTTTGCGCGCGTACCCGGGACAGTGGTAGCGATAAAAGCGGGGCTGCCGGTCGCCGTGCTGGAAAAGCAGGGGAAATCTTTACGGGTTTTTGAAAACAAAGCACTTCCGGACGCGTTGAGAGCTTTAAATGAAAGTTTCCTGAAAGGTAAAATTTTTCCCTCACTGAACCGTCTTGTAATAAAAAGCTATCCCGAGTTTGCTGCGGATGTTTTAAAATCAACGAATTTCTCCTACAGCATTCCGGATTTTGAATTGTACAAAAAATAGACCTCCTCGGAAATTAAACGTGATGTATGAACACAGATGATTTTTCGTCAAACAAGTCAATTTTGACGAGAATATCATGGATATTTGAGGATAAATTAACACCGTGTGTACGTCGCGAAGTGGTTTTCGAGTAGGTCTAATAATTGAAATTTTGAAAACCGCCGTCGTTGGAAACTTATCTGTGTGGATCGGATATTTATTTTTTGTTTAGGAGAAACAGGATTTTGCATTGTTTTATACAAACATTTTGTTGTTCTTCGGATAACGATCGGAACACGCGGAGCAATTCATCTTCTTTATATGTAACAGCTTTTCCTATTCGCATATCCAAAAGATAATCGGCGGAAACATTAAAATATTTTGACAAAGCTTTTAGGATGTTAAAATCCGGTTCGCTTTTATTTTGTACATAACCGCCAACGGTAGAGGGTGCGATATTTAATTCTATTGCCAACTGTTTTTGAGTTATATTTCGTTCTTCTATCAATCTTCGCAATTTGTTCCCGAAATCCATAAAAACACCACCTCTACCTTATAATAAAGGAGAGGAAAGCTTTTCGCACAAATGCACGAGATTCACGTTGACACAACGTAAACCTCGTGTTATTATGTTTTATAACCCTTGTCGTTGTAAATTCAAAAAAGAGTGTGGTTTATTACTACACAAAGCGTTCACAGCAATAGGAGGAAAATATGAAGTATGTAATAATTATCTTACT